>Ga0075367_10001122_pt1 | contig 11109 bp, 9 predicted proteins | sample EndMethybrTD3032_FD_71399 | JGI IMG/M metagenome (GOLD analysis project Ga0075367, IMG submission 71399) | Populus endosphere microbial communities from Tennessee, USA - Endosphere MetaG P. TD hybrid TD303-2 | ecosystem: Host-associated > Plants > Roots > Endosphere | place: USA: Tennessee...
AGGTCTCGACCGAGCTCCTCGTGAGGAAGCGCGCTGAGTGCCGACAGTCGCGATGCGGCGTTCGGCGGGCTGCTCACGAGCGATCTCTACAGCAGTGAGGTGAACGGCGGGCCACGACGTCAGCTGTTGGATGTGACGATGGCGCCATGACGACGGGTGCGGAGCGGTCCTCCAGCCGCGCCCACCTCCGCGCGCTCGCCCACGAGGTGCTCTGCGCCGAGACCGGCGCGGCCAGCGTGGCCCGGCTGTGCTCGCGCTGCGGGAGCGCTGGCCACGGCCGGCCGTTGGTCCGGATGGCTTCCGGGGCAGCGCCCGCGGTGAGCATCTCCTACGCGGGCGACCTGGTGGCGGTCGCGTGGGGCTGGGAGGGCCCCGTGGGCATCGACGTCGAGGTGGACGGGCCGACGGTCGGGGGAGTCGAGCGAGGGGTGTTCAGCACCGACGAGGCGCTGTTCAAGGCCGGGTGGGACGCGCCGACGGTGACCCTCGAGCTCCCGGACGGGTACGTCGGGACCGTGGCTGGGACCGGCGTCAGCTGGCGGCTGGCAGGTCCGGCAGCTCCAGCCCGATGAGCCACGCGTCGAAAAGCCCGTCGAGGTCGGCACCGGTCTTCGCGGCGGCGTACTCCCGGAACTCCTCGGTCGTCACCGAGCCGCCGCTGTGGTCGGCCACCCAGTCGCGCAGCAGCCCGAAGAATGCGTCGTCGCCGACGCTGAGCCGCAGCGCGTGCAGGGTGAGCGCCCCGCGCTTGTAGACCCGGTCATCGAACATCAGCTCCGGCCCGGGATCAGCGAGCACGAGCTCCTGGCCGAGCGTGGACAGCTTCTCCTGGTAGTGCCGCGCCCAGTGATCGGTGCTCTCGCCGCCGGAGGCCTCCGACCACAGCCACTCGCAGTAGCAGGCGAACCCCTCGTGCAGCCAGATGTCCTGCCAGCGCGCGAGCGTCACGTCGTTGCCGAACCACTGGTGCGCGAGCTCGTGGGCGACCAGCCGGATCGCGCCCCAGTCGTCGCGGCAGAAGTTCCGGCCGAACGTCGAGAGCCCCTGGGACTCCAGCGGGATCTCGAGGTCGTCGGCGGTGACGACCGAGGTGTACGCCGCGAACGGGTACGGGCCGAACCATTCGACGAACCGAGCCATCATGTCCGGCTGCCGCCCGAACGCCGCTTCGAAACCGGGCCCGGCATCGGCCGGGACCGCGGCGGTCATCGGGACCGGGGTGTCGGCGTAGGGCCGCAGCTCGTAGCGCCCGATCTGGACGGTGGCCAAGTAGGTCGCCATCGGCTGGACCTGCTCGTATCGCCAGGTGAGGGTCGACGAGCCGCGGCGCTTCTCGGCGAGTTCGCCGTTGGCGACCACCGTGTAGTCGGCAGCGGTCGTGACCGTGATCGAGTACGACGCCTTGTCGTCGGGCCGGTCGTTGCAGGGGAACCACGTCGGCGCGCCGTGCGGCTGACCGGCCACGATCACGCCGTCGTCCAGCTCCTCCCAGCCGGCGTCGCCGTGGTGCCTGTCGATCAGCGGCTTGGGGGTGCCGGCGTACTTCACGACCAGCCGGAACGCCGAGCCGGCGGCAAGTGGCGCCTTCAGGGTGACGACCAGGCGGTTGCTGCGGGTCGCGTACCTCGCCGGTGGCCTGCCGTTGACGCTCACCTTCGCGACGTCCATGCCGGCCAGGTCGAGGACCACCCGGGTCAGCGCTTCCTCGGCGACCGCGTCGATGACGGCCTCACCGCGCAGCCGGTTGCCGGCCAGGTCGTAGTCGAGGTCCAGCGCGTAGTGCGCCGCGCTCCAGGAGCGATCGCCGTGGCCGGGGAGGTACGGGTCGGCGGTCGGCAGGTCGCCCTGGACAGGTCCAGTGAGAGGCAATCTCACTCGGTGGCCGCCCACGGACCGATCGGGTTGCCGATCCAGACGGTCTTGTCGGGCACCGACTCACCCCTCATCACCAGCGACACGGGACCGACCGTAGCGTGCCGTCCGAGCGTCGCTGCGGGAAGGATCACGCTGTTCGGGCCGAGGGTGGCGCCGCGCCTGAGGACCACCCGGTCCATCGACAGCATCCGGTCGTGGAACAGGTGGGTCTGCACGACCGTGCCCTGGTTGACCGTCGCCCCGTCGCCGAGCTCGACCAGGTCGGTCTCGGGCAGCCAGTAGGTCTCGCACCAGACCCCACGGCCGATCTTGGCGCCCATCAGCCGGAACCAGACGTTGAGCAGCGGGGTGCCTGCCACGGCCCGGGCGAACCATGGTGCGGCGACCACCTCGACGAAGGTGTCGGCCAGCTCGTTGCGCCACACGAAGGAGCTCCACAGGGGGTGGGCTCCGGGTCTCAGCCTGCCGACGAGCAGCCACTTGGCCGCCACCGTCACCAGCGCGCCGACCAGGCCGGCGACGGCCAGGAGAGGAGCGGCGAGCAGCATGGCCAGCGGCAGGCCGTGGGGACGGTCCAGCAGCCAGGCCAGGGCGATCGTGACGACCACGGCGAGGCCGGCGCCGAACGCGACCGGCACGATCCGGCCGGCCTCCACCAGCGCGCGGGCCACCTTGAGCCGAGTGGGTGGGTCGTAGGTGCGGCCGGCGTCGTTCGCCTCGGCGGTACGCCGCAGGGGCGCCGGCGGGCTGCCGAGCCATGACTCTCCAGCGTGTGCGGTCTTGCGCCGGGGCGCTGCGGAGAGGACGGCGACCAGCGCGGCCTTCGGCACCCTGCGGCCCGGAGCGGTCATCCCGGAGTTGCCGACGAAGGCGCGCTTGCCGATCTTCACCCGCTCGACGCGCAGCCAGCCGCCCCCGAGCTCGTAGCCGCCGATCAAGGTGTCATCGGCCAGGAAGGCTTGGTCGTTGACCTGGGTGAGTGAGGGGATCATCAGCACCGTGGACGCTTCGACGTCCTTCCCGATCCGGGCGCCGAGCAGCCGCAGCCAGGACGGGGTGAGGCTCGACGCGTAGAGCGGGAAGAGCCAGCTCCGGGCGTCGTCGAGGACCCGCACCGTCGTCCACACCGCCAGCGCCGCGCCACTGCGGACCGCGTGCACCCCCGGCCGCACGCCCAGCCCGGCCACCCGCACCACCACCAGGATCAGCAGCGCGAGCACCACCATCGCGACCAGCACCGACACCGGTAGCCAGGCGAGGAGGCCGAACAGGTCGGCGTAGGACCTGGGTTCGTCGCCACCCGACGACTGAGCCAGCACCGGCAGCGCGGCACCAGCCAGCACCGCCACGATCGGCAGGCAGGAGAGCAGCACCGCGACGGCGCCGTAGGCAGCGGTCCACGCGCGGCTGGTGGCCGGCCGGTCCGACCACGGCCCCCGCGCCCGCCGCTGGATCCGCTCGGCCGGCGAGCCGGACCAGTACTCGCCGTCCGGCACCACGCCGAACACCGCCGAGCCCGGCGCCACCTCCGCGTCCTTGCCGATGTCCGCGCCAGGGCAGAGCATGCTGCGCGCGCCGACCCGGGCGCGCGCGCCGACCCGGACCGGTCCGAGGTGGACGACGTCGCCGTTGACCCAGTAGCCGCTGAGGTCGACCTCGGGCTCGATCGAGCAGCCGGAGCCGAGCCGGAGCAGCCCGGTCACCGGCGGGATGCTGTGCAGGTCGACGTCCCGGCCGACCTGAGCGCCGAGCAGCCGCGCGAACCACGTCATGTACGGCGCCCCGGCCAGCCCCGTGGCCCCGAGCTCGTCGACGACGCGCTGGGCCAGCCACAGCTGCAGGTGCACCTTGCCGCCGCGCGGGTGGTCACCGGGCCCGACGCGGCGGAGCAGGAGCCGGGCACTGCCCGCGGCCAGCAGCATCCGCCCGGGCGGGGTGACGAAGACCAGCCAGCCGAGGAGCAGCAGCCACCACGATGCCTGCGGGAGCAGGGTCCAGCCGAGCCCGTCGGCCAGCAGCCTGGAGCCGATCCCGACCCAGACCAGCCAGTAGGGCCCGGCCAGGGCTCGCAGCAGAACGGACGCGACGACCTGGCCGGCCTGGGTCTTCAACGGTGTCGGTGGGACCACGCGGTCCGAGGCAGGTCCGGTCGCCGTGAGCTGATCGAGGTAGGCACCCAGGGTGCCGATCGTCGGCTGCTCGTAGATGTCACCGACCACGACGTCCGGGAATCGGATGCGCAGCCGCGAGACCAGCTGCGCCGCCGTGAGGCTGCCTCCGCCGAGGTCGAAGAAGTCGTCAGCCGGACTTCGGACGTCGGCACCGAGCAGCTCGAGCCAGAGCTCGGCGAGCCAGGCCATGGTGCCGTGCAGCCCGCGCTTCTCGGTCGCTTCAGGAGCTGTGGGCAGTGGCCAGGGCAGGGCGTCCCGATCCACTTTCCCCGAGGTCCGCGTGGGCAGCAGGTCCACGACCGCCAGCCGTGGCACGAGCGCGGCCGGCATCGTGTGCCGGAGCAGCTCCTTGGCCTGCGCCTCGTCGTACGCCGGGTCCGTGGCGACGTAGCCGACGAGGACCTGGTTGCCTGCGGCCGTCATGCGGACCGCGGCCGCGGCCCCGACCACACCGGGGACCGAGAGCAGTGCGGAGTCGATCTCGCCGAGCTCGATCCTCCGGCCACCGAGCTTGATCTGGTCGTCGGCGCGACCGCCGAACAGCAGCCCGCCCGGCTCGTTCACGACCAGGTCGCCGCTGCGATAGGCGCGGTCCCAGCCCAGGGACGGCATCGCGGCGTACTTCTCGGCGTCCTTGGCCGGATCGAGGTAGCGGGCCAGTCCGACCCCGCCGATGATCAGCTCCCCGGTGGCGCCCTCGGCGACCGGTTGCCCGGCGGCATCGACCACCGCGAGGTCCCAGCCGTCGAGGGGCAGCCCGATCGGGACCGGACCCTGACCGGTGAGCTCGGCGCCGCAGGCGACCACCGTGGCCTCGGTCGGCCCGTAGGTGTTCCACACCTCGCGGCCGGGTGCGACCAGTCGGGCAGCGAGCTCCGGCGGGCACGCCTCGCCGCCCATGATCAGCAGGCGGACGTCGGCCAGCGACTCCATCGGCCACAGCGCGACCAGCGTCGGAACCGTCGACACCACCGTGACGTCGTTGGCGACCAGCCACGGGCCCACGTCGATCCCGCTCTTCACCAGCGCGCGCGGGGCGGGGACCAGGCATCCGCCGTACCGCCAGGCCAGCCACATCTCCTCGCAGCTCGCGTCGAAGGCCACCGAGAGGCCGGCCATCACCCGGTCGCCGACGCCCAGCGGCTCGGCCTGGAGGAACATCCGCGACTCCGCGTCGACGAACGCCGCCGCGCTGCGGTGGGTGACCGCCACCCCCTTCGGCGTACCGGTCGAGCCGGAGGTGAAGATCACCCACGCGTCGTCGCCGATCTCGGGGTCCTCGGGCTCTCGAGGTGGCCCCTCGCGCCGGAGCACGACCGTCTGGTCGTTGCCGACGATCGCGGCGACATCGGCCTCGTCGAAGACCAGCCGGGCCCGCTCGTCAGGGTCGTCCACGTCGACCGGGACGTAGGCCGCACCGGCGAGCAGGATGCCGAGGATCGCGACGTACAGGTCGGTGGTGCCGCTCGTGACCCGGACGCCGACCTTGTCGCCGCGGCCGACGCCGTGTGCGTTGAGCTCGGTCGCGAGCTCGTCGGCGGCCTCCGCGAGCTCGGCGTAGGTCAGGACACCGTTGCCGGCGTCGACCGCGGGCTCCTCGCCGGCCTGCTCGACCGTGGCCCGGAAGATGTCGACCAGCGTGCGCGGCGGCGGTGCCAGCTCGCCTCGACGCAGGGGGTCCACGGTCGCAACGTGGTGGGTCGAGATGAACAGCAGGTGTCGAGACCACGTGCTGAGCGTCCCTCGCCGTTCACCCGTGGTCCTTAGGTTCGGCCCCGTGCTGCAGGACGTGCGTGCCTACATCGACCGGCTCCAGATCGATGGTCACACCATCGGCGAGGACCACGACGACGACCCGGTTCTCATCGACCCGCATGGACGAGCCGTCGACACGTGGCGCGAGACCTACCCGTACGACGAGCGCCTGTCGCGCGAGGAGTACGACGATGCCAAGTACCTGCTGCAGGTCGAGCTGCTGAAGTTCCAGTCCTGGGCGGCCGCGACCGGGAGCAGGCACGTCCTCCTCTTCGAAGGCCGCGACGCTGCCGGCAAGGGCGGGACCATCAAGCGGTTCATGGAGCACCTGAACCCGCGCTACGCCCGCACCGTCGCGCTCGGCAAGCCCAGCGACCGGGAGCAGAACCAGTGGTTCTTCCAGCGCTACGTCCAGCACCTACCGACCGCGGGCGAGATGGTCCTGTTCGACCGGTCCTGGTACAACCGCGGCGGGGTCGAGCGGGTGATGGGCTTCGTCTCGACGCCGGAGTACGAGCAGTTCATGGTCCAGGCGCCGTTGTTCGAGCGGATGCTCGTCGAAAGCGGGATCTCGCTGACCAAGTTCTGGTTCTCGGTCACCCAGGCCGAGCAGCGGACCCGCTTCATCATCCGCCAGATCGACCCCGTGCGGCAGTGGAAGCTCTCGCCGATCGACCTCGAGTCCCTGGACAAGTGGGACGACTACACCGAGGCGAAGGAAGAGATGTTCCGGCGTACCGACACCGAGTGGGCGCCGTGGACGACGATCAAGAGCAACGACAAGAAGCGCGCTCGGCTCAACGCCATGCGCGCCTTCCTCAGCCGGTTCGACTACGACGGCAAGGACTCCGACGTGGTCGGAATGCCCGACCCCAGGATCGTCCGGCGCGGCATCGACGCCGTGGGTGACTGACGGCGGTCGGGCCGGGACACCGGGTGAACTCTGGGCGAACACCGCTGCGCAGGGGTGCCGCTGACGGCGCGACGCGGGCCAGAGTCGACTCGTGACCGAAGCGACCCTCATCCTGGTCCTGGTGATCGGGACCGCGCTGGCCTTCGACTTCACCAACGGCTTCCACGACACCGGCAACGCGATGGCGACCTCGATCGCCACCGGCGCGCTGCGACCCAAGGTCGCGGTGGCCCTCTCTGCGGTGCTGAACCTGGTCGGCGCCTTCCTCTCCGTCGAGGTGGCGCTGACCGTGACGAACGCCGTGGTGAAGGTGCAGGACAAGAGCGGTGCGCCGATCCCGCAGCTCACCGACAACCACGGTTACGCGTTGCTGCTGATCATCCTGGCCGGGCTGGTCGGGGGGGTGCTCTGGAACCTGCTCACCTGGCTGATCGGACTCCCCTCGTCGTCCTCGCACGCGCTGTTCGGCGGCATCATCGGCGCCACGATCGCGGGGCTCGGCACCAGCGGTGTCAACTGGAACGGCGACGGCTCGAAGCTCGACGGCGTCGTCGGAAAGGTCATCCTCCCGGCCCTGGTCTCGCCGGTGATCGCGGGCGTCGTCGCCGCGGCGGGCACCTGGCTGATCTTCCGGATCACCGCGAGGGTGGCGCAGCGGTTCACCGAGAACGGCTTCCGCTGGGGCCAGATCGGCTCGGCGTCGCTCGTCTCCCTGGCGCACGGCACCAACGACGCCCAGAAGACGATGGGCGTGATCACCCTCGCCCTGATCGCCAGCGGGCACTGGAGCGACACCGGTGCAGTGCCGTTCTGGGTCAAGCTCGTCTGTGCCCTGGCGATAGCCCTGGGGACCTATCTCGGCGGTTGGCGGATCATCCGCACGCTGGGCAAGGGACTGGTCGAGATCTCCTCGCCGCAGGGCATGGCCGCAGAATCCTCGTCCGCCGCGGTGATCCTCGCGTCGAGCCACCTCGGCTTCGCGTTGTCGACCACGCACGTGGCCACGGGGTCGATCCTCGGCAGCGGGGTAGGGAGACCGGGTGGGCAGGTGCGGTGGGGGATCGCCGGCCGCATGGTGCTCGCCTGGCTGATCACCCTCCCCGCTGCCGGGCTGGTGGGTGCGCTGATGTGGTGGCTCGGCGACCTTTTCGGCGGGTACGCCGGTCCGGTGGTCGTCTTCCTCGCGCTCATCGCCCTGGCGTCGTACATGTACGTGCGGTCGCAGCGAGAGCCGGTGCATCCCGGCAACGTCAACGACGAGTGGAGCGGGACTCCCGGCTCCTCGGTGCGGTCGCCCGTCGAGAAGGAGGCGGTGGCATGACCGACAACCTGCATTTCGCCGTGGAGGCGGCGTGGAAGGTGCTCCTGGTGGGGCTGGTGCTCGGTGCCGGGCTGCCTGCCGTGTTCGCCGTCGGCGTGCGATCGCTGGCGTGGGGGACCGGTGGTGCCGCCGAGGTGGCCGTCGACTCCAGGCCGCAGCCGATCGGCCGGGTCCTCGCGGGGGTCTGTTTCCTGGTCGTGCTCGCCGGCATCGCACTCGGGCTCACCATCATCCTGGCCGCCGGCCAGGGCAAGGTGGTTTCGTTCGAGCACGTCTACCCGACGATCGTCGACAAGCCGAAGTGAACCGGCCGGAGGAGGATGGGGCATGGCGCTGAACACCCGCCTGTCGGGGATCCTGGACTGGCTGCGCGAGGGCTACCCCGCCGGCGTACCGCCCAAGGACTACATCCCGCTGCTCGCCCTGCTGCGACGCACCCTCACCGAGGACGAGGTCCGCGAGATCGCCCAGGAGGTGGCCGCGCTGGGCAACGGCAGCGAGAACGGCGCCGCCGAGATCGGCGTCCAGATCACCAAGCTCACCGACGCCATGCCGTCGCCCGAGGACATCGCCCGCGTGGAGGCGCGGCTGGCCAGCCACCACGACTGGCCGCCGGAGGACTGAGTCAGGCTCCTCGGGACGCCCGTGGTGCAGCAGCCAAGGGACTATCCCGCCTCGGGGGCCGACTCGACGGTCAGGGAGGCGGAGCCGCACGGCGGCTCGGGACCGACCGGAAGCGCGGGGAAGGCCTCGGCAACGGTCTGGGTCGGCGCCGCGGGCGGCTGTAGCCCCTTCAACGGCGGGAACGGCTGGACCTGACGGTCCCCGGACCGGTCGGTCCACACCAGCGCGAGCACCGGCCGCCGTGCGTGGTCGAGGAGCCACTCCTCCCGGCGGTGCAGCCCGCAGCGCCGGCAGGCGTCCTCCATCCAGTCGTGGGCTCGCGCCATCTCCCAGCCCCCTCGATGCCGCCGTGTCCCCGAGTTCCACGGGACACTAGGGAAGCCGGACGAACGCAGGGCGACGTAGGCCCGTCCGGACGACGCTCCCCGCCACCGCAGGGTGAACATCTCGGAAACGGGCGGGGGCGCCGCTCGGCACCCCAGGGACAGAGGTAGTCCGTTCGGGCCATGCCGTGAGTAGTTCGAGTAGCCCGTTCGGCCATCCGCTGGCGGTTGTTCCGCCCGCGTTCACCTGAGCCCGCCGGTTCGTTCCGGAGGGCTCTCGACACTCGGGGTCGGGCTTCCCCATGCCCCTCCCGCAGCCCTGTTCAGCTCTCGGACCGAGCCTGGAAAGCCCTCTGTTGACCACCATCCCGACGCCCGACGCCGGCCTGGCGGACGTCCGTCCCCGGAAGATCTCGCGGGCCTCGACCGGCGCCGACGCGATCTTCGCCCTCGGGGCGCGGACCGTCGGTGCCTCGGTCCTCGTGATCACCGGCGGCGTTGGGCTCTTCCTGGGCTACCAGGCCTACCCGACCATCAAGCGCTACGGGTTCGGCTTCTTCACCGAGACGCAGTGGCAGCCCGACCAGGACGTCATCGGCATCGCCGCCGTCCTCGTGGGGACGGTGTCGGTCGCGCTGGTGGCGATGTTCTTCGCCTTCCCGCTGGCGCTGGCCACCGCGCTCTACATCAGCGAGTACGCACCGGAGCGGATCAAGGCCACGCTCGTCGCCCTGATCGACCTGATGGCGGCGGTTCCCTCGATCGTCTACGGGCTCTGGGGCTTCTTCCTGATCATGCCGCACGCCGCCGAGCTGGCCTTGTGGCTCCAGAAGCACGTCGGCTGGATCCCCCTCTTCGACGTGAAGGACACCGACCCGAACGCCGCCGTGTGGGACGCCACTCGTTATGTCTCGAGCGCGTTCTGCGCGGGCATCGCGGTGTCGATGATGGTGATGCCGATGGCCTGCGCCGTGATGCGGCAGGTCTTCTCGCAGACCCCGCCCGGCGAGAAGGAGGCCGCGCTCGCGCTCGGCGCCACCAAGTGGGGGATGGTCACCTCCGTCGTGCTGCCCTTCGGCCGCGGCGGCATCATCGGCGGCACGATGCTCGGCCTTGGCCGCGCGCTCGGCGAGACGATCGCGGTCGTCCTGATCGTCTCCCCGGCCTTCGAGATCAAGCCGCGGATCCTCGAGATCGGGACCACGACGGTGAGCTCGCTGATCGCCGGCCGGTTCGGCGAGGCCAGCGCCTCCCAGCTCTCGGCGTTGCTGGCGGCTGGCTTCGTGCTCTTCCTCATCACCCTCGTCGTCAACACCATCGCCGCGGTCGTCGTGAACCGCAGCCGGTCGGGCGTGGGGGTCGACTGATCATGACGCTCACCCAGCCACCGACCTACGACGTCGCGCCGCCGCCGGCAACCGTGCTGCCGGCGTACGACGACGACGCGCCGCCCGCGCTCCCGCGCGTCGGCCTCGGCCGGCCCAGCCCGGACGAGCGGTTCGCGAGGGTCGGCTCCTGGGCTGCCGGACTCGGCCTGGCCTGGGTGGTCACCCAGCGGCTGCTCCCGCTGGGCGGGCTGCCGTGGTTCCTCATCGCCTGGTTCGTCCTCGGCGTGGCGGTCACCGCGGTGACCGCGCAGATGAGCGGCGGGCTGATCGAGGTCAAGGACCGGGTCGCCGCCTCGGTGGTCACCGGCGCCGCGCTGGTGGTCGGCGCCGCGGTCGTCAGCACGGTCGTCTTCGTCGCCTCGCGCGGCTGGAAGCCGCTGCTGCACCTCAACTTCTGGACCGACGACATGAGCGGCGTCGGCCCCAAGGACGGCTTCTCACACGGCGGCGTCCTGCACGCGATCACCGGCTCGGCGATCGAGCTCGGCATCGCGCTCCTCATCACGCTGCCGCTCGGCATCGGCACCGCGGTGTTCATGACCGAGATCGGCGGCCGCTTCGCCAGGATCGTGCGCACCGTCGTCGAGGCGATGACCGCGCTGCCCTCGATCGTGGCCGGCCTGTTCATCTACACGGTCTTCATCATCGCGCTGGGCTACCCCCGCTCGGGGCTGGCCGCCGCGCTGGCGATCTCGGTGATGATCCTGCCGATCATCGCCCGCGCCTCGGACGTCGTCCT
>Ga0075367_10001123_pt1 | contig 11108 bp, 7 predicted proteins | sample EndMethybrTD3032_FD_71399 | JGI IMG/M metagenome (GOLD analysis project Ga0075367, IMG submission 71399) | Populus endosphere microbial communities from Tennessee, USA - Endosphere MetaG P. TD hybrid TD303-2 | ecosystem: Host-associated > Plants > Roots > Endosphere | place: USA: Tennessee...
CACGTAGAAGAGGCGCAGCAGGCCGACGCTGAAGCCGACGACGACGAGCCCGGCCGCGCACAGTCCGTAGAACGCGGACGTGTGCGTGAACGACGGGCCGACGCGAATCTCGTGCGAAGCCGGCGTCCCCGTCCACAGGCCGTGGCGATTGCTGGCCATCACGAGGAAGCGATGGCTGCCCGCCGGCAGGTCGCGATAGGAGGCCACGCGGCGCACGCCCGCGTCCACCCAGTCGCGGTCCACGCCCTCCAGGCGATAACGGAACCGCGTCTGCCGCGTCGTCGAGAGGCTGCGCGCGGCGTATTCGACGGCCACCTCGCCGCCCGCCGGCAGCACGTCGCTTTCCGCGGGATGGCCACCGACGGTGACCCGCTCGACCACGGCCTCGGGCGCCTTGTCGTCGATCACCACCCGCGAGGGATCGACGACCGCCACGCTGCTCGCGGTGGCCAGCCACACGCGGCCGTCGGCGGTGCCGAAGCCCGGCTGCACGGCGACGATCTCGCTCGTGCGCAGGCCGTCGGAGGCATCGAAGCGCACCGCGGAGACGCGCGCGCTGGTGCCGGCGAAGACCGAGAGCACCTGCGCCTTGTCGAGGCGATAGAGGCCGGCGTTGGCGGCGATCCACAGGTGGCCGTGCCGATCGTCGACCACGAGGCGCAGCGCGAGCGTGGGCAGCCCGTGGTGCGCGGTGAGCCGCCGCAACGTCTCGCCTTCGAGCCGGGCCAGGCCTTCGTCCGTGGCGAGCCAGAGCCGCGGCGCGTCCGCCGTGTTGTCCGCATCGGGATGGATGGCGCGCACCGCGGGCTGGGGCAGCCCCTGCTTCTCCGTGAAGAGCGTGTATTCGCCGTTCCGGATCCGCACGAGCCCCTGCGAGCTTCCCAGCCACACCGTTCCTGCAGGATCGACGTACGAGCTGTACACGTCGTGGAGAGTGAGGTTCTGCGTGGGCAGCACCGCGGTCGCGCGGTTGCGGATACGCGCGAGACCGCGGCCGGAGACGTAGAAGAGCGGCCCGTCGCCGTCTTCGACGATGGTCAGGATCTTCGCGGGGCCGTCACGCAGGACCTCCTCGACGAGCCGCCCGCCCTTCGCACGGAAGAGGCGCGCGTCGGTCGTGGCGATCCACAGGCTCCCGTCGCGCGATTCGTACAGCGCCTCGACGGGCTGCGCGCTCAGGCCGTTCCGCGTTTCGTAGCGCTCGGCCACGCGTCCGTCGCGGAGGCGGATCACGCCCGCGGAGGCCGTGCCGACCCAGACGCTCCCATCGGCGCTCGGAGCGACCACCCGCACCATCGAGTCGGGCAGGCCCTCCGCGCGTCCGTACGTGAGGACCTGCGGATTGCTGACGCGGTTGAGCCCGTTCGACGTGCCGATCCAGATGTTCCCTTCGCGATCCTCGAGCAGGCAGCGCACGTCGTCGTCGGACAAGCCTTCGCGCGTGGTGAGGCGCCCCACGTGGCCGTCACGCAGGCGCGCGGCCCCGCCGCCCGCGGTGCCCACCCAGAGGTTGCCGTCGCGATCGTCGGCGATCGCGGTCACGCCGCCCGGTCCCAGCCCGTCGGCGGCACCGTAGCAACGGAAGCGGGCCCCCTCGAGCGCGCACAGGCCCCGCGGCGTGCCCGCCCACAACACGCCGCGACGATCGAAGTGAAGGGCCTGCACGTGTTCGCTCGCGAGCCCCTCGCGCGTGCCGTAACGCGTGAAGATCCCGTTGGCGTGGCGCACGATGCCCTGTCCCCGCGTGGCGAACCAGGCCGCGCCCGAGGCGTCCTCGGCCATCGCCACCGGCCCCTCCGCGTCGAACGGCTGCATCGAAGAGCCGTCGCCGTCCTTCAGATGTCGGAGCGTGCGTTCGTGGATGCCCGCCCACAACGTGCCGTCGCGAGAGGGAAGGAGCGAGACGATGGGCCGGCTCCCGATCGACATCTCGGGAACTCGCGCGAACCGTCCGTCCCGATAGGACAACACGGCCCCGGCCGTCGTGCCGAAATAAAGCAAGCCGTCTGCAGATTGCGCGAGGGCGGAGATGCCGCCTTCACCGAGGGCAGGCGCGCTGATGGAATCGTAGAAGACGAAGCGTGCGCCGTCGAAGCGGGCCAGACCCGAAGCCGTGCCGAGCCAGAGGTAATGGTCCTTCGTTTGGACGAACGCACGAATGCTGGTGTTCTGCAGCTCGCTCTGCGCGTCCCATCTCCGCACCACGTATTGCGAAACGGCGCACGACGGGTCGAGCGCCGCAGCCGCTGCGGGGATCATGAGCACGCCAAAGGTGAGCGCAATACCGAATCGAAGGTGCGCCCTCAGCATCGTTCTTTTTACCTAAGAATCCTGGGGTCTATTGTCGCATAGCAGGACAGCGTTGGGGGTAGTCGGATACCCCCCGAGTAGACTAAGGCGATATCCCCGTTATGACTGGTCCGAACCTGTTCGTACCCCCCGATCGGCTGGAGAGTCAACGCCTCGTCCGAGGCCTCGCACAGCCCGCGGTGCGTGCCGCACGTTTTCTCCTGGGACAAATTCTCGTGCGCAGGAACGAGGGGCGCACGTGCGCCGTCCGAATCGTCGAAACGGAGGCGTACCTCGGAGTTGACGACCCTGCCGCCCACGCGTTTCGCGGCCGGACCGCGCGCACCGAGCCCCTCTGGGGCCCGCCCGGGACGTGGTACGTCTACTTCATTTATGGGATGCACTACTGCCTCAACATCGCCGTCGAGCGCGAGGGTGTACCCGGCTGCGTCCTCATCCGCGCGGCGGATCCTTTGCGGGGGAGCGGGCTGGATCCTTCGGACTGCCGGGGACCGGGCCGGCTCTGTCGCGCCCTGGGCATCGACACGGGCCTGAGCGGCACCTCGGCCCTGTCCGGAGCGGCGGGCCTCTACCTGCGGGAGGGGACGGGCCCGCGCCGCATCGCGATCTCCACGCGCGTGGGCATCCAGAAGGCGGCCGATCGTCCGCTGCGCTTCTTCGACGAGAGCAGCCCCGCCGTCTCGCGCGGGCCGGCGCCGATCAGTCGCGTGCGGCCGCGGCCCCGTCGGAGCTGAACGCACGCCGCGCGCGAGCGGCCACCCGCCGCGTCACGAAGGCGGCCACGACGAACGTCGCGCCCACGCCCGCGAACAATCCGTAGTGCATCGGCACCACCACCCGCCACTCGAGGAGGAAGCAGCTCTCGGTGAGCAGGTAATAGACCGGGATCGAGAGCAGGAGCAGCGCCGCGCGCCACTTGAAGGCGAGGAGCAGCACGGATCCGGCCAGGGCGAACACGGCCAGCGCGGGCGCGAGAAGGACCTGCGCGAGCCGCACCGGCGTGCGCAGGAACGACAACACGCGCCCGGCCGCCAGGTAGCGCTCGTCCGAAGGGCGGCGGGCGATCGTCACGAGCGGCGCGCCGTCGTCGTCGATCACGGCCTCGGGAGGCGGCGTCGCCGCCGCTCCGGGCTCCGCCACGAACGACGCGAAGCCGTCCGCGTAGTCCAGCATCCCGGCCATGCGTTTCAGCATCAGCCGCGCGTACAGGAACGGATGTGCACGGATCACCTCGCGCGCGCGACGGTAGCGATCGCGGTCGCGCCAGACGCCGTCCGGCTCGGCCCACCAGTGCCGATAACGCGGGTTGCCGTAGCGCAGCGCCTCGTCCTCCGCCACGAGCATGTCGCGCTTCCGCGCGCCGTAGGCGGCGCCGCCGGCTTCGGCCACGCCTTGCCACACGGTGAGCCCGCCGTTGAGCGAGACGGGAACGAACTCGCGGAAGACGACGTAGTTGCGCACGGTGATCGGCAGGACCACGGCCGCGGCGGTCGCCACCATCACGACCGCGTGGGCCGCGGCACGCCGGCGCGCCTCGGCCACCAGCACCAGGATCACCGCGAGGAAGGGGGGCACGAGCACCACGTTGGGCCGCAGCCACACGCCCGCGCCGAGGATGGCCCCGGCCAGCAGGCTCACCGCCCAATGCCGGCGCTCCTCGGGCCGTGACGTGAGCACGAAGAGGGCCAGGAGCAGCGGCAGGGCGGACAACGCATCGGGCAGCACGAGGTTCGACGCAAACCCCATGTGCGGCTCGATCGCGGCCAGGACGGCGCCCGCCATCCCGACCGGCCAGCTCACGAGACGGCCGGCGATCCACAACAGCAGCACGCAGCAGAGCGACGTCAGCACGTTCTGCACGAACTGCGCGGCGAACAGGCTCTGGCCGAGCGTCGCGTACACCGCCACGAGGTAGAGCGAATACCCCGGCGGCCGCGCCATCAGTCCCGTGCGCGCGGGATCGGGATGACGCGGGTAGAGGACGCCCTCGCCCTTCAGGATGTCGAGGGCGACGTCGTGGTAGCGCGAGATCATGCGCGTGCCCGGCTGCTGCGGCGAATACATGAGCGGCGCCAGGTCCACCGCGTAGAAGGAGCGCACGGACAACGCGAGGGCGAACACGAGCAGGGTGGCCGCCCAGCGCGTGCGCGGCGCGGGGGCCCACGAGGTGTAGAGCGCCTCGGCGAGCCACGCTCGCCGAGCGGACCAGGACGAGGCCATCAGAAGCGCAGGATCAACGAGCCGAAGAAACGGTGCGACCTCGTCTGGATGGCGCTGCCCGTTCCGTCGGCGTCGATGTAGTCGCCCAGCTGCAGCATGTAGGCGAAGTCGAGCAGCAACGGGCCGCTGGAGATGCCGGTGCCGGCGGTGATCGCGTGGAAATGCGGCGGGCTCGCCACGTCGCTCGTCGGGCGCAGGGTCTCCGGCGGATCGAGCGACTGGAGGTATCGATCGGCCAGCTCGTGGGTGGCCTGGCGCAGGGGCGGCGTGCGCCGCGCGGCGCGGAAGTACTGCCGGTCGTTGAAGTATCCGACGCGCAGCGGCAGCTTGAAGCGGTCGCGCACGATCACGTATTCGACCCCGACGCGGACCTGCTCGGTGTCGCTCTGCTCGATCCCGCGGCTCGGAGCGGACGCGAAATCGGCGAGCGTCGGATAGGAGAGCTTGTTGTCGAAGGGACGAACCTGGCCGGTGGGGCTCGTCAGGTCGAAGAAGTTCTGGACCCACGCATCGGACCAGAACGTCCGCGTGACGTCGATCGACGCGGTGAGCGGGCTCGTGATGCGCCAGGAGGCGCCCACGCCGATGGCGCCCGGGAAATGCAGCCGCAGGTTGCTCTGGAACGCGGTGATCTCCGGGAACGAGCGCCGCACGAGCGTCTCCGGATCGTCCACCGCCGGCACCAGCTCGGTCACGAGGTTGCGGTACGAGCGCCACAACTTCACGTCGGCGGTGAAGGGCGCCTTGGCCACCACGCCGATGTTGAGGTTCTCGAACGGAGTGACGATGATCCCCGCGTTCGCGTTCCAGCCGCCGAGGCGCAGCTCCGTGTGCCTCTCCTCCGGCGTCGTGCGTTTTCTCAGGAAGCTGGCATCGTAGCCATTGATCCAGCGGTTCACCGTCATGCCCAGGCGCACCTTGCGCCACACGTGCACGCCCACGCCCGCGGAGATGACGTCGAACCCTCCGCCGGTGTCGAGCGCGATGTCGGCCTCGCCGCGTTTGATCGTGCGCGTGCCGCCGAACGTGATGACGCGCTGGAAGCTGAGCTGCCCCGCCCCGCTGATCGATCCGACCTCGAAGGGATAGGCGGTGGCCACGAAGTCGGGGCTGAGCGAGGTGAGGTGGTCGTCGATGGTCAGGGCGCCGTTCGAGTTGTGCGTCGTCGAGGTCAGCGAGCCGGCCACCGCGGCCAGGGAGAATTCCGGGCGGCGCAGATAACTGAGGCCGGCCGGATTCCAGGACGCGGCGGTGGCGTCGTCGGGACGCGCGAGGAACGCGCCGCCCATGCCGAGGGCGCGCGCGCCCGAGCCCTGGAACACGTTCAGCCGCACCTGTGGCGGCTGGAATTCGTCGTACGTGTAGGGCGTCGGAGGCTGCGCGGAGACCGGGGCGACGATGCTGATCACGAGGGCGACGCCCCCGATCCGCCGGACTGCTCGCGTCGTTATCGGTGGCCGCATGGACGAACGAGCGGCGAGCATACCACGCCGCCTCCGAGGGCCACGTCTCGGCTCAGTCGCGGCAACCCGCGGCCTTGCAGTCCTTCAGGCTCGCGAGGCGGGCGGCCAGCTTCTGCGCGAGCGCGGGAGCGCTCGCATGCAGGCTCTGCATCTGATACGGGTCGCGCTTCAGGTCGTAGAGCTCGCGCTCGCCGGAGGGGTACTCCAGATAGACGTGTTCGGTCGTGTGCAGGCCGAGATAGTTCGGGATCCCGTCTTCCTCGTCCGTCCAGTGCTCGATCAGGAAGTCCTTGCGCCATGTCCTGGGTTTCGTCCCGCGCAGGAAGGGCACGAACGATCGGCCGTCGACGAAGTCGGCGGCGCGGGCGCCGGCCAGCTCGGCGATGGTGGGCGCGACGTCGATGTTGAGGACGTGTGCGTCCACGCGCGCGCCCGCGGGCACGCCCGGGCCGCGCACGATCAGGGGCACGCGGATCGACTCCTCGTAGCCGTCGCCTTTGCCGTGGTCCATGCGGTGCGGGCCGAGCTGGAATCCGTTGTCGGAGGTGAAGATCAGGTACGTGTTCTCGAGACGGCCGGAGTCGTGGAGGCTGTCGACGAGCGTCGTCAACATCTCGTCCACCGCGAGCATCGACTGCGCCCGGCGCCGATACCACTCGTCGGTGCGTACGGTCGTCTCTTCCGTCATGAGCGGGAGCCGCCGCACCCATTCCGGCTTGTCGGAGACGTCTTCTTCGTTGAACGACGGCGGGCGCGGCGCCTGGATGCCGGGAAGGGCGTTCGCGTGCCGCGCCGCGGGCTCGGCGGGGGCGTGCGGCGCGAGCGGGGCGAGGTACAAGAAGAAGGGGCGCGGATCGTTCTTGGCGTGGGAGAAGAACTCGAGCGCCTTGTTGCGCAGCATGTCGGTCAGGTATTCGTCCGGTGTGGCGCCGTAGGTCTCGACCTTGCCGTTCTCGTTGATCTGGTACTCGAGGTACGACTCCGGAAAGAAGACGGCGCGCCAATAGTCCCAGCCGGGCGGCACGTACGTCGGATTCTTCACGCGCTGCGGATAGAAGTTCAGGTACTTGCCCACGAGCCCCGTGCGATAACCCGCCTCCTGCATCCACGTCGCGATCGTCGATTTCTCGCGTCCGCTGTCGAAGAACTTCCGGAAGCCGCCGAGCGGAAACCGGTTGTCGAGCACCTCGTGGTTGTGCACGTATTGCCCGGTGAGGAACGACGCGCGCGAGGGACAACACACGGACGTCGTGACGTAGGCGTTCGTGAACGTGGTGCCGGAGTGCGTGAAGAGGGCCTTGAGGGCGGGCATGTGCTCGATGCCGCTCCAATCGAGATCGTCGGCCACGATGAAGACGACATTCGGTCGCGCGTCGCGCGTGGCCGGGGGCGCGCTCGGCGGCGGCGGCGGAGCGGCGGGGCCGGCCGAGCGGCACGACGCGAGGGCGAACGCGCCCAGGGCCAGGAACAGGACCGACGATCGTCGCGCGCGCTGACGCATCCGCACCCCTCTTGGTGGCCGACAAAGAAGCGAGCGTACGTCCACGCGAAGAGGCGCGTCAAGGTGGCATAGACTCGCCCCGTGGCGTCGTCACCGACATCCCCGTCCCCCGTGTCCGCGCGCAGCCTGGCCGGGCTCGTGTTGGTCGCGGCGCTCGCCCTGCTGGCGGGAGGGGCAAAAGCGATGGATGGGCTGCGCGCGTGGTCGGCGCGAACCGGCGGATCGTCGTCCGCGGCCGAGCTCTGCCCATTCCGGGCGCGCTACGGCGTCGACTGCCTCGGCTGCGGCGGCACGCGGGCCTTTGTCGAGACGGCGCACGGCCACGTCGCCGAAGGCTTTCGACGAAACCCGATCGGCGCGGTCTCGGGCCTGATCATCTGGGCCGCCGTCCTCGCCGCGCTGGCCGCGCTGGCCACGGACCGAACACGGCCGCTGCTGGCCTGGCTCGTCGTGGCCCTGCCGCTGCTCACCGTCACCGTCGCGGCCCGCGCGCTGCTCTGGTGGCGCGCCCTGCCGCCGGGCCTCGTCGGCCCCTGACCGCGCCATCCTCTAGAATCGAGGCAACGACATGACCGACGCCACGCTGCAACAGAAGCGTTTGATCGCGGCCGCCATAGACGTCGGCGTCCTCGTCGCCGTCTGGACCGTCATGGGCCTGTTCGGCCTGGTCGTGAGCTGCTCGGGCGCCCTCAACCAGGTCGAGTTCCTGGGCACGTACGGACCGGCGATGATCGCGGTGGCGATGATCGGCCTGGCCCTGCTCTACGTGATCGGGCGCGACTTCGTGGCCGGAGATCGCAGCCTCGGCAAGAAGCTGATGGGCATCCGCGTCGTGACCGAGGCGGGCGCACCGATCGGCGTCCTCGAGTCGGTCAAGCGCAACTCGCTGTTCGCGCCCGGCCTGGCCATGGCCCTCGTCAGCGTGGTGCTCGGGCTGGTGCCGGTCGTCGGGTGCCTCCTGCAGTGCCTCCTGTGGCCGGTCCGTCTCGGGGCGGGCCTCTTCGCGCTGGGCGCCGTCGCCTACGAGATCCTCCAGATCGTGCAGCATCCGGACGGCGTGCGCCTCGGCGACAAACTCGCCGGCACCCGCGTGAGCTGGTAGCGCCAAAAATAGGCCACAGACGCACAAAGACACAGAGAAAGCTTTTCTCTGTGCCTCCGTGCCTTTGTGGCAACCTCAGTTACAGCGGATAGGCGCCCTTCTCGATGGCGGCTTCCGCGATGCGGCGGCGCAGCGCGATGGTGTTCACCGTCTCGCGTTTGGTGAAGCGCTTGAGGGCGGCGAGATACGTCCGCAGCATGTCGCCCTCGTCGATGGCGGCCAGCAGGCGTTTGGCCTGCGACTCGATCTCGTCCATCGCGTCCTGCGCGTAACACTGGACCGCGGCCTCTTGCAGCGCGCAGGCGGCCTCGCCCTGCGCCGCCGCACGTTTCACGGTGCGCAGGATCGCGCTCTCGAGCGCGTAGGTCTGCATGGCGACGTCGGCGAAGGCGGCCAGGATCTCCTGCTGGTCGGTGAGGCCGGTGCCGTACTTCTGCGCGGAGAGACCGAGGCACATGAGCGCGACCTTCTTGGCCCCGGCCAGCATCTGCCTCTCGACGGCCAGGAAGCCTTCGGGGGCCTCGCGCAGGCCGGGCCCGCCGGTGATCTCTTCCATGAGCGCCTGCGCCTTGGCGAACACCGGCAGCTCGCCCTTGAGCGCGCGGCGCAGCAGGCGTCCGGGCACGAGCATGCGGTTGATCTCGTTCGTACCCTCGAAGATGCGGTTCACGCGCGCGTCGCGCCAGTAGCGCTCCGCCGGATAGTCCTCGACGTAGCCGGCGCCGCCGAAGATCTGCACCGTCTCGTCGACGACGTAGTCGAGCATCTCCGAGCACCAGACCTTCACCATCGAGCACTCGACGTCGTACTCCTCGATGCGCTTCAGGGCCTCCGCCGGGTCGGCCAGGGACACGCCGTGCAGGTTGCGATCGATCATGCCGGCGGTGCGATAGACGAGCGCCTCGGACACGTAGGCGAGGACGGCCATCTGCGCGATCTTGTGTTTGATCAGCCCGAAGTCGGTGATGGGATGGCCGAACGCCATGCGGCCCTTGCCGTATTCGACGTTCTCCTTGATCGAGCGTTTGGCCCCGCCGGTGGCGCCCGCGCCGAGCTTGAAGCGGCCGACGTTCAGGATGTTGAAGGCGATCTTCGCGCCCTTGCCGATCTCGCCGAGCAGGTTCTCCTTGGGGATGCGCGCGTCCTGCAGGATGAGCGGCCGCGTGGAGCTGCCCTTGATGCCGGTCTTGCGCTCTTCCGCGCCCAGCGACACGCCGGGCGTGCCCTTCTCGATGATGAACGCGCTGAAGTGTTCGCCGTCGACCTTGGCGAAGGTGATGTAGACGTCGGCGAAGCCGCCGTTGCTCAGCCACATCTTCTCGCCGTTCAGGATCCATTCCTTGCCGTCCGGCGAGAGCACGGCGCGCGCCTTGGCGTTCATGGCGTCGCTGGCCGAGCTCGACTCCGAGAGCGAGTAGGAGCTGATCCACTCGCCGCTGACCATCTTCGGCAGGTACTTCTTCTTCTGCGCGTCGGTGCCGAAATACAGGATCGGCAACATGCCGATGCCGGTGTGGGCCATGAACGACACCGCGAAGCTGCCGTCCACCGACGAGCTCTCCGCCACGAGGGTGCCGCTCACCTTGTCGAGGCCCAGGCCGCCGTACTCCTCGGGGATCTCGACGCCCAGCAGGCCCAGGTCGCCCGCCTTCTTGAGGAGCTGGCGCGTGAGGTCGTAGTCGAGCTTCAGGATCTGCGGCACCTTGGGCGCGACCTCGTTCGACATGAAGTCGTTCGCGCTCTCCGTGATCATCCGCTGCTCTTCGGTGAGGTCTTCGATCGTGAAGACCTCGTCCGGCGCGCGCTCCTCGATCAGGAAACTTCCGCCGCGGGCGGCGACGACGGTCTCTCGGGCTTCAGTGGCCATACACGCTCCTCACAATCTCTCGATGACGCCGGCCGCACCCATGCCGCCGCCGACACACATCGTGACCAGTCCATAACGTCCCTTGCGGCGCTTCAGCTCGGCCAGGATCTGCGCGGTGAGCTTGGCCCCCGTGGTGCCGAGGGGATGCCCGAGCGCCACCGCGCCGCCGTTCACGTTCACCTTCTCCGGATCGAGCCCGGCCGCCTTGATGACGGCCAGGGCCTGGCAGGCGAACGCCTCGTTCAGCTCGATGACGTCGATGTCGGACAGCTTGAGCCCGGCGATCTTCAGCGCCTTCGGGATCGCCTCCACCGGACCGATGCCCATGATCTCGGGCGGCACGCCGGCCACCGCGTAGCTCACGAGACGGCCGATGGGCTCGAGGCCGAGCTCCTTCGCCTTCTTCCGCGACATCACCACGGTGGCGGCCGCGCCGTCGGACATCTGCGACGCGTTGCCCGCGGTCACGATGCCCTTGGGTGAAAACGCGGGCTTGAGCCCGGCCAGCGCCTGCGCGTTCGTCTCGCGGCGCGGGCCTTCGTCGACCTCGAAGACGATCGGCTTGCCGGCCGGACCGATCACCGTGAGCGGCACGATCTCGTCCTTGAACTTGCCGGCCTCGATGGCGGCCAGCGCCTTCTGGTG
>Ga0075367_10001124_pt1 | contig 11107 bp, 16 predicted proteins | sample EndMethybrTD3032_FD_71399 | JGI IMG/M metagenome (GOLD analysis project Ga0075367, IMG submission 71399) | Populus endosphere microbial communities from Tennessee, USA - Endosphere MetaG P. TD hybrid TD303-2 | ecosystem: Host-associated > Plants > Roots > Endosphere | place: USA: Tennessee...
GATATCGAGCGCACCAGCGAGGACCAGTACCGGATTTCGCTGGCGCTGGTCGGCTTCACCCCGGACGACGTGGCGATCACCGCAGAGCGCTCGACGCTCACGGTCGAAGGCCGCAAGACCGACGAGGATGAACGCGACTACCTGTATCGTGGAATCTCCGTCCGGCCCTTCCGGCGCGTATTCAACCTGGCCGACTACGTCCAGGTCAAGGACGCGACGTTCGAAGACGGCCTGCTCAGGATTGCCCTGGCTCGGGAAGTGCCGGAGGCGCTGAAGCCGCGTCAAATCGCGATCGACGTTGCCGGCAACGACCACCAGATGAGCGATCGGACGCAGGCGGCCTGACACTGGCTGCTGCCCAGCGAACCGCTGCGCGGCTGGGTCCGCGCTGCGGACTGCTGGTCCATTGACGACCAAACCCAAGAAAGGAGGACCACAATGGCACTACGCGAACTCATTCCATGGAACAACGGCTCCCGCAATGTGTCTGCGCGACGCACCGAGGGCGACAACCCGTTCCTCTCGCTGCACCGCGAGATAAATCGGACGACGACGTATTCCGCGGCGTCGATATCGGCCGGTTCGCCCCGCCGGGGGCGATGGGGTGGCCCAGCGTCGAGTTCAACGAGACCGACAAGGAAGTGAAGGTTATCGCCGAGCTTCCCGGCATCGAGCAGAAAGACGTCGAGGTCGAAATTGCCGACGGCGTGCTGACGATCAGCGGCGAGAAGAAGAGCGAAACGGAAGACAAGGAGCGTCGCTTCAGCGAGCGTTACTATGGACGTTTCGAGCGGCGTATTCCCGTCGACGACGTCGAGCAGGATAAAGTCGCCGCGTCGTTCAAGAACGGAATCCTCACCGTCACGCTGCCGAAGTCACCTACGGCGCAGCGGAAGGTGAAAAGGATCGCCATCAACGGAAAGTAAGACGAAGCGGACGGGGGGCCCGCCCCCGCCCGCCTGGTTCGAAGGAGGCGTTCATGAACATCGCGCCTTTATCGACACATTCGGACCTTACGACAGGTCGGCCCGTTTCAGAGACGCCGGTGACGAACTCGGTATTTCCGGCGGATGCACACGCCGTGATCTACAAGACGGCTCCCTCGCCGATGACTTCGGGACGGGCTCGCGCCCAGCGCTGGACGCTGCGTTTCGAGCGCCGCTCGGCCCCGTACATCGAACCGCTGATGGGTTGGACCGGCGACGGCGATCCCCTCTCGCAGGTCGAACTTTCGTTCCCTTCCGCAGAAGCCGCCATCGCATATGCGCGTCGCCAAGGTCTGCAATACACGGTGCAGGGCTTTGCGGTGCAGGGCTTGGCGGCGCTGGGGTCGAAGCCGCGCCTGGTTTCGGACAATCCCGAGGTTGAGGGCCGAGCCGCCAGCCAGCAGCGCCGCCGGCGGCTGGAATGGACCGAGCGGACCCTTGGACCGGAGGTGATCCGCGACGGGTTCGGGCCTGGGGCTGAACCTGCCGAGAGCTACGCGGATCCGCAACAGGTGCTGCTGGACAGCAATCTGTCGCCGACGCGAAAGCGCGACATCCTGCGGCGCTGGGCTCTTCATGCCTCTCAGATTGAGACGGAGCACTCGAAAGGCAACTTGCTGGCGACGCCTTCCCATCTCCAGGAGGTGATCGACGCGCTACTCGATCTCGAGGAGCCGCAGATTACGGCAGCATCCTTCGAGCACGTCGACAGAAAGGCAAGCTGACTTCGAGCGCGGGTGGTCGGCCCGCTCACGACGGGGCGCCTAGTCTATCTTTGTGAAACAGAGGTAGCGCGATCATGGATCTTGAAGGATAGTCAGAGTTTAATGTTCATTCGCGGTGCGGGGTGCGCCATGGCAAAGGCAACCAAATTCTTGCGCAAGCAGGCCGACAAAGCCGAGCGGAGGGCGAGAGTGACCGCGGATGCAGAAATCTCTGAAAGCCTTTTGAACTTGGCAAAGGCCTATCGCACGTCAAGCGGACGTGTTGAAAGGCTAAGCGAAAGCAGGAAAAGAAGCGACGTTGACGCAGGCATCTGAATTGGCCTTTGATCTTCAAGCCGCAGGATCGGCAACAATGGCGCGCTTTCTGATTACTCTCGGCATTGTAAGTTTAATGGCCGGCCTGCTGTGGCCTTATCTCAGTCGGATCGGTCTGGGTCGGTTGCCCGGCGACGTCGTGATCGAACGGGAGAGTATGACGTTCTATTTCCCGTTGATGACGTGTTTGCTTTTGAGCGCAGTGCTCAGCCTGGTCTATTGGGTCCTGAACCGCTGAAGAGAGCAGCCCAAGCGGAGCTTGGTCTAGCCATGCGTGCATCTCGCTGGTGTTTCGGGCATCGCGCCTCAGTTTGCCTTCATCTGAAATTGGCGATCGAATCGTGCTTCGCCGGCGCCATCTCCAACGGACTCGATGCAGCGACCTGCGGGCTTGGCGGCTCAATCTCCGCCGGTTTTGACCCGTCGGACGAACCCAGAATGAACAGGAGGCCGGCGACCAACATGAGACCCGCACACAGCACCGCTAGACCAGCAATCACCAGGTCGCGATAGTCGTCCATGGTCGTCGTTCTTGGCGGAGTCCTACATTGCGCAGACGACCTCAATCCGCGGTCAGCTACGGAGCGAGGGCGATGAATGGAAGATCAACTGGTCGCGCCAAATTCGCCGTTCAAGGCCGCGGTTGGCAGTCGGGCGGCCGGAGTGACAAAAATTTTCAAAGACCTCTTGAACGGCGGTTTTTCGGATCCTAGGTCGTTTTTGCCCGGGGGCCGGTTGCCGGACCCCGGTTTTTGGACATCGCTGACCTGACATGGAGGATGTGCATGCATTTCCGCCCACTGCACGACCGCGTGCTTGTGCGCCGCATCGATGCCGAGGAAAAGACCGCCGGCGGCATCATCATTCCCGACACCGCAAAGGAGAAGCCGCAGGAAGGCGAGATCATCGCTACGGGTCCCGGCGGTAGAAACGAGCAAGGCCAGTTGATCCCGATCGACGTCAAGCCGGGAGACCGGGTCTTGTTCGGCAAATGGTCGGGCACTGAAGTGAAGATCGACGGTCAGGACTACTTGATCATGAAGGAGAGCGATCTTCTGGGCGTGGTCGACAAGACCGGCTCGGTCAAGAAGGCCGCCTGAGCACAACTTGCGAAGCCGACAGTCATTGAGGAGAGAGGAGCAACGAACATGGCTGCCAAGGAGGTGAAATTCTCCACAGACGCCCGTGACCGGGTGCTGCGTGGAGTGGATACGCTGGCGAATGCGGTCAAGGTCACGCTCGGCCCCAAGGGGCGGAATGTCGTGATTGAGAAATCCTTCGGTGCGCCGCGCATCACCAAGGATGGTGTGACCGTCGCCAAGGAGATCGAACTGGAGGACAAGTTCGAGAACATGGGCGCGCAGATGGTGCGGGAGGTCGCCTCCAAGACGAGTGACCTCGCGGGCGACGGGACCACCACCGCGACCGTGCTGGCCCAGGCCATTGTCAAGGAAGGCGCGAAATCCGTCGCCGCCGGCATGAACCCGATGGACCTCAAGCGCGGCATAGATCTGGCCGTAGAAGCCATCGTCAATGATTTGAAGGCGCACGCCAAGAAAGTCACCACCAACGAGGAGATCGCCCAGATCGCGACCATCTCGGCAAATGGCGATATCGAGATCGGACGCTTTCTTGCCGACGCCATGCAGAAGGTCGGTAACGACGGCGTTATTACCGTAGAGGAAGCCAAGAGCCTCGATACCGAGCTCGAGGTGGTCGAAGGCATGCAGTTCGATCGCGGCTATGTGTCACCCTACTTCGTCACCAATGCCGACAAGATGCGGGTCGAGTTCGAAGACCCCTACATCCTGATCCATGAGAAGAAGCTGTCGACCCTGCAGTCCATGCTGCCGCTGCTCGAAGCCGTCGTGCAGTCCGGCAAGCCGCTGCTCGTCGTTGCCGAGGATGTCGAAGGTGAAGCGCTCGCGACCCTCGTCGTCAACCGGCTGCGCGGCGGGTTGAAGGTCGCGGCCGTGAAGGCACCGGGCTTCGGTGACCGCCGCAAGGCCATGCTGGAGGACATCGCGATCCTGACGGGTGGCCAGGCGATCTCGGAGGATCTCGGCATCAAGCTCGAGAACGTCACGCTCAAGATGCTCGGCCGCGCCAAGAAGGTCGTCATCGACAAGGAGAACACGACCATCGTCAACGGTGCGGGGTCCAAGAAGGACATCGAGGCCCGCGTCGCCCAGATCAAGATGCAGATCGAGGAGACTACCTCCGACTACGATCGCGAAAAGCTGCAGGAGCGGCTTGCGAAGCTGGCCGGCGGCGTCGCCGTAATCCGCGTCGGCGGCGCGACCGAGGTCGAGGTCAAGGAACGCAAGGATCGCGTCGATGACGCGATGCACGCGACCAGGGCGGCAGTCGAGGAAGGCATCCTGCCCGGCGGCGGCGTCGCGCTGCTGCGCGGCCTGAAGGCGCTCGATGCCATCAAGACCGTGAATGCCGACCAGAAGGCCGGCGTCGACATCGTGCGCCGCGCGATCCAGGTGCCGGCGCGGCAGATCGTGCAGAACGCCGGCGAAGACGGCTCGCTGGTGGTCGGTAAGCTGCTGGAGAACTCCAGCTACAATTGGGGCTTCAATGCCGCCAGCGGCGAATACCAGGACCTGGCGAAGGCAGGCGTGATCGATCCCGCCAAGGTCGTTCGCACCGCGTTGCAGGATGCGGCGTCCGTAGCCGCGCTGCTGATCACGACGGAAGCGCTGGTCGCCGAGAAGCCGAAGAAGTCCGAGCCGGCGCCCGCAGCGCCGCCGATGGACTTCTAGTCCAGATCGAGCCCGGCCGCCACCGGCCGGGCTCAACCACTAACCAAAAGAGAAAGGAACGCAAAGCACAAGGAGACCCAGATGAGCACACGCATGCAATCTCGATCGCGCAAGAGCGGGGCGACTGTAATGCATTGGCTCATGTTCGCCCTCAGCCCTCTCACGATCGCCTGGATCAGTTTTCGACCGATTGGAGGATGAGATGATCAGAGATCAAACCATTGTCTCCGCTCATGCGGAGAACCGCAAACAAGCCTTCGGACAGCGCGTGGTCCGCGGGATTCTCACGGCCTCGATGACAGCGGTCCTGATCCTGCCGTCGCTGGCGGCTTGGGGGGTGGATGGCCCGCGCAGCGAGCCGGAGTCGGGGACGGTTTTCGGGACGATCGCGCTGCCGCCGATCCCTTATCTGGATTCGATGCCCTGGTTGACGTGGGACGCCGGCGCGAACGCGTTGAAGGTCGACATGCTCCTTTCACCGATCCTGGACCCATCGGGAATTAAGCTTATGCCGAAAGACCGCAATAGGGAGAGACCAGCAATCGGCTAGTTTCATTCACTCACCGGGATGCGATCTCGACCGATTGCGCTGATCGCATCCCCCGGCCGGATCCCCTCGCTATTCGATCATGCCTGACTACTGACCAGCGTCCGGTTTCCGCCTGAGACGCCCGTATTTGAGCGGCCCGCCAGGGTCCGATCCTTCGTGGTTGAGAGCCAACGCAGAGTAATCGAGCATTGCGGCGACTTCTCAAAACACAGGATCTCGCTGCAGAACATCGCCAACGGCTCGCCCGGTTGGTCGAACTGGCCGAAGCGGAATTGCTGCGTTACACGCCTGACGATCGAAACTCAGCCACGATATTGCCGCGGCGCTTACCACGCAGGCGCGTCTAGTAAGGCCTCCCCCCGTTGACTTTGCCTAACTTTGAAGAGGTGCTCCGCGTTGGGTAACCATGGATTAGTCCTCAGACAAAAATTCCCGGTTTCCGGCTTGAAACCAAAAGTCGATTTGCTAGTTTTTTGCTTGCCGCGACAAGCGGTCCGGGCGCCCTAGGGGCCCGGCGGAGATGGGCGCCGGAGGTGTCCGACGCCTGCTCGTACCCATCTTGCTCCTTGGAGGATTTGGCTATGAGGACTTACAACATCGGCCCCCTGTGGCGATCAACTATCGGCTTCGACCGCGTGTTCGATCTGGTCGACGCGGCCCGGCACACCGCCGGCGAAGGCAACTACCCACCCTGCAACATAGAACGCCTGTCTGACGACCGGTATCGGATTTCGCTGGCTTTGGCCGGTTTCTCCCTCGATGAGATCACCGTGACAGCCGAACAGAGCGTGCTCACCATCGAAGGTCGCAAGGGCGAAAAAGGACGGCGGGACTTTGCCTATCGAGGCATCTCGTCGCGCCCTTTCAAGCGGCAGTTCAGTCTGGCTGCCCACCTCCGGGTTGAGGGAGCACGGCTCGACAACGGCCTGCTGCAGGTCGAGTTGGTTCGGAAGATTCCGGACGCCATGAAAGCTCGCCGGATTCCGATTGACGATCTGGTCGCATCCGACGCCAAGCAGATCGAGCGCAAAGCGGCCTGACGGCTTGGTTGTTTGACGGGCTCTCCGCAAGGCCGAGCCGCTTACCGGCAGCCGCACCTGTGCCGGCGTGTCCGCGCGCGGGTTCCTCGGTTAAGCGAGAACGAGCCGGTCGATTGAGGCCAGTCGAAATGATTCCTTAGCTCTAATGGGGTTTGCAAGATGTTTAGTATTGCCGCTCTGCCTGCTCCGTCTGTCGCCGCCGGGCTATCGAAATATCTCGTCGAGATCCGTAAGTTTCCGTTGCTCAAGCCCGAGCAGGAGCTCGCCTACGCAAGGCGCTGGCGCGAGCATCGGGATCGCGACGCAGCGTACCACCTGGTCACCAGTCATCTCAGGCTAGTCGCCAAGATAGCGATGCGCTATCGCGGCTACGGCCTCCCGATCGCCGAAATCGTCTCGGAAGGAAACATTGGCTTAATGCAGGCCGTGAGGCGGTTTGATCCGGATCGGGGCGTCCGCCTTGCCACTTATGCAATGTGGTGGATTAGGGCCTCCATCCAGGAATACATCCTGCGGTCCTGGTCGCTAGTCAAGATCGCCGCCAGCGCCAGCCAGAAGAAGCTGTTCTTCAAACTGCGGAGAGCCAAAAGCGCGATCTCGGCGCTGCAGGACGGCGATCTGCGTCCGGAGCAGGTCAGGCTGATTGCGGAGCGTCTCAAGGTGGCTGAGCGAGACGTTGTCACCATGGACCGGCGCCTGCGTGGAGATGTTTCTCTAAATGTGCCCGTCCACGACGAGGATGAAACCGGACAAACGTTGGACTGGCTTGTGGATCCCGCGCCGAGCGGTGAGATCACCTTGGCCGAGGAGCAGGAGACCAAACATCGTCGTCGGGCCCTCGCCGATGCCATCGCCAAGCTCAACCCTCGCGAACGTAATATCCTCACCGCGCGCTGGCTGAACGAGGAGTCGGCGACCCTTGAAGAACTTGCCGCGGAGTATGGAATATCCCGCGAACGGGTTCGCCAGATCGAGCAGCGAGCGTTTCAAAAGGTAAAGGCTGCGATGCTGACAAGTCGGCGGGAGGACGACGGCCTGCCCACTTTACGCGCGAAAGAAATGAAGCAGGGGGAGGCACGGGCCTAAGCCCGCAAAAAGATCACTGGACTGATCGCCATGTTTACTCCGTTGGTCATTCTTCTCGTGATGGCAAACACAGCCGCAGCGACTGGAGCAGTCCTAGTCGCCTTGCAGGCCGCGATGTTCGAGACAGGTCGTGCGGCTCGCCGGCGTTGACGATGGAGGGAGCCGCAATCGCCGACGCCGACTGATCTTGGCAACATGGTGAGGTTGCGGACGCAGAATGAGAGGTGGTTCCGGATCCTCTGCAATTCGCGGACGGCGAAAGCCAGACACGCGGTAGTTATGACTTGGTGAGGCCGGAAGGTGATCGCCCTTCGCGAGAAACCGGGCGACCGCGAGCAAAACGATATCGGCGGATTCCCGGTCGCTGAAAATCGTTGATCGCCCACTTGAAATCGAATCGGCTTTTTCTAATTTTTAGCGTGCCGCGACAAGCGGTCCGGGCGCCCTTCGTGGGCCCGGCGGAGACGGGCGCCGGAGGTGTCCGACGCCTGTGCTCGTACCCATCTTGCTCAGTGGAGGATTTGGCTATGAGGACCACCTACGATTTTGCTCCCCTTTGGCGGTCGACCATCGGCTTTGACCGCCTGTTTGACCTTGTGGACGCCGCGCAACAGGCCGGCACGGAGGATAACTATCCCCCATGCAACGTCGAGCGCCTGAGCGAAGACCGCTACCAGATTTCGCTGGCGGTGGCGGGCTTCTCGGCCGACGAAATCGCGATCACCGCAGAACAAAGCGTGCTGACGGTCGAGGGCCGGAAGTCGGAAAAGCAGCAGCGTGAGTTCCTGTACCAGGGAATTTCGTCGCGGCCCTTCAAGCGGCAGTTCAATCTGGCGGACTATGTCCAGGTCAAGGGAGCCGCGTTCGACAACGGCTTGCTGCAGATCGAACTGGTGCGCGAGGTCCCCGAGGCCATGAAGCCGCGCCGCATTTCGATCGACGGCTCGCCCGCTTCGAACGTCCGGCAGATCGACGGCAAGGCGGCCTGACCGCGAAGCAACGCTCACATAAGCGAAGAACAGACTTCCGCGGCGGTTCGCGGCGGAAGTCGCTTGAATCGAGGAGAACACACCATGGGTATCAAGGATCTCATTCCGTGGAATAACGGCGGACGCGAAGTCGGCATTCACCGCGGCGCCGACGTGAATCCGTTTCTTACATTGCATCGCGAGATGAACCGCATGTTCGACGAGGTATTCCGCGGCTTTGATCTTGCACCGTTCGGATCGACCCGGGGACTCAGCGGGCTTGGCTGGCCCCAGATCGACATCGATGAGACGGACAAGGAGGTGCGCATCACCGCCGAGCTGCCCGGCCTGGAGGAGAAGGACGTCAGTCTCGAAATCGCGAATGGCGTTCTTTCGATCTCCGGCGAGAAAAAATCCGAATCGGAAGACAAGGCACGTCGTTTCGGCGAGCGGTATTATGGCCGATTCGAACGGCGTATCCCGCTGGAGGGCATCGACGAGAATAAAGTCTCGGCCGCGTTCAAGAACGGCGTCCTGACCATAACCGTGCCGAAATCCGCCGAAGCCAAAAATGTCCGCCGTATCGCGATCAATCGCAATGGCTGATACTTTCCAACATCCGGGCATGCGATCGTCCGGACGTTGGAATTCCGCCTCTACAAACTCGTTTGCTCACCATGTCGAAGAACTCATCAGTAATAAAGGATCGACGGTTCGCCGCAGCCTTGCTCCTTTGCGCCTCTATCGCGTGGTCGCCCGTGCTCGCACAGGTCCCGGATATCAGGGGCGCCCAAATTCCGACCCTTGCGCCTGTGGTAAGGGAAACCACCCCTGCGGTCGTCAACATTTCGGTGCACGCCCGGGTCAAGGAGGACAATCCGCTTTACCGCGATCCCGTCTTTCGAGAGTTTTTTGATCTTCCCAAGCAGCTTGAAAAGGAAGTCCAGGCAACCGGCTCGGGCGTAATCGTCGACGCCGAACGCGGCTATGTACTCACCGCCAATCACGTCGTTGCGCAGATCTCAAAGGCCCAAGTCACGACCAAGGACGGACGAAAGTTCGACGCAAAATTGGTTGGGCGTGACCCTGCAACCGACGTTGCCGTTCTTCAACTGCAAGGACCGACACGTAACCTCAAGACCATCCCGTTGGGTGACAGCGATCGGATCGAGGTCGGCGATTTCGTGATCGCGATCGGGAACCCCTTCGGCTTGGGTCAGACCGTGACTTCAGGAATTGTCAGCGCCCTCGGCCGAACCGGCCTTGGCAAGCAAGGGTATGAGGACTTCATCCAGACCGATGCATCCATCAATCCCGGAAATTCGGGCGGCGCCCTGGTTAACCTGAGGGGACAACTTGTCGGGATCAATACGGCGATCATTTCTCCGGGCGGCGGTAACGTCGGAATCGGATTCGCTGTGCCGATCAACATGGCCCGCCGCGTCATGGAGCAGCTTGTTCAATACGGCGAAGTTCGTCGCGGCCAGCTCGGCATATCCATCCGCGATCTTGGGGGCGATCTTGCGGCCAAGGAGAGCTATCAAGGGGCGCTAATCGCGGAGATTGCCAGTGGTTCGCCGGCGGAGCAAGCGGGGCTGCAGAAGGGCGATATCGTGAAGGCTGTCGATGGCACGCCGATCAGGAGCGCGTCCCAGCTTCGTAATTTGATTGGCCTTACCCCAGTCGGTAGCCGCGTCGAGTTTCGCTTCGAACGCAATGGCGCTGCTCGCAGCGCGAGCGTCGAGGTAGGCCCAGCAAAGGCTGCGCCCCTGAGACGTACAGCCGATCAATGATCAAGAACGAATGGCGCGGCGACGGGTTTTCAAAGCAGGACGGCATGAGTACTCGGGGGAGATGTAGGTGGTCAAGGATTGCAAGAGTGAAGAAGAACTGCGCCAGATGATGCTGGCAGCCGCTCGCAAGCACGAAGAGTGCGGCGAGTTGGAGGATCTTTTCATATTTGGTCCTACGCCGCGCCCCGATGCAAATTGGGGCTTTGGGATCGCCGGAAAGGACAACAAGGTATCCGTGGCCTGTTACGCGCGCCTCGACCAGATTGCCAGTGACCTACAGGCCAAATACGAACTGCATCCGGTTAGGGCGAGCCGGCGCGACATCGAAGCAAGGGTTTGGTCCTTGGTGCGTGACCACCCAACGCTCGGGGCGTCACTGTCGCGCACCGGAGGCGCTTACGAAGTCGCCACGTTCAAGGAACTGGAGGGTCGACCGAATTGGACAATGGAATGGCTCACTGATGATCGGCTGGCCAAAGCTGCCTTCGAACGGGTCGTCAGGTCCGTTCAAACGCAAATTGAGCTGGAATAAGCTGTTGCTCCTGCGGTTTGAGGCGCTGGAGACCATTTGCCGGAAGCTCCCCGCGGCGTCGATCAAGTAACCCGCAAATACGTTGTCCAAGCGCTCCTGCGGGCCGCGAACGGCCATGCCAATCTGGGCGAGGTGGAGGCCGTCGCCTGGAGGGCGTTGCGGGAAGCTGACGGTAAATCGGTGACGGACGACGCCTTCTTCCGCTGGCCGGAGATGGGCTCCGTTACGAAGCCTTGGCCCTTGCCCGCGCTGCGACCAGATCGCGTCGAAGCCTCTTCCGGTCCCGCTTGCGTCGGCCCGTCTCGACTGGAGATTCCGCCGGTGTCGCCGCAGGCGTCGAG
>Ga0075367_10001125_pt1 | contig 11106 bp, 7 predicted proteins | sample EndMethybrTD3032_FD_71399 | JGI IMG/M metagenome (GOLD analysis project Ga0075367, IMG submission 71399) | Populus endosphere microbial communities from Tennessee, USA - Endosphere MetaG P. TD hybrid TD303-2 | ecosystem: Host-associated > Plants > Roots > Endosphere | place: USA: Tennessee...
CATCGCGCTCGGCATGGGCGCGGACGTCACCGTGCTCGATCGCTCCTCCGACGCGCTGAAGCGGCTGGAGACCCGGTTCGAGGGACGCGCAAAGACCCTGCAGGCGACGCGCGCGGCGATCGAAGACCAGGTTCAGCAGTCCGATCTGGTGATCGGCGCGGTGCTGGTGCCCGGCGCGACCGCGCCAAAGCTCGTCACGCGCGAGATGCTGGCTACGATGAACAAGGGTTCTGTGCTGGTCGACATCGCGATCGATCAGGGCGGCTGCTTCGCGACATCGAAGCCGACCACGCATGACGATCCGACCTACGTGGTGGACGGCATCGTTCATTATTGCGTCGCCAACATGCCGGGCGCGGTGGCGCGCACCTCGACGCTGGCGCTCAACAACGCGACGCTGCCGTTCGTGCTTGCGCTGGCCTCGAAGGGCTGGAAGCGGGCCTGTCTCGAAGACAGGAACCTGATGGCCGGACTGAATGTGGTCCGCAACCAGGTGACCTGCGAGCCGGTGGCCCAGGCCCAGAATCTGAAATTCGTCCCCCCCGAGCGGCTGGTCGCGTAAAGTCCGGCCGCCTCCTCCCTGACTGCGCCGCGAAATTTTCGCGGCGCTCCTTTTTTGGCGTGAGACGTGACTGCTACGCTGCGTGGCGCGGCGCCGTCTTCACGGCGCTGATGAAGCGGTCGAGGATCTGGTCCAGGATCGGCATCGACGTCGCAAAATTGAAGCGGACAAAGCGGCTGCAATCCGGGTCGAAGGTCTCGCCGGCGGAAAAGCCGATGCGGGCCTGATCGAGGAAGAACTGGAACGCCGAGGTCGACATTTCGATGCGGCTGCAGTCGAGCCAGGCCAGATAAGTCGCCTCCGGCCCGTGGAAGCGGATCGCCGGCACTTCCGCGGTGAGAACCTCGGTCAGTCGGTTACGCGCCTTCAAGAGATGCGCCATCGCTGCGTCGAGCCAGTCGCCACACTCGTTCCAGGCTGCGATCGTTGCATCGATGCCGATGATGCTGCTCTGGCCGGTCAGCTTCGGCGGAATGCGCTGGTGGAAGCGGGCCAGCAGCGCCGCGGAGCCAAAGGCCGCAAGCGCGCAGCGCAGGCCCGGGATGTTGAAGCTCTTCGTCGCCGAGTTCAGCGTGACGGTGCGCGCGGCGATCTCTGGTCCAAGCGTTGCAAATGGCGTGTGCTTGTGACCCGGATAGACGAGATCGGCATGGATCTCGTCGGAGATCACGATCAGGTCGTGCTCCAGCACGAACCGCGCGATCGCCTGCAGCTCGTCGCGGCTGAACACCCGGCCTGTCGGGTTCTGCGGATTGCAGAGCGTGAAGATTTTCGTGGTCTTGTCGACCTGCCGTTCGAGCTCGGAGAGGTCGAAGACATAGCGCGTACCGTCGTCGCGCATCCGCAAGGGAATGAGCCTGCGGCCGGTGGTCTGAATGGCATCGCGGAAGGGCGGGTAGTTCGGCGTGTGCAGGATGACGCCGTCGCCTGGATCCGAGAACGCCAGGATTGGCGCATAGGTCCCCTGAACAAGGTCCGAAAGCTGCACGACCAGCTCCGGCGCAAGGTCCCAGTCGTACAGGCGCTTCACGCGCGCGGCGAACGCTACCGCCATTGCCTGGCCGGCCTTCTGGCCGTCGCGCATCGGATAGCCGTAATCGCCGTCGCGGACGATCCGTTCAATCGCCGCCTGAATGGGGGGAGCCACGGGAAAATCCATCTCTGCAACGAAGGCGGGCAGCACGTCGCGCTCATACTGGTTCCATTTGCTGTTCCGGCGCGACTGCAGTCTGGCGGGGCTCATGTCGAAGGGGCCCGGTTCGATGCCTGTGAGCATTTTGTTCATGGTGTCGGTTCGCGTTGTTGCGGGTGGGACTTCAGGCGAGATGACAGGCGGCGGCGTGGCCGTCGGCGAGCTTGCGCAGCGTTGGATCTTCAGTGGCGCAGCGTTCGACGGCAATTGGACAGCGGGCGCGGAACCGGCAACCGGTCGTGGGCGCAGCGCTTGCGACCTCGCCCTTGAGCGCCGGTGCGGACGATTTTGCCTTTGCGGCTGAGGGGACCGAGGCAAGCAGCGCGCGCGTATACGGATGTCGCGGGTTTCGCCACAGCGTCGCATGGTCAGCGTTCTCGACGATGCGACCCAGATACATCACCAGCACACGGTCGGCGAAATAACGCACAACCGACAGATCGTGGGAAATGAACAGGTAGGAGAGGCCAAGATCGCGCTTCAGGTCCACCAGCAGGTTGAGGATCTGGGCCTGGATCGAGAGATCCAGCGCTGACACCGGCTCGTCGCAGACGATCAGCTTTGGCCGCAGCACCAGCGCCCGGGCGATGCCGATACGCTGGCGCTGGCCGCCGGAGAATTCGTGCGGATAGCGCTGCAGAGCCTCCTGCGGAATGCTGATGCGGCTTATGATGTCGAGGATGCGGCGCGCGCGTTCCTTCTTGTCAGCGATGCCGTGCACCTTCAGCGGCGTGTCGAGAATGGTCGCCACACGCTGGCGCGGATTGAGCGAGCTGAACGGATCCTGGAACACCATCTGCATGGAGCGGCGCACCTGGCGCAGCGACTTCTCACCCGCATTGCTGATGTCTTCACCGTCCAGGCGGATCGCGCCGGCGCTCGGCCGCAGCAGTCGGACGATGGTCTTGCCGAGCGTCGATTTTCCGCAACCCGACTCGCCAACCAGGCCGACCGTCTCATGCTCGTTCACCTCGAGAGAAACACCATCGACCGCGTGCAGGGTGTGACCGTGTGAAGTGTAGCTGGTGCGGAGATTTTCGACGGAGAGCAGCGCCATCTCGGACCTTTCAAACGGAAACCTGGCTGCAGGCGATCGACCAGCCGGTGCGGACCACGTCGCGGTTGAACGTCCGGAGCTCGGGTGGGGCGGTGCGGCAGGTCGGGACTGCCTGCGGGCACCTCGGCGCGAAGGCGCAGCCGGCTTCGCCCGCCGCGGAAACGATCGAGCCCTGAATCTCCGTCAGCCGGCCCCGCGTATAATGGGCGTCGTCGCCGACCGATGAGCCCAACAGGCCGCGTGAATAGGGATGTTTTGGTGCGGCGAAGAAGTCGTCGACCGAGGCCTGCTCGACGATCCGCCCGGCATACATCACCGCCACGCGATCGGCCCACTGGGCCACCGCGCCGAGGTCGTGCGTGATCAGCAGCATGGCCATCGAGAGCTGCTTGCGGAGCCGATTGAGCAGCTCCATCACCTGCGCCTGGATCGTCACGTCCAGCGCTGTCGTGGGCTCGTCGGCGATCAGGAGGCGCGGATTGCAGGCGACCGCCATTGCAATCATCACGCGCTGGCGCATGCCGCCGGAGAAATTGTGCGGGAACTGGTCGTAGCGGCGCTGCGGATCGGGAATGCCGACGAGGTCGAGCAGCTCCAGGACCCGCTGTCGCGTCTTGCTGCGCGACAGCCTTTCGTGCCGGCGGATCACCTCGGCGACCTGCGCGCCGATGGTCAGCACGGGATTGAGCGAGGTCATCGGCTCCTGCAGGATCATCGAGATGCCTTTGCCGCGGATCTCGCGCAGCTTCCGTCCGCTGACCGTCGCAAGGTCGAGGCCGTCGAACACCACCTGTCCGCCGCTGATCGATGCGGTCGGCGGCAGCAGGCGCAGGATCGAGAACGCCGTCAGCGACTTGCCGCAGCCGGACTCGCCGACCAGCGCCATCGTCTTTCCTTCCTCGATGGCGAAGGTGATCCCCTTCACGGCCACGCTGCCGGGGAAGGCGACCTGCAGGTCGAGGACCTCCAGCACTGGAAACGGCCGTTGCGGCAGCGGCGTGTGCATGTTCATCGCGCGCCCGATCTCGGATTGAGGATGTCGGTCAGCCGGTCGCCGATGATGTTGATCGACAGGACCGTGAGGACGATGGCGAGGCCGGGCAGAGCGGTCAGGTACCATTCGGTGCGCAGCATGGTGCGGCCGTTGCCGATCAAGCTGCCCCAGCTCACCTGGTTGGGATCGCCGAGATTGAGGAACGACAGGCCCGCCTCGGCGAGGATGCCGTTGGCGACAAGCACCGAGGTTGCCACGACGATGGTCGGCAACGCGTTCGGCAGGATCTCGCGCAGGATGATGCGCGGCGTCCCGTAGCCGAGCCCGCGTGCGGCCATGACGAAGTCGGCCTCGCGCAGCGACATGAACTGCGAGCGCGTCAGCCGGGCGATCATCGGCCAGGACGCGATGCCGATCGCAAACACGATCAACGGCACGGACGGGTTGCCGATCGCGAGGATGACGATCACCAGCAACAGGGTGGGGATGGTCTGGAACAGCTCGGTGAGGCGCACCAGCACGTTGTCAACCACGCCGCCGAAATAGCCTGCGAGTGCGCCGACCGTCGTGCCGATCAGCAGGCCGAGCATCGCTGCGCAGACGCCGACCATCAGCGACACCCGCGCGCCGTGAACGATGCCGGCGGCCAGATCACGGCCGAGCGCGTCGGTGCCGAGCGGATAACTCATGTCCTCGCCCGGCCAGATCAGCGGTGGTCCCGCCATGTCGAGCGGGTCGCCCGGATAGATCACGCCGGCAAACGCCGCGAGCACAAATGCGCTCAGCAGGATCGCGACGCCGACCCAGAGGAACGGATCCCGCATGTAGGCAGGGAGCGACCACCGTTTGCTGCGCGATGTCGTCACTGGCGTCGGCGCGACGACCGGAGTGGTTGGGCTGTTGGCGACCATGTCCGTCATTGTCGCTTCAGGCCTCGATGCGCGGGTCGAGCCACATCACGATCAGGTCGATGGCGATGTTGGTGACGATCACGATGATGGAGGAAAGGAAGAGGATGCCGAGCAGCACATTGAAGTCGCGGGCGATCAGCGAGTTCATGGCCAGCCGGCCGAGGCCCGGCCAGTTGAAGACGGTCTCAACGACGATGGCGCCGCTCAGCAGGTTGGCAAGGTGCAGACCGGCAACCGTCGTGACGGGGATCAGCGCATTGCGCAGAGCGTGGCGGAACTGCAGCACGATCGGGTGCAGACCTTTGGCCGCGGCCGCGCGCATGAAATCCTGGCGCAGTACCTCGAGCATCGATGCGCGGGTGAGGCGCGCGTAAATTGCCACGAAGAAGGTCGCCAGCGCCGCTGCCGGCAGCACCAGGTGGACGGCGCGGTCGCGAAGCTTCGCAAGTCCCGTCAGCGGCACGCCGATCGTCTCGCTGCCGCCGCTCGGCAGCCAGCCGAGATGCGCCGAGAACAGTACGATCGCCATCAAGCCGACCCAGAAGCCAGGTGCCGAATAGAGCAGCAGCACACCTGTCGTCAGCAGCCGGTCGGGCCAGCGGTTGGCGAACACGGCCATTGCCCAGCCGATGACGATGCCGAAGAGGAGTGCGAGCGAGAACGCGGACAGCATCAGCAGCAGCGTGTTCGGCAACCGCTCCATGATCACGCTGATGACCGGTGCGCCGTAGTTCGACGAGACGCCGAGATTGAAAGTTGCGACGTTGGTGACGTAGGCGATCAGTTGCGTGATGGTCGACTGGTCGAGGCCGAGGCTACGGCGCAGCGCCTCCATCGTTTCCACGGTCGCCGAGCCGGACATTCCGGCAATTGCGTCGGCGGCGTCACCCGGCATCAGCTTCAGCAGCAGGAAGTTCAGCGCGATGATACCGAACACCGTCGGAACGGCCTGAACGCCGACGCGGCGAACGATCCTTTTTGCACTCTGGATGGAGGCCAACTGGTTGTGTCCCCTGACGCCGTTGTCACGGTCCGAAGCGTTTCGCCGATCGGCGTTGCGCATCGTTCGGCGTCAAGGATGCACAGATAACCTCCGCGCACGCCATCGCATTCGCCACGTATTTGAAGGCGCTGATGCAACAGATTATTCCAAAAATGAAACTATTCAGAACGCGCGCCCGTGTGCAGAAATTGCTGCCAGCAACGAGGCAACAACGAGGTCATGCGCGTGCAAAGCGGAGCCAAGCTGAAACTGTCCGCCGACGTTGGCGGTACGTTCACCGACATTGTGCTGGAACAAGGGGCCGAGCGCTGGACGGGCAAGGTGCTGACCACGCCGGCTTCCCCCGAGGAGGGTGTTCTGCGCGGTGTCGCGGAGGTTCTCGCGCAAGCCGGCAAATCGATTGCCGACGTCGATCTGTTCATTCACGGGACCACGCTCGCAACCAATGCGATCATCGAGCGGCGCGGCGCCAAGGTCGCGCTGATCTCGACCGACGGCTTCCGCGATGTACTCGAGATCGGCACCGAGAGCCGCTACGACCAATACGAGCTGGCGCTGGTGCGGCCGAAGCCGCTGGTCGAACGGCCGTTGCGCTTCACGGTGCGCGAGCGGATGGACGCACGCGGAGCGGTGCGGTTGCCGCTGAACGAAGCCGACATCCATATCATCGCGCAGGCGCTGAGCGAACAGGGTATCCAGAGCGTTGCGATCGCGTTCCTGCATTCCTACGCCAATGCTGCGCACGAGCGACAGGCCGCTGAGTTGCTCAAGGCGTTGATGCCGTCGCTCTACGTGACCATCTCGGCCGAAGTCTGTCCGGAAATCCGCGAATACGAACGCACCTCGACGGCGGTGGCCAACGCCTACGTGCAGCCGCTGATGGATGGCTACCTGCAGCGCATGCAGGAGAAGCTGATGCTGCTCGGCTTCAAGGGAGCGCTGTGCCTGATGACATCCGGCGGCGGGCTGACATCGGTCGAGACCGCGCGAAAATTCCCGGTGCGGCTTGTGGAGTCCGGTCCGGCCGGCGGCTCGGTGTTTGCGGCGCAAATCGCGGCGCGCCTTGGCGAACGCAAGGTGCTGGCCTTCGACATGGGCGGCACCACCGCCAAGGTCAGCTTGATCGAGGACTACCGCTCCGAGACGTCTCGCGTGTTCGAGGTCGATCGCGCCGCGCGCTTCCTGAAGGGCAGCGGGCTGCCGGTGCGCATCCCGGTCATCGAGATGGTGGAGATCGGGGCGGGCGGCGGATCGCTCGCGCGGGTCGACGGCCTGAAGCGGGTCACGGTCGGTCCGGAGAGCGCTTCATCGGTGCCGGGACCGGCCTGCTACAACGGCGGCGGCACGAGCCCGACGGTCACCGATGCCGACGTGGCGCTGGGGCTCGTCGATCCGGCGACGTTTGCCGGCGGCACGATCCGGCTGTTTCCTGATCTTGCCAAGAAGGCGTTGACGAGTGCGATCGGCGGTCAGCTCGACATGAGTGCGGAAATGGCCGCTTACGCCGTCTACGAGATGGTCTGCGAGAACATGGCGAGCGCGGCGCGCGTGCACACGGTGGAGCGCGGCGAGGTCGCAAGCCATCATACGGTCATCGCCTTCGGTGGCGCGGCGCCGCTGCACGTGGCGCGGGTGGCGGAAAAGATCGGTGCGAGCCGCGTGATCGTGCCGCCGAACGCGGGCGTCGGCTCGGCCGTCGGCTTCCTGGCGGCGCCGATTTCCTACGAAATGGTGAAAACGAAATACATGCGGCTCGACGCCTTCGATCCGGTCGAGGCCACGCAGCTGCTGGGCGGCATGTCGAAGGAAATCCGCGCCTGGGTCGAGCCGGCAGCACAGGGCGAACGACTGGTCGAGCGCCGCATCGCCTTCATGCGCTATGTCGGTCAGGGCCACGAAATTGCGGTCGAGCTTCCGGTGCGTGGCCTCACGATTGCCGACGTGGCGACCTTCCGCGCCCGCTATGAGGCGGACTACGAGGCGCTGTTCAAGCGGTCTATCCCTGCGGCTGCGATCGAGATCATGGCGTGGTCGGTGAACGTGTCGACGGTCGCCGAAATGCCGGGGACGATCGATCCGGTTTCCCAGTTCACCACAAGGACGTCGGATGACGTCGTCCGCATCTTCGACGGCCGCAGCGGAAAGCCGGTCGACGTGTCGCGCTACCGGCGCGAGACGCTGCCGGCCGGCGCGCGGTTGTCAGGTCCTGCGATCATCGTCGAGAAGGAGACCTCGACGTTCGTGACCGAAAATTTCAACGCATGGATCGACGGTCTCGGTTCCATCGTCATGGAGCGCAAGGAGATGGCGGCGTGAGCGGAGGGGCACTTGGGCTGATCGACAAGCAGATCATGTGGAGCCGCCTGATTGCGGTGGTGGAAGAGCAGGCGCAGGCGCTGCAACGCACAGCCTTCTCGACCATCGTCCGCGAGTCGGGCGACCTTGCGGCCGGCGTGTTCGACGCGCAGGGGCGGATGCTGGCGCAGGCCGTCACCGGCACGCCGGGTCACATCAATTCGATGGCGCTTGCCGTCGGCCACGTGATCGACCACTACCCGCTGCACACGATGCAGCCGGGCGACGTGTTCATCCATAACGATCCCTGGATGGGGACTGGGCACACCAACGACATCTCGCTGACGACGCCGTGCTTCGTCGATGACCGGCTGGTCGGGTTTCTCGCCTGCAACAGTCACCTCATGGACATCGGCGGCCTGCGCGACATGTCGGCGTCGACCGACGTGTTCATGGAGGGGCTTTACCTGCCGATCCTGAAGATCGTCGACGGTGGCGTGCTGAACGAGTCGCTGATGGAGGTGATCCGTGCCAACACCCGCCAGCCGGTCGAGACCGTCGGCGACGTCTATTCGCTGATGAACTGCAACGACGTCGGCTGCCAGCGGCTGGCCGAAATGATGGACGAGTTCAATCTCGAGGAGCTGGACGAGCTCGCCGATCATATCATCGACACCTCGCGCGCCGCGGTGCAGGCCGAGATCGCCAAATTGCCGCAAGGCACGTGGCACGCGTCGCTGATGATCGACGGGCAGGACGAGCCGGTCGAGCTGAAGGCGGCGCTGACGGTTTCGGATGGCCGCATCCACGTCGACTACACCGGCTCGGCGGGCATGACGAAGCGCAACTTCAACGTGCCGATCTGCTACACGCTGGCTTACACCTCCTATGCGCTCGGCTGCATCGTCGCGCGTGACATCCCCAACAACGCCGGCTCGCTGGAGCCGCGCACCGTGTCGGCGCCGGAAGGCTCGATCGTCAACGCGATCAAGCCGGCCGCGGTGGTGCAGCGTCACCTGATCGGATTGATGTTACCGGACCTGGTGTTCGGTTGCCTCCGCCAGGCGATCCCCGATCGTGTGCCTGCGGAAGGCGCGGGCGTGCTCTGGAACATCCGCGCCAATGGGCCGTGGTCGAGCCCGCCGCAGTTTGGCGAGGAATTCATGGTCGGCGTCGTGACCACCGGGGGAATGGGGGCGTTGCCGTTCCGCGACGGCCTGTCGGCCACCGGTTTCCCGAGCGGCGTGCGCGGCGGTCCGATCGAGATTTTCGAATCGATGTCGACGCTGATCGTCTGGCGCAAGGAGTACCGGCAGGATTCCGGCGGCGCCGGCCGCACGCGTGGCGGGCTGGGCCAGGTGATCGAGATGGCGAACGGGATCGACGAGCCGTTCTACTTCCACTGTGCGTTCGAGCGCATGAAGTTTGCAGCACGCGGCGTCGATTCAGGTCTGTCGGGCGCCCCGGGCTATCTCGGCCTCGCATCAGGAACTCGCCTGGCGAGCAAGGGCCGTCATCTCATTCCGCCCGGCGACCGCGTGGTGATCATGTCGCCTGGCGGCGGCGGCATCGGCGATCCCAGGCAGCGCGATCGCGCGGCGGTCGAGACCGATGTCGTCAACGGCCTGGTGTCGCGCGAATCCGCCGACACGATCTACGGCCTGCAACCGGCGAAGCAGGCCGCAAAATCCCTGGAGGAGGTTCAGTGATGGAAAGAGGCGCCGGCGCGGAGCTGATCGACAAGCAGATCATGTGGAGCCGGCTGATCGCCGTGGTCGAGGAGCAGGCACAGGCGCTGCAACGCACGGCCTTCTCGACCATCGTCCGGGAGTCGGGTGACCTTGCCGCCGGCGTCTTCGATGCGAAGGGGCGCATGCTGGCGCAAGCCGTCACCGGCACGCCGGGACACATCAATTCGATGGCGCTCGCGGTCGGTCACGTGATCGACCACTACCCGCTGCACACCATGCAGCCAGGCGACGTGTTCATTCACAACGATCCGTGGATGGGCACCGGGCACACCAACGACATCTCGCTGACGACGCCCTGCTTTCGTGGGCAACGGCTGGTCGGCTTCCTCGCCTGCAACAGCCACGTCATGGACATCGGCGGCCTCATCGACCGCGTCAGCTCCACCGACGTGTTCATGGAGGGGCTGTACCTGCCGATCCTGAAGATCGTCGAGGCCGGCGTCCTCAACGAGACGCTGATGGCGGTGATCCGCGCCAATACGCGTCAGCCGGTCGAAACCGTGGGCGATGTCTATTCGTTGATGAACTGCAACGATGTCGGCTGCGCGCGCCTGCTCGACATGATGACGGAGTTCGGCCTCGACGAGCTCGACGAGCTTGCCGACCACATCATCGATACCTCGCGCGCGGCCATGAAGGCCGAGATCGCGAAATTGCCGAGGGGCACCTGGCACGCCTCGCTGTCGCTCGACGGCCAGGGCGAGGCGGTCGAATTGAAGGCAGCGCTGACCATCTCGGAAGGACACATTCACGTCGACTACACCGGCTCCGCCGGCATGTCGAAGCGCAACTTCAATGTGCCGATCTGCTATACGCTGGCCTACACGTCCTATGCGCTCGGCGTTATCCTGGCCCGCGATATCCCGAACAATGCCGGCTCGCTCGAGCCGCGCACGGTTTCCGCGCCTGAAGGCTGCATCCTCAACGCCATCAAGCCGGCAGCGGTGATTTCCAGAAGCCAGGTCGGGTTGATGCTGCCGGACCTCGTCTACGGCTGCCTGCGCCAGGCGATCCCCGACCGGGTGCCGGCGGAAAGCACCTGCGCGCTGTGGGGCATCACCATTCTCGGCCCGAAGACCAGCCCGCCGAAGGTCAACGAGCGCTACCAGGTGCAGGTCATCACCACCGGCGGCATGGGCGCGCTGCCGTTCCGCGACGGCATGTCGGCGACCGGCTTTCCCAGCGGTGTGCGCGGCGGGCCGATCGAGGTGTTCGAGGCGATGTCGACGGTGATCGTCTGGCGCAAGGAGTTTCGTCAGGACTCCGGTGGCCCCGGTCGCATGCGCGGCGGCCTCGGTCAGGTCATCGAAATGGAGAACGGTATCAACGAGGCGTTTCTCT
>Ga0075367_10001127_pt1 | contig 11104 bp, 9 predicted proteins | sample EndMethybrTD3032_FD_71399 | JGI IMG/M metagenome (GOLD analysis project Ga0075367, IMG submission 71399) | Populus endosphere microbial communities from Tennessee, USA - Endosphere MetaG P. TD hybrid TD303-2 | ecosystem: Host-associated > Plants > Roots > Endosphere | place: USA: Tennessee...
CACGCCCTGCCGACCACTTATGTGCTGGACCGCAATCTTGCTCCGCGTCTCCTGGTCGAAGGCGACCTCGATTGGACGAAGGAGGACGTTGTCGCGGCGCTCGGCCGTGTTGCCGGGGATGCCAACAACAATGACTCGAAGCGCTTCAACAGGGAGGACAGTAAATGAGCATGAACAGACGGCAGATCCTGCAAGCTGGCGGCGCCCTAGCCGCGGCGACCGCGCTGCCAAACGTGGCTGGCGCGCAGGCAACATTTGCTCCCACGCCCGGCGCCTGGCGCAATTTCCAGACCGTGACGCGCCTCGAGATCGCCAAGCCTGCCGGCCAGGTGCAGGCTTGGATTCCACTGCCGGCGTTCAGCGCCGAGGATTGGTTCAAGCCGGCCGGCAGCACCTGGACGACCAACGCCAAGACGGCCGAGATCAAGCGCGATGGCAAATACCACGCCGAGATGCTGCACGTTGTGTGGGGCGCGGACGAGAAGGCGCCTCTCGTCGAGGTGACCAGCAAGTTCGCAACGCGTGACCGAGCCGTCGACCTCTCCAAGCCCAGCAGCGCCCCAGGACTCTCGGCAGACGAGCGCAAGCTCTATACATCGGCGACGGATCTCATCCCCGTCGACGGCATCGTCAAGGAGACGTCCGACAAGATCACGGCCGGCGCAACCGGCGATCTCGACAAGGCCCGCCGCCTCTACGAGTGGGTGGTCGAAAACACCGCTCGCACGGCCTCGACGCGCGGATGCGGCGTCGGTGATGTCGCCTCCATGCTCAAGACGAACACCCTGACCGGCAAGTGCGCCGATATCAACGCGCTGTACGTCGGCCTGGCGCGCGCCGCCGGCATCCCGGCACGCGACGTCTACGGGCTGCGCGTCGCACCGTCGAAGTTCGGCTACAAGAGTTTGGGCGCAGGCAGCGAGGTCGTGACCAAGGCCCAGCACTGCCGCGCCGAGGTGTACCTGTCTGGCTTCGGCTGGGTGCCCGTCGATCCCGCGGATGTGCGCAAGGTCGTACTGGAGGAGCCGCCGGCCAACCTGGCTCTCAGCGACGAAAAGGTAATCGCAACGCGCAAGGCACTGTTCGGCGCATGGGAGATGAACTGGCTCGCCTACAATGTCGCGCACGACATCGCCCTGCCGGGCTCCAATGGGCCGAAGGTCGGGTTCCTCATGTATCCGCAGTCGGAGACCGGCAGCGAACGGCTCGATTGCCTCGATGCCGATAACTTCAAGTACGTCATCACCGCCCGCGAAGTGACGGCCTAAGACGGCAAGCCTGGAACGACACTTTGGGGCGTCGCCAACGCGGCGGCGCCCACCCACCTCGTAGAGGCCGACGTGACTGCAATCTATCTCGATCACAACGCCACCACACCGATCGATCCACAGGTCCTCGAGGCCATGCTTCCGTTCCTGCGTGGAGAGTTCGGCAATCCTTCGTCCTCCTACGCGCTTGGCCGCCGCGCCCATGCGGCGGTCGAGCGTGCACGGGCGGAAGTCGCCGCCCTGATCGGCGCGGAGACCGAAGAGGTCGTCTTCACCGGCGGCGCGACAGAGGCCAGCAACCTGGCGATTCGCGGCGCTGTCGCGATCAGCGGAACACGAACCGACGTCGTCACGAGCAACATCGAGCATCCGGCGACGGATGCCTGCTGCGATTTCCTGGAGCGTCACGGTCACGCCGTCCACCGCGTTGCCGCCGAAAGCAACGGCATCGTTTCGGCAAAGCGCCTGGCAGACGCCATCGACGACCACACGGCGCTCGTCACCGTCATTCACGCGCAGAACGAGATCGGCACGCTGCAGCCGGTGCGCGATATCGCCCTGGCCGCCGGCATGTGCGGTTCCCTGGTACATACCGATGCGGCGCAGTCGGTTGGAAAGGTGCCGGTGGATGTGAAGGAGCTGGGCGTCGACCTGCTGACCATCGCCGGTCATAAGCTCTATGCGCCCAAGGGGGTCGGCGCGTTGTTCGTTCGGCGGGGCGTGCCCCTTCCGCCGCTCGTCGTCGGAGCTGGACAGGAGCACGGCACCCGGCCAGGCACGGAGAATGTCGCGTTCATCGTCGGGCTCGGTGCCGCCTGCCGCCTGGCCGCCGAGACCCTGGAGCAGTCGCACAAACGCGTCGCTCAGCTCAGCGCAGCTTTTCTTGCGCTGCTGCAAGGCGAGGTGCCGGGCCTCACGCTGGTCGGCGATCCCGTGCGCCGACTGCCCAACACGCTGAATGTACTGTTTCCCGGTGTATCCGGACGCCTGGTGCTTGAAGCCTGCGGCGGCGTGCTGGCCTCCACCGGTTCGGCCTGCCACGCCGGCAGTGAAGATCCCTCGGCGATATTGACGGCGCTCGGCATGTCAAGGAGCGAGGCGTTGGGTGCCGTCCGCCTGTCTCTCGGGCGTTCGACGACGCAAGCCGACACCGCCGCGGCTGCCTCTGCACTTGCAAAAGCATGGCGCGACGTGCGGTCGACGGCCGACGCCGCTCGCTGAAACTCCGGGAGGAACCTCGATGAATGCCCCAAAGATAAAGCTGACCAGCCTGGCGCACGGCGGCGGCTGCGGCTGCAAGCTCGCGCCATCCGTGCTGCAGACGTTGCTCGCCGACCAACCGGTCGCCGCGCCCTTCAAGCAGCTGCTGGTCGGCACCGAGACTGCTGACGACGCGGCCGTGTGGCAGCTCGACGAGAACACCTGCATCATCGCCACCACCGACTTCTTCATGCCCATGGTGGACGACCCGCACGATTTCGGGCGCATCGCCGCGACCAACGCTATCTCCGACGTCTATGCGATGGGCGGCAAACCGATCATGGCGCTGGCCATCCTTGGCATGCCGGTCGACAAGATCCCCGCCGAGATGGTTCGCGAAATCCTCAAAGGCGGGTCTTCCGTCTGCGCGGCGGCGGGCATTCCCGTCGCAGGTGGCCATTCGATCGACTGCCCCGAGCCGGTCTACGGCCTGGCGGTGATCGGCACCTGCCGGCCGGAGCACGTGCGGCGCAACACCGATGCGCGCGCCGGTGATGCACTGATCCTCACCAAGGCCATAGGCGTGGGCATCTACTCGGCCGCCATCAAAAAGGGCGAGCTGTCGCCTTCCGGCTATGCCGAGATGATCGGCACCACCACGCTGCTCAACCGAATCGGCGCCGAGCTGGCGCAGGACAAGGATGTGCACGCGATGACGGACGTGACGGGCTTCGGCCTGCTCGGTCACGCACTGGAGATGGCGCGCGGCTCCAACCTGACGCTCACCATACGCGCGGGCGACGTTGCCGTGCTCACCGAGGCCGCGCGTCTGGCCCAGCAGGGCTTCGTCACCGGTGCCTCACATCGCAACTGGGCCAGCTACTCCGGCGGCGTCGCACTACCGGCCGACTGCCCGGACTGGAAACGTCAGCTGCTCACCGATCCGCAGACGTCGGGCGGCCTCCTGGTTTCTTGCGCGAGCGACAAGGCGGCGGCGATTGCGCAGCGGATCAAGGCAGCGGGCTATCCTCTGGCTAGTCTCATCGGACATGCCGACGCGGGCACTGCTTCCGTCAGTGTGCTCGACTGATCGAGCGGCCGGTTGTGGTTCGCCGCGAGTGAGGAGCGAGAAGCGGACGGAATTCGGGTCGCGTCCACGTCTGCTCAGCAAACCGCGCAGAAGGACCGTCACGGCTGACGGGCCTCCAATCTGCAGTGTCACACCTAGGCGAGGGGGCACAAGCCTTCGAGCGCAGCGCCCAGCCCTGACATTTCGGCATCCCGCAGCGGAACAAGCGCCTTCTCGGTCTGGTTGCAGTAAACCTCCAGTCGCGTGTAGCTCTCCGTGTCGATGCGATCGACGCAAAAGAAGATGACGTCGGCACGACTGAGGTCCCGGTCCAGCGTGCGCAGCGTTGTCCCAACAGTGTCATAAGAGAGAAAGGTCGCGCTTCGTCCCTCCCAGTAGGAACGAATGCCGTCAAGGGCTTCGGGTCGCGCACCAATGCAGGCGATGCGAACGCCTGGAATGCGTGCAGGGCGAGAAGGCACGGGCGCGCGTTCTTCGGGGGCTTGTTGCTGGCGACCAGGCGATCTTTTCCTGCCTCCCGAACGGCGCGCCTTCTTGTGCTCAGTCGCATGGTGCGATCGGCCGGTCGGGGATGGGCGCGCGGGCTCTGCCAGGCCAGTCCGCTCGATCACGGTCGCCAGTTGCTGCTCGAGCATCTGGATGCGGTGCAGCAGGTCGTCGCGATCATCCATGTGCGCCAAAGGGGTCAAAAAGCCGACTTGAGGGGCTAGCATTATCCTGCAAAATTTACAAGCTCGCGGACCATTGCGCAGCAAGAAGGCCGCCCCCGGACAGGTAGGGACGGCCTTTTGCTCAAGTCATAGCTTGCATCCCCCGGCCCCACGCGGTGTCCCGGCCGAAGCTTGGCCGTTTTGCGGATTGGTACGCGGATCGCATGCGGCCCAGAGTGGGCGGGCGACGCCGGAAGCCGACGCCAGCCACCGCCCCGCTAGAAGCCGACGCCGATGCGGCCGCCGCGACCAACACCGATGATGAGCGTTCCGGTTCCGGTCGAGGGGCGTTCGACTTTGCTCGAAGACGAGGAGGACGAAGAGCCGCTGCGCGACTTCGAACTTGCCGATTTGGTCTTTTTCGCTCCGCTATGCGTGGCGACACATTTGCCGTTGCTCTCGACAGTGCCCTGCCCGCATTCCAGTGTGCAGACCCGCCCCTCGCGGCCCGTCAGCGCTTCGAGCGCGGCCGCCGTAGGCTCGTCGGAATTGACGGGCACCTTGCTCACGCGCGCGAACTTCGCCAGGCCGGCGCTCGTCTTCTCGCCCCAGTCGCCGTCGACGGCGCCGGAGTAGCAGCCCACCCGCTTCAACTCGCTCTGCAACGAACGCGTGAGTGCACCGCGATCCGGCTTCGTCTCGACTGCCACCCTTGTGGATGCCGTCGTTGGTGCCGGTTTCGCCGCTCCGTTCAGTTCCGCCAGCATCACGCGCGCCAGCCCCGCGAACGTCCCGTTGGGATAACGCGCGAGATACACATCGAACATGGCGGCCGACTTGCTGTCCTTGACCGAGTTCCACAACGCGATCTCGAGATCCGTGTCCTGAGGCTTGACCAGCGGCAACCGCGCCGGTTCGCTCGACTGTGCCTTGCCTCCCTCGGGCATCGATCGGAGGAACACCTGGCCGGTCAGGGAGGTATGTTCCCACGGCACTTGCTTGCCGGCGGTCGCCTTGAGCACTTCGTTGCGGACTTCGACGAGGACGCCGCTGACATCGCTGCCGGGTGCTTCGATGTGCTTGAGCAGCGCCTCGGCGTAGGGCGAATTGCGCCCATTGCCGTCGAGGGCGACATAGCCGGGCTGGGTCGAGAAGGCGATCAGCGTGCCGACGCCCGTCATCCGCACCTCGGCGAGGCCCTGGCCGACCTGCACGTTACGCGTGCCCATGTTGCGGGCGAGATTGCGCGCCAGCGGATTGTCCCGGCAGGCGTCGAGGAGGACCAGACTCGTCTTGGCCTCGCGTTCCATCTGCTTCATCACCAGCGCGAGGGATAGACTTTCGAAGTCGATGTCACCCTCGTTTGCGAGCTTGGCATCGGTCGGCACGAGGTAATTCTGCCCACCGACCTGCAGCCCATGGCCCGCATAGAAAAACAGGGCCACGTCTGCCCCAGCCAGCTTGATGCCGAACTGCCGGATCAGCCGCTCCATCTCTCGCTTGTCGAGATCCTTGCCCTCGACGACCTCGAAATCGAGGCGTTGCAGGGCTGCCGACAGGTCGCCGGCGTCATTGCTGGGATTGTTCAACTTGGCCGTGTGCTGATAGGCACCGTTGCCGATCACCAGCGCGACGCGCTTTTCCGCCTGGGCCTGCGAGCCCGCCGTGAACGCGAGGATCGCGCATATCAATGCCATCAAGTATCGCATGACCATCTCCGCAGCGTCGGATAAAAGGCGTGCATGCTTCTTGGGCACGATGCTCAGCCGCCCATCATCCCCGCCGGTGAATGGGCTCCGCGAGCCAGCCGCAATGGCGGCCAGATGCCTGCGGTGAGACACTTTCAGTGCACTGCGAAGCGGCACGAGTTGCAAGAAGCGCATGGTTGCTCTCGTATTTTGCGAGAACCCAGTAGCCAAACATCGCACCGCTGCCGGCAATAGGCCTCATACGTTCGGGGGAGATTTCAAACTTTTCCGTTGTCTCCTGAGGAGGTTGGTGCAATCGCTCGATCACACATTCGTCACAAAGAGTTTCCAGTTCTGCCGTAGTAGATTGATCGGCTATTTTCGGGGAGCGGCGTGCACCGGCACGTACCGTCGAGGGGAACAATGTTCGAGGTGGACATATGAGCCAGGCCGGAGCTGATCAGCAGTCGGCGCTAATCGGCTCGATCTATGATTGCGCGCTGAACCCTGACCTTTGGCCGTCGACGCTTCGCAGAGTGTGCGACGTCCTGGGAGGGCACAGCGCGGGCATCGTCGTGCTGGACTTCAAGGGAGAGGAGGACCGCCTGGTACGCGACTGGGGTCCGACCACCATCTGGGCGGAGCGGATGGGCGGCGTGCTCGACTCGGTAAAGCGAATTCACAGGCAATTTCTTGGGATTAGCGGAGCGCGCCTGGACGAGCCGATCGTATTGCCCCGAGACCTGGCGCCCCAGGTCAACGTGTTCACGACCCCGTTCTACAACGAGTGGGCGGCACCGCAGCGGATACACCAGGTCATGGAGGCCATTGCGCTGAGCGAGACGACGCGGCTCGGCCTGTTTTGCATTACGCGCCAGGACCATATGGGCTTTTTCAGCGACGATGAGATCTCCCTGCTGCGCCATCTTGCGCCGCACATCCGTCGTGCCATCACCATCAGCGATCTGCTGGATCTGAAGACGGTCGAACGCCAGGCGTTCGCCTCGGTCATCGACAGCATTCCCAACGGGATCTGCATCGTCGGCCATAACGGCGAGATCCTGCATGCCAACGTCGCAGCCAAGGGGATGCTGGAGAAACGCACACCGATCCGCTCGGACGGCGGACATTTGCGCGGCGTCGAGAGCTCTGTCACCACTGAGTTGCTGGAGGCCATCGGCTCGGCCCAGCAGAAAGAGGGCGGTATCGGTTCCAACGGCATCGCGGTGCCGCTGCGGGCTACGCAGGGGCCGACGTCGATCGCTCATGTCCTGCCGCTTGCGCATGGTAACATTCGCACCCGCCTGGTGCCGCAGGCGTTGGCGGCCGTTTTCGTCAACAACGACGGGCCAGCCTCCTTCGAGAACCTGGACGGCATCGCGCGGGCATTCGAGTTCACGCCCGCAGAGACGCGCCTCGCCAGCGAGCTGCTGCGCGGCCACCCGATCGGCGAGGCCGCCGTGGAACTGGGAATCAGTGAAAGCACGGCAAAGACGCATTTGCAGAATCTGTTTTCCAAGGCAGGCGTTTCCCGCCAGGTGGATCTGGTAGCCCTCCTCCTGCGGCTTATTCCGCCGGCGCGCATAGCGGCTTAGCAGAAGGACCGTTGCATGCGCCGCCTGCGCTGGCATTTCCGGTGCATCGCTGCGGTCGCCTCCAGCTACGTTCTCGGCACGCAAACGGCGCTGAGCGTCGTCGGCTTCGTCTGCCGGCGTATCCTGGGCCTGCCCATTGCCAGCGTTTTCCTGTTGTACCCCGCGCGCAAGGAGTACGCCGACGCGCTCGCCTACCGGTGGCATCAGCGGCGGTTCGGTTGGCAGCCGGGACTGGTAGGCTTCTATCGGCAGGGCGGACGCTACGGGCTGATCTTCGGCATACCCAATCTCGAGGACGAGATCCGTGCGCCGGAGAACGCCGCCCGCGTGCTCGCCGTAATGAGCCGGATGGAGGCGATCCAACGCCAGGTCGGCGCGCCGCGCAAGGTCTTCGCCGGCATCCTGCCGAGCACCCTGGCCAGAAACGGGGCGGAGGATGAGCACCTGGCCCAGCAGCGCCACCTCACGGCCCGCGCCGTCCTGCAGTCGCTGGATCACGTGATGGACCTGAACGGCTTGCCGCGGGAGGTGCGCATCCTGGTGCTCGGCGGCCGCGGCTACATCGCCTCGGAGGTCATCCGGCTGGGCAGCGGTTTGCGGATCACGTCCATCGACGCGGATGGGTGGGACGAGTTCCGCCAGTTCGCCGCCGAGTGCCGCGGATCAGCCGTCGTCGTGCTGAACCTGACCAAGTCCGGCGCGCTGCTGGAATATGCGCGCGAGCTTTGGCCCGGCGTGATCGTGTTGAACGAGGTCTATCCGGAGCCGTCGCAGAGCGAGATCGCGGAATTGGAGCGCCGGGGAGCGAGGTGCTACCACATCGTCGGCGTTGCCGGCAGCGCATGGCCGCGGTTTCCGCGCGCGTACCGTGGGGCAATACCGTGCTGCGCATCGCTGCCGATTTCGCCGACCGACCACATACCCGTCATCGTCGCGCGTCTCGCCAGCGACGCCAAGCCGGACGCGGACCGGACGTTATCCGAATAGTCGGCGCGGATCGGTGCTGCTCAAACCTACCCCTGGCGCGCGACGCAGCGGAAGCCGACATGGCACGTCGACGTATCGATCGGCTGCGCGTGGCGGGCGGCCGGACGATAGCGGCGGCAATAGTTGGGGGCGCACAGATGCGAGCCCCCTTTCAGGACCTTGCGCGGAATCCGGATGTTGGGCAGGCAGGGATCGTAGCTCGCTTCCTCATGCCCGCCGCGCGGATTTTCCGGGATGCAACAGGCTTTCGGCGCATCGGCCTCGTGCTTGGGCGAATACCAGTCGGTGGTCCACTCCCAGGTATTGCCGATCATGTCGTGGAGGCCGTACCCGTTCGACGGAAACGCGGTGACCGGCGACGTGCGCGAATAGCCGTCGGCGCTGAGATTCTGGCGGGGGAATTCGCCCTGCCAGGTGTTGGCCATGTGCCGCCCGCTGGGCAGGAACTCCTCGCCCCAGGCAAATTCGGCGCCATCCAGGCCACCGCGCGCTGCAAACTCCCATTCGGCCTCCGTCGGCAAATCCTTGCGGGCCCACTTGGCGTAGGCCGCCGCGTCGATCAGCGTGACGTGCACCACGGGATGCTCGTCGAGACCGCTGATGCCGGTCTGGGGGCCATAAGGACGGCGCCAGTTGGCGCCCTTCATGAACGTCCACCAATCGGCCCAGCGGCTCAGGTCGACGGCCCGCTTGGGCTTGGTGAAAACCAGCGAGCCGGCGAACAGCATGTGCGGCAGCGCGCCGGGGTAGTCCTTTGGGTCGGGCGGAATCTCGGCAACCGTGACGTGACCGGTGGCTTCGACGAATTTGCGGAACTGCCGGTTGGTGACCGGCGTGCGGTCCATCCAGAAGCCGTCGACCGTGACGCGATGCACCGGCGCTTCCTCGGGGTAGTGCTGGTCCGATCCCATCCGGAAGGTGCCGCCCGGCAGCCAGACCATGTCCTGGCGGCCCAGCTCGGAGCGCGCATTTTTTATCAATGCAGAGGTGGTTCCGAGCATTGCACCGTCCGGTTTGGAGCTGTTGCCGCATACTCGCGCCGGCTCAGGTCAGCGCCTATCCGGCGGATACCTCAGGCCCCTCGGGAAAAACCCTTGGCCGGTGGCGTCAGGTTGCCGCTGCTCCTCTGCGGCGATCGCAAGTGTCGATCGGGGGGTCAGACCCCTGGGCACGACGATGAGGATCACGGCCAGCGCCATTCCCTCTCCCCACTCTTCCGTGGGGAGAGGGTTAGGGTGAGCCCCTCACCCCGACCCTCTCGTCATGGCGAAGCCATGCTCCGCATGGACGCAAGCGGGGAGAGGGAGAAATCCTGGCCTACGAAACCGAAACCACCCGGATGTTGTTGGTGGTGCCCGCTTGGCCAAACGGCACGCCGGCGATCACCACGATGTAGTCGCCGCGCTTGGCGTAGCCCTCGTCGATGGCATGACCGGAGGCCCGCTCCACCATCTCGCGGAAGCTGCCGATCTCCTCGGACTTGACGCTGTGCACGCCCCACAACAGGGCGAGCTGCCGCGCCGCCTGCTCGTTGGGCGTCACGCCGATGATCGGCACGCGCGAGCGCTGACGGGCCAGGCGCACCGCCGTATTGCCGCTCGAGGTGAACGCCACCATGACAGCCGCATTCAGGCGATCGGCAATCTCGGCCGCCGCCGCCGATACCGCATGCGAGACGGTGCCCTCGATGCTCGGATCGAGCGCATCGATGATCGAACGGTAGGCGCCATGATTCTCGGTGTGCGAGATGATGCGGTCCATCATGGCCACCGCCTCGATGGGGAAGGCGCCCGATGCCGACTCCGCCGACAGCATCACCGCGTCGGCGCCGTCATAGACACCCGTTGCTACGTCCGAGGCCTCGGCGCGGGTGGGCGTGGGCGACGTCACCATCGATTCCAGCATCTGCGTGGCGATGATCACCGGCTTGCCGGCCATGCGGCACTCGCGCACGATATCCTTCTGCCAGCCGGGCACGTCCTCGGCCGGGATCTCCACGCCGAGGTCGCCGCGCGCCACCATCACGGCGTCGGCCAGCTGGATGATCTCCTTGATTCGCTTCAGGGCGGCCGGCTTCTCGATCTTGACCATCAGCTGGGCCTTGTCGCCGATCAGGCTGCGCCCCTCGATCACGTCGGAGGGCTGCTGCACGAACGACAGCGCCACGAAGTCGACTCCGAGCGACAGGCCGAACTCCAGGTCGGCGCGGTCCTTGGCCGTTATGGGCGACAGCTGGAGCAGCGTGTCGGGCAGGTTCACGCCCTTGCGGTCGCTGACCTCGCCGCCCACGATCACCCGCGCATCGAAATGCGTGGCACCGCAGGCGATCACCTCGAGCCGCACGCGACCGTCGTTGATCAGCACCTGATGTCCGGGTGCGATGCCCTGATGCACCTCGGGATGCAGCAGCGGCAGGCGGCTGACGTTGCCCGGCTCCTTGTCGCTGTCGAAGCGGACCACGGTGCCGTTGGTCAGCATGGCCTTGCCGCCGGCCACCGCGCCGATGCGGATCTTGGGGCCCTGCAGATCCTGGAGGATGGCGATCGGCCGGCCCAGCTCGCGCTCGATGCCGCGGATGGTCTCGTAGCGCTTGGCGTGGTCGTCCTTGGTGCCGTGACTAAAATTT
>Ga0075367_10001129_pt1 | contig 11093 bp, 10 predicted proteins | sample EndMethybrTD3032_FD_71399 | JGI IMG/M metagenome (GOLD analysis project Ga0075367, IMG submission 71399) | Populus endosphere microbial communities from Tennessee, USA - Endosphere MetaG P. TD hybrid TD303-2 | ecosystem: Host-associated > Plants > Roots > Endosphere | place: USA: Tennessee...
GAGCCGACGACCGCGCTCGACGTCACCATCCAGGCGCAGATCCTCGAATTGCTGCGCGAGCTGCGCCAGCGGCTCGGCATGTCCCTGATCCTGATCACCCATGATCTCGGTGTGGTGGCCGAGATGTGCGACGACGTCGCCGTCATGTATGCCGGACGGGTGGTCGAGCGCGGACCCGTCGCTGCGATCTTCCGCAATCCGCAGCATCCCTACACGGAGGCGCTGCTGCGTTCGATCCCGCTGCTCGGGATGACACAGGCCGTGCCGCTGCACGTCATTCCCGGCAAGGTGCCGAGCCCGCTGCAATGGCCGCCGGGCTGCCGGTTCGCTGCGCGCTGCGGCTACGCCATGGAGCACTGTCGTAGCGAAGATCCGCCGCTGGTGCAGGCGGGAGAGGGAAGGGCGGCGTGCTGGCTGCGTGTGCAGCAGCCGCGAGCGTTGCCGCAGGGGGCGCTGCATGCGTGAGCCGCTGTTGCACGCGCGTGACGTCGTCAGGCATTTTCCGGTGCACCGCGGCTTGTTGCAGCGCGTGGCCGGACACGTGCGCGCCGTCGACCGCGTCAGCATCGACATCTTTCCTGGCGAGACCCTGGGCGTCGTCGGCGAATCCGGCTGCGGCAAATCCACCCTGGGCAGGGTGCTCGCCGGCCTGCTGCGTGCCACCTCGGGCGAGCTGTCGTTCGAAGGAAAGAGCATGGCCGCCCAGCGCGGCGCGGAGCTGAAGCGGCTGCGGCGCGATATGCAGTTCATTTTCCAGGATCCGACCAGCTCGCTCGATCCGCGCATGACCGTGCGTGATATCGTCGCCGAAGGTCTCGACGCCCAGGGTATCGCCACCGGGCGCGCCCGGGACAGACTGGTGCACGACATTCTCGATCGCGTCGGGATGCAGCAGGACGCGCTGCAGCGCTATCCGCACGAATTTTCCGGCGGACAGCGCCAGCGCATCGGCATTGCGCGCGCGCTGGTGTTGCGGCCAAAACTGGTCGTCGCTGACGAGCCGGTTTCGGCGCTCGATGTGTCGGTGCAGTCGCAGGTGCTGAACCTGCTCGTCGAGCTCAAGCGGGAATTGAAGCTCACCTACGTCTTCGTCGCGCACAACCTCGCCGTCGTCAGCTACATCAGCGATCGGATCGCGGTGATGTATCTCGGCAAGATCGTCGAGATCGGTGAGGCCGCCAGTCTCTACCGCAATCCCCGTCACCCCTACACGAAGGCGCTGCTGTCAGCGATGCCGCAGCCGGTCCCAGGCAGCAGGCCGGAGCGCATCGTTCTGCGCGGCGATGTTCCCTCCCCGATCGATCCGCCGTCGGGTTGCCGCTTCCGGACGCGCTGCCCGATCGCGCAGGAGATTTGCGCCAGCAGCGAGCCGCCGCTTGAGCGCAAGACGGGCGAGGCGGCCGAGCAACTGGTCGCCTGTCACTTCGCCTGACGCGCTGATTGCGTTGCGCACGCTGCATCGAGAGTGACGGCCTTCGGCCGCCGCGATGCATCACCTCAGCCGATGGATGTCATCAGGAAAATGCCCAATCGCGACGAAATGCCGTGTGCTAACACGAGCCGAAGTGCGGTGCGCCAGGACAAATGGCCTTGTCGCAGCGCAAAGCCGGGCTGAGCACGTCCCGGCAGTCCAAGAGACGAACATCGACTTCTGGGGATGGAAACGGGACGCGCGCCCTCGTCGGTTGCGCCGGATTCCCTCTGCCATCGACAGGAGTCGTCAATGCCTCAAACGGCATTGAGCGTACAATGGGGGGATCTGAATGCTGAAACGACGTCTTGCCGGTCTTGTCGCGGGGTGCCTGCTGGGGCTCTCCTGTTTGACGACGCAAACGTCCACGAGCTCGGCCGGCGAGACGTGGAACGCCTACACCTACAACTCGGTTGCCACCGTAACTGCCGCCAAAGGTCTGGTGGAGCTCTTCGACGAGATCGGCAAGCGCACGAAGGGCGACCTGACGGTCAAGCTGCATCTCGGCGGCACGCTGCAGATCAAGGCAACGGACATCACCCCGGCTGTGGCGGACAACATCGTCCAGATCGGTGACGACGCCTTCTTTCTCGGAAGCGTGCCGACCGGCGCCGTCGCGCGGCTGCCGATGCTCGTCCATAGTCCGGCGGAGTATGACAAGGTCGCGGCCATCGTCGCACCGGCGTTGAGCGAAGCCTACGCCAGGCGCGGGATTGTCGTGGTCGGCGAATACGTCTTTCCGGAGCAGGTGATCTGGTCGCGCAAGGAACTGAAGACGCTCAAGGATATCCAGGGTCAGAAGATCAGGGTGATCTCGCCCGATCAGGGCGAGTTCATCAAGAGGCTGGGCGGTTCTCCCGTCACGCTTGGGACGGCCGAGGTGCCCGCAGCGCTGGATCGCGGCGTCGTCGACGGCGCGATCACCGCGAGCTCAGGCTACGGCTACGTCTGGCGCGACCTGTTCAAGTACAATTATCGGCTGAATCTCGGCTATGTCAGCTCGCTGCTGCTGGTGAACAAGCGCAGCTGGGACAAGCTGTCGCCGGCCGTGCAGACCGTCGTGAAAGATACGATCCGCGAAATCACCGCCAAGACGACGCAGGCCATGGCGGCCGAGGACCAGGATCTCACCGGCAAGCTGGCTGCGCAGATGACCGTGTCAACTCCCTCCGCGGCGGACGTCAAGGACGCCGAGCAGCGTATCAAGCCCTACTATGAAGAGTGGGCGAAAGCGCAGGGGCCTGTCGCCGTCGAACTGCTGGCCAAGGTTCGCGCGGCCCTGGGACGCTGAGCACGATGAGCACCTCTGCTGCTGATCACGAGCTCGACGGCGCGCGGCGCGCTGGCGAGCAAGGCCCGCCGTTGCCGGCGGAAGGCTGGACCGAATGGCTGTGCCGATGGCTATGCGCCGTTGTGATCGTCTGGATGATCGTCATGGTCGCAAGCGAGGTGCTGCTGCGAAATCTGGCAGGCATATCGCTGCAGTCTGTCGACGAGCTCGGTGGCTATCTCCTCGTTGCCGTCTCGTTCCTCAGCCTGTCGACATGCTTTGTGAGCGGCGCCTATCACAAGGTTGAATTCATCGACGGCCGGCTGGGCCCGCGCGGTCACGGCGTGCGCAAATTGATCTTCGATGCGATGTCGCTCGCCTTCTGTATCATCCTGCTTTGGCAGCTTCTGCGCCTGGTGCTGCGCAGCTGGGAGTCCGGCGACTTCGCCCCGACCATTCTCGCGACGCCGATGTGGATCCCCCAATTGACGATGCCCATCGGCATCGCTGCGCTCTGCTGCTCGCTGATCAAGGCGCTCTGGATCGATGTTCGCTGGCTCAGTGCCGCCGAACGGGTGGAGTCATAGTCCATGAGCCCGGCTCTCCAACTCATCATCGCATTCGCGCTGTTCCTGGCGCTGCTCGGCATGGGGATGCTGGTCCCCTTCGCCATCGTCATCCCCGCCGTCGTCTATCTCTTCATGCAGAACGGTCTCGATGCCTTCAACGGCCTCGGCCTGGTCAGTTGGGGAAGCATGGACAGTTTTACGCTGACGGCGATCCCGCTGTTCATCCTGCTGGCGGAAATTCTGCAAAAGAGCGGACTTAGCTTACGGATCTATCGCGGACTCTCGGTTCTGGTCGCGCGCATTCCCGGTGGCCTGTTGCAGACGAATATCGCGGGATGCGCGGTGTTCGCATCGATCAGCGGGTCGAGCATCGCAACCGCCGCCTCGATCGGCAGTGTCGCCCTGCCGCAGCTCGGTCAGCGCAAATACGATCGACGGCTTTCCGCGGGCTCGCTTGCAGCCGGCGGCACGCTCGGCATCCTGTTCCCGCCGAGCATCGCAATGATCGTCTACGGCACCTTCAGTGAAACGTCGGTCGCCAAGCTGTTCATGGCAGGCGTCGTCCCGGGATTGATCCTCACCGCCATGTTCATGGCCTATATCGCCGTTCACGCGACGCTAAAGCCAGGCGTTGCGCCGGCGGAAGCCGTGGCCGAGGGTGTCGCCGGAATCCTGCGAGCGCTCGTCGATATCCTTCCGTTCGCCATCTTGATCGCATTCATTCTCGGCAGCATCTATTCGGGGCTCGCCACGCCGACCGAGGCTGCGGCCATCGGCTGCCTGTTCGGAATCACGATATCGACCATCTGGGGCGAATTGACATGGCCGAAGTTCGTGGCCGCGCTGCATCGGACGGTCGAGGTCGTCGGCAACATCCTGTTCATCGTCTACGCGGCGTTCCTGTTCTCGTACGCGATCAGCTACGCGGGCGTTGGCCACGATGTGACGGCCTTCTTTGTCGGGCTGAAACTCAGCAAGCTCGAATTCTTCATCGCGATCTTCATCCTCTACACGGTGCTCGGTTGTCTCGTTGAAAGCCTCGGCATGATCGTCATCACCGTGCCGCTGCTTTATCCCGTGCTCATGCAGTACGGTGTCGACCCCATCTGGTTCGGCGTGATGCTCGTGATGTTCATCGAGCTCGGCCAGATATCGCCGCCGATCGGCATCAATCTCTTCGTCATCCAGAGCATCTGGGACGGCAAGCTGAGCGAGGTCGTGATGGGAACGGTGCCGTTCCATCTGATCATGCTGGTGCTGCTGTTCATGCTCGCGATCTGGCCCGAAATAGCGTTGTTCCTGCCAAGTCGCATGGGCTGAGCGCGAAGCCCCGCCCACGGGATGCGCGCGATCGCTGTGTGAGATCGCGCGCTGCATCATCAGGCCGGCTGATGGTCAGTATCAAAATTTGGCCAGTTCTCCGGCGGGCGCATTCGACGAATAATGAGATCAGCGAGCCCGGATTCATGCAGCTCAAGCACGTGATCAATTTCGACGACATCAGGACGCTGGCGCGCAAGCGCCTGCCGCGGATCGCGTTCGACTTCATCGATGGCGGGGTCGACGGCGAGGTCGCGCTCGATCGCAACCGCCTGGCGTTCGATCGCTACAAGCTGCTGCCGCGCTATTTGATCGACGTCGAGGGACGCAGCCAGACGGTGAAGCTGTTTGGCCATGAGTATGCGAGCCCGTTCGGCATCTCGCCCATGGGCATCGCCGGGTTCTTTCGACCCGGCGCGGACCTGATGCTCGCGAAGGCGGCTGCCAGCTTCGGCATCCCCTACATCATGTCGAGCGCGAGCTGCAACTCGATCGAGGCGGCGATGGCGGAAGCGCCGAAGACGACATGGTTTCAGATCTACGGCACGCGCGATCCGACCATCACGCTCGATCTGGTCCGCCGTGCAAAAACGCTCGGCGTGCGCGTGCTGCTCATGACCGTCGATACGCCGGTGATGGGCAAGCGCGAACGCAACGTCCGCAACGGCTTTCGCCGGCCGATGAAGATGACCCCGTCGGTGATCCTGCAGGGGTTGAGCCGGCCGGGCTGGACCTGGCGGTATCTCACCGAGGGCGGGATTCCGATGATGGAGAACTGGCGCCCTTACGCCGCAGCCGGCGCCAGCGCAAACGTCGTCGCCGACCTCTACGGCGAGCAGACGCCGGCGCCGGCGCAGACGTGGTCGATCTTCGAACAGGTCCGCAAGGCCTGGGATGGCCCGCTGGTCGTCAAGGGCGTGATGCACCCGGCGGATGCGCTGAAGAGCCTCGAGCTCGGCGCCAACGGCGTGATGGTCTCGAACCACGGCGGCCGGCAGCTCGACAGCGCGCCTGGATCGATCGACGCGCTGCCGGCGATTGCCGACGCCGTCGGTGGCCGCATGGAGCTGCTGATCGACAGTGGTTTTCGACGCGGCAGCGACGTCGGCAAAGCGCTGTGCCTCGGCGCGAGAGCGGCGTTCTTCGGGCGGCCGGCCATGTTCGGCGTTGCCGCGGCCGGCGAGACGGGTGCGTGCAGGGTGATCGACATCATGCGGCAGGAGGTCAGCCTGCTGATGGGACAGCTCGGCTGGACCGATGTCGACAAGGCGGGCCCGGACAGCCTTCTCGATCTCTTGGACCCGAGACCGGGGCGAAACTAATGACTGCGGTCAACGCGCATCAACTCAAGAACGACCATCGAGGATCACCGTGATCAAACGCATGCACTTGATCGGCTTCTACATGCACAGCCCGATTAATCACACCGCGATGAGTTGGGCCGATCCCGAGGACGACCGTGTCGACGGCATGCGGCTGTTCGAGCACTGGAAGAACCTCGCACGGCTGCTCGAGCGCGGCCGCTTCGATGCCGCGTTCTTCGCCGATACGCCGGGCGGGATGGAGCGTTATAAGGACAGTTTTGAAGACTACGTCCGCTACGGTGTGACGTGGCCGTGCCATGATCCGATGGCCGTGCTCGGCGTGATGCTGGCGGAGACGAAGCATCTCGGGCTTGCCGTGACGTTGTCGACGGCGGGGACGCACCCGTATCACACCGTGCGCCGTCTCTCGACGCTCGACTATCTCAGTGGAGGGCGCGTGGGGTGGAACATCGTGTCAGGCCATTTGCGCGGAGAGCATCGCGCGCTGGGGCTCGACCAGATCGAGCATGACCGGCGCTACGATCAGGCCGACGAGTACATGGAGATCTGCCACGCGCTCTGGAAGGGGGTGCAGCCCGGCGCCGTTCTTGCCGACAGGGAGACGGGCGAATTCGCTGATCCGGCCAAGGTCGCCGTGATCAATTTTGCGGGGTCGCACTATCGCTGTCAGACCGTTCCGCCGACGCTGCCATCGGCCCAGGGACGGCCGGTACTGTTCCAGGCCGGCTCGTCGGGACGCGGACAGGAATTTGCGCTGAAACACAGCGACGTCGTCTTCTCGATCCAGGCGCGCGCGGAGGCGATGAAGACGTTCGTGCACAAGCTGAACGCCTCGTCGAAAGCCGAGGGGCGCGCCGAGCCGCCAAAAGTGGTGTTCGGCATTCAATGCGTACTGGGTGGCACCGAAGCCGAGGCCAAACGACGGCAGGCTGCGATCTTCGAGCGCATTCCGCTCGATGCCGCACTCTCTCGCATGTCGGGAACGCTCGGCATCGACTTCAGCAAGATCGATCTCGATACGCCGCTCGCGGCCAACACGACGGATGCGTCGCGCGGCATGCTGATGGCGCTGGCGAACATGACCGGCGACGGCAATGCGACGGCGCGTGATGCGGCGCGCGTCTTCGGCGCGACGGCCGGCATGCCGCAGCTGGTCGGCACGCCGGAGCAGGTCGCCGATCAGCTGGAGCATCTGTGGCGTATGAGCGGTTGCCACGGTTTCAACATCACGCCCACGACCAACATCAAGAGCATCGAGAGCTTTGTCGAGGAGGTCGTGCCGCTGCTGCAGGCGAGGGGTATCTTCCGCACCGACTACGAGAGCGAAACCCTGCGCGACAATCTCATGAACTGAGCGTTGCTTCGACATGCCGGACCAGCCGCCATCACGACCGCCAAAACTTCGCGCGCCTGCCGGCGCCTGCGATACGCACATGCACATCTACAACAGCGGGTATCCGCCTTCGCCGAAGGCCTGGCTGTTCCCGCCGGATTTCAGCGTCGACGACTACCGCAAGGTGCAGGCGCGTCTCGGCCTGCAGCGCACGATCGTCGTGCAACCGGTCACCTATGGATTCGACAATCGCTGCACGCTCGATGCGGTCGCTCTGTTCGGTGAGCATGCGCGAGCGGTCGTGACCGTGCCGACCGACATCTCCGACCGCGAGCTCGAGCAGCTCTGGCAGCGCGGCGCGCGCGGGCTGCGCTACCACCAGATGCGCGGCAGCGTCACCGAATGGGCGGACGTGCCGCCCATGGCCGAGCGGATTCGCGGCACGCCCTGGCATCTTCAGCTGCAGTTCGATGGGCTGGAATTTCCCGACCACGAGGCACTGATCGCGCGTTTGCCCTGCACGGTGGTGATCGACCACATGGGGCGGTACTCCCGGCCGCTTCCGCCCGAGCATCCCGCGGTGCAGTCGCTGTTGCGGATCGCGGCGCGCGAGAACGTCTACGTAAAACTGTCGGGCGCCTACCATATCGCGCATGCGGGCGGTCCCGATTTCAGGGACGTCGCACCGATTGCGCGAGCCCTGGTCGAACAGGGCAGCGATCGTCTCCTGTGGGGATCGGACTGGCCGCATCCGACTGAAACCGCGCAGACCATGCCTGACGATGCCGACCTCCTGGATCTTCTCCTGAGCTGGGCGCCCGACGCCTCAGCTCGCCAGGCCATCCTCTCGGACAATCCCGTCCGCCTTTATCAATTCGGGCCCCAACTATAATGGCTCGGAACCCCGACCTGCCGACGTCCGGCCTGAAATCCAGTTCAGGTCCGGCATCCTGCTCCGATCGGAGCGGGCGCGTCGTGTCATTATCAGATATATTGATGGTGCGCCGGGCGGATCGTTTCATCGACCTGATGGGAGGGCCTGCGCGGCCCGATGCAAACCATTCGGTTAGGTGGACAATGCTTTCCAGAGTGACGCTGGACCAGCTCCAGATTCTGATCGCCGTCGCGGACACTGGCAATTTCTCGGCCGCCGCCCGCAAGGTGAATCGTGTTCAATCCGCCGTCAGCCAATCGATCCAGTCGCTCGAAGATGCGCTCGAGCTGAAACTGTTCGACCGCTCGAGCAAGGTGCCGCGCCTGACGGACGCCGGCGAAGCGATCGTCCAGGACGCACGGCGGATCATCACCGGGGCGGATGCGCTGCGGGCGCGCGCGAAGAACATGGCCTCGGTCGCCGAGCCGGAGATCAGTCTCTCCATCGAGCAGGTCTTTCCGAGCTCGGTGCTGATCGAAAGCCTGCGCGCCTTTCGCGAACGCTTCCCGCTCGTGTCGGTGAATCTGTTTGCCGAAGGACTGGGCGCCCCGGAGCAATCGCTGTTCGAAGGGATCGTGCGGCTGGCGATCTACTCGACCGCACGTGACGGGATGCCCGGATTTCAGCTGGAGTTTCTTGGCGACGTGCCGATCTCCGCCGTGGCCTCGTCCCGCCACCCGCTGGCGCAGATCGCAGGCCTGATCCCGCAATCGGCGTTGGAAGAGCACGTTCAACTGACGTTGGTCGATCGCACAAAACGCTACCGCGGCGTGGTGATGGGAACGCGCACGTGGAGTTTCATCGATCAGTTCAATCGGCTGGATTTCGTCCGCAACGGTTTTGGCTGGTGCACCATGCCGACGCATCTCGCCCAGAGCTATCTCGATTCTGGTGAGCTGGTGGAATTGAAGCTCGCCGCACACAACGGCGAGCCGCTGCGGTTTCCGCTCTATGCCGTCCACAAGATCGAGCAGCCTCCGGGGCCTGCCGCGCAGTGGCTGCTCAGCGAGCTGCGGCGCCGCTTTGTGGAATGGGCTGTCACCGCCGACAGTCAGCCGCTGCGAAGAGGCATCCAGATCCGTGTGACTACGGTTTGAACTGAAAGGAAATCGTCTTGCAATCGGTCGTGTACAAGCAGATCCCGCGTCTCGATCCCGCCCTCATCGACCGCGCAAAACGCATCAACGTCGCCGACCTGCATGAAGGATTGGGGCCGGTCATCGGACGGCAATGCCTCATGCAGCCGCACATGCGCGCCCTGTTTCCCACCGCGCGCGTCTGCGGCCAGGCCATCACCTCGTTCAATTTTCCCGGCGACAACCTCATGCTGCACGCGGCGTTCCGGGTCGCCGAGCCTGGCGACATTCTGGTGCTGACCAACGGCGGCAGTCCGCAAGGTGCGCTGTGGGGCGAAATCGCGACCTACTACAGCCGCATCCGCAAGCTCGGAGGCGCCGTGATCGACGCCGCGACGCGAGACACGCTGCAGATCACCGAGATGGGATTTCCGGTGTTCGCCTCACATGTTTCGGTGTCGTATCCCGGCAAGCGCGGGCCGGGCGCGGTCAACGTGCCGGTGGTCGTGGCCGGTGCGACCGTCAATCCTGGAGACCTGATCGTCGGCGATGCAGACGGCGTCATGGCTATTCCGCCGTCTCATGTGGAAACTGCCGTCCGCAACGCCGAAGCCAGGATGGCGAAAGAGGCGGAGATCAAACGCGGGCTCGACGACGGGACAACATTGTACGACCTGACCGGTATGAAAGATCTGTTCGCCGCCGCCGAGATCGTGGAGATCGATGCCGTCTGGAATGAGAGATGAGCTCCGGCGGACAACGTCCGCCGGCTCGTTCAGCGATGACCAGGCGGAATCCCGGGGGGCGGGTTCGAGTGTCTCCCCGCTACCAAGCTATGTGCTACGCTACGCGGCGAATTTTAGCGCCGTTGTCTGATGTTGATGTATCCTCGGTTTCGAAGAGAAGCATTTCAGATCGTTTCGAGGAGAGATACTATGGGCAATAGAGGGTAGAGCCATGGATGCGATACGGATAAATTGTCAAACGTTGATCAGGCTGACGACCGCCGCTGCGCCGTTGGTCCTGCTTCCGTGCACGTCGGCCACGGCCAGAACCGTTATGACCGAGATCGTGGACGCCGGCATTTATTGCGATACTTCCAGTCCGGCGATTTCGACGTTTTATGACGCCGTGCGCAAGCGATGTGTGGGCAAGGTCAAATGTACGATCAGTGCCACGATGGTCACGAGTCGAAATGATCTCGTGCAGCACAAGTGCACCGGCTTTTTTGCCGCTCCCTTGTGTCAAGGTGTTCCCAAGAACAGCGAGACCAGGAATGTCTTTGGCAAACTCTCGGTGTCGTGCGATCGCTAGATATCCGGGGGCATAGCCAGCTTGACGTCAGCGCGCCTGCGCTGGCGCTCTCACGAGACAGGCGACCGCAGATCCCGACGCTGACGGCTGCGGCGTTGGTCTCAAATTCGCGCACGCTTCGATGCGGATCGGGCAGCGGGCGATGAACGGGCAGCCGGGCGGCGGATCGATCGGGCTCGGCAGCTCGCCGCTCAGGATGATCTTCTGCCGGCTGCGCTGTGCGACCGGATCGGGCAGGGGGATCGCCGAGAGCAGCGCTGCCGTGTAGGGATGCTGCGGCTGGCCGAAGATCGCGTCGATCGGTCCCTGCTCGGCGATGGTGCCGAGATAGAGCACCGCGGCGTCGTCGGCGATGTGTCGCACCACCGACAGGTCGTGCGAAATGAACAGATAGGTCAGCCGCAGATCGCGCTGCAGCTCCATCAGCAGATTGAGGATCTGCGAGCGGATCGACACGTCGAGCGACGACACCGGCTCGTCC
>Ga0075367_10001135_pt1 | contig 11089 bp, 9 predicted proteins | sample EndMethybrTD3032_FD_71399 | JGI IMG/M metagenome (GOLD analysis project Ga0075367, IMG submission 71399) | Populus endosphere microbial communities from Tennessee, USA - Endosphere MetaG P. TD hybrid TD303-2 | ecosystem: Host-associated > Plants > Roots > Endosphere | place: USA: Tennessee...
CCGAGGCCGATCAGGTGCTCGGTGACCAGCCGGGCGCCGCGTTCGTCGTCGCCCGCCACGACGTCCACGCCCGCCGGGGCCGGTTCGCGGGCGCCCGCGACGACGACGGGAACGCGTGCGGCGGCCGTGCCGAGCGCGGCCGGGTCGGGCAGGGTACCGACGACGACCAGACCGTCCACCCGCAGGTCGAGGAGGGGGTCGGCGGGGTCCTGGCCGGTGCGGCGATTGAGGCGGGCGTCCGCCAGCAGCATCCGCAGGCCGTTGTCGTGCAGGAGCGAGTTGAGGCCGTCGAGCAGATCGACGAACCAGGGGTTGCGCAGGTCGTTGAGGAGCACGCCGACCGTTCGGGTGCGCTGCTCGCTGAGGCTGCGCGCGGCGGCGTTCGGGCGGTAGCCCAGCTCCCGCACCGCCCGCAGCACCGCCTCCCGCTTCTCGGGCCGTACCTGCTCGGAGCCGCGCAGGACGAGCGAGACCAGCGACTTGGAGACACCGGCCTGCTCGGCCACGTCGCGGATCGTCGGCGCTTTCATGTTCTGGACCGTTCCACGAGCCGCTCCGCCTTGTCAAAGGGTCCGGTGAGGGTTGACAGCAGCGGAAGCAGGCCTTCAGGGTGGGCTGGACAGATTATGGACCGGTCCAAAGAGGGGCTGTCATGGTGGATTCGCTCGGTGTCGCCGTCGTCGGGTTCGGCTGGATGGGCCGGGTGCACACCCAGGCGTACGCCCGCGTCCTGCACCACTACCCGCGGCTGGGCCTGCGCCCGGAGCTGGTCACGGTCGCCGAGGACGTGCCCGGCCGGGCGGAGGAGGCCGCCGCGCAGTTCGGCTTCGCCTCGACGACCCGGGACTGGCGGGACGTGGTCGAGGACCCTCGGGTCCAGGCCGTCTCCATCACCGCCCCGAACTTCCTGCACCGCGAGATCGGCGTGGCGATGGCGGAGGCCGGCAAGCACATCTGGATCGAGAAGCCGGTCGGGCTGGGCGTGGCCGACGCGCAGGCGGTGGCCGGCGCGGTCGCGAGGGCGGGCGTGCAGGGCGCGGTCGGCTTCAACTACCGCAACGCGCCCGCCGTCGAGGCCGCCCGCGAGCTGATCGCCTCGGGCGGGATCGGCACCGTCACACATGTCCGCGTCCGCCTCTTCAGCGACTACGCCGCCCATCCCGAGTCCGCCCTGACCTGGCGGTACGAGAAAGAGCGCGGCGGCAGCGGCGTCCTGGGCGACCTCGCCTCGCACGGCGCCGACCTCGCCCGCCATCTGCTCGGCGACATCGAGTCGCTGACCGCCGACACGGCCGTCTTCATTCCGGAACGCGCCCGTCCGACCGGCGCCACCGCCGGCCACACCCGAGCCACCGGCGGCGAGTCGGGCCCGGTCGAGAACGAGGACTACGTGAGCTGCCTGCTCCGCTTCGCCTCCGGCGCCCGTGGCGTCCTGGAGGCCTGCCGGGTCTCGGTCGGCGAGCAGAACAACTACGGCTTCGAGGTGCACGGCACCAAGGGCGCGGTGTTCTGGGACTTCCGGCGGATGAACGAGCTGGGCGTCAGCCGCGGCACCGCCTACCAGGACCAGCCCGTCAGCACGGTCTATGTCGGCCCGGGCGACGGCGAGTTCGGCGCCTTCCAGCCGGGCGCGGCCAACGCCATGGGCATGGACGACCTGAAGGTGATCGAGGCCCACCGCTTCCTGCGCTCGATCGCGGAGGGCAGGCCGTACGGGGCCACGCTCCCGGACGCCGTGCACAGTGCCGCCGTACTGGAGGCGATGGTGGTCTCGGCGGAGAGCGGCTCCTGGGTCAGCGTTCCGTCATAGCGGCCAGCGACTCCACGCCCTTGGCCAGGGCGTCGACGACGGACTGGGGCGGGTTGTCCGGGACTCCGGGCGCCCACCGCGTCCGCCGGGTCCTGGCGGTGAGCGGGAGTTCCACCTGGACGCCCCCGCCGCGGGTCAGGTTGACCGGATTGCGGGCGTGCAGGCCGCGCAGGGACACCGGGATCTCATCGAGGTCCGTGACCGCCTCGAACTCGGGCCGCAGGGCGTCGAGTTCGTCGGCGACGAGCCGTGCGGCCCGCCGGTTGCCGCCGCCGAGGAAGATGGACCGGAGCGCGGTGGGCCGCATATGGCCGTGCAGGGAGACCACGACCGTCGCATGCGCCAGGAACTCCCGCAGCAGCCGGCAGTGTTCCACCGCCATGCGCGGCGACGGGATGTGCACCGGCTCCGGCACGCCCGGCTGGGTGAAGACCAGGCTGGTGGCGTCGCACAACTCACCTACGGACCGGGCGAGTTCGGCCGTGCCGCCCTCGTTGCTGCCGTGCAGTGCGAGGAGTCCGGTGGCGCCGCCCGGGGTCAGGGTGGCGAGCAGCCGTACTCCTTCGATCTCGACCTCTTCGGTCCTCGTCGTCACTCCGGTCCCTTCAACTCGTCGCCTGCGGCGGCATGTTGTACGGGGTGACCACCTGGATCGCCGACGGCAGCGCGGGCCCCGCGGGCGGCAGGGCGCCGTGGGCGCGCATCACGGTGTGGCAGGCCTCGCGCATGTCCTGGCGCAGGTCGTGGTGGAGCACGGCGGAGAGTCGGTGCTCGCGCAGCAGACGGGTGTTGTCGTGGTCGAGGTCGTGCGCGACGAACACCGCGCACTCGCGGCCGAGGTCCGCGAAAGCCCGAAGGGTGGCGATGTTGCCGCCGCCGATGGAGTAGACGGCGCGGATGTCGGGGTCGCGTACGAGGGCGGCGCGTACGAGGTCGTACTGGGTGGCGTCCAGGCCCTGGCCCTCGGCTATCTCGACCAGCGTGCGCTCGGGGTGGTGGGTGCGCATCGCGCTGCGGAAGCCCATCTCGCGCTCCTCCTCGTTGCGGAAGAAGCCGCTGCTGAGGCTGGTGAGCACATTGCCGGGGCGGTCGCCGAGCCACTGGCCCATCAGGTAGGCGGCGGTCGCTCCGGCGGCGCGGTTGTCGATGCCGACGTAGGCGAGGCGGGCGGTGGCGGGCAGGTCGGTGACCAGGGTGACGACGGGGATACCGGCGTCGGCGAGGCGGGCGACGGCGGCGGTGATCCCGGGGACGTCCGGCGCCTTGAGGATCACGCCCTGGGAGCCGCGCCCGGCGATCCGGTCCAGGATCCCCGTCAGCTCCTGCACCGGGCCGGTCTCGCGGAAGTGGAAGCGGGAGCGGACCACCGCCGGGTGCAGGGACGGCAGCTCGGCCTCCAGGGCGGCGCGGACGGCCGTGGAGAACCGTTCGGGGGTCTGCATCACGATGTCGATCATGAAGGTGCGGCCGAGGAGCCGGACCTGGGTGCGCTGGCGGTCCAGGTCCGCTATGGCCTGCTCGACCTCCCGCGCGGTGCTCTCGCGGACCCCGCCCCTGCCGTTCAGGACCCGGTCCACGGTGGCCTCGCTCAACCCCGCCTGGCGGGCGATCTCCCGGATCGGGAACGGGTGACCCATTCGGTGACTCCTTGAGGGGTTTTTGATGGCCGCGTGCCAGTTGTTCGACGGGTTTGTACTGACAAGAATGGCAGCGCTGAGTCGCCCCTGTCACCGAGAGGACCTCGATGTCCTTCACCGCCGTACAACACCGTGCCTGGCTGTCCGAGCAGGACTGCGACCTCGACTCGTTCCGCGCGCTCGTCGAGCGGACGGCCGACCTTGCCGACTACCCGCACGCCCGGGCGGTGGAGCGGAACGTCCTGCTGTACGACGCCGAGCGCGTCCTCGCCGCGCCGCGTCGGGACGTCCAGGAGGAGCTCGTCAGGGCCCTCACCGACGGGCCCGGAGTGGTGGTGTTCCGGGGCGCGTTCCCCGATCACGCGGTCGTCGACCGGGCCACCGCGGTGTTCGACTCGCTGATCCGCGAGCAGTACGCGGCGGGCACCACGGCCGGCGACCACTTCGCCAAGCCCGGCGCCAACGAGCGGGTGTGGAACGCGCTGGAGAAGGCGGCCCTCTACGACCCGGCGGCCTTCGCCGACTACTACGCCAACCCCGTCCTGGCGCTGGTCTCCGAGACCTGGCTCGGCCCCGGCTACCAGGTGACCTCCCAGGTCAACGTGGTCAACCCGGGCGGTCTCGCGCAGACCGCGCACCGCGACTACCACCTGGGCTTCCTCTCCGACGAGGCCGCCGCGGCCTATCCGGCGCACGTCCACCGCCTCTCCCCCGTGCTCACCCTGCAGGGCGCGGTCGCGCACTGCGACATGCCGGTGGAGTCGGGCCCGACGCTGTACCTGCCGTTCTCGCAGGCGTACGAGCCGGGTTATCTGGCGTGGCGGCGCCCGGAGTTCCAGGCGTACTTCAAGGAGCACCACGTCCAGCTGCCGCTCGCCAAGGGCGACGCCGCCTTTTTCAACCCGGCGCTGTTCCACGCCGCGGGCACCAACCGCACCCCGGACGTGCGGCGCATGGCCAATCTGCTGCAGGTGTCCTCGGCCTTCGGGCGCGCGATGGAGACCGTGGACCGCGAGGCGGTGGCGAACGCCGTGTACCCCGTGCTGCTGCGCCGCAAGGCCGAGGGCGCGAGCGCGGAGTGGCTGGACAACGTGATCGCCGCGAGCGCCGAGGGCTACCCCTTCCCCACCAACCTCGACAGCGACCCGCCGGTCGACGGTCTGGCCCCGCCCTCACAGGCGGACCTCGTGCGCGAGGCGCTCGGCGAGAGCCGGCCCGCGCGCATTCTGCGGGACCAACTGCGCGTGGCCGGCGAACGGCGCGCGAGCTGAAAGGGCGACGGAGACACATGGGACTGCTCGACGACAAGGTCGTCCTGGTCAACGGCGGCAGCCAGGGCGTCGGTGCCGCGATCGCGCGGGCGGCCGTCCGGGAGGGGGCGGTCGTGGCCGTCACCGGCCGGCGTCCCGAGCCCGGTGAGGCGCTGGTGGGCGAGCTGTCGGCGGCCGGCGGCAAGGCGATGTTCATCCGGGCCGACCTCTCGGACGCCGAGCAGGCGAGGCACGCGGTGGGCGACGTCGTCGCCGCGTACGGGCGTGTCGACTGCCTGGTCAACTCCGCGGGTCTGACCTCCCGGGGCAGCCTGCTCGACACCACGCCCGAGCTGTTCGACCAGCACATCGCGATCAACCTCAAGGCACCGTTCTTCGCGATGCAGGCCGCCGTCGCGGACATGGTGGCCCGCAAGGCCCCGGGCACGATCGTCAACATCATCACCACCTCGGCGCACGGCGGACAGCCCTTCCTGGCCCCGTACGTCGCCTCCAAGGCGGGCCTGATCGGCCTGACCCGCAACGCCGCCCACGCCCACCGCTGGGACCGTATCCGCATCAACGGCCTGAACATCGGCTGGACGGCGACCGAGGGCGAGGACGCCACACAGAAGACCTTCCACGACGCCGGGGACGACTGGCGCGAGGAGGCCGCGGCCAAGCTGCCGATGGGCAAGCTGGGCCAGCCGGACGAGATCGCCGACTTCGTGGTCTTCCTGCTGTCGGACCGGTCGGGCGTGGTGACCGGATCGGTGATCGACTGGGACCAGAACGTCCTCGGCGGACTCGACTGACGGCCCCTGCCCCCCCTCTCCGCTCACCCGTGACACCTTCAAGGAGCTGCACCCCCATGCGTATCGGAATCCTCGGCCTCGGCCGTATCGGCGCCTTCCACGCCGAGACCCTGTCCGGGCTCGACGTGGTCGAGTCGCTCGTCCTCACCGACCCGTTCGCGGACGCCGCCAAGAGCGCCGCGGAGAAGTTCGGGGGCGAGGTCGTGGACTCGCCTCAGGCCCTGCTGGCCGCGGGCGTCGACGGCATCGTGGTCGCGGCCGCGACGGACGCCCACCCCGGGCTGATCCTGGCCGGCGTCGAGGCCGGCATCCCGGTCTTCTGCGAGAAGCCGGTCGCCAGGACGATGGCCGAGGGCGTCCAGGTGCTGAAGGCGATCGAGGGCAGCGATGTCCCGATCCAGATCGGCTACAACCGCCGCTTCGACGCCGGTTTCGTGGCCGCCCGTGCCGCCGTGCAGAGCGGCGAGCTGGGCAAGCTGCACACCGTACGGTCGACCACGCTGGACCCGGCACCCCCGCCCGCCGCGTACATCGCCGCGTCGGGCGGTATCTTCCGCGACTGTTCCGTCCACGACTTCGACATCATCCGCTGGGTGACCGGTCGCGAGGTCGTCGAGGTGTACGCGGTCGGCGGGAACCGGGGCGCCGAGTACATCAAGGAGGCGGGCGACGCCGACACCACCGGCGCGATCCTCACCCTGGACGACGGAACCATCGCGGTGGTCTCCAACTCCCGCCACAACGCCCGGGGTTACGACGTCCGCATGGAGATCCACGGCTTCCAGGACTCCATCGCGGTGGGCCTGGAGGACAAGCTCCCGCTGCGCTCGGTCGAGCCCGGCGTGACCTTCCCGGCGGGCACCCCGCACGACTTCTTCATGGACCGCTTCACCGAGGCCTACCGCGCCGAACTCACCGCGTTCACGGAGGTCGTCGCCGGCGCCCGCCCCTCCCCGTGCACGGTCGCCGACGCGCTGGAGGCCGGCTGGATCGCCGACGCCTGCACGCTGTCGCTGCACGAGCACCGCCCGGTGACCATCGCCGAGGTCCGCACCGCCTGACCGGTGGCCCACGGTTCTCGTGTTCCGGGTGCCGGGCGGCCTCCGGCGCCCGGAACACGAGTGTGCGAACCATCACGTTGCTCCTGTCGGTTCATCCCGGGGAGATCTCTTCGTACGACGATGAGATCGCGCCGGACCCGAACAACCGACCGAGGAGCGACCTCATGATCGACGGCCACATACCCGGGCCCCACGAGACCCTTGAACTCGCCGCCACCGAACGGGAGTTACTCCCCCGGACCGTCGTCGTCATCGGCGCCGGGCCGAGCGGTCTGGCCGCCGCCCGGGAACTGGAGCGTGCCGGACACCGGGTGACCGTCCTGGAGGAACAGGACGCCGTGGCCGGGAAGTGCCGGAGCACGGACGTCGACGGCCGGGCCTACGACCTGGGCGGGCACATCTGCACCAACCAGTACGTGAGGATCGCGGAGTTGGTGACCGAGCTGGACGTGGAGACCGAGCGGACGAGCCGCTACCGCATCATCGACGTGGCGGGCGGAAGCGCGAGCCGCCAGGCCATGGCGTTCCTGCGTGACGCGGAGGCCTTCGGGCGCTACCGGGCGCTGCGCGAGCGGGAGTTCCCGCGCATCGCCGAGCCCGGCCTCGCGCACTCCGCGCGGGCGCTCGCCGCTCCTGTGGGGCAGTGGCTCGCCGAGCACGGACTGGAGTCGATGGCGGAGTCGTTCGGCACCGGGTACACGGCGGCCGGGTACGGCTATCTCGACGACGACCTCCCGGCGCTGTACTTCGTCAAGTACGCCGAGATGACTGGCCTGTTGACCCGCAGCCCCGAACTACTGGGCCACGCGGGCGCGTTCACGGTCGTGGGCGGGTTCGGCGCGCTGTGGGAGCGGGTCGCCGACGAGCTCAAGGACGTGCGGTGCGGAGTCCGGGTGACGTCGATCGAGCGGGCGGCCGGCGGGGTGCGGGTGCACACGGACTCCGGCCCGGTGGAGGCGGACGACCTGGTACTGGCGGCCCCTCTGGACCGCGTCCTGCCGGTCCTGGACGCCACCGAGGAGGAACGCGACCTCGCCGCCCGGATCCGCGCCCACGCCTACCACACCACCCTCGCCACCGCGTCCGGCCTCCCGCCGGACGCCTTCTACTTCCTCGCCGCCCACACCGCGAGCCGTGAGTCGACCGGCCACTGCGTCTCGTACCACCACCGCTACCCGGACACCGACGTGCGGACCTTCTACTCCTACGGCCGCCCAGAGGACGTGAGCACACGCCTGGCTGACGACATCGCGGGACTCGGCGGCCGCCTGGCGGAGGTGCACCTGGCACGCGAGTGGGCGTTCATGCCGCACTTCGACAGCGCCGACCTCGCCGCCGGCGCCCTGGAGCGGCTGGACGCTCTGCAAGGCCGAACCCACACGTACCACGTCGGCGGTCTGCCCGCCTTCGAGCTGATCGAGTGCACGGTCGCCCACGCGCAGGACCTGGCCCGCCGCCACTTCCCGCCGCTGGACGGCACACTGACCTCGCAGTGACGGATCAAGGAGGAACGGAAGTCATGAGCGAACCGGTCCGGGAGCCTTTGCGCATCGGAGTACTGGGAGCAGCACGCATCACGGAACGCGCCCTCGTCGACCCGGCCCGGACGACCGGCCACCGCATCGTCGCGGTGGCCGCCCGCGACCGGTCCCGCGCCGAGGCCTTCGCCGCCGAACACGGCGTGGAGCGGGTGGCGGACTCCTATGCGGCCCTCCTCGCCGACCCCGAGGTCGAGGCCGTCTACAACCCCCTCGCCAACGGCCTGCACGGCCCGTGGAACCTCGCCGCCCTCGCGGCCGGCAAGCACGTCCTGTCGGAGAAGCCTTCGGCGAGCAACGCCGAGGAGGCCGCCGAGGTGCGGGAGGCTGCGGCCAAGTCCGGCACGGTCTTCATGGAGGCCTTCCACTACCTCTTCCACCCGGTCACCCGGCGCCTGCACGAGCTCCTGGAGAGCGGTGAACTCGGCGAGCTCCAGCGGGTGGAGACCCTGGTCGCCATCCAGGCCCCCGCGGACACCGACCCGCGCTGGTCCCTGCCGCTCGCCGGTGGCGCGGTCATGGACCTGGGCTGCTACAGCCTGCACGCGGTGCGGATGCTGGCCCCATGGGCGGGCGGCGCCCCTCGGCTCGTCTCGGCGCGGGGCGGCGAACGGGCCGGAGCACCCGGGGTCGACGAATGGCTCGACGCCGAGCTGGAGTTCCCGGGCGGGGCCACCGGGTCGGCCCGTTGCCACATGGCGTACGACAAGCTGGAGATGAGCTGCCGGATCGTCGGCAGCCGGGGCGAGGCGTACGCCCCGAACTTCGTCCTCCCCCAGATGGACGACCGGATCGTCGTGCGCACGGAGGAAGGTGAGCGGACCGAACGACTCGGCACCCGGTCGTCGTACACGTACCAGCTGGAGGCGTTCGCGGCACGGGTGCGGGAGGGCACGCCGGTGCCGTTGGACCCGGACGACGCGGTGGCGACGATGACGCTGATCGACGAGAGCTACCGGGCGGCGGGGTTCGAGCCGCGCCCGCGGACCCGCCTGTAGACGAACCTCGGGTACGGCTCCCCGGTCGCCCGCTCCCACGCCCGCGTCACGTCGCTCCCCCGCTCCGCGCGGATCTCGGCGAACGTCGTGACACAGCGGGCGTGGACGTCCGGGGCGTCGGTCCGGCGGGTGAGGGCGAGCAGGGAGCGCAGGGCCGTGACGGCCTCGGCGGTGCGGTCGGCGTCGAGGTGGGCCCAGGCCGCCGTGCGGAGGGTGGTGGCCAACCGCGAGTGGGTCAGGGCGAGTTCGGCCGTGTGGTCGCCGCCGTCGTCCAGCAGTTCCCGCAGGGCGGCCTCCGCCTCCTCGTAGCAGGCCACGGCTTCGGCGTACGCGCCGGTGCGGCGGAGGGCCTGGCCGAGGACGCGGAGTCGGCGGGCGGTCTGGGGCTGGTGGGTCGTCCAGTCGGTCTCGGCCAGCCGCCTGGAGAGGGTCACCGCCTCGCGCGCGGTCGGGATCGCGGACTCCAGCTCCTCTGCGTCCTGTTGACGGATACTCAGGTTTCCCAGCAGTCGGGCGAGTTGCGGTTCGTTGCGCTCGGGATCGTGTCCGGCAGCCCGTCGGGCGACCGTCACGGCGCGCTCCGATTCCACCATCGCCGCCTGGTGGTCGCCCGTCTGCCCCAGACAACGGGCGATGTCGTCCAGGGTGGCCGCGAGCGAGGGGCCGACTTGGAGGGCGGCCAGCTCGCGCAGGGCGGTCAACTCGTCCTCGTAAGCGCGCTGTTCGTCGAGCACGGCGACCAGCCCCTCCAGGGCGACGGTCAACGCCCACTCGCCCGGGGCCGGATACCGCTCGGCCAGCCGGCGGGCCTGAGCGACCGCCTCCTCTGCGGTGTCACGCGCCTGCGTCCGCCGGCCTGTCGCGCTCTCACAGGCGGCCAGGTCCCTCAGGAGCGACACTCTCAGCGGCAGGATGATCTCGGGCATGAACCACCCCATCGAGTCGTACGCCGCCTCGCGGGCCTCCGGGCCGACCGCGAGTGCCTCCTCGTACCGGCCGAGCGCCCGTAGCCCGCCGACCAGTTCGGCGAAGACCCGAGGGTGGACCAGCTGGACATGCGTCCACTCCCGCAGGGACATGGGCCGCAGGAGCGCGGCGCACTCCTCGTACACGGTGACGGACTCCGCCGTGCGGCCCAGCCTGGCCAGCACCAGACCATGGGTGCGCAGCGCGCCCGGCAGGTTGCCCAGTGCCCGGTCACGGCGCGCCGGTGCGGGGGCGTGGCGATACGCCTCGACGGCCCCCCGAGCCGCTTCCAGGGCCTCCTCGTAGCGGCCGAGGCCCATGAGCGCCTGCGCCCGTACATGGGCGGCGTACGCGGACTGCGCGACCGACGGCCGCGCACCCGGCACCGTGAGCGAGGCGTCCGCCGCCGCGCACGCCTCCTCGTTCCGCCCCGCCAGCACCAGCGCGGACCCCCGCAGTGCCAGGGCTCGGCTCAGCCGGTCGGGGTCGGACAACGGCCGGTACAGGGCCACGAGTTCCTCCGTCGCCGCCAGCCGACGTGCCGTCGACGGTGGCCGCAGCAGCACCCAGCGGGGCAGCACGCACCAGAACAGCGCCGCCCCCAGCAACGGCCGCCCCACGCCCGGCACCAGCCGGGCCACCGCACGCGGCACCGGAAGCGCCATCCGCACGAGCCCCATCCGCGCCTCCTCGCCGTCACTCAGAGGACGGCCGGGACCGCGCCACAGTTGCACGGCTGCCATGATCGGCGGTATGGCCGCACACATCGCCCCCGCCCAAGTCACCGACATCCAGCAGGTCCTGGCCGACCAGCCCCGCTACTGGGGCGACCGGGACATGCGCGCGCTCCATATCCTGACGCTGGTGCACGAGTTCGGGGAGACCTGTCTGGTCGCCCGTGCCGAGGACGGCATCCTCGGCTATCTCATCGGGTTCGTCACGCCCGACGGGACGGGGTACGTGCATCTGGTCGCGACGCGGGACGACGCCCGGGGCATCGGGCTGGGGCGGGAG
>Ga0075367_10001136_pt1 | contig 11084 bp, 6 predicted proteins | sample EndMethybrTD3032_FD_71399 | JGI IMG/M metagenome (GOLD analysis project Ga0075367, IMG submission 71399) | Populus endosphere microbial communities from Tennessee, USA - Endosphere MetaG P. TD hybrid TD303-2 | ecosystem: Host-associated > Plants > Roots > Endosphere | place: USA: Tennessee...
CCCCTGGCCCTCGCCCTCGGCACGGGCACCGCCCACGCAGCCGCGTCGGCGTATGTGATGTGCTACTTCACCGAGTCGACCAGCCTCGGCGAGGGCACCGACTACGGCCTCCACCTCGCCGTCAGCACCGACGCGCTGAACTGGATGCCGCTCAACCAGAACAACCCCCTGGTCACCCCCACTGAGGGCGACCTCGGCCTGCGCGACCCGTTCATCCTGCGCAGGCAGGACGGCACCTTCGTCGTCCTCGCCACCGACCTCAAGGGCACCGACTGGACGTACGTCAGCCAGTACATCCACGTCTGGTACTCCACCGACCTGCGCACCTTCACCGGCTACCACCGGCTCAAGCTGCACGACATGAACACCCACTGCTGGGCACCCGAGGCGTTCTGGGACGCCGACCGCGGCCAGTACGCGGTCATCTACTCCGCCGTCAACGACAGCGGCCACAACGTCATCATGGTCAACCACACCAGCGACTTCCTCACCGCCTCCGATCCGCAGGTGTTCTTCGACCCCGGCTACGACGTCATCGACGGCGACATGGCCGTCGGCGTGAACGGCGTCAACTACCTCTACTTCAAGAAGGACCAGACACTCGTCGGGGCGAGATCCACCTCCCTCGACCCCGGCAGCTTCACCGAGTTCACCACCGGCGTCGCCCACGGCGGCACCGAGGCCCCCACGCTCGTCAAGTCCCTGACGTCCAACACCTGGTACCTGTGGGGCGACACCTACACCCCCAACGGCGTCTTCTACGCCTGGCAGTCCACCGACCTCCCCTCCGGCACCTGGACCGCCCTCGACCAGAAGACCTACACCCAGCCCCTGAACTCCAAGCACTGCGGCATCACGGCCATCAGCACGACCGAGTACGACAACCTCGTCGCCCAATGGGGCACACCCGACTGGAACCGCCTCAAGTCCTGTAACTACCCGGCCCGTTACGTCCGCCACTACAACTTCGCCGGCCGCATCGACGAATACCCCATCGACCCGCCCAGCGACTCCCAGTGGACGCTCGTCCCCGGCCTCGCCGACCCCGCCGGGATCTCGTTCCAGTCGGTCAACTACCCCACCAGGTACCTCCGCCACTACGACTACCAGCTCCAACTCGACGTCAACGACAGCACGTCGACGTTCGCCGCGGACGCCACCTTCTACCGCACGCCGGGCCTGGCCGACGCGAGCTGGGCGTCGTTCCGCTCGTACAACTACCCGACCCGCTACATCCGCCACTCGAACTACGCGCTGCGCATCGACCCGATCTCCACGACGACGGACCGGCAGGACGCGACCTTCCGCGTCGGTTACTGACCAAGGGGAGCCTCCATGTTGTACACGACCCGAAGATGGGCGCGGCGTCTGACCGCACGCGTCCTCGCCCTCGGCCTCGGCCTGGCCGGTCTGACGGCCGTGGCCGGCCACGAGTCGTCGGCGTCGCTGCACGCCGAGCCGGCCGCGGTCAGCACCACGCAGGCGACCGTCACCCCGCCGCCGATGGGCTGGGCGTCCTGGAACAGCTTCGCCAGCAGCATCGACTCCGGCGTCATCAAACAGCAGACGGACGCACTGGTCTCCTCCGGCATGTCGGCAGCCGGCTACCAGTACGTCAACCTCGACGACGGCTGGTGGCAGGGCGACCGCAACTCCGACGGCACCATCGCCGTCGACGCCGGCCTGTGGCCGGACGGCATGAAGGCCGTCGCCGACTACATCCACAGCAAGGGCCTCAAGGCCGGCATCTACACCGATGCCGGCAAGAACGGCTGCGGCTACTACTACCCCACCACCCGCGCCGCCGCCCCCAACACCGGTATGGAGGGCCACTACCAGCAGGACCTGGAGACCTTCCAGCGCTGGGGCTTCGACTACGTCAAGATCGACTGGTGCGGCGGCCGGGTGGAGGGCCTCGACCAGGAGAGCACGTACAAGGCGATCGCCGCCGCCAACGAGGCCGCCACCGCCGTCACCGGACACAAGCTCGTGCTCTCGTTCTGCGAGTGGGGCAGCGGACTGCCGTGGAACTGGGCAAGCGGTTACGGCGACCTGTGGCGTACCAGCACCGACGTCATCCTGTGGGGCCAGACCCCCACGACGGCCATGATGCTCACCAACTTCGACCGGGCCCTGCACCCGGCCGCCCAGCACACCGGCTCCTACAACGACCCCGACATGATGATGACCGGCATGAGCGGCCTGAGCGCCGCCCAGAACCGGCTGCACATGGGCCTGTGGTCGATTCTGGGCGCCCCCTTGCTGGCCGGCAACAACCTGGCCACGATGAGCACCACCACCCGCGACATCCTCACCAACCCCGAGGTCATCGCCGTCGACCAGGACCCGCGCGGACTGCAGGGCGTCAAGGTCGCCGAGGACACGAGGAACCTGCAGGTGTACGGCAAGGTCCTCGTCGGCACCGGGAAGCGCGCGGTGCTGCTGCTCAACCGCACCGGCTCCGCCGCGTCCATGACGGTCCGCTGGGCGGATCTGGGCCTCACCTCGGCCGCCGCCTCCGTACGCAACGTGTGGAACGGCGCCAACGTGGGCTCCTTCAGCACGAGTTACACCACCACCGTCCCGGCAGGCGACGCCGTCCTGCTCACCGTCTCCGGCACCGAGGCGTCCGGTTCGACCTACGAGGACACCACCACGGCGACCACGCCCACCTTCAGTGCCGTCGCGGCAGGCGCAGCCGGCACCAAGCTCGTGGACGTCACCTACGCCAACGGCGGAAGCACCGCCCGCAAGGCGACCATCCAGGTCAACGGCCAGTACACCCAGGTCGTCTCCTTCCCGCCGACCGGCTCGGCCACGACCTATCGCACGGTGTCCCTGCTGGCGAACCTGGCCAAGGGCACCAACACCGTGCGGTTCGCGATGGTCTCCGGCAGTACCGCGCCCGACATCGACGCGATCCGTGTCCAGGGCGTCCCGGGCACCAACGGCGTCGCCCTCGTCGGCGCTGCCTCCAACCGCTGCGTCGGCCTGGAGAAGAGCACCATCACCGACGGCTCCCAGGCCATCCTGTGGGACTGCTTCGGCGGGCAGAACGAGACCTTCGCGCAGACCTCGCGCGGCGAGCTCGTCGTCTACGGCAACAAGTGCCTGGACGCCGACGGTGGAGGCACCACCAACGGCACCAAGGTCATCATCTGGGACTGCACCGGCGGCACCAACCAGAAGTGGACCGTCCACTCCGACGGCACGATCACCAACGACCTGTCGGGGCTGTGCCTCGACGCCGAGCAAGCGGCGACCGCCAACGGCACCAATATGCTCCTGTGGACCTGCAACGGTCAGACCAACCAGCAGTGGACCCTCAACTGACCTGCGCCGCGACGGCATGACGTCGCCGGGCCCCGGCATGGAGGCGGTCCCGGCGACGGCGGTGCGCGTCCTGGGCGTTCGCCCTCGCCCCGCCCGCCCACCTGTGCGGATCTCGGGGTGCTCGCTGCTTTTGATGATGACGGTGACGAAGTTCGCCTTCCCGCAATTCCGCTGACCGCAAACCGCCCCGACCTGCACAGGGGGACAGCGCTCTCACCGCATCACCGCTCGGAGGTGTACGCAGGCGGCTGCGCGGCCAGCAAGTGGGCCGGCGAAGTACTGGTGCAGGAGGCCCACGACGCATACGGCCTGCCGGTGACCGTCCTGCGCTCGGACATGGTCCTCGCCCACCGTCGCCACGCCGGTCAGTTGAACGTGCCCGACATGTTCATCCGCCTGCTGTTCGGCCTCGTCGCCACCGGCAGCGCGCCCACTACGACGGCCTGCCCGTCGACTTTCGTCGCCCAGGCCGTCAACACTCTCGGCGCGGCCAACACCGATGGCCACCGGACATACAACGTCGTCAACCCGCACGACGACGGCATCTCGCTCGACACCTTCGTCGACCGGCTCACCGACGCCGACCACGCCATCCACCGCATCGAGGACTACGCCGCCTGGTTCACCCGCTTCGTCCGGGACACCGGCATCGACGGCGGGGGCATCCCGCACCTGCCCCCCGAGCTGATCACCAAGTACGCGACCGCTCTACGCCATCTCGATCTGCTCTGAGAAACGCCCGGCCGGCGGCGGTCCCCGAGGTGGGGCCGCCGCCGGGGCGCTCCGACACCCTCAAGGCCCCACCTGCCGAGGGCGTATACCGCTCACACGGGGATTCAGGGCTCAGAACAAGTCGTACGGGTTCGTCGCGGTCGCAGTGCAGCGTGCCGTCGACGACTCGTGCGGCGGCGACCTGGAGGGAGGAGCGGCGGGTGGCGTAGGTGTCGTCCTCGGCGGCGGCGCCGATGCGGCCCGGGTGGGTGAAGTAGAAGACGTAGGCCGTGTCCTGCTGGACGACCACGTCGGCGTGGAGGCCGATGGTCATGTCGTCGGGGCGGCTGCCGGGCTTGTCGAGGATCAGCCCCTGGTGTTCCCAGGTGGTCAGGTCGTCCGACCGTAGCACCCCCTGGCCGCGCCACTCGTCGACGAGCATCCAGTAATGGCCGCCGAGTCCGAAGACGTTGGGGCCCTCGTGCGGGCGGTGGCCCACTGCCAGACCGGTGGGCCGCCACTGGAACAGGTCGGGGCTGTCGGCGGCGTAGGTGAGCGAGCCGCGGCGGCCGTCCTTGAACCACATGCGCCAGCCGCCGCCCGGCAACGGGAACACACAGGCGTCGATGACCCCGTCGGAGCCGAGGTCCAGGGCGCCGTGATACGTCCAGTCCAGCAGGTCGGGGCTGGTGTAGTGGCGGATGGAGGCGGCGCCGTTCCAGTCGTGGCGGATGCCTCGGATGTAGCTGACGTACATGTGGTAGAGCCCGTCGTGCCAGATGATCTCCGGCGCCCAGAAGGTGTTGCGGCCCCATTCGGTCTCCAGGCCGGGGAGGGTGCCCCGGTAGGTCCAGGTACGGCCGCCGTCCGGCGACGCGGCCACGCCCAGGTCGGTGCCGTAGACCCAGGAGACGCCCGGGCCGGGGGCGGTCGTGCGGCGGTTGGTGTAGACGAGCCACCATTCGCCGGTCTGACGGTTCCAGACGGCGACAGGGTCGGCGGCGCCGTCGTGTATCGGATCGCGGAAGAGTGGCGCGTCGGCCACGGGGTTCACAGCGGTCTCCCTTGTTCGTGCTCGTGGTTCGTGCTCGTGGTTCGTGCTCGTGCGGCGTGGCGGGTTCAGCCTCCCGTCGACTCCCGGACCACCAGCGAGAAGTCGCCGACGAAGTCGTGGTGCCGCGCCCGGGGCTCGGTCTGCTCGATGCGCCGGATCAGGAGGTCGACCGCTCGCTCGGCCATGCCGTCGTGGTCCGGGTCCACGGTGGAGAGGGAGGGGATGAAGAACTCGCTCTCCGAGACGTTGTCGAAGCCGATCACCTTGACCTGGTCGGGCACCCGGATGCCGGCGTCGGCCAGCCCCCGCAGCACGCCCATGGCCAGGGAATCGGTGATGCAGAACACTCCGTCGAAGTCGAGCCCGCTCTCCGTCATCTCGCGGGCACGCTGCGCGCCTTCGCGCATCCCGAGCCGGTCCACCTGCTGGATCAGGTCATGGTCCGCGGGAAGGCCCGCGCTCTCAAGCGCCTGCCGATAGCCCGTGAGACGGAGGCTGGAGGTGTCGACCTCCTCCAGCGCCCCGCACAGGAACGCGATGCGCCGGCAGCCCCGCTCGATCAGATGGCTGGTGGCCGCCCGGGCCGCTTCCAGGTTGGGCATGGAGACGTGGTCCACGGGACCGCCGAAGATCCGGTCGCCGAGGACGACCACCGGGTGCTCCACCCTGAGCCGCTCGGCGTCGGCCTGGCTCATGCCTGCGGCGGTGAGGATGAGCCCGTCGTACACGTGGTTGCGCGACAGGGACAGCGCGTCCAGCTCATTCTCCCGGGACGCGGTCTGCTCGATGCTCACCCGCAGGCCGCGCCGCTCGGCCGCGGCGATGATGCCGGCGGCCAGCCGCCCGTAGTAGAGACTGTTGACCTCGGGGACGGCGAGCCCGATGATCCCGGTGCGGCCCTTGCGCAGGTTGCGTGCGGCGACGTTGACCCGGTAGCCGAGCTGGGCCATCGCCTCCAGGACCTTCTCGCGGGTCGACGGGCGGACGTTCGGATGGTCGTTGATGACGTTCGACACGGTCATCGGCGAGACTCCGGCCGCCTTCGCCACGTCCTGGATCGTTACCACGCTCGCCCCTGGTCTGCGGTCTGGGAACCCACCGGCATGCTAAGCCGCGCGTCCGCACGCAGAACGGTGAAGGAGTACCCCGGCACAGCGCAGACCGGCCAGGTCAGCCGGTCGTGAACGGGGGCGGCCGGGGCGGGCCCGTACCGGCTGGTGGCGTCCGGAGAGACGGTCAGGGTGGTGCGGTCACAGCCGGTGGTGCCCTCCGCTCCGATCAGGCGGAGCCGGACCGTGACCGGGTGGGGAGTGGTGTTGGCGATCTTGACGATCATGTCACCGGCTGCGCTGTCCCGGACGGCCGAGACCGCGAACACCTCCGGGTCCGGCCGGACGTCCTCGACGTCGTGAAGCAGCTCGCCGTCGCGGAAACAGCGCACGCGCAGGCTGTCCACCTCCACCCTCAGGTCGTACCAACGCCCGCTCTCCACACCTTCGAGCACCCGCTCGCCGAGGTCGTCCGCCACGCCGTCGTCCACGCGCTGGAGCCAGGTCGCCCGGTTGCCCCAGCCGCCGAGCCGCCACTGGTACCGGCGGTCGGACGTCGTCCCGGTGAAACACAGGACGAACCCCTCGGCACCGTCGGTCTTCCTCACCCGCACGGAGAAGGCGTACGACCCTCCCCGCACCGCGTCCATGAGCAGCAGACCGGCGCCCGACCCGGCCGCGATTGCGCCGTCGATCTCCCATGTACCGTCCTGGGTCGCCCAGTTGTGGAAATCCGGTGCCGGCACGAGCTCGCCGCCGACCGGGCCGCAGCGCACGTCGGTGAACTCGGCGCGGGTGTCGGCTCCGGTACCGATGCGGATGGCGTGCCGGTCGCTCACCTGGACGGCCGGTGCCTGGGGCGCTCCGGTGACCTTGACGGGCAGTGCGGTGTCGCCCGAGTTCAGCGAATGCATCTGCTGGACGTGGTAGTTGAGGGTGGTCCAGACGTTGGTGTTGTCGAAGTAGATCAGGTCGGGCAGCCACTGGGTGTGGTCGCGTCTGGCGAGCAGCGGGGCGTAGGAAGCCATCCGGACGACGTCGCCGTTGCGCTCCATGGCGATCATGTAAAGGGCCTCGGCGAGCGCGCCGCGGCCGTCGTTGCACCAGCTGCCGTACTCACCGATGTACAGGTGCGGACCCTCGCGGTCCATCGCATCGAAGCGGCGGCTGTTCTCCAGGAGCCACCGCGGCGACTTGTACGCATGCTCGTCGACGACGGGGACGTTCCGCTCACGGGCGAACGCCCAGCCCTTCTCCCAGTCCTCCCCGAAGGTGGACGGGCCGAGGGTGCCGATGACCGTGATCTCGGGGTGGTGCTCGCGCAGGGCGTCGTGGATGCGGGAGAAGCGGTCGCGGAAGATGTCGGTGATGGTGTCCTCGTTCCCGACGCCGAGGTATGCGAGGCCGAACGGCTCGGGGTGCCCGGCGGCGGCCCGCAGGGATCCCCAGGGTGAGTCGGCGGGGCCGTTGGCCCACTCCACCAGGGCCAGCACCTCGGCGATGTAGGCGCGCATCTCCTCCTCGGGGAGGCCGGCCTGACCGGTGACGTCGCTGTTCTGGCAGCAGACCCCGGCCGGGACGACCGGCACCGGCTTGGCGCCGATGTCCTCGCAGAACTGGAAGTACTCGTAGTAGCCGAGGCCCATCGACTGGTGGTAGTGCCAGATGTTGAACTGCTGCCGCCGCTCGTGCAGCGGTCCGACGGTCTCGGACCAGCGGTACATGTTGCCGAGACCCTGTCCGTGGGCGAGGCAACCGCCGGGAAAGCGCAGGAACTTGGGCTTCAGGTCGGCGACGGCCTGCGCCAGGTCGGCGCGCAGGCCGTTCGGCCGGCCCTTGAAGGTGGACTGCGGGAAGAGCGAGATCAGGTCCAGGTGGATGGTGCCGGGCCCGGTGGCCGTGAGGGTGAGACGGGCGTCGGGGTCGGTGACTTCAGAGGTGATGACCGCCGCATGGCGTCTCCACGAGCCGCCCAGCGGACCCAACTCCGCCTGCCCGTGGACTCGTTCGCCATCCCGGCTCTCGATCCGCGCGACCAGCCGGCTGGCGCTGCCCTCGGTCAGCCGGGCGAAGACGCTGACGTCGTACGCCTCCCCCGCCCGGACCGGGATGCCGTCGAACCCCTCGTTGCGCAGCCCCGCACCGGCGGAGGTGGTACTGGTCAGCACCGCGTAGTGCGGGTTGGCGGGGTGCAGCGGGTCGTCGGTGGCGACCGTGAGCGATCCGGCGGCCCCGTCCCGTTCCAGCAGCTCCCATGCGGTGAGGGAGTGCCACTCGGACCGGTCGGCCGGGCCGTACTCGAAGGACCTGTTCTGTACCAGCTCGGCGTAGAGGCCGCCGTCCGCCGCGTAGTTGAGGTCCTCGAAGAACGCGCCGAACAGGTCGGGTGAGATGGCGGTGCCCGGGGCCCGGGTGTCCACCTCGACGACCGTCTCGGCAGGGGGGTTGGCGTCGGGCACGGAGATACTCCTGCGTGGGTGTGGTGTTACGTGAACGGTGTGACGGGGCGGCCCCGCGGGGGAGCGCGGGGCCGCCCGGGACTACTTGGCGTACATCAAGGTGCCGAAACCGAGATGGTCGTAGCCGCCGCTGGTGGAGCCGTAGTCACCGCCGCCGCCCTCGATCCCGACGAAGTCGTAGTACAGGGACGAGAGATACTCGTCGCTCCAGCCCATGCGTCCGTGGTAGTGGAAGTGGAGCATCGCCCACACCGGACGGATCTGCCCGCGGCCGGACGAGGAGATGGCGGTCTGCTCGTTGTACGCGCAGTTCTGGCCGCTGCCCCAGCTGTAGGTGGTGAACGGCACGTCCTGGCCGATGTTGTACTTGGCGACGTACTGGGCCCCCTGGAAGAACCTCCTGCTGTCGTAGCTGTACAGGTCGACGCCCTGGTTCCAGGCCATCTCGCAGAGCGTGCCCATCTGGCCGACCCCCATGATGCTGTGGGCCTGGTCGCGGCCGGCCTCCTGCCACTGGCCCAGTCCGTAACCTTTGTCGTCGGTGTACAGGTACGGCACCGCGTGTTCGATGGAGCCGTTGCCCGCGCCGCTCTGGAAGTAGGTGACGGCCTCGTCGAACTTGGCGCCGTCCTCACAGAGGATGGCGATGGCCATGATGGACGCCATGTTGCACAGGTCCCAGTTGGCCCAGTAGTTGGTGATGCAGGCGAAGTTGTGGTCCCGCAGGTAGCCGTGGTTGATCGGGTAGAACACGTTCAGCATCATCTGTTGGAAGGCCCCGAGGTCGAAGGCGGGGTAGTCGCGCAGCAACTCGCCCACGTTGGCGAACTGCCAGCCCTGGATGCCGGCGACCAGCTCCGCGTCGGTGGTGCCCTGGATCGAGGTCAGCGTGCTCGACCAGGCGTTGCAGATGGCGGCCGCGCAGTCCGCGTGGGCCGTGTCACCGCTGATCAGCCAGCGCAGCGCGTTCTGGTAGGCGGCGGCGATGTCGTTGTAGAGGATCGGATAGTTGTTCGAGGTCCCGCTTCCCCGGTAGATGATGGACTGGGGGTTGGCCGTCCAGGTGGACGCGGAATGGGAGTTGTTGACCAGGCGCTGCCAGCCCGAGTACCACGGGTCGGTACCCGCGGCCACTCTGACCTTGGCGCGGTTGATGTCGCCCGCGTTGTGCAGCCCGCCGGGGTGGGCCCAGACGGACGGCGCGGCGGTGGCGGGCCGTATGGTGGCGGCGCCGAGCGCGCCGGCGAGGACGAGCCCGCCGGCGGCGCGCAGGATGCCTCGCCGGCTCAGCAGCTCGGTACGGAGGGGTTGGGATGTGTCCTGACCAAGTGGGGGGAGATCGTTGCGGCTCATGGGATGTGCGACTCCAATCGAACGGGCCCGACCGGCTCTGATCGGGAGGTGATGCCGATTTGGTCGAACTGCGGTGCCGAGGGCAGGGGTTTTGCGTGGGGGGTGATCGCCGACCCGCGGCCGACCCGCGGCGGGCGAACCTCCTGCGACTCGGCGATCACCCGCCGGATGTCTCCGACAAGGTGACGGCGAAGGCAGCGGACCGGGCGGTCAGCCGGTAGTGCGGCAGAACGCGGGGACCGCACGCGGCGGACCCCAGTCCGTGCTGGGCGAGGTCGACAGTGACGTGGACGGCGCCTCCGGGGCGGAGTTCGTCGGTGTGCCGGGCGGTGTCGAGATCCTCGCTCGTCCAGCGGCGGGCGGTCAGGTGGTAGGTCGGGGCACCGGTGAGGCGTAGTCCGCCCTGCGGGCCGGTGAGCTCAGCCCAGTGGACGTCGGCCCGGCTGCCGTTCTCCTGGGGAAAGACGTACGGCGTCTGCAGGGCGTCGACCGTGCTGCTGTGGCGGCCCAGGCGGGCGGCGAGGCGGCTGTCCGGATATGCCTCTCCCGGCCCCAGCCCGTACCAGGTCACGTGGTCGATCCAGGCGGGGAGGGACATCCGCAGGCCGAGACGGGGGAGAGGGATGTCCTGCCAGTCCCCGTCCGGCTCGATCTCGGCGGTGAGGCGGAGCCCCTCGGCGGTGTCCTGCCAGCGGTAGGTGGCGTGCATGCCGAGGTCGGTGGCGGCGGGCGCGACCCGGGTGCGTACGACCACCGCGTCGGCCTCGGTGTCGATACCGAGCAGACGGTGGTGCAGGCGGTCCAGGCCGATGCGCCGCCAGGCGTCGGCCACCGGGTCGTGGCCGAGCCGGTCGTTGTCGGTCGGTGCCCGCCACAGGTCGAGTCGGGGGCCGGTGACGGGCAGGTTCCCGATCCGGTTCAGGCGGCCGGTGCGGGGGTCGAACAGCGCGGGGTCCGGCCTGGACGCGCGGGTCGGTCGGCGCACCGGAACCGGCTCAGGGACACGTTGGGCCCACGCGATCTCGTGGCCGGCCGGTGCCCAGGGCTCGTCCTTGGCGAGGACGGCCCTGACGGTGAGCACGCCGGCGGTGTCCGCCGTGGGGTAGGGCAGACGGGCCGGGGGGC
>Ga0075367_10001137_pt1 | contig 11084 bp, 9 predicted proteins | sample EndMethybrTD3032_FD_71399 | JGI IMG/M metagenome (GOLD analysis project Ga0075367, IMG submission 71399) | Populus endosphere microbial communities from Tennessee, USA - Endosphere MetaG P. TD hybrid TD303-2 | ecosystem: Host-associated > Plants > Roots > Endosphere | place: USA: Tennessee...
GTCGAGCCGCTCCTTGCGGCGGGCCACCAGAGCGACGCGGAAGCCTTCCCGGCCGAAGCGGCGAGCGACGGACAGGCCCAGGCCGGTACCGGCACCGAAGACGGCGATCACTTTGGACATGGGACTTCTCCTTGGTGTGAGTCATGTTTACTGGCCCCTACCGGGCGGCTTCGTCACTGGAAACGCTAGGCGCTTGGGAACGGCGAATCCTGGTACCCAGGAGAGCAATGAGGCGGATGGGGTGGTACCGCGGTACCACCTGGAGTCCCCTTGTCAACTGGGCTACGGCCTTGAGGTCCTCGTGGAGGCGCCCCCCGGCGCCGTGCATTGCCATGTAGATCGGCCGGTCGGGGACCTGCCCGTCGCAAACCCCGTCAAGGAAAGCGGAGATTTCGCCGTGCGTGAGCTCGTTCGCGGGCAGCGACAGCGCCATCGCATCGTCTTTGCCCAGACCCCGCTACCGCTTCCTGACCAGTGCGGCTCGAAGGTGCCGGTCCGGCAGCGGGGGCACGCGGATCTCCACCGGCCCTACGCCGGTCTCGGGAGTTCAACCGGTCACCGTGCAGTCGCACTACGCGGTGATCTTCTGCTTCAGCTGTGAGATCCCGTCCTTGATCTTCTGTTCGGCCTCGGTACGCCTGCGGTCGCGCCGCTCTTTCGCCTCCTCCTTCCTGATCTGGTCGGCGGCCTCCTCCATCGCCTTGAGTTCGGTGCGTACGGAGTCGGACGGGCGGCGTTCGAGGACGGCGTCGTATCGCATGGCCAGCAGGTTAAGGGCCTGGGGGTCGGACTCGCGGACTTCGGCGAGGATCGTGGTGCCGCCAGGCGGCATGTGCTGGGTGATGAAGGCGACGGTGCCGACGGCCTCCTCGGCCCGCCTGTAGTCGTAGCCGCTGCCGATGACCGCGCCGATGCCCCAGCCCGTCAGTACGCCGAGGGGGCCGCCGAGGATGCCGACCAGCGAACCGACCACCCCTCCGACGGCGGTGTTGCGTCCGGCCTCGTTTTCCAGGCCTTCCGGGATGCGGACCGCTCCGTCCTCCCGGCGTTCGATCAGGACGGCGCCGCGGACCTCGACGGTGGCTGAGGTGAGGTGCTTGAGCTCGCTGAGGGCCTGGTAAGCCGGGGCGCGGTCGGCGAAGCGGAGGGCGATGGCGTTCTCGTTCGTGGACATGTGCTGTCTCCTTGGGGATCATGCGTTGCAACTGTGAGACAGTATGTATCGAAGAATGATTGTGAGTCAATGAGTCTCAGAAATCTATGGGTCGGTCTGTCTCGCAATGGGGGTCGGAAGGGATGTCGTGTCCTGGGCCGGCGTCGATGCCGCGTCCGCCGCTCTCGCGGTGACGGGGAAGAGTCACTGTCGTGGGCGATCGTGGTGCACGTCGGCGCGGCTCACGGTGGCTCGCTCTGCGGTTGGGCCGGTCGGCCTACGGGTGCGAGTACGGCGCCAGGTCGGCCATTCGCCCCGCAGGTGGTGATACCGGTCACAGCCGCACGCGAACCGCTCTCCGGGCGCCGGTATGACGCCGGGCTGGATGGCGTCGGCCATGTTCTGCTCGGCGCGGTCACCGCTCTGCTGTTCCTGTGGTACATGTCGTCTCGGCAGGAAGAGCACGCGGCCAACTTCCCCGGCGCACTTGGCGCCGCTGAGGTCACCACCGGGCCACGGCACGTCCTGTGAAGAAGGCTCACCCCGAGGTGCCCGAGTCGCAGCCCCGCCGTGATTGGCTCGGTTTCCGGCGGAGGGCCGCAGCCGCACGACGCTCCAGCCGACCTCAGGGATCGCACCGCTGCCCGCTCCACCTCTGCGCTCTCGCTCAGGAGGGCACGGGCGATCTGGCCTACGGCCCACGTGGATGTGTTCGCGGCCGGGACGCGACCCTCTCTGGTGATCACCACCGCTTCACCACCCAAGGCTTGAGTGAAGGGGCGACGATCTGCTCGATGGTGGTGCCCGGAACGTCCGAGCCAACGACCCCGGAGAAGACTCCGTGAACTGCCAGGAGCAAGATGTACGTCAGGATGTACACGCTGGCGCAGTGCAGGTCGACGCACGGGCCAATGGCCGTGCCGTGGCCGTTGCGGACGGGACCTCGAACCAGGACTTGAGGGTGTAGTTTTCGCTGCGGGGGTCCAGGTTCAGGCGCCGCGGGCGGATTCCTGCTTGTCCGTCAGTTGCCACCACTCGAGGTGGTGCGTGGCGTCGGCGAGCGCGCCCGGCGCGAGAGCGACACCCGTGCCGTTGAAACACCCGCCCTGTCAGTGCAGCAGTGACCGGATAATAGGCCGCAGCCCGGCGACGCCGCTCGTCCCTCCAGCGCGGCCAGTGACGAAAAGACCGACTACACCGCTTTCCGTACGGAGGCGCCGCACTGGGCGATGCCGATGGCTGGGCTGTTCCTTGTCGATCCGGGTGCCGTCCGGCTCGCCGGGACTGTCGCGGCTGCGAGCGAAAGGGGCGTCGACGGGGAGGGGCCCGTGCGCCGGTCGCCTTGCGCTGTCGAGAAAAACGGTCGGCGGTGACCTTGTTCTCCTGCGCAAGCGTGACGCTGCGGGAGTCGTATGACTTGACATCGCATGTCTTCACCCCGTCGTCGTTCTTGATAGTGGTGGCGAGATTGGTGGGCGGAAGGTCCTCGGCTCGAGGTCGCTCGAGCACGGCGGGTGGCGCATACTTCCGTGTCGTCGTCACCTCCACCCAGAACTCCTCAGCCGACTGGGCCAGTTCAGCCCGCAAGGTTCTCGTCCAGCTTTCCAATCTCAGGGCGAGCTTCGACGACCGCGACGGGGTGGGGCCGAGAAGCCGGGCACCCGGATCAACCGCGTCGACCCCGTCTGCCTCCTCCTGGACACCGTCTAGCGCGACCCATGGATCCAACAAGACGCCGGTCGTCCGGATCTCGGGAGGCTGACCGCTCTGCGCGCATTGGATGAGCTGCCACATCACCATCGCCCGTTGGCGCGGCGGCCCGGGCGCAGGTGCGGCCGAGAACGCACCCTTCGTGCGGTGTCATCAGGGCCGGAGAGGCTGATGCAGCATCAGGCAGTTCGGGTCGGGATGGGGAAAGGCGCAGGTCATCAGTCTGGGCAGCGCCACTCCAGGTCATGTGCTGGCCCGCTCGACGGCCGGCACCATTCTCGGATGTCAGAACCTGCACGACAAGAGATCAACCGGACTGGTTGACATGGGAGAATATTGAACTGATATTTCAAGGAACTCACGGCGTATCAACAACGACGCGTTCGGAGGACCCCTTGAGCTCGTCCGCTCCCGCTACCCCTAGTGCTGTCTCATTTCGCAATGCCGGATGGACACCGCGACTTGTCCTGTCCCTGATCTCCCTGGTCTGCCTCGTCGAGTCGGCGACGTTCGCCAACATCGCCACCAACACCGCGCTCCCGCAGATCATCGGACACTTCAACACTACCCAGGGTGGGTGGCTGGTCACGGTCGCCTCACTGGCCGGAGCCGCTTGCTCCCCGCTGTTCGGCAAGCTGGCCGACCTGCACGGCAAGCGCCTGATGATCCTTATTTCGCTGGTCGTGGGCGGCCTTGGCGAGATCCTCGCCGCGGCCGCTCCCGCGTTCTGGGTGATGATCGTCGGCCATGTTCTGCTCGGCGCGCTCACCGCTCTGCTGTTCCTGTGCTACTCGCTGATCCGGGATGTCTATCCGAAGAAACTCGTTTCCTTCGCGTCGAGCGTTTCGGTGACAGGCATGGGGCTGCTGCTGGTCGGTGCGCCGTTCCTGATCGGCTCGCTGATCGATCACTTCGGATTCCGTTCGGTATACCTGTTCAACCTCGCCTGGGTGGTCGTGATGGGGGTGGTCCTGGTGCTGACCACGCCGGAGACGAGCCTGCGCCGTCCCGCGCGTATGGATGTGCTGGGCGCGACGCTGCTGGCCGGTGGTGTCACATTGATCCTGCTGCCGGTGAGCAAGGGCGCGGACTGGGGGTGGGGCTCGGCCCGGGTCATCGGCTTGCTGATCGGCGGCGCGGCGGTGTTCGCGGTCTATGTCTTCCTCTCGCTTCGGACCCAGGAACCGGTGATTAACCTGCGGCTCTTGTTCCGCCGGACCGTCCTGTTCGGAGTGCTGGGCGGTGGTATGGGCTTCAGCCTCGCGCTGGTGCTGTCGACGTTGCTGGCGTTGCTGGCGATGACGCCGCGGAAGTTGGGCGGCACCTACGGCCTTGGCTACACGGCGACCCACTACGCCATTGTGTCTGCGCCGTTCGCCCTCGCCAGTGTGACGGCCGGCTTCGTGGTCGGATCGCTGGTCCGGCGGGTGGGCCCCCGGTTGCTGACGTATCTGGGCCTGGCCCTGCTCGCCGTCGGCTCACTGGTGCTGATGTTCGCGCACGACACGTTCGGAAAGCTCCTCGTCGGGTGCGTGATCGCGGGTCTTGGGAGCGGTACGGCGATCGCCTCCATGCCGAACCTGATGATCGCGGGCACGTCGGAGTCGGAGCAGGGGGCGATGTCGTCGGCCAGCGGGGTCAGTGCGGGCCTTATCGGCGCCGTCATGACCACCACGGTGTTCGCCATCATGAAGCCCACAGCCAAGTCCCCGGCGCCTGGTGTGCTCATCTACGGTGACTCCGGCATCTCGACCGCCTTGCTGGCCGTCGCCTGTGTGGCTTTTGTCGCTCTGCTCATCAGTGTGATCTTCCTCCGTCCCCGCGATGGAGGCTTGGCCGAGAAGCAGGCGATGGCAAGCGTCGAGGAGACCGCGCTAGCGGTGTAAGGCGACTGGGCTCGGCCGTGGCGGTCATCTGACGCGACGGCCGAGCCCAGTGGCGATGCGGTCGGCCGTCGCGACCACCCAGCGGGTCGGAACCAGCGGTTCGCTCTCCAGGTAGTCCGAGCGAGTGTGGTCAGACCGCGCCGCTTGTCTGTCATTTCTGCCTGACTGTGGGTCAGCCGTGCATTGTGGTGATCTCGCTGGCCACGACGGATGGCCAGCGGGTCAGGATTCTCAGGACACGTGCGTGCAAGTCGCCAATGTAGTCGCGGGTACGCGCGGCGGAGGCGTCGCCGTCACGCCGTTCGACGAGCCCGATCAACTCCTCGTCGATGGAGGGACCGTCCATCGAGGTGTCGGACTCGTTGATGATGAGCGTCAGGACGCGGGTGATGTCGTTCTGCAGCCGGTCGTGGATCCTGACCAGGTAGTCGTTGTCGGTCGCCGCGGCGAGGCATGCGAAGCCGGCGGCGACTGCCTCGACTCGCCGCATGGGCTGCTCGTCGGCCTTGTCCCTGCCGGGTAGCGCCGCGGAGAGCGCGTCGATGATGTGACGGCGCTGTTCGGCGGTGGCGTCCTGCACGCCGAGCCGGACGGTTTCGGGCCCCACGATGCGCCAGAGAGTGAACAGGTCGTCTACGGACTTCAGGGTGAGTGGTGTCACCTGGTAGCCCTTGCGGGGCAACGTCCGCACGAGGCCCTCGTGAGTGAGACGGGAAAGGGCGTCGCGTATGGGGGAGATACCGAAACCGGTGCTCTCGGCGAGTGAGCGTTCGGTGAGGCGCTGGCCTGGGACGATCCTGCAGGACACAATGTCGGCCCGCAGCTGTCGGTAGGCGGCGTCGCCAAGAGACAGGGGTTCGGACGAGGGCACTGACACGTTGCTCGCTCCCACGATCGAGACACTCGGTGATATACCAGCAGCCCGATGATAGCGCTGAGCGGCGAACACTGATCGGCCCCCGGCCTAAGCCGGCGATGTGGGTGGTGTGCAGCGCCGCAGCGGAGGTACTACGGCGTCGCCGGTCGTTGTCCGGTTGATCAGTAGGCGCGCAGCCCACGCGAGAGCATCGCGACGCAGTTGCCCGAGATGAGGATCAAAGCCAGAACAGGCCACAACTCGCTTGAGAGCGACCGGTGGACCTCGATGGGCCGGTCATTGAGGGAGGCGCTTGCGACCAGATCGAAAGCCTGTTCAAGGATGGGGATGAACAGGACGACCCGATCCCGGTCCATTGGGCCGGCGAGTACCGCGTTCCCGCCCGCCATCAGCTGTCGCAGTCGAGCGGCCTGCCGCGGGTCGGCCGGCTGGTGCCCAGCGCGGCCATCTCCGGACCGAACAATGCCCGGGCGTCCAACAGCTCGTTGACCGACTTCAGGGTGAGGGGGCGATCCGATGCGCGCCCAGACAGACCACCTCGACCAGGCCGTCACCATCGGGGCGCGGCAACACGTCGCGGACCGGCGACAGCCCCGGTCCGAGTTGAACGGCAGGCGCGCAGGCTCGGTAGCGGGTTCGGCACTAGCCGCCTGTGATGTTTCGGATCCGAAGTTGAAAAATATTTATGCGAACTGGCGAAGCTCACGGCGCGCCAGGGACATCTGGTGGACCTCGTCCGGCCCGTCGGCGATGCGCAGCATGCGGGCCTGTGCGTACAGCTCGGCCAGGGGAAAGTCCTGGCTCACTCCGGCACCGCCGTGGGCTTGGATCGCATGATCGATGACCCACGCGGCCATGCGCGGTGCGGCCACCTTGATGCCTGAGATCTCGGTCGCCGCGCCGCGGTTGCCAACGGTATCCATCAGCCAAGCCGTCTTCAGCACCAAGAGGCGGGTCGTCTCGATGCGTATGCGTGCTTCCGCCACCCAGTCCTGAAAGACGCCCTGCTCGGCGAGCGGTTTGCCGAAGGGAGTGCGCTCGTGGGCTCGGGTGCACATCAGGTCGAATGCGCGCTCGGCCATGCCGACAAGGCGCATGGCGTGGTGGATCCGGCCAGGACCGAGGCGGGCCTGGGCGATGGCGAAGCCGCCGTGCAACTCGCCCAGGAGGTTCTCGCGAGGGACCCGGACGTCGTCGTACAGGATCTCGGCGTGACCGCCGTGACCGCTGTCTGAGTATCCGAAGACACTGGTCGATCGCAGGACGTTCACCCCGGGGGTGTCGAGCGGGACCACGACCATGCTGTGGGTGCGGTGGTGTTCTCCGCCCGGATTCGAGCGGCCCATCACGATGGCCACCTTGCAGGCGGGGCTCATCGCGCCACTGGACCACCACTTGCGGCCATTGATCCGGAAGCCGTCCGCGTCCTCGGTGATCAGGGTGTCGATGTTGTTCGCGTCGGAACTGGCGACCAGGGGCTCGGTCATCGAGTAGACGGAGCGGATCTCACCGTCGAGCAAGGGCTTGAGCCATCGCTTTTGAACCGACGGCGTGGCGAAGTGCGCGAGGATTTCCATGTTGCCCGTGTCGGGTGCGGAGCAGTTCAGCGCCTCCGGCATGATCCACGGGCTTCGACCGGTTATCTCGGCGACATGTGCGTATTCGAGATTGTTCAGGCCCGCGCCCCGCTCTCCGGGAAGGAAGAGGTTCCACAGCCCACGGTCACGGGCGGCCTTCTTGAGTTCCGCCATGACCGGCGGGGTGTGCCACGGCCCGATCTCGGTCTTCTGCTGCGCGTAGACCGGTTCCGCGGGGATGACGAACTCGTTCAGGAACCGGGTGGCTCGTAGCTTGAGATCCCGGATCTTCTCGGTCTCCGTGAAATCCATGGTTGCTCCGTCCTGTCGTCTCGATCGTGCACTCAGTGGCCCGCACCTGCCTGCGGCGGGTTGAAGCGAAGTCGCCGCCGCAGGCTCCTGCCCGGACCAGGTCGGGTGTCATACGGCTTTCCTGGCCCGAGACCGACCCCGTCACATGACGCCCGGCTGGGCGCGCTGTCCCTGTCGCGGTCCCACATTGGCCCGGCAGCGAATTGGGAACCCTTCCCCGGGCGGGATCTTGGGGACGGTGTGGAGTCCCATTCGCACGCCGGACGAGTTCGGCTCCGTAGCTGTTCGGCGTTCGGAAAGCTGCTGCCAACCTTGCCACAGGTCCCATTGGCGGTCCACTGGTCCATAATGCAGACCGATGGAATGGGAGGGCGTCGTGGCGTCGGCGACGGAATCCGCCGAACCCGGTCCGGCCTTCCCGCGGGGGATGCCCGCTGGGGGTGACAGTGGCCCTGGCCGTCCAGCCCCGACTGCACGGACATCTGTCCGACCTCGGCGCGGCGGACGTCCTCGCATCAGCGGGGGTCCAAGGCGCCTGGTTCTGCGAGCTGTTCGCCACCACGACCCGCACCGCCGGCACCTCCCTGTCCTACCAGCCGTCCGCCGTGGTCTCCGGGTGCATGCCGGTGATCGCCACCGCGCTCCACTCCGCCACCGGCTGGACGGGGCCGCGGTCCTCGGCCGAGACGAGCGAGTTACCGGTCCAGCACGAGCCGGGGGCAGGCGGCCCGGGACACGCAGATGAACATCGTGTCGTTGGCGGCTCGTTCGCCCGCGGTGAGCAGACTGTCGCGATGGTCCACTTCGCCGCTCAGGACTTGGGTTTCACACGTGCCGCACGTGCCTTCCTCGCACGACGACGGGACATCGACTCCGGCCGTCCTGAGCGCCTGAACTATCGATTCCTCGGCTTGAACTTCGAGCGTCACTCCACTCTGTGCAAGCTCGATCTCGAAAGATCTGTTCACCACCAGTTCTGCCTGATGGACCGGGGTGAACCGTTCCATGTGCAGTGCGTCGGTCGGCCACGTCCTGGAGCGCTGCTCAACCGCGTCGAGCAGCGCTCCAGGGCCGCAGCAATAGATGGTTGTGTTGGCCTCAGGCGTTCCAAGAATGGTCGCCAGGTCGAGGTTCCCGACTTGGTCTTGGGGATGGATGTGCACCGATGATGCTGCCATGGCCGTGAGCTCGGACAGGAACGCCATGGTCGGTAGACGTTTGCCTCCATAGTGCAGCTCCCACTCGGCTCCCACCCGGCTCGCCTCGGCGAGCATGGGCAGAATCGGGGTAATGCCGATGCCCCCCGCGATGAACAGGTAGCGTCGCGATGGCACCAGGGCGAAGTGGTTGCGCGGGGCGCGCACTCTGACCAGATCGCCTTCGTGCAGTGTGTTGTGCACATACGCGGATCCGCCGCGACTCTTGGGTTCCAGCAGGACGGCCACGCGCCATGTCTGTCGATCCGTCGTGTCGCCGCACAGTGAGTACTGTCGCGTCAGACCGGGTGCGAGAAGCAGGTCGATGTGAGCGCCAGGGGTCCAGACGGGCAGCAACTCCTCGCCTTCGGTGGTCAGGTCAAGGATCACCGTGCCCTCGGCCGCAGACTCTTTGCGTGCGACACGCAGCTGCAATTCGACTTCGTCGTTCGTACGGGGCATCTCCGGATCTCTGTCTCGATGTTGGCCCATCGTCGGGGCGGTTCGATTTGGGCCGGGCCGAGAGCGTCGCGTCGGTCTCAGGCAGCCCGGACTCGGACATTGAGCCGTGAGATTCCGCGCAGCGTGTTGTTGACGGCCCGCTCGTAGTCGATCAGCTCGAACCGTTCCACGCGCTTGATCAGTTCTTCCAGCAGTGACCGGATCTCAAGTCTGGCCAAATTCATTCCGGCGCAGGCATGTTCACCGTGGCCGAAGGCGAGGTGGTCACTGGGGCGACGAGTGATGTCGAACCGGTCCGGTTCTGGGTACTTGCGCTCATCCCGGTTGGCTGCGCCGTACATCAGGATCACTCGAGCTCCTGCGGGGACACTGACTCCGTCGATCTCCTGGTCCCGTTTCGTCAGCCGCGTGAAGAACTGAATGGGCGATTCCAGTCGGAGGACCTCGTTGATGGCATGGCGGATGAGGGAGGGGCGCTCCCTGAGAAGGTCCCACTGTTCAGGATGTTGCGCGAAGAGCCAGATGGCACTACTGGTCCCGAAAATGGTGGTGTCCAGCGACGGGCCCGCGTAGTCAATGGCCATGAAGGGACACTTTTCCTTCGGCACCTCCCCACGCTCATTAGCCTCGAAAAGGGCGGCCACCCATCCTTCCGGAGCCAACTGACCAGGCCTGGCGTCGTTGACGATAAACGTCAAGAACTCCTCCGCCTTGGGGAGGGCGTTGACAGTGCGCTGGTTCATCGGCCCCAGAGTGTCGAAACTGGCCGCGGCCCACTCAAGCATGCGCTCACGGCCGAAGTCTCCCAGGCCGACCAACTTGGACACGACGGTCAGCGGCAGGTGCTGGGCCAATTCGGTGGCGGCGTCGAAGCTGCCCTGCGCGACCAGCTGCGCGACGAGAGAAGCGGCTTCCTGCTGAATGACAGGTGCGTAGTCCTCCAGCCTCTCAGGCCGAAGAGGCCGCTCGAGTACCTCGCGCAGCACCTGATGCTCCGGTGGGTCGCTGCACAGCACGTTGCCCTTGCTCAGCTCGTTGATCATGTCGTTCATCGCCACCCCGTGCGCAGAGCTGAAGACCTGCCAGTTCGTGGCGACCTGACGGACGGCGTGATAGCGCGGGATGGCGTATGCGTCGTAGGCCGACAGGTAGACGACCGGACCGAGCTCGCGCAACTGACGATAGATGTCGTACGGGTTGCGCAACGCCTCCTCAGTGTGTAGGTCCAGGCCCGATACGGGCGTTGACGTCAGTTCAGTCATGTCACGCACCTACTGGTAGAGGGCTGTCCGTGCCGCGCGATGCACCGGCCGCAGAACGACGGTGAAGCCTGGCTGGGGCATGGAACGCTGGGATCAGCACGCCTCTTCACGCGGCCGCCGTCTGGCGTCTGCGTCAGGTTCTCGAGCCCGGCTTGGATCATCGGCGCGATCCCGGTGGCGGGCACGGCACGGGGGAGTGCGCGATTGGAGGCAGCGAGATTCCGTCGCGGCCTCCATCAAGGAAATTGCCCAGCTTCAATGTGCGGTCCTTCCCCGGCAGGTCGGCTTCGCACTCCCATTGAAGAGACTGGTCGCGTAGCCGTCAGGAGCAGTTTCCACTAATCGGAAACGTGAATTATGTCCTTGCTCTCGGCGAGGGCCGCTTCTCGCAGTTCGGGTCCGGGCGGCTGCTGCGGTGCGGTTTTTGGTGGTTATGCGGTGGCGTCGGCCTGTGGGGTGAACGCGGGGACAGCGGCCTTCGGGGTCAACTCCGCCGGGTAAGCCTGCTCGACGCGGTCACGCCGGGTGTACGTGTCCCAGTAGTACCCGGCGAGTTCGTCGGGGTGGACGACGGGGAACTCCACGCCGTTGTCCGGAAGCTCGATGTCACCCTTGGCGGTTGCCTCGGCCGCCTCGCTGCCGGTGATCA
>Ga0075367_10001138_pt1 | contig 11069 bp, 6 predicted proteins | sample EndMethybrTD3032_FD_71399 | JGI IMG/M metagenome (GOLD analysis project Ga0075367, IMG submission 71399) | Populus endosphere microbial communities from Tennessee, USA - Endosphere MetaG P. TD hybrid TD303-2 | ecosystem: Host-associated > Plants > Roots > Endosphere | place: USA: Tennessee...
GCTTTCGCCTTGCGGGCGCCGGTCTTCTGTTTCTTCGCGGCGCCGGCCTTCTTCCGTTTGCGGCCGCCCTTCTTCTTCGCGGCGCGAGGCGCAGGCGGGGGCGGCGCCAGCGGCATGCCCCCGGCGAACGCCGCGGGACCGAAAGCAATCACCATCGGGGCCGTCGGGCTCGTATTGACGACCGGCGTCTGGACGTTCGGCGGCGTGTAGTCACGAGGGTTGCCGAGGTCGAAGATGTGATTGCCTCTCTGGAGGCGAAGAACCTGCCCGGTCTGCCCCACGCGTCCGCCGTCGACCCGCACCGGCCGGATGCGGGGGAACGTCACGAGCACGAACTCCATACAAACCCCCTCTCAGAAAACCTTGAACGCGATGCCGGCCGAGATCTTGATCGTGGACGTGTCGACCTTCTGCTCACGCGTGAAATCGCCGGATCGGAGCTGGACGTTCGGCGTGCTGTGCAAATAGGTTCCGGTCACGCCGGCGGCGATGCGGTTCGACAGGTTCTGCCAGAGGCTGACACGCGGCGCCAGCACCAGCGCGCCGGACACCTCCTGGTCGACGCCGAAGATGCCCTGGCGGCCGAAATCGTCGCGCGCGGCGTCCGAGACCTCGAACGATCCCCAGCCGTAGCCGAGCGCGAACCCCGCCGTCGCTTCCAGCTGCGCAAGACGGCGCGTGTAGGCGACGCCGCCGAGGAGCGTGCGCTGGCTCACACGACCGAGGGCAGTGGACGTACCAGGCACCGTTGCCCTCACGTCGAATTTGTTGGTGCCGTAGTCCACGATCGCGCTGAGGCCGCTCGGCCGCGTGATCCGCAGTGCGAGCCCGGGACCGCCGTCGTCTTCGATATCGCTGCTCTGCGCGAAGCTCTTGCCGTACTGCACGCCGACGTCGATGTAGTGCGAGCGGATCCCGTTCTCCTTTTTGCCCACGCTGTCGGTGCATGTGGGAGGATGGGGCCCGCCCGCCACGCCGAGCTCACCCCTGAGATCGTCCCGGACGAAATCCACGAACGACCGCGATGGCAGCGGCACCGCTGACTCCGAGTCGCGCAGCAGCCGCGCGCCACGGTCGATCAGGCAGTCCACTTCGAACGGCTGGAGCTCGAAGTTCGTCGCGAGATTCTGAAAGAAGTGGCGCTCGGATTCCGCCGGATCCGGGTTGTCGGGCAGATCCTCGAACGCGACTTCGAACGCGAACACCTTCACGTCCTTGAACGCGTCCTTGAACACGCGGGCATGTTCTTCCAGCGGCGCGTCTTGCTCCAGCGCCAACTGGACCAACTGCAGGGTGTCGGACGAGTAGTTGCCCATCGGGATACCGCTGGCCGAGCCAAGCACACCGAACGTGCTCGGTCCGCCGACGCGGGTGTCCGCCTTCGAATCACGCTTGACGCGCGCGTTCGCGGTGATGACGACGACGGTCTTGAGCTGGCCGTTGTTGCCCATGCTCAGCAGGCTCCAGCCGCCGAGCGATTCGGTTCCGTCGGGATTCTCTGTGATCGCGCGATCCGTGGACGCCAACGACTGGATGACGGAGCGCAGCCCGATGTTGTCGGCGAGACCGCCGTCCAGGAGGTGCAGCGTCGTCCGGCTCGGATCGCGATAGGCCGTCAGCTGCTGCGCGGCGCGGTATCGCATCGGGTTGAGCGTGCGGTCCTTGAGCCCCTGTGCGACCCAGTTGTCGTCGCCGCCGGATCCCGGGCCGTTGTAGCCGCATCCCTGCTTGTTGTGGCTGTCGACCGCCATCGAGTTCAGCAGACCGGGGAACGCCGAGGACGCCGTCACGCCGCGCGCGATCGGCACCGGGCTCAGGTCCGAGCAGAGCAGATCGAACTGATCCTGGTTGAACTCGAACCGCGCGCCGGTCGTCGAGTCGGTGCCGTTCAGGATGATGTAGGGACGCGGCCGCGCCTCGAGGTGCTTGAAGGTCGCGTGATCGAAGACGCGCTTGTCGTACAGCTTCGCGGCGATCTCCGTGCGGGCGCCGAGATACTGCCAGTTCTGCGGGTAGAAGACCGCCTGCGTGAAGAGGTCGCGCTGCAACGGGTAGTAGAGGAAGTTCTTCTGGAACGCGCTGTCACGGCTCAGGATCTCCGGTCCGTAGAGCGCGTACCCCGCGGCGGTGAAGCTGCCGCCGGAGACCGACGAGATCACGTCCACCTCGTCGAGCAGCGACCGAGGCGTCGCTTCGCAGTCCGGCTCGCCCGCCGCGCACGGCAGGCCCCTGGAATTCAGGCGGAACGTGACCGCCTTCAACTGGTTCATCACGCCGACCGACAGCGCCGCCGCGCGTGTGCCGCCGCCGGACAGGGCGAGGACGACGAAGACGTCATTCGAGTTCTTCGCGGGAGCCGCCGGAGCCGACACCGCGATCCGCTCGAAGCGGTAGCCCGAATCGAGGTCGTACGCCGCGAGCTTCGGAGTGGCGCGGTGCGCGCACGCACCCGGCGCGAGCGCGATGGCGAGGAGCAGGACGAGACGGCGCCTGACAAACATGTAATGACTCCGCTGCGACCGCTGTGGCCTGGGTCCCGGAACCGGCGACGTGTTCGTATGAATAGACGTCCCCAATCGGGCAGTTCCGGGGCGGGCTGATGTATCGTGTCAGCCGTCGGAGACACGCATGACCCGGTTCCTCTCGTGCCTCGCATGCGCGCTGCTGCTCGCGGGCGCGCCGCCCGTCGCGCAACGCGCGCCGATCCCGCAGCAGCTCACGTTCACGCCGTATCACGCGACCGGCGTCTACGACGTCGGCGAGACGGTCGGCTGGACCGTGACACCGGGACCCGCGCCGCTCACCTACGCCTACAAATGGACCATCCGCCGCAACAACGCGGTCGTCCTCAAGCAAGGCGTGCTGGATCTCTCGACGGGCAAAGCCGCGATCGAAACCGTCGCCGACCAGCCCGGGATGATCTACGTGGCCGTCGAGGCGTCCGCCGACGCGTCAGCTACTGGTAATGGTGCGGCGGAGGGGGTCCCGCGTTTCGAGGGAGGCAACACCGGCCGGAACACCGGGTTGTACGCCGTGGGCGCGGCGGTGGCGCCGGCGAAGATCGGGCCGGCCACGCCTCGTCCGTCCGACTTCGACGCGTTCTGGGACGGCAAGCTCGCCGCGCAGGCAAAGGTACCGGTCAACGCGACGCTCACGCCGGTCGAGACGACCGTGCCCGGTGTCGAGATGCACATCTTCCAGCTCGACGCGCTGGGGTCGAAGGCGCACGGCTACGTCGCCAGGCCGATCGGCGACGGAAAGTTCCCGGCCGTCATCCAGCTCCAGTACGCGGGCGTCTATGCGTTGAACGCCGCCGCCGTCGCGAAACGCGCGTCCGAAGGCTGGCTCATCCTCAACGTCGACTCGCACGACAAGCTGCCCTCGGATCCGGCCGGCGGCGTCCCGCGCGGCTACCAGGCCGTGGGCAACACGGACCGCGAGACGTCGTACTTCCTGAACATGTATTTGCGCGACTCGCGCGTGCTCGACTACCTGCTCACGCGCCCCGACTGGGACGGCAGGACGATCGTCTTGATGGGCGGCAGCATGGGCGGCCAGCAGAGCCTCGCGCTCGCGGGCCTGCGGCCCGAGAAGATCAGCGCCGTGCTCGTCTGCGTCCCCGCCGGCGCGGACGCCAACGGCGACCTGCACGGCCGCAAGGCCGGCTATCCCAACTGGCCGTCGGACAACCCGGACGTGATGAAGACGGCGCTCTACTTCGACACGGTCAACTTCGCGCCGCGCATCACGGCCCCGGTCATGGCCGGCATCGGGTTCATCGACACCATCTCGCCGCCGGCCGGCATCTGGTCCATGCTGAACCAGGTCCGCGGACCGGTGGAACCGCTGCCGATGATCGAGTCCGAGCACGACAACCTGACGCCCGACAAGGTACGCGCGTGTCCCGTGCGCACCGCCGAGATCCTCGACCAGCTCGTGCACGGGAGCCCGTTCGCGCCGAAGATCGCTCGGTGAGCTATTTGTTCAAGTGCACGCTGAACGCCGACCGCTTCTCCGCCGGCTCCTTCTCGAGCCCGAGCTGCAGGAGGATCGGATTGGGGCGGCCGAGAAACGCCAGCGGCGTCAGGACCGGGTTGTTGGCGAACGTCCGGACGACGTTGGCCCACCACATGCTCACGGCGATCGACTCGGTCAGGTTCTGCACGCCGTGCCAGACCCACGGCGGATTCCACAGCACGTCGCCCGGCTCGAGGACGGTCTCGTAGCGATCGACGTAGCGATAGAGCGGCGACTCGTCGTAGTCGGGATCGCGGAAGTCCACGCGCGACTGCCAGTTCAGCCCCTTCGACAACGCGGGATACATGAAGGGCGTGAACTTCGGCGCGATGAGCACCCAGCGCTTGCGCCCGTAGGCCTGCAGGTAGAGGTTCATCACCGGCGCGCAGTGGAACGACGTCGAGGTCATGGGCCCGCCGACGTACATCTTCGCCAGCACGTTGCGCTGCCACGACAGCCGCATCGAGGTGTTGGCGTAGTCACGGACGACCGCCCAGTCGATGTCGTCGCGCATGTCGGCGTACCGGTCGAGCAGCTCCATGAACGAGCCGTACCAGCCGCTGCCGCCGCGGGCGCCGTTGAGCAGCTCCCGCATCTTCATGCCGCGCTCCGTCGCGTCGACCGCGTCCGACCCGGGAGCCGCCTGGACTTTCCAGTGGTGCCCGTCGAGCACGTCGATGTCCTCCTGGCCGCATCGCTGGAGGAGATACTCGAACGTCCACTTCTTCACCGCGGGCCAGTCGGCGGCGATCCCGTCGAGGACCACGGGCTTGCCCGTCAGGAAGTACTCGCGGCGGAACTGCTCGGGCGACAGATCGCGCCGCCGTTCGACCTCCAGCGTCCGGCCGGCCGGACGCCCCCGCATCTTCTCCAGCATCTTCGCGTGCCACGCCTCGCGGCTGCCGCTGCGGGCGAGACCGAGCTTGCGGCCGAGAAACCAATGCGTCGCGAAGGTGGTGTTGAACGCGTATCTGTCGGTCCAGGGCACTCCGGCGCTCATGTCCATCCTGCGGCCACTCCTTCGGTGAAGGTCACGTCGTGCGCGGCAGGCGCAGCACCCATCGGTACGCCTGCACGATGTCGCGTTCGAAGCCGTCGACGCAGCCCCACAGGTAGAGACGGAACGTGCGCCAGGTCTCCGCTCCGAAGCGGCGCTCGATGTCCGCGCGGTTGTCGTCCAGGTTCCGCGCCCAGTGCCACGTGGTCAGGCGGTAGTGCTCGCGGTCGTTGTGGAGCCGCTCCACTTCGAACGGGGAGGCCGCGACAGCCTCGAGGTACTTGTGCAGGCAGAGCGTCGTCCCGTTGCCCGGGAAGAGGTGCCGCAGCAGGAACGCCGAGTAGTCGTGGCTGACCCGCGTGGCGCTGGCGTCGAGATAGACACGGCCGCCCGGCTTCAGCAGGCGGCGGTACTTCTTCAGCGTCGCCGGATAGTCCGGCAGGTGCTCGGTGACGCCCAGGTTGACGATGCCGTCGTACGGCTCGGCGGGCTCGTGCTCCATCAGGTGCTCGCGGAGGACGCGGCAGGGCAGCGCCTGCGCGTCGATGACGCCCTGGATGAACCGCTCCGACGCCTTCGAGATCGTCAGCGACGTGACGTGGAGCCCGCGGCGGCCGCCGTGCTCCGTGAACGCGCCCCAGCCGCCGCCCACGTCGAGGACCCGCGCGCCGGGCGACAGCTCCAGCGCGTCGGCCGCGGCGTCGAGCTTGCGCGTCTGCGCGTCCTCGAGGGTCTCTCCGGAGGACGCGAAGAGCGCCTGTGAATAGCAGCGATGCCGCCGGTCGAGGAACGCGAGGTAGAACTCCGCGTCGCGCTCGTAGTGATCCGCGATCCACTTCTTGTCGCTGTTCACCTGCCCGAACAGCCGCGGCCGGAGGAAGCGCCAGACGTGCGTGAACCGATGCGGATAGGTGAACGCGTCGCGCAGCGGGAACAGCCGCTGCAGCGATCCTTCGAAGTCGAGCGCGCCCTCGCGGTACGCCTCGGCGATGCGGGTGGCGTCCATGCTGGCCAGCGCCCTCAGCCCCCGGCGCGAGTTGATCACGATCGTCGCGCCGATCGATCCGCTCCCGATCGCGCGCAGATCGCCGTCGGCCAGGCGCAGGCCCACCGCCGGGAAGTCCGACGGCAGCCGCGAGGCGAGCGCGGACTCGACGCGGGCGGCGAGCCAGCGGGAGAGCCGGTCGTTCATGGCGCGGATTCCGTGGGAAGGAGCGCCAGGCGCCCCGCGCGCCGCCACTCGTCGAGTTGCGCGGTGGCGAAGGCGTAGCCGACGTCGACGATCGCGCGGATCGCGGTGAACTCCATCAGTCCGTACGGCTCGATTGGCGGCGTGAACAGGAAGTCCGCGTGCCGCGATTCGCGGGTCTCCCGCCCGACCGCGGCGATCATCGAGCTGCGCAGCAGTACGCTCATGATATCCGGATAGCGGATCGGACGGCGTCTCAGCTTGTGGCGCAGCACCTGCCCCAGCGTCGGCACCCGGTCGAAGAGGAACTCCCTGTCCTGCGCGACCGACACGCGCGACGCGAGGACCGAGCCACAGCCGCTCTCACGCGCCAGGTCCACCGGCAGCGTGTTGAAGAGCGATCCGTCGCAGAGCAGGTGATGGTTCACGCTGGTCGGCACCGAGACCACCGGCGGGGACGAGCTCGCGGTGACCGCGTCGAGCAGCGATCCCGAGCGGTGCACGAACATCGACGCGTCGGTGAGATCGGACGACACGCAGAAGAACGGAATCCACAGGTCCTCGATGAAGCGGTCGCCGTACATCATCCGTCCGCACTGCCCGGAGCGCCGTCCCCGCAGGACCGACAGCAGCGGCAGCGTGTATTCCTTGTGCGGCCGCAGCCGGTTCCAGACCTCGTCGGCGGTGTCGATCATGCGCTCCGGAGACCAGCCCATCGCATGCTGGGCCGAGATCGCCGCGCCCATGCTCGTGCCCCCGACCATGTCGATCGGAACGCCGTGCTCGCGCAGCGCGCGCAGCAGGCCGATGTGCGCGAAGCCGCGCGCGCCGCCGGCGCCCATGACGAGGCCCACCGCGCGTCCGGCGATGAAGCGGGCCACCCGCGCCACCTCGTCCGGGCGCGACAGCCTCACGTGCAGGTGGCGCGCGATCGTGCGCGGCGCCAGCCAGGCCGCCGTCCCCGCCGGGACCGCGTTCTCGTCGTGCAGCAGGACGAGGAGGTGCTGCGCCGGATGTCTCCCCTCCTCGCGCGCGACCAGCCGTTCGATCTCCGTGACGCGGGGATCGTCCTCGCCGCGGCCGAGCAGGATCACGGCGTCCGCCCGGCTGATGCAGCGCGCGAGCCAGCCCGGATGCCGCGCCGACGTCTCGAGCACGACGAAGCGCGCCGCCCGCTCGAGCTCGTCCAGCCACATCGTCAGACGCGGCGTGTCCGGGCCGTCTTCGGGTGCATCGGCACTCCCCGGCTGCTGCAGGCGTGCGTCGAAACCGCCGGCGTCGAGGTGCTCGGCGCGGCCGAACCCGGCGAGCGCGGACGACAGCCGCCGGCAGAACTCGCCGGCCGCGACGCGCTCGTCGAGCGGCACGACCGCGATGTTGGTCAACGGCGCGCGCACCGGCGCGCCCGCGTTGGCGCGCTGCACGCGCTCGATCTGCACCCTGACGACGTGCCGCACCGTCTCGGGACGCGAGGCGAGCAGCCGATCGACCGCCGTCCGCGGCAGCCCGATCAACAGGCTGTCGCGGACCGCGCGCACCGTCGCGTTCCGCCGTTCGCCGGTGAACAGCGACATCTCGCCCACGGTCTCGCCGGCAGCGATGTCGCCGAGGACGGCCGTCGCGCCATCCGGTGATTCACGCGTCGCCTGAAGGCGGCCGGCGAGCAGGACGAAGGCGCGATCGCCCTCGTCCCCCTGCCGCACCAGCACGTCGCCGCGCTTCAGGTCGATCCAGTCCGCCTCGCGCTCGATCTCCGCGATGGCGGCGTCGTCGAGGGACCCGAACACCGCCGCCGCGCCGGCCACGAGATCGCGCCGGTAGCGCGCGGCGGCGTCGTCAGGACCCGGAGTGTCCCTGCGGATTGACAATCCGCCAATTATAGTGACGCTCAGAGCACCAGGGGCGGACAGATGCAGCGCTCGACCGCGATCGCGTAGAGCTTCTCGCCGTACCAGATGAAGCCCCAGTTGCCGCGGATGTGGGCCCAGGCGCGCAGCCGCAGCGCGAACGCGCAGCTGTTCTCGATGTAGCCGCTCGGCGTCGATGCGTCGACGAGCATCACGCCGCCGGGGACCGCGACGTTCACCGGGCTGACACCGGCGTTGTAGGTGACGTCTCCGAGGGTGAACGGGCCGCTGCCGGAGATGCCCTTCGAGTAGTCGAGGGACCACTCGTGGACGCGTCCGTTCTCCTGCGTCGCGTGCACCTGGAACGACAGCGTCGCCGGCAGCGTCGGCGTCCACGGAATGATCCCGCACGCGTTGGCGGCCGGCACGCCGAGCGAGAACTCGACCGGCTTGTTGTCCACGTGCACGAGCGTGTCGAGATGCCCGACGACGATCGGCGGCGGCGCCGGATCGATGCCGCTGCCGTTGCCGCCGTGATCCGGGTATTCAATCAGCGGCAGCGGGTTGCCGGCCGCGTCGAACATCTCCATCCGCAGCACGTAGCTGCCCTCGTCGGGCTGGAACGACGTGTCCCAGAGGCCGATGACGGTGCCGGGCCCGCCCGGCACGCCGGGCATCAGCCACCAGTGTCCCGCGTCCTGGACCTCGTAGAGACCGCTGGTGGCGCCGACGGTCTTCGGACCGAGCGTGTAGTCCGAGAACGATCCGAATGGCGCCGCGCGCAGCGCGCTGAGCGCCGTCATGATCGGCGTGAACGCGGTGTCGGGAGCGCCCTGCGCCTTCCACAGCAGCCGGTAGTGGCGCAGCGGGCCCGTCTTCAGGTTCAGGCTGAAGTCGCCACGCAGATAGAGGGACCCGCCGAACGCGGCATTCGTCGTCGTCGCGGTCTCGTAGAGGCCGTTGGCCTGGTTGATCGTCCACGTCGGATCGCTGCCGACCTGCAGCAGTGACGCCTGCGAGTCGCCGAGCTCCGTCCCCGGGTCGCAGCCCGGTCCGCAGACGATACGCGAATCGTTCAGCGAGAGGTTGATCGTCGCGCCGCTGACGTTCCAGCGGGTGCTGGCGTACGGGTCCATGTAGATGACCGTGGACACGCCGTTGATCACCTGCGTCACCTTGATGACGATGTCGGGACGCGGATCGAAGCGGAAGCGGCCGCGTCTCACGTGGAAGGGCCACCAGTTGAAGCAGCACTCCCAGTCGCCGTTGCAGTCGGTGTACGTCGTGCAGACCAGCTGCCGGCTGTGGAAGCAGAGCGGGAAGATGTCCCACGGCCCGACGAGCGACGTCAGCGTGAGATCGCTGAACTTCGCCAACGCGTCCGCCGCGAGGCTCTTCGACATCGCCCGCTCGCCCGCGAACGAGAAGGCTTCGCTCCACGGAATCGGATCGGTGGGACCCGCAACCCGGACGCCAGGCGGCTCGGGCTGCGGATTCAGCGCCAGCCGTTCGATCGGCTCGGCGAAGGGCAGGACGGGTGGATCCGGCTGGGGGTTGAATGCGACCGCGGCCGCTGGATCGCCGATGTGCGCCAGCGCGACCGGGCCGATGGGATCCGGCGGGAACGGCGGATTCATCAACTTCGGGATGTCGATGACACGCGGATCGATCAGATGGGGCTCGGCGCGGAGCAGCCAGGGCCACCAGCACGCCTCGCGATCGACGTCGAAGACCTCGACCTTGACGAAGGGCACCGGGCAGCCCGGTACGCCGGGCGCCACGACTTTCTGGATGTGTCCGTTGACGCAGACGCGGATCGGCCGCCACGGCCACCAGATCAGCTGCGGAATCCGGAGCTGCGGCGACAGCACGCGGCGCTGCCAGTCGGCGGCCTTGAACGCGGTGATGTGCGCCTGCGAACCGCGGATGCGGCTCGCCTCGGATTCGGGCGTGATCGCGATCGAGACGTCGGCGGGCTGCTTCAGGGGCAGGCGTATCTCGAACGTGCCGTCTTCCGCGACGCGCGCCGATCCAAGCGATGCGCCGGAGGCGTCGAGCGCGTGCGCATGGACGCCCGGTCCGCCCTTGCCCTTCTCCACCCCCTCGAAGTCGATCGCGCCCTTGACGAGGAGGCCGTAGTCTTCCTGCTGCGAATTGTTCGTGGCCATCTGCTTCTCTCCATCCATCTGTCGTTAGTAGCGGCGCGAGAGGAACCGGCGGGCGAGCGCCCGCGCGCGGTCGCCGGCCTGGCCGGCCGCTGCCGGCGGCGCCGGCGCGTCAGCCGCGGCCGCCGGCCGCTGTTCCTTCGTGCGCAGGACCGGCTTCGCATGCGCCGCTGTGTTCCTGATCGCTTCGCGTTTCTGACCGCAACAGCTCATCTCCAACCGCCTTTCGTGCTCCGTCTTCGTCAGTCATTCGCTCCAGCAGGCAGGCGGCGCCCGAAAGCGCCGCCCACGTCGCCAGCCGCTCGAGCGGATCGCGGCAGACCAGCAGCGCCAGCGGCGCCGCGACCCACACGCTGAGACAGTAGAAACAGTCGAGGAGACGTCCGGCGATTCCGTCTCCGAGACGCGCACGCACGCGGACGATCGCGTCGGCGGGCCCGTCCTCTCTCGCGAGGAGATGGGTGATGCGCCACGCGGCCAGCGCGGCGACGACGAACCGCGACCAGAATCCCGAGTCGTCCATGCTCGTCTTCTGCGTGAGTGGTGCGCGCGCCGCGCCCCGCGTTTCAGCGGGTACTTTCAGGGTGGGAGGTTCGTACTTGCTGGAGCTACGGCACTTGCACGTCGTCGATGTCGCCGCCGTGGGGAACCGTGAGCGTCACTCTCACGGCCCGTCCGGCGGCGAGCGACGCGCGGAGCGCCGACGACAGGCGATCGAAGTCTGCGTGCGATCGGGACAGGCGGAAGATGCGGGGGGATTCCGCGAACATGACCTCGACGACGTCCGCGCGTTCGCGGACGTGCGCCGGGGTCAGATCGCGGCGTCGATCGTCGGGCCCGTCTACGGGCATGTC
>Ga0075367_10001140_pt1 | contig 11064 bp, 8 predicted proteins | sample EndMethybrTD3032_FD_71399 | JGI IMG/M metagenome (GOLD analysis project Ga0075367, IMG submission 71399) | Populus endosphere microbial communities from Tennessee, USA - Endosphere MetaG P. TD hybrid TD303-2 | ecosystem: Host-associated > Plants > Roots > Endosphere | place: USA: Tennessee...
CTCGACCCACTCCCAGGCGGCTTCCACCTCGTCGCGCCTCATGAAGAGGGTCGGGTTGCCCTTGATGACGTCCATCAGCAGTCGCTCGTAGGCGTCGGGCGAGCGCTCCTTGAAGGCCGTGGCGTAGCTCAGGTCGAGCGAGACGGGGTGCAGCCGGATGCCGCCCGGCCCGGGTTCCTTGGCGGTCATGTGCAGCTTCATCCCCTCCTCGGGTTGCAGCTGGATGTGCAGCCGGTTGCCCAGCACTGCGCCCTCCGAGTGCGGGAACATCGCGTGCGGCGGCTCCTTGAAGACCACGACGATCTCGGAGAGCCGGCGCCCCATCCGCTTGCCGGTGCGCAGGTAGAACGGCACGCCGGCCCAGCGCCAGTTCTGCACCTCGGCGCGCATGGCCACGAAGGTCTCCGTGGTGGAGCCCTGGTGGCCGAGGTCCTCGGCGTAGGACGGGACCACGGCCCCGTCGACGACGCCCTGTCCGTAGCTGCCGCGCACGGTGTCGCGTGCCACGTCGTCGGCGTGCATGGGTCGCAGGGCCTGGAGCACCTTGAGCTTCTCGTCGCGCACGGTCTCGCGTCCGACGTACGTCGGCGGCTCCATCGCGACCAGGCAGAGCAGCTGGAGCAGGTGGTTCTGCACCATGTCGCGCAGCGCGCCCGACGTGTCGTAGTAGGCACCGCGGTCGCCGACGCCGAGGGTCTCGGCGACGGTGATCTGCACGTGGTCGACCCAGCGGGAGTTCCACAGCGGCTCGAGGAAGGTGTTGGCGAAGCGCGTGACGAGGAGGTTCTGGACGCTCTCCTTGCCGAGGTAGTGGTCGATCCGGAAGATCTGCTTCTCGTCGAAGACGCGACCGACGGCGTAGTTCACGCGGCGCGCGGATGCCAGGTCGGTGCCGACGGGCTTCTCCATCACGACGCGGGAGGTGTCGTCGACCACGCCGATCTCGTCCAGTCGCTCGCAGATCGGCCCGAACAGCGAGGGTGCCACGGCGAGGTAGAAGGCGCGGACCTGTCCGTGGTTGCGCTCCTTCAGCAGGCCGTGGAGCTGGTGCCAGCCCTCGGCGTCGTTCGCGTCCACGGTCAGGTGGTGGATGCGGTCGAGCATCCGGCCGACCGACTCGGGGTCCAGGTCCGCCGGGTCGACGTACGTGCCGAGGGCCTCCCGGGCGAGCGCCCGGTAGCGCTCGTCGTCGTGGTCGCTGCGGGAGGCGCCGATGATGCGGAAGCCGCGGGGGAGCTGGTGCTCGCGTTCGCGGTGGTAGAGCGCGGGCAGGAGCTTGCGGAGGGCAAGGTCGCCCGTGCCGCCGAACACGACGAAGTCGCAGTCGGGGAGCTCCGTGGCGAGCTCGGTCGTGGGCAAGGTCACCGCAGGACAGTAACCCAACTTCGGCTCGATGCCATCCCTTCTTCGGTCTTTTCAAGACACAACCCTCGCAGCCTTATGATCACCGCGTGAGCGAGACGGCGGGGGAGATGCTCGAGCTGGTGCGCACCGGACAGGCCAGCACCCGGTCCGACCTGCGTCGGCTGACCGGCATGTCGCGGACCGCCGTCGTCTCCCGGGTGAGTGCCCTCGCCAGGGCGGGGCTGCTGCTGCTGGGGGAGGAGCTGGCCAGCACGGGCGGCCGGCCTCCGGGCGGCCTGGTGTTCAACGTCGACGCCGGCATCGTGCTCGCCGTCGCCATCGGCCGCTCACGCACCCAGCTGGCCTCCTTCGACCTCGCCGGCACCGAGCTCGCGACCGCGTCCGTCGAGCACGAGGTCGGGGCCGGTCCCGACGAGGTGCTGCCGCCGGTCGCGGCGCGGATGGCGGAGCTCACGCGGACCGACCGCCCGGTGCTCGGAGTGGGCATCAGCCTGCCGGGCGCCATCGATCCCGAGCGCGCCGTGAGCCTGGCCTCGCCGGTGATGGCGGGCTGGAACGGCGTCGACCTCGCGCCGTACTTCGCGAGCGTCACCGACGCGCCGCTCCACGTGGGCAACGACGCGGACGTCCTCGCGTTGTCCGAGCGGCTCGGCCACGCAGCGACGTACGACGACCTGCTGGTGCTCAAGGCCTCGACCGGCCTGGGCCTCGGGATCGTCGCCGACGGCCACGTGGTCGGCGGTCACCTCGGGGGCGCCGGCGACCTGGGGCACGTGAAGGTCGCAGCCGCGGCGGGACGGGCCTGCCGGTGCGGCTCGGAGGGCTGCCTCGAGACGATCGCCGGCGGGTGGGCCCTGGTCGCGCAGCGGGCCGCGTCGGGCCGTCCCGTGCACCACGTCCGCGAGCTCACCGCCCTCGCGCTGGCCGGCGACGCCGAGGCCCGGGCCATGCTGCGCGAGAGCGGGCGGCTGGTCGGCGAGACGCTCGCGACCGCCATCACCCTCCTCAACCCGCAGGCCGTCGTCGTCGGCGGGGACATGGCAGCGGCCTTCGACGTCTACGCCGCCGGACTGCGCGAGAGCGTCTACGCCTGGTCCACCGTCCTCGCGACCCGGGACCTCCAGGTGCTGCCCTCGACGTACGGCGACCGGGCCGGGCTGGTGGGGTGTGCCGTGATGGCGCTCGACCGGGTCCTGGCCCCGCAGGCGATCGACGCTCGTCTGGACCAGCGCACCGCCGACGCGCCGAGCGCCACGACCGACGCGCTGTAGCGGCCTAGGATCCCGAGCATGGTCGACCATCAAGCCCGACGGGGAGGCGCACCGCGCTCCCCGAGCATGGCGGAGGTGGCCGCGCGCGCGGGTGTCTCGCACCAGACGGTGTCCCGGGTCCTCAACGACGCATCGCTCGTCAAGGAGGAGACGCGCCTGCGGGTGCTCGCCGCCATCGAGGAGCTGGGCTATCGACGCAACTACGCGGCACGCCTCCTGGCGACCAACCGCTCGCGACGCATCGGCATCGTCTCCGCCCACCTCGCCCTCTACGGACCCAGCATGATCGCGACCGCCGTCCAGGAGGCCGGGCAGGCCGAGGGGTACGGCGTGTCCCTCGAGGGGCTCACGGTGTTCTCGCCCGACGCGCTCGGCGGCGCGGTCGACCGGTTGAGCGAGCTGGCCGTGGAGGCCATCGTCGTCGCCGTGGCACACCGGGAGGCAGCCGAGATGACCCGCTCTCTCCGGTTGGCGGTCCCGGTCGTGATGGTGCAGGGCGTCGACGCCGGTCAGCCCTTGGCGGCAGGGATCGACCAGGAGGCGGGAGCCCTCCTCGCGGTGGGACACCTGCTCGACCTCGGCCATCGACACGTCGCGCACGTCAGCGGGCCGCGCGACTGGGTGGAGGCCGACCACCGCCGCGACGGCTGGCGGCAGGCGCACGAGGTGCGAGGGATGCTTCCCGGGTCCGAGCTCGATGGCGACTGGTCGGCTGCCAGTGGCTATCGAGCCGGTCTCAAGATCGCCGACGACCGTGATGTCACGGCCGTCTTCGCGGGCAACGACCAGATGGCGCTGGGCCTGATGAGGGCCCTGCACGAGCGCGGTCGGCGCGTGCCCGAGGACATCAGCGTGGTCGGGTACGACGACGTGCCGGAGTCCGCCTTCTACTGGCCCGCGCTGACCACGGTGACGCAGGACTTCTCCGAGCTGGGCCGGCGCGCCCTCGGCCTGGCCCTGGCCGCGGTCCGCGGCGAGGAGGACGCCACCGTCGAGCAGATCGAGCCCACGCTCACGGTGCGGGCGTCCACCGCACCGCCCGCAGCGGCCGGCGCCACCGGCTAGGGCGAGACGTCGGGGTAGGCCGCCAGCAGCGCTCCCTGCGCCAGGCCGTAGAGCTCCTCGAGCCGCGTCCGGGCGCGCGCGGCCGGGACCACCCGCCCCCGCTCCCAGGCGCGGACACTGGTCGGGTGCCAGCCGCAGCGCTCGGCGAGCTCGCGCTGGGTCAGGCCGCTCCACCCGCGGAGCGCCACCAGGGCGCCCGGGAGGTCGCCCGGCGACCAGGTCCGCGGGTCGAGCAGAGGGGGCGCGGTGACCCCGGCCGCTCGCGCGACGCGGGCCACCGGGACGCCGTACACCGCCGCCATCCGACGGACGGCCCAGAGCGGCGGGAGCGTGCCGCGTTCCCACGTGCCGAGCCGGTGCCGGGTGGTGCCGACGCGGGCCGCGACCGCTGCCTGCGACAGTCCCGTACGCCGACGGAGCCGGCGCAGCTCGGACGACGACGCCCGGCTGCGGGCGACGGGGGCGGTCCTCAGCTCCTGCCCGAGCCGGGAGGCGTCGGTGCCGATCGTCGCGGCCAGGGCGGGAAGCATCGTCGCCGGGATCCTGGCCCGGCCCGACTCCCAGTTGTAGACGGTGGCGGGCAGGACATCGAGGCGCGCTGACAGCTCGCGCACCGGGACCCCGGCCTGCACGCGGAGCGCCCGCAACCCGTGCCCGCGCACTCCGGCGGCCGGTGCCGGGGATGGCCGGGCCTCGTCGAAGAACTGGGCGACGGTGGTCGTCTCCAGCTCGAGAGCCCGGGCGAGGGCCTTGACGTGGTCCGGGCCGGGAAGGCGTTCGCGTCGCTCCCAGCGCAGCAACGAGGTCGGGTGGACCTCGAGGTCCCGGGCGAGCGCGCCGGCGGACAAGGAGTGGAGCCGCCGGTGTTCGCGCAGGAGTGTGGTCACGTGGGCTCCGTAGGTAGTGGCTGGCGATGCCCCCGGGGTGAACGTTCACATTTCGTGAGCACAATTCGCTCCAGAAGGCTTGACGGGCGGAATGTTAGCGCTCACACTCATCACACGTGACACCGGTCACACGGGCGACACAGCCCCTCTGATGTGGAGGAAAGACAGTGGTGAAGAAGACCTTGGTCGCCGCGGCGGCGATCTCTTTGAGCACCTTCGCTCTCAGCAGCTGCGGAAGCAGCTCCGGCGCGGACTCGGGGTCCGACAAGAGTGGTGACGACGGCAAGATCACCATGGGCTTCGCGCAGGTCGGCGCCGAGAGCGGATGGCGTACGGCGAACACGAAGTCGATCCAGGACACGGCGGCTTCGGAGGGCATCGAGCTGAAGTTCACCGACGCCCAGGGCAAGCAGGAGAACCAGATCCAGGCGATCCGCTCCTACATCCAGCAGAAGGTCGACATCATCGCCTTCAGCCCCGTCGTCGAGACCGGCTTCGACGCCGTCCTGCAGGAGGCGAAGGCGGCCGGCATCCCGGTCATCCTCACCGACCGCGCGGTCGACGTCGACGACACGTCGCTCTACAAGACCTTCCTCGGCTCCGACTTCGTCGTCGAGGGCGAGAAGGCCGGCCAGTGGCTGGTGGACAACGCCAAGGACTCCGACGTCAACGGCGACGGCACCGTCAACGTCGTGCAGCTCGAGGGCACCACCGGCGCTGCGCCCGCCATCGACCGCGCCGAGGGCTTCGCCTCCAAGATCAGCGCCGACGACTCGATCGAGGTGACCGCCTCGCAGACGGGCGACTTCACCCGTGACGGTGGCAAGCAGGTCATGGAGTCGTTCCTGCAGTCCGACGACACGATCGACGTCGTCTTCGCCCACAACGACGACATGGGCCTCGGCGCCATCGAGGCGATCGAGGCCGCCGGCCTCAAGCCGGGCAAGGACATCAAGATCATCACGATCGACGCGGTCAAGGACGGCATGACCGCCCTCGCCGACGGCAAGATCAACTACATCGTCGAGTGCAACCCGCTGCTCGGGCCGCAGCTGATGGACCTCGCCAAGAAGGTGCTCGCGGGCGAAGAGGTTCCCGAGCGCGTCCTGACCGAGGAGTCGGCGTTCGACCAGGAGCAGGCCAAGGCGGCCCTGCCCGACCGGCAGTACTGATCCGCAGCGCGGCCCGTGCGACCCCGCGGGCCGCGCCGCACCCTTCCCGTCACCCCGGTGACGAGGCCGTGCCACGAGCATCGGGCCCGTCCGGACCTCCGGTCGGGCCCGGTGCGCACACGGCAGCAGACGCAGGACAGTCAGAGAGGAACGAGATGACGCAGATGAAGACGCCGCCGGAGGTCGTGCCACCGGCGGACGGCGACAGGTCGCCCGTGATCGAGATGCGCGACATCTCCATCACCTTCGGAGCAGTCCGCGCCCTCGACGACGTCTCGCTCCGGCTGTTCCCCGGCGAGGTGCACGCCCTGATGGGCGAGAACGGCGCCGGCAAGTCCACCCTGATCAAGGCGCTCACCGGCGTCTACACCATCGACTCGGGCGTCGTGCTCGTCGACGGGGAGCGGCACGAGTTCCACTCACCGGCCGCCTCGCAGGCCGCCGGCATCAGCACCGTCTACCAAGAGGTCAACCTCGTCCCCAACCTGACGGTCGCCGAGAACATGCTGCTCGGGCGCGAGCCGCGACGCTTCGGCGCCATCAACGTCCGCGAGATGAACCGCCGGGCGCGGCGGACGCTGCTGCACCTCGGCATCGACGTCGACCCCCGCACCGTCCTCGACGAGCACCCCATCGCCGTCCAGCAGCTCGTCGCCATCGCGCGAGCCGTGGACGTGGAGGCCAAGGTCCTCATCCTCGACGAGCCCACGTCGAGCCTGGACGCCGACGAGGTGGAGAAGCTCTTCACCGTCATGCGCCGGCTCCGTGACGAGGGCGTCGCCATCGTGTTCGTCTCCCACTTCCTGGACCAGATCTACGAGATCGCCGACCGCATGACGGTCCTGCGCAACGGCCGCCTGGTCGAGGAGCGGATGGTGGCCGACACCACGCAGCTGGAGCTGGTGCGGCTGATGATCGGCCGCGAGCTCGAGACGCTCGACCGGCTCGACCGCGTCGCGGCCAACACCGACGCCGAGACCGGCACCCCCCTGCTCAAGGCGATCGGCCTCGGTCGCAAGAACACCCTGGAGGCCACCGACCTCGAGCTCTTCGAGGGCGAGGTCGTCGGCATCGCCGGTCTCCTCGGCTCCGGGCGCACCGAGCTCGCCCGGCTGCTCTTCGGCGCGGACACCGCCGACACCGGCGAGCTGACCTTCCGCTCGCAGCGGCGCCGGCTGCGCAGCCCGCGGCACGCCATCGACCGCAAGGTCGCCTTCTCCAGCGAGGACCGCAAGGCAGAGGGCGTCGTGGGCGACCTCACCGTCGCCGACAACATGCTCCTGGCCCTCCAGGCCTCCCGCGGCTGGCTCCGGCCGATCCCGCAGTCGACGCGCACCCGCCTGGTCAAGGAGTACGTCGAGGCGCTGGACATCAGGCCGGCCGACCCCAACGCGCTGATGCGCAACCTGTCCGGCGGCAACCAGCAGAAGGTGCTGCTCGCCCGGTGGCTGATCACCCAGCCGGAGATCCTGATCCTCGACGAGCCCACCCGCGGCATCGACATCGGCGCCAAGGCGCAGATCCAGGCCAAGGTCGCCGAGCTCGCCGCGCAGGGGCTCTCGGTGGTGTTCATCTCCGCCGAGCTCGAGGAGGTCCTCCGGCTCAGCGACCGACTGGTCGTGATGCGCGACCGCCGCAAGATCGACGAGCGGACCAACGTCGACGTCAGCGTCCGCGACGTCCTCGAGATCATCGCGGGCGAGGCCCGCAGGGAGGACGACTCCGATGCCTGAGTCCCCGAGCCTCGCCCAGCGGGTGCTGCGCCACCAGCTCCTGTGGCCGGTCCTGGCCCTCGTGGTGCTGGTCCTCGTCAACGTGGTGGCCAAGCCGTCGTTCCTCGACGTCCGCATGCAGGACGGCCACCTCTACGGCAACGTCATCGACATCCTGCGCAACAGCGCGCCGGTGATGCTGGTGGCGCTGGGCATGACCCTGGTCATCGCCACCCGCGGCATCGACCTCTCCGTCGGCGCGATCGCCGCCATCGCCGGGGCCGTGGCCTGCACGCGCATCATCGGCGCCGGCGACGAGGCCGCGCTGAGCACCGCCGTGATGGCGATGACGTACGCCGTCGTGGTGTGCGTCGTGCTCGGCGTCTGGAACGGCCTCCTCGTCTCCGTGCTGGGGATCCAGCCGATCATCGCCACGCTGATCCTCATGGTGGCCGGCCGCGGCATCTCCATGGCGATCACCGACGGGCAGATCACCACGGTCAACAACCCCTACTTCTCCGACATCGCCTCCGGGTTCGTGCTGACGCTCCCGGTGGCGTTCCTCGTGGCCGTCTGCGTGCTGCTGCTGGCCGCGGTGCTGACCCGGCGTACGGCGCTGGGCATGCTCATCGAGGCCGTCGGGATCAACCCGGAGGCCAGCCGGCTCGCCGGCGTCCAGGCCCGCACGATCACCTGGACGGTCTACGCCTTCTCCGGCCTGTGCGCCGGACTGGCCGGCCTGGTGATCGCGGCCAACACCAACTCGGTCAACGCCAACAGCCTCGGCCTCTGGATCGAGCTCGACGCGATCCTCGCCGTGGTCATCGGCGGCACGTCGCTGATGGGCGGCCGCTTCTCGCTGGCGGGCACCTTCGTCGGGGCCATCTTCATCGCCACGCTGGCCCGCACGATCCCCAACATCGGGATCCCGTCGGAGATCAACTACCTCTTCAAGGCGGTCGTGGTGATCGCCGTGTGCCTCCTGCAGTCGCCCAAGGCCCGCGCCCTGCTGCGGGTCCGCCGACCGGGAGCGCCCACCCCCGTCCTCGCGAAGGCAGGTTCGCCCGCATGAGCTCGATCACCGCCCCGACCACGTCGCCCTGGGACCGCGTCAAGGGCTTCACGCCTCCGCCGCGCTACCTCCCGATCATCGCGACCTTCGCCCTGTTCGTCGGCCTCTTCGGCGTCGGCGGCATGCGCTACGACGGCCTCACCGACCCGCAGGTGCTGCTCAGCCTGCTGATCGACAACGCCTTCCTGATCGTGCTCGGCGTCGGCATGACCTTCGTGATCCTCACCGGGGGCATCGACCTCTCGGTGGGCTCCGTGGTGGCACTGTCCACGATGATCGCGGCCAAGACCCTCGACATGGGCTGGTCGCCGTACCTGTCGATCGCGGCGGTGCTCGTGACCGGCACCCTCCTCGGGCTGCTCATGGGCCTGCTCATCCACTACTTCGACATCCAGCCCTTCATCGCCACGCTGGCGGGGCTCTTCCTGGCCCGCGGCCTCACCTACCTGATCAGCGTCGAGTCGATCTCCATCAAGGACGCCACCTTCATGGACCTCGCGTTCCGCACGGTCTACTTCGGCGAGTACTACATCCGCTGGACGGCGATCATCGCCCTGGTGGTGGTGGCCGTGGCCGCCTACGTCCTGGCCCGCACCCGGTTCGGCCGCACGGTCTACGCGATCGGTGGCAGCGAGAGCTCGGCCATGCTCATGGGCCTCCGGGTGGCCTTCACCAAGGTCGGGGTCTACGTCATCAGCGGCTTCTGCGCCGCCCTGGCGGGCCTGCTGTTCTCCCTCTACATCCTCTCGGGCAACAGCCTCCACGCCATCGGGATGGAGCTCGACGCGATCGCGGCCGTCGTCATCGGCGGAACGCTGCTCACCGGTGGACGCGGGTACGTCGTCGGTTCGCTGCTGGGTGTGCTGGTTCTCGGCATCATCAAGACGCTCATCTCCTTCGACGGCACCCTGAGCTCCTACTGGATCCGGATCATCACCGGCGTCCTCCTCCTCGCCTTCGTCGTCGTCCAGCGCTTCGCCACGAGGCGCCGGACATGACCGACGTCGCTCCTCGACCCGACGTCGAGCCGCCCGCACGCAAGCGGATGCCGGTCATGGCGGACGTGGCCCGGCTCGCCGGCGTCTCCCACCAGACCGTGTCGCGGGTCATCAACGGGCAGGACAACCTGCGCCCCGCGACCCGCGAGAGGGTGGAGCAGGCGATCCGGCAGCTCGGCTACCGGCCCAACTCGGCGGCCCGGGCACTCGTCACCCGGAAGTCGGCCACCATCGGGGTCATCGGGTCGAAGAGCGGCTACTGGGGACCCTCGACCGTGCACCGCACGATCCAGGCGGCCGGCCGCGAGGCCGGCTACTTCGTGAGCTCGGCCAACCTGCAGAGCCTCACCCGGGCGGAGCTCGTCGACGCCATCGACCACCTGCGCAACCAGGGCGTCGAGGGCATCGTGCTGATCTCCGCCACGGACGACGCGCTCGAGGTCGCCCGCGCGCAGGAGGACCTCGGCATCCCCGTCGTGGTCGTCGAGGGTGACCCCAACAAGACGCGCTGGACCGTCGGGGTCGACCAGGTGGCCGGCGCGGAGCTCGGCACCCGGCACCTCATCGAGCTGGGCCACCGCGACATCGTCCACCTCGCCGGACCGATGGAGTGGACCGAGGCCCGAGCGCGACTCCTCGGCTGGCAGAACGCGATGTACGCCGCCGGGCTGCGCCCGTCGCAGCACGTGACCGGCGACTGGTCGGCCGCGAGCGGCTTCGAGGCGGGCCAGGCGATCGCGGCCCGGCCGGACGTCACCGCCGTCTTCTGCGCCAACGACCAGATGGCTCTCGGCCTGATGCGTGCCCTCAGCGAGGCAGGCCGCACCGTGCCCCACGGACCGCACGGCGTCAGCGTCGTCGGCTTCGACGACATCCCGGAGGCGGCGTACCTCATCCCGCCCCTGACCACGGTGCGCCAGGACTTCCAGGCGGTCGGCCACCGTGCGATCGAGATCCTCCGCGCAGCGCTGGCCGACCGGGCCGCGCCGCCCCGACTGATCAGTCCCGAGCTCGTGGTGCGCGCCAGCAGTGCCGCGCCCGTCGAAAGGAACTAGGCATGCCCCAGCAGCAGGCCGACGACCAGTACGTCGTCGGTGTCGACTACGGCACCCTCTCCGGCCGCGCCGTCGTGGTGCGGGTCCGCGACGGCGCGGAGCTCGGGACCGCCGTGCACCCCTACCCCCACGCCGTGCTCGAGGCCGGACTGCCGGCGTCGCTGGCCGGGCGCGACGTCTCGCTGCCGCCCGAGTGGGCGCTGCAGGTCCCCGAGGACTACCGCGAGGTGCTGCGCGTCGCCGTGCCGGCGGCCGTGGCCGCCGCGGGTGTCGACCCCTCACAGGTGATCGGGATCGCCACCGACTTCACCGCGTGCACCATGGTCCCGACGCTGGCCGACGGCACGCCACTCAACGAGGTGGACGGACTGGCCGACCGGCCGCACGCCTACGTCAAGCTCTGGAAGCACCACGCCGCCCAGGGCCAGGCGGACCGCATCAACGAGCTGGCCCGCACCCGCGGCGAG
>Ga0075367_10001141_pt1 | contig 11059 bp, 9 predicted proteins | sample EndMethybrTD3032_FD_71399 | JGI IMG/M metagenome (GOLD analysis project Ga0075367, IMG submission 71399) | Populus endosphere microbial communities from Tennessee, USA - Endosphere MetaG P. TD hybrid TD303-2 | ecosystem: Host-associated > Plants > Roots > Endosphere | place: USA: Tennessee...
CCGCTGGTGCTCTACACCCAGGAAAACGTCGTGCTGCCGGTGCTGCTGTGGCAGCTTTACCAGAACGGGCAGCCGGCGCCGTCCGCCGCACTCGCCTCCTTCATCGTTTTCATGGTGCTGCCGCTGATCTTCGCTGCGCGGCGCTTCCTCATTCCCTCGGCGGCGGAATGACTATGTTTCGCACAACCGGCGCGGCAAACTCGGATACCCTCTCCCCTTGTGGGAGAGGGTGGATCGCCGAGCGGAGCGAAGGCGAGCCGGGTGAGGGGTTGCTTTTCGAAATGTGCACCGCGACCCCTCACCCCGCTCGCTTCGCTCGCGACCCTCTCCCACAAGGGGAGAGGGTGGCACCGAGTCCGCGGACGCTTTAACGTAAGAACAACATCTATCGGGAGGATGACCATGTTCCGCGCCAAAGCAGTCAGTGTGGCCTTCGCTTTAGCGTTCGCCTTTCCCGCGTTCGCCGGCTGGCAGGACACGCCGGAGGTCAAAGCGCTTTACGAAGCGGCGAAGAAGGAAGGCCAGGTCATCGTCTGGGGTACGCAGCGCACCGAAGTCGAATGGATTCCGGCCGCCTTCAACAAGCTCTTCCCCGGCATCGAGGTGCAATATCTCGGCGACAATGACATCGCGACCAAGGCGATTGCCGAAGCGCGCGGCGGGCGCAACCAGGTCGACGTGTTCTGGAGTTCGCTCACCGGCACGCTGCCGGTCGTGCAACGCGACCTGATCGCGACGACGGACTGGACGCCGTTCGGCATCGACAAGGCCAACATCGGCTTCGACGGCAAGATGGCCTTCACCAGCAACATGGCCTACGCCTTCGCCTACAACAGCGAAAAGGTGAACGCGGGCGACCTGCCGAAGAACTGGAGCGAGGCGACCGACGCAAAATACAAGGGCAAGATGACGTCGAGCCTGTTCCTGCTGCCGCGCATGATCGGCGGCTTGAGCCTGACGTGGGGCAAGGACAAGGCGCAGCAATTCGCGCGCGACCTCGTCACCAACAGCGACGTGCTGCTCACGCGTGCGCCGCGCGAGCCGATGCTGCAATCGGGCGAACGCCTCTATGGTCTCGGCGAAGTCGACTCGCTGGTGCGGACCTGGAAGAAGAGCGGCCTCAAGATCGATTATGTGATCCCTGAGCCCGTCGTGCTCGGACAATTCGGCTCGACCGTGATGGCGAAGGCGCCGCATCCGAACGCGGCAAAACTGCTCGCCGGCTTCATGGCGTCCGATGAGGGCAAGGCAGCGAAGGAAGCCGCGACCTCGCAGACCGACTACGGTCCCACGGGAAAAAGCGAACTCGCGAAGCAGATCAACTCCGGCAAGCTCAATGTCGTCTACGACAAGCTCGACAACATGACGGCGCGCGAGCAGGCGATCCGCGAACTCGGACCGATCATCGCGGGACAGAAGTAGCTATTTCGGCAATCCCGTCGGCACGTAGTTCTGCTTGCGCGCGAGCGTCGCCAGCTCGCAGCCCTCGCAGTAACGCGCATCTTTGAAGTCGATCCAGTTGTGCGCGAAAATTTTATCCGCCGGGATCGTGTAGCGTTCCTGCAAAAGGCGCACGAGGACCGGCCATATCTTCGCCTGTTCCGGCGTCGCACCCTTTGTCACATCGGGAAAGTTGCCGGCGAATTCGACGCCGACGGAATTTTCCTTCACGACGGTGCGATAGGTTTTCGAATTGTCGATGTACTTGTTGTCGTTGCGGTTGGCACCGTCGCCCTGCAGCGTGACGACGGTTTCCGGCACCGCCCAGTAAATTGTGCCGTCAGTTTCGACCCACACCATCACGCCGCGGCGCGCCGGGTTCCTGTTTTGCTCCAGCGCACCGGCGCGCGCGGAGCCCGCCGGGCCTTCGATCTGATGCACGATGATGTGCTTGATGCGCGCGGCATCGGAAGGTTTTCCGAGCTTCGCCAGATAGACGATCTTGAGGCCAGGAATTTGCGGCTCGCCCGACGACTTCGCGAGTTCGGCAAAGGATTGCGCCTGCGCCGCAGAGGCGCAGGCCATCATCAGCACGGCTGCGAACGTGAGCCGCGCCAGCATCACTTGTGGATCAGCGTTCCTGCACCGTGGTCGGTCAGGAGTTCGAGCAACACGGCATGCGGCACCTTGCCGTCGAGAATGACGACACCCTCGACGCCCTGATCGAGCGCATAGATGCAGGTCTCGACCTTCGGGATCATGCCGCCGGAAATCGTGCCGTCGGCAATCAGCTTGCGTGCGTCATTGACCGACAATTCCTTGATGAGGTTCTTCGACTTGTCGAGCACGCCCGGCACGTCGGTCAGCAACAGGAAACGCTTGGCCTTGAGCGCGCCTGCAATCGCGCCGGCGAACGTGTCGGCGTTGACGTTGTAGGTGCCGCCCTTCGCGGAGGTGGCAATCGGCGCCAGCACGGGGATGAGATCGCGGCCGAGGATCTGGTCAAGCACCATGGTATCGACCTTATCCGGCTCCCCGACGAAGCCGAGATCGACGACCTTCTCGATGGCCGAGCCTGGATCAGCGACGGTGCGCGTGACTTTCTTCGCGGTCACCATGTTGCCGTCCTTGCCGGTGAGACCAACCGCCTTGCCGCCCGCCTCGTTGATGTAGCCCACCAGTTGCTTGTTGATCGAGCCGGCGAGCACCATCTCGACGATCTCGATGGTCTTTTCGTCGGTGATGCGCAGGCCGCCGGAAAACTGCGACTCGATGCCGAGCCGCTTGAGCATCTCGCCGATCTGCGGGCCGCCGCCATGCACGACGACCGGATTGATCGCGGTCTGCTCCATCAAGACAATATCGCGCGCAAACGAGCGCGCGGTGGCCTCGTCGCCCATGGCATGCCCGCCGTATTTCACCACGACGATTTCCTCGTCGTAGCGCTGCATGTGCGGCAGCGCCTCGGAAAGCACATGGGCAATATCGTGGGGAGAAACGGTCATGATGCACCCTGAAAGCCTGCGGGATTTTTAGCGGTATGCGTCCGGCAGGGAAAGGCCCGTCTTAGACCTTCCCGCATGGCAGAACGATGAAATCAGCCCCGCTCGGCCATCAGCCGCGCGATGGCGGCGCGCAGTTCCGCCATGCCGATATCACCATGGGAGGACGTCGCCAGCACCTCGGGGAATGCGGCCGGCCGGCCCTTGAGCGCCCGCGCGGTGATCTCCTGATAGGCGGCAATGTCGCGGCCTTTCACCTCGTCGCACTTGGTCAGCACGATCTGGTAGCTCACGGCGGACTCATCGAGCGTGTCGAACACCTCCTCGTCCGGCTTTTTCAGGCCATGGCGGGAATCGACCAGCACATAGACGCGCGCGAGGTTTTGCCGTCCGCGCAGGAAGTCGTGAATGAGCTTGTTCCACGACGCCACCGTTTCCTTCGGCGCCTTGGCAAAGCCATAGCCCGGCATGTCGACCAGCGTGAGCGCACCGCCGCCGGAAAAGAAAATCAGCTCCTGCGTGCGGCCCGGCGTATGCGAGGTGCGCGCCAGACCGTTCTGGTTGGTGAGCGCGTTGATGAGCGAGGACTTGCCGACATTCGAGCGGCCGGCGAACGCGATCTCGACGCCCTGCATGGCGGGGAGCGACGCGAGCGACGACGCCGCGGACACGAACTTCCACTCCGACGCAAACATGCGGCGGCCGACTTCGAGTTCGCCGGGGGTGAAATCCGAGTTGGTCATGATATCGCTCATTGCACACGCCGCGTCATGCCCGGCGTCATGCCGGGCATCCACGCCTTGCTTTAATTGCCGAAAGAAAGGCGTGGATGGCCGGGACAAGCCCGGCCATGACAGGAATTAGGTTTGACGCAACAGCCCGACTAACTCTTCGTCGCCGGCTTCTTGACGAACAGCGCTTTCAGATTGTCCCACAGTTCGACCTTCGCGCCGTGCTTGCTCATGATGTAGGACTGCTGGATCACCGACAACGTGTTGTTCCACGCCCAGTAGATCACGAGGCCCGCGGAGAAGCTCGACAGCATGAAGGTGAACATCACCGGCATCCAGTCGAAGATGAGCTTCTGGGTCGGATCGGGCGGCGCGGGATTGAGCTTCATCTGGAACCACATCGTCACGCCCATGATGAGCGGCCAGACGCCGAGCATCAGATACGTGCCGAATACCGGCACGGTCGACGGGTCCCACGGGATCAGTCCGAACAGATTGAAGAGCGTCGTCGGATCGGGTGCGGAAAGATCCTTGATCCAGAGAAAGAACGGCGCGTGACGCATTTCGATGGTGATGAACAAAACCTTATAGAGCGAGAAGAACACCGGCACCTGAATGAGGATCGGCAGACAGCCGGCGACCGGATTGATCTTCTCCCGCTTGTAAAGCTCCATCAACTCCTGCTGCTGCTTCACCTTGTCGTCGGGATACTTCTCGCGCAGCGCCTGCATCTGCGGCTGCACGGTCTTCATCTTCGCCATCGAGGCGTATGACTTGTTGGCAAGCGGGAAGAACAGGATCTTCACGATGACGGTAACGGCCAGGATCGCGACGCCGAAATTGCCGAACAGCTTGAAGAACCAGTCGATCGCCCAGAACATCGGCTTGGTGATGAAATAGAACCAGCCCCAGTCGATCATCAGCTCGAAGCGGTTGAGCCCGAGCGCCTTGTCGTAGCCGTCGATCAGCGCCACTTCCTTGGCACCCGCGAACAGACGGCCATTGACCTCCTCGGTAGCGCCCGGCGCGACGGTCTTGGCATCCAGCAGATAATCCGTCTGGTAAGTCCTGGTCGTGCCGAGCATCGCCGATTTGAAATTCGCGTTGAGATGCGCCGAAGTGTCGGGCAGCAGCGCCGTGGCCCAATACTTGTCGGTGATGCCAAGCCAGCCGTTGGTGGCGTCGAAGCTCTGATTCTTCTTGTCTTCGATATCCTTGTAGGTCGCGGTCTTCTCGCCTTGATCGCCGAACACACCGATCATGCCTTCATGCAGAATGTAGAAGCCCTCGATCTTCGGCGTGCCGTGACGGGAGATCAGGCCGTATGGATACAGCGACACCGGCGCAGAACCGTTGTTGGTCACGCTGTCCTTGATCGTGAACAGATACTTGTCGTCGACAGCAATCGTACGGCGGAAAGTCAGACCGCCACCATTGTTCCACGACAGCGTGATCGGCTTGTCGATCGTGAGCCCGCCCGAACCTTCCTGTTTCCAGTCGGTATCGGCATTCGGCAGCTTGACGTTGGTGCCGGCGACGCCGACCCAGCCGAATTCGGCGTAGAACGGGTGCGGCGAGCCCGATGGCGCCAGCAGCACGATGGCCGGCGACTTGGGATCGACCGTCTCGCGATACTGGTCGAGCGAAAGATCGTCGATGCGCGCGCCCTTGAGCGCGATCGAACCTTTCAGGCGCTTGGTGTCGATGGGAATACGCGAGCCGGAAGCAATGATGGCTTCGCGGGTCTGCGGCGCGGCGACGGGGTTGGCACCCGGCGCACCCGGCACTTGCGCGCTGCCGCCCGGCGCGGCGGGGGCGCTTCCCTGGGTCGGCGCGGCCGGCGAGGTCTGCGCCTTCTGCATCTCGGCCTTCTGCTGCTCGGCGCGCTCCATTTGCGGCTTCGCGAAGAAATACTGCCAGCCGATCAGCACCAGTGCCGACAGCGCGATCGCAAGGAATGTATTTTTCTGGTCGTTCATTGCGGTACTCGCGTTGGCGGCGACAAACCACGATCCTTCTTCGAAGGCTCGTGTGTGAGTGCATTGGAGAAATCGGCGGCCAGCCGGTCGTAGGGCATTTCGAGCGCGGCCTTGCGTGCGATCAGTACATAATCACGGCCGGGCTGCATGCGAGAAGCGTCGGAAAGACGCACGATTTCGCGCAGCTGGCGCCGCACCCGGTTACGTTCGACGGCGTTACCGACCTTCTTGGAGCAGGTGAACCCGACGCGGGCAGGATTGGCGTCGCCACGGTCGCGCAGTTGCAGAATGAAGCCGGGACGATGCACCTTGGCGCCACCCGCTGCGGCCAGGAAGTCGGCCCGTTGCTTCAGTCGCTCCATGACGATGACTGTATCGATAAGAGCACAGTTGAAAGCACCTTGGGCCGCTGGTATGCGCCCGGTCAGGCGCTCAGCCGCTTGCGGCCGCGGGCGCGGCGAGCGTTGAGAACCCGGCGGCCGCCCTTGGTGGCCATGCGCGTGCGAAAGCCGTGACGGCGCTTACGCACCAGCTTGCTCGGTTGATAGGTCCGCTTCACGGCAGTCTCCGCTTCTTAAAGTCAAAGGTTCCAGATGGATCATTTGCGGCACGAAACCGCATTTTCAACGCGTTACGCCAATTTCTTGGCACCGCGCGGCCCGTTCAGGCTCCGGGGCTTATAAGGGAGGGCTTTTGGCCCGTCAATGCGGGCATTTCTTAACACCGGGGCGGACCTCGAAGGGCCGGATTTGTCCGATCACGGACGCCTAAAATCCCGGTGAGCGGGCATCTTCGCGCCCGGGTGTCCTGTATAGATGCCAAATGCAGCCCAATGAGTACCGGATTCCCCCTCCCGGCGACGGAACCCGGCTACGCCTGCTCCGGCTGATACCGTTCGTCTTCGCGCTGCTGGCAACCGCGCTGGTGTTCGCCTTCGGCCTTCACCGGGAGCTGACCCTGGAGGCCATCGTCCACAAACGCATGGAGCTCGGCGACCTGATTGCGGCCCATAACGCGCTTGCGGTCGCCCTTTATGTCGCAGCCTATATCGCCGTGGCCGCGCTCTCGCTTCCCGGCGCGGCCTTGATGACCGTTGCCGGCGGGCTCCTGTTCGGCACCGCCATCGGCGCCACCGCAGCCGTCATCGGCGCCACCATCGGGGCGACCCTGGTTTTCCTGATTGCCCGCGGCGCGGTCGGCGGGTTTCTTTATCGCTGCGGAGGCGCTCAGGTCGCGGCCATCGCCGAAGGATTTCGCGAGGACGCGTTCAACTATCTGCTGTTCCTGCGGGTCGTGCCGGTGTTCCCGTTCTGGCTGGTCAATCTGGTTCCGGCCGTGTGTGGCGTCCCCTTGCGCACCTTCGTCCTCGCCACCTTCATTGGGATCATTCCGCTTGCGATCATCGGCGCGTTCTTCGGCGCCAGCCTCGTCGATGCCGTGGCGGCGCAGGAGGCCGCCTACCGGACATGTGTTTCGGCCGGAAAGACCGTCTGCAAAATGAACTTCGACATTACCGACGCGTTCACGCCGCGTATTATCATCGCGCTGGTGGCGGTCGGCCTTGCGGCGCTGCTACCGGTGATCGCAAAACATCTTTGCGCGCGGCGAAGCAAAAAAAGCAGATCAGACAAATGACGACCTCACCCCTGACGCCCGATATCTGCGTGATCGGCGGCGGCGCGGCCGGGTTGTCGGTCGCGGCGGCAGCTTCCGCCTTCGGCGTGCCGGTCGTTTTGATCGAGCAAGGCAAGATGGGCGGCGAGTGCCTCAACACCGGCTGCGTGCCGTCGAAGGCTCTGCTCGCCACCGCTCATCGTTTCGCGCGTCTCAAGTCGTTGCCCGAATTCGGCGTGAGTACCGGTGAATCCACGATCGACTGGGCGAAGGTGCGCGCGCATATTCAAGACGTCATCGTCGCGATTGCGCCCAACGATTCCGAGCAGCGCTTCCGCGGGCTTGGCGTACAGGTCATCAAGGGCACGGCGCGCTTCACCGACCGCGATACGCTCGTCGTCGGTGACACCACCATCAAGGCCGCGCGCTTCGTGGTCGCGACGGGATCGCTGCCCGCCATTCCCTTGATTCACGGCCTCGACACCGTGCCGGTACTGACCAACGAAACTGTTTTCGATCTCCCGGAATGCCCGCAGCACCTGCTGGTCATCGGCGGCGGCGCGGTCGGCGTCGAACTTGCGCAGGCGTTCCAGCGTTTCGGCGCGCAAGTGACGATCATCGAAGCAATGAAAGTTCTCGGCAACGACGATCCCGAAGGCGTCGATGTCGTAACGGCCTCGCTTGAGCGCGACGGCGTGACGATCCATGCCGAAGCCGCGATCCGCAACGTCAGCCGGGAAGGTTCAAAAATACGCGTGACGTTTGAAACGCCCGCCGGTGAAAAGATCGCCGAAGGAACGCACATCCTGGTCGCGGCCGGACGCCGGCCCAATATCGACAGCCTCAACCTTGCCGCGGCCGATGTGAAATTCGACGCCGCCGGCGTCATCGTCGACAAGCGGCTGCGCACCTCGAACCGGAAAGTCTTCGCCATCGGCGATGCGACCCCCGGTCCGCGCTTCACCCACGTCGCGAATTATCACGCCGGCATTGTCATCAGGAACGCGCTGTTCCGGCTGCCGTCGAAGGTTGACCTGACGGCGGTGCCTCACGTGATATTCACCGATCCCGAACTGGCACAGGTCGGCCTCTCCGAAGCCGAGGCTTCAAAAAAAGGCAGAGCCATTCGCGTGCTGCGCTGGTCGTTCCATGACAACGACCGCGCCCAGGCGGAGCGCAATACCCGCGGCCACATCAAGGTCATCACCGACAAGCGCGGCAGAATTCTCGGCGCGACAATTATCGGAGATAACGCTGGCGAATTGATTGCAACCTGGACGCTCGCCGTTGCCCAAGGCCTTAACATCCGCGCCATGGCGGAACTCGTGGTGCCTTATCCAACGCTCGCGGAGGTTGGAAAACGCGCGGCAGTGACCTATTTTACTCCCGGGTTGAAGAGCCCGCTGGTGCAGCGCCTTCTTGCTTTCCTGCGCCCGCGCGGTTGAGGAGCAACAGTGTCAGCAGACGACACCGCCAACGACCACAAGCCTGATGTCCCCGCCAAACGGCGGCTGCGCTTTGGCTTGTCCGGCAAGCTCCTGTTGCTCACGACCCTGTTCGTGATGATCGCGGAAATCATGATCTATGTTCCGTCGATCTCGAACTTCCGCATCATGTGGCTCAACGACCGCCTTGCCGCCGCGCATACGGCCGCGCTGGTGCTGGACGCCGCGCCGCGCGGCATGGTGCCCGACAGCCTGGTGCAGCAGCTCCTCGAAAGCATCGGCGCCAAGGCCGTCGTCATGAAGATGAACAACACGCGCCGCATGCTGGCGCGCAACGACTTCATGCCGGAACAGATTGATCAGCTGACCGACGTGCGCAACGTCTCGGCGTTCAAGGCCATCGTCGATGCGTTCATGACCCTCGTGACGGACGACGACCACAAGCTCGTCCGCGCGCTCGGTCCCGCTCCGCATGGCGGCGACTTCCTCGAAATCGTCGTCGAGGAAGGTCCGCTGCGCGCGGCGATGTGGCACTACTCGCGCAACATCATGCTGCTGTCGCTGGTGATCTCGGTGTTCACCGCAGCGCTCGTTTATTTCGCGCTGCACTTCCTGTTCGTGCGGCCGATGAACCGCATCACGCGCAACATGATGGAATTCCGCCGCGATCCGGAGAACCCGAGCCGGATCATCGCGCCGTCGCGACGAACGGATGAAGTCGGTATTGCGCAATACGAGCTTTCGGAGATGCAGCGCGACCTCGCCTCGATGCTGCATCAGAAGAGCCGGCTTGCCGCGCTTGGGCTCGCCGTCTCGAAGATCAATCACGACCTGCGCAACCTGCTCTCCTCGGCGCAACTCTTCTCCGATCGCCTGGCCGCACTGCCCGACCCGCAAGTGCAGCGCTTCGCGCCCAAGCTGATGCGTTCGCTCGAACGCGCCATCGCGTTCTGCCAATCGACGCTGTCCTACGGCGCCGCGCAGGAGCCGCCGCCCGACCGCAAGCCGATTTCATTCGAAACGCTGGTCGAGGAAGTGCGCGATACGCTGGTGGTGCAGCCTGAGTCCGCGATCCGCTGGATCTTCTCGATCGAGCGCGGCATGATCGTCGACGCCGACCACGATCAGATGCTGCGCGTGCTGATCAACATCGCACGCAACGCCATCCAGGCGCTCGAAACCCGCGCGCCCAACGAGCCTTCGCGCGACCAGATCCGCATCACCGGCCGCCGCGAAGGCGCGGTCGCGGTGCTCGAACTGTCCGACACCGGCCCCGGCCTGTCTGAAAAAGCGCGCACCAACATTTTCAAGGCGTTCTCGTCCTCGGCCCGCGCCGGCGGTACAGGACTTGGTCTCGCCATTTCTGCGGAACTTGTGCTGGCCCATGGCGGCGAGATCAGGCTGGTCGACGGCACCATCGGTGCGACATTCCGTATCACCATCCCGGACCGTGCGGTGGATTTGCAGGCCTGGCGAGCGGATCACGTCAGCGCCTGATCGGCGCCTGGGCACGCAACCCAGCAATCCATCCGCCGAAATCGCTTGGCCAAACTGCAGCGGTCGCTATCATTTCACCCGGCACTATCCGGGGGAACGACCATGCGCACTCACAACCGTCTCTTGTCAGTCATCGCCGGCATTGTTGCCGCTGGCCTCGCGACAGCTGCCGGCGCGCAAGCGCCCGCCGACTGGGACAAGACCGTCGCCGCCGCCAAGGCCGAAGGCAAGGTCGTGTTCTACTCCGGCCTCGTCGGCTCGCCCTCGACCGCCGCCGTTGCGCGCGCATTTGAAAAGCAATACGGCATCACCGCCGAATTCCTCGACCTGCGCATCAGCGAAATCCGCGAGCGCATGCGCGCCGAGCAGGTTGCGGGCCGCGTCATCGGCGACGTGCTGACGACGTCCTACAACGTCACGACCTCGATCGAAATGAACGAAGGCTATATCCAGCCGATCAAGCCGTTCCCCAACAAATCGGCGATCCGCGCCAAGATCGACAATACCACCGGCACGCAAGTGCCCGCCTTCATGCTGAAGTACGGCATCCTCATCAACAACAAGATGGTCGCGCCGGCCGACGAGCCGAAAAGCTGGAAGGACCTCAACGATCCGAAGTGGACCGGCAAGATTCTCGCCGACGATCCCCGCGCGCTCGGCGGCGGCTTCAACGCCTTCGTCGCGCAGCACGACACGTTCGGCGTGGATTTCCTGAAGAAACTCGCCGACCAGAAGCTCACGTTCTCGCGCGACCTGCGCGAGAGCGAGCGCCGCACCGCGCGTGGCGAATTCCCGGTCTATGCGCCGTTCCTGTTCAACGACTATTCATCGATGAAGGGCCTGCCGGTGAA
>Ga0075367_10001143_pt1 | contig 11052 bp, 10 predicted proteins | sample EndMethybrTD3032_FD_71399 | JGI IMG/M metagenome (GOLD analysis project Ga0075367, IMG submission 71399) | Populus endosphere microbial communities from Tennessee, USA - Endosphere MetaG P. TD hybrid TD303-2 | ecosystem: Host-associated > Plants > Roots > Endosphere | place: USA: Tennessee...
AAAAGAAAAGACCCGTCCGGGGGGACAACCGGACGGGTCGAGCCATATGGGCGCTTGGGGTGGATGGGCGCTCGCGCCTGATATGACTGATGGGGAGGGATGACCGCTCCCACATAATTTGGTCGTGGCAGCCGGCCGAACGTTCAATGCGGCGTTCGATTATTTAACCTTCGGCCCGCGCGCAAAGTTGCCGCAGCGCCTATCGCCGCGCCGGCCTATCCGCCTGAGAAATCGTGGATTTATCATCCGTGCTCGACAGCGAGGGCTGCTCGATCGCCCGAATGCCGGGCTCGTCGCGGCGAGGCTGCCCATCTTCACGTTTTGTTGTACCGGACGCAGCCGCCACCGGCGTCGCACTGTTGGCGGGAACGGCCATGACCGCGGCAAACGCATCGGCCTCGCCGTCGCCGAACAGATCATCACGCCCGGGTGAGCCGAGATCGCGCGCGGTCTTCGCAAGCGTCATGCGCAGCGCTTCCGGCTTGAGCGCGTAGTTGCGCTCGAGCAGCAGCGCCGCGACGCCGGAGACATAGGCCGCCGAGAACGAGGTTCCCGACGTCATCTGGTATTTGCCCTCGGGCGCCGGCAGGAAGATGTCGACGCCGGGCGCCGCCAGCGCGATGTAGTTGCCGCGGTTGGAGGCGGTGAACAGCTTGTCCTGCTGGTCGGTCGCGCTGACCGCAATCACGTTGGGATTGGCGGCGGGATAGAGCGGCGGCGATTTCGCACCCGCATTGCCGGCGGCCGCGATCAGCACGAGGCCGCGCGCGGCGGTCGCCGCGATGGCCCGCTCGATCACGGCATCCTTCGGACCGGCAAAGCTCATATTGACGATCTGCGCGCCATGCTCGGCGGCGTAGTTCAGCGAGCGCAGGACGATATAGGACGAACTCTCGGCGCCGCCCGTGGTGCCGCCGAAGGCGCGGATCGCGATGATGCGCGCCTCGGGCGCGCTGCCCATCAGCCGGGCATGCGCCACGATCGCCCCGGCGATGCCGGTGCCGTGAATATGCGGGCCGTCGGCGCTGCCGAGCGCGTCGAAATTGTCGGCGATGGAATTGGCGAGCTCGGGATGCTTGGCGTCGATGCCGGAGTCGATCACCGCAACCGTCACGTTGGCGCCGTGCGCCAGCGTGTGCGCCTGCGGAAGGCGAAGCCTGGCCAGCACGTATTGCGCCGGATCGCCCTCGGTCGGCACGGAGGATTTCTGGTCCTGGAGCACGTAGCGGAAGTTGGGCTGGACCGAGCGCACGCTGCCGTCGGCGGCGAACTCGCGCCGCACCGTCTCGGCGGGGCGGCCGTCGGTGATGCGAAACAGGCCGAAGGTCGCCCCGATCAGCGGGAAGTTCTCGGACGCGATGCGCGCGAGGCCGTGGCGACGCGCGAGCTGGTCGGCTTCGGCCACCGACAGCGCGCCGTCGATCTCGGCGACGAATTCGCCTGCGAAGATGCGCTGGTTCAGCGCAACGGGTGTGTTGTTGCCGCGCCCCTTGCTCGCGCTCTTCTTGCCGGACTTGCCGGCGCCGTCACCGCCTGCATTTGGCTGCGCCAGGCATTCGCCGTCGGCGTCGCGGTAGGGTGCCGTGCAGGACGGATAGAGGTTCGGCGAGTAGCGCGCATAAGGCAGCACCGGCGCCGCCGGCCCCATCCGGGGCGAAGGAATACGCGCAGTCGTCATCGTGCGCGGGCCGCGATCGATGCTCACTGCCCGCGCAGCGACGCTGGGAGAGATGGTCGGCGTGCGCGAGGGGACGCTGATCGTGGGCGTGCGCATGATCGCCTGCGCCTGCGCGACCTCGACGCCGAGACAGGCGGCGAGCAGCAGCGCGGCTCCGACGGACGAAGCGTAGGCCCCGGCTCGCAACTTACTCTCGGACTTGCGCGTCATCGGTTCAGCGGCGCCTTACGGCGCCGCGACGGCGAGGTTGACGACCTTCTCGCGCTGCATCCTGCCGAGCAGCGAGGCGAGCTCGTCCTGGCTCATCGCCTTGTCGAACTGGAGGCGGAACATGCCGCCCTTGGCATCCCCGATGATCGAGGCCTGGTAGCTGTCGAGCAGCGCCGTGATCTCGGCGACCCGCGCCTCGGGCGTGAAGCGCACCAGCGCGCGCGCCGGTGCAACCGCAGTCCCAAGCTCGCGCGTGATCGGCGCACTGGTCGAAAGCGAAGCGGTCTGGAAGGTCGTGGGCTGGGTCTTCATCAGCACCGCGCCGATGATGCCGGCCTGAAGCACGAGCGCGACGGCACCGAGGCTCCCCGACCAGGCCAGCGTCCGCGGCGACAGGCTCGCGAAGAAGGTCGAGATGCGCGCCGACAGCGGCAGCGATCCGGTTGCACGCGCCGGCTCGACGTCGATAGCGGTGAACAGCTTCTGCATCGCGCGTGCCGACGGAGCACCCAGGCTCTCGTTCAGATGGATGGTCTCTTCGTACTCGCCGCGGATCGCGGCATATTGCTTGGCGAGCTCGGGATCACGCGCCAGCGCTTCCTCGACGCGGCGTGCGTCGCGCGCGTTCAGCGTGCCGGCCGCGTGCCACGGCAGAAGCAGTTCAATCTCACTGGGCTCTTGCTCCAGCATCTTCTTGCTCAAAGCCATCATGGCCAGCCTCGCTCAACGCCGGCTGCTTTCAGCAGTTCGGCCAGTTTCTTGCGCGCATAGAACAAGCGCGTCTTCACAGTGTTCTCCGGTATCCCGACGATTTCGGCCACCTCTTCCACGGACTTCTCGTGGTAGTAGACAAGATCGACGATTTCCCGGTGTTCCGGCGAGAGGCCCGTCAGACACTCCCGCAACGCTTGACTGGTATCCTTCTTCTGCACCACCGTTTCCGGATCGTCGGACGTATCCTCGATCGCGTTCGCGGCGTCTTCGTCCAACTCAAAATCCTTCCTGCGCCGGAGCGCCGAGAGGGCCTTGAATCGGGTAATGGCCAGCAGCCAGGTGGAAACTGCGGATCGACCCTCGAACTTGCCGGCTTGACGCCAGACGTCGAGAAACACCTCGCTGATGAGGTCTTCCGCCGCCTGCTCGTCCCGTACGAGCCTTAGGCCGAACCTGTAGACCCTGACATGGTGCCGCCCGTACAGCACCTGCATGGCAAGCCGGTCACCCTGAGCGATCCTGGCGATGAGGATCTCGTCCGAAGCCGCCTGTGTCACGCTCAAAGGCCGTCTCGCAAGGTTGGTCGGGTCGATGCAGCGGACGGTTCGACGGCAGGTGCAAAATTGTTCAACCTACCGCAGTCATACGGGAGCTTGTGTAATCTACCCCACATACGCGGATTTTTCCTGCCCCGCCCGCGCGGATTGGCCATTTTGATCCAGATAGGTAACATAATACTGCAACACTTCCCTGCGGAATGCCTGCCCGGGCACGAATGGGCCGACCAAGTTCGGTTCCATAGCAGTCCTGCACGACGTATGTCTCACGAAGCCCTGCTTTGGCTCGACCGCATCGCAAACGATGCCTAATCGCCGGCAAATTTCCCCTGCGACCGACACCACCCTGTTTTGCGCTGCACGGTTCGGATTCGTTTTCAAAGGATACCAAACCTAAAGGCTTGCCACGTAGATTTTTGGGCTGACATCCACCATTGGCGGGACCATGAACACGGCCGCGACGTCCCTTCCCGAGAGGAATGCCGCTGAGGTCGCGGAGCTCGTTCTCGCGCCCGAGGCGGCGGCGCCCGAAGTCCGGGCGCGCCGGGCCCGGCAGCGCCGCCAGATGTATATCGGCCAGGTGGCGAGCTACTCGCTCGGCGCCTCCGTCCTGATGATCTACGCCTATGACGGCGCGATCTCGGTCGACATTGCCTCGCTGTTCTGGTTCGGCGGCCTCCTGATCATCGGCACGTTCACCGTGCTGTCGGAAGCCGGCGTCGGTGACAGATTCACCGACCACTATCTCACAGTCTTCCAGATCTCGGCGCATATGGCGCTGCAATTCGTGTTCCTGCTGTCGGTCCCGACCATCGGCATCGCCTTCATCTGCGTGCTGTTCCTGATCTTCGCCTTCGGCACGCTGCGCATGACCTCGGCGCAGGCGATGATCACCTGGACGCTCGCGGCCACCGGCCTTGCCGCCGTCTTCCTCGCCTCCGACCTGCCGATCGGCATGCCCGTTGCAACGCGGCTCCAGCGGACCGCGTCGATGCTGTGCTTCGTGCTGGTGATCGGCCAGTGCGCCTTCCTCGGCCTGTTCGGCGCCACGCTGCGCAAGATCCTGTACCAGCGCAGCATCGAGCTGAAGGCGGCCTATCAGCGCATCGAGGAGCTGGCCGAGCTCGACGAGCTGACCGGTTCCTACAACCGCCGCTGCATCATGCGGCTGCTCGACACCGAGATGGAGAAGTCGCGGCGGGCATCGACACCTTGCGCGATCGCGCTGATCGATCTCGACTGGTTCAAGCGCATCAACGATGCCCACGGCCATCCCGTCGGCGACGAGGTGCTGCGCACCTTCTCGATCACCATCTTCGCCAACATCCGCCCGGCCGATTGCTTCGGCCGCTACGGCGGCGAGGAATTCCTGCTGTTGCTGCCGGACACCGATGGCGAGGCCGCCTCGCGCATGCTCGAGCGCTTGCGCAGCATCGTCGCCGATCTCGACTGGAGCGCATTCTCCCTGGGCATGCGCGTGACGATTTCCGCGGGCGTGGTGACGCTTCGCGACGTTGATACTGCCGACACGATTCTCGCGCGCGCCGACAGCGCGCTCTATTCCGCCAAGGCGCAAGGGCGCAACCGTATTGCAACGAGCTGACCAATCCATTTTCTCCGGCGTGTGAGAAGCCGCCGCCGGACCGAACGCTCCAGGACAGGGCAATGATATCCAGATCCGCCAGACCATCCGAGAACCTGCTCGAGGAATTGCAGGCTGCGCTCTCGCACGGCACCGTTGCGCGCCGGGTCGAGACGTTACGCCGCGTCACCGATCTGTTCGTGGGCAATGCAGTGGATTACTCCGACGACCACATCCGCGTGTTCGACGACGTGTTCCAGTGCCTGATCGAACAGATCGAGACCTCGGCCAGGACGCTGCTCGCCGACCGCCTCGCACCGATTGCGGCGGCACCGCCGAAGATCATCCGCACGCTCGCGCTCGACGAGGTCATCGAGGTCGCCGGCCCGGTGCTGTCGAAATCGGAACGGCTGGACGAGGCGACGCTGATCGAGATCGCGCGCACGCGGGGCCAGGCGCATCTGAAGGCGATCTCGCTGCGCCGGGTGCTGTCGGAGGCGCTGACCGACGTGCTGGTGACGCGCGGCAACGAGGAGGTGGTGCAATCGACCGTCAGCAATCCCGGCGCGCAGCTTTCCGAGGTCAGTCTCACCGACCTCGTCACGCGGGCCGAGCGCGACGACGACCTCGCCACCTGCATCGGCCTGCGGCCCGACCTGCCGCGCCATCACTACCTCAGGCTGGTCGCGAAGGCGTCGCTGAGCGTGCGCAGGAAGCTCGAGGCCGCGCATCCGGAGCTCGCGGACGAGGTGTCGAGCGTGGTCCAGGAAGCGGCCCAGCGGGTCCGCGCCGCGGCCATGACCAGGCAGACCGAGATGGCGCGCGCGCTGGTGAAGTCGCTCCACGAGGACGGCCGCCTCAACGAGGTCCAGGTCGCCGCCTTCGCAGACCAGGGCAAGTTCGACGAGACCAATGCGGGGCTTGCGGCGCTCGCGGGCGTCGCGGTCGAGACCGCCGAGAACATGATGATCGAGAGCCGCACCGAGGGCGTGATGATCCTCGCCAAGGTCGCGGGCATGTCGTGGGCGAGCGTGCGCGCAATCATCGCCATGCGCGAAAAGCTCTCGGGCGACTCGCAGACCGACATGCTGACGCTGCGCGATACCTACGAGGCCCTGCGCTCGTCGACCGCGCAGCAGGTGCTGCGTTTCCACCGCATGCAGCACAGCACGACGCCGGCGGCCTAATACCGCAACACCCTCGCCCCGAGCAGCGCACCGTCGCGGCTACCGGCGCGGTCGCGATCGTGTACCAGGTCGCGGCGAACAGCGGCGAGTCGTCGGTGCGAGGCGTAGAGCGTCGCAGCGCGCCCGGCGGACCGGATCAAGCTCCTGAGCCTTCTCTCCACGGGCCATCCATGGCGCGCCGCTTATGGCGCCGGCGATTTTTTTGTTTTAGCCTTCCGGAGGAATCGTCCCTGGGGGGTGGTATTGTTGCGTCTTGTCAAGCCGATAACACGGTCAGAACTTGAGCTTTGGCGTTTTCAGAGCTTGGCACTGTGGGGGGCTTGCGTTGGCGCCGTTGCAGCTGGCCTGTCGGCCTATCTGATCCTGAATGCCGCCAGGCCGGACCTTGCCGTAAACCTGGCACAGGACTTTCCGGTCGTTCAATCAGACGTCCCGAACAGCGAGGCCATCAAACGCGCCGAGAAAATCTTCTATGTCCTGTTCTACGGGTTCGGCGCTGCCGCAGCGTTTGCTGCCCTCAAGCTCAGAAAGTTTTTCGAAGGCCGCTCGCTCGTTCTGTTCTACCTCTCGTCGGTGATCATCGTCACAGAGCTGCATCCGTTCCTGCGGGCCACATTCGAGCCTAGACTTCAAAGGGTCGCGCTGGCCGTCCTTGTCGTCGCCGGCTTCATCCCGTTCGTGAAACGCTTCCCGATCCGCATTCACATCGATGGCGATGCGGAATCCAGGCCGATCGGGCTATTCGAATTTCGATGGGTCGATGCGGTGCTGATCGCTGCACTGCTGGCCCTGATCCTGCCCGGGGACGTGCAGGGCATGGCCACGCGGGCGTTGGTCGGCAATCATCCGGTATCCTACCTGACGGGGCCCGCGCTCTATCACTTTGCAAAGGACATGGTGCCCGGCCGCGACTTCCTGTCGTTCTACGGATACGGGCCGCCTTACGTGTTGAGCAGGTTCCTCACCACGGACGTCAACGCCCTGTATGGCCACTACATCCGGATCATTGCTGCAAGTCTCGTGGTGTTCCACCTGTCGGCCTATTGGGTGCTGCGGGACTTCTTCCAGAACCGGGCGATGCCTTTCGTCTTGACGGTCGTGTTTCTCGCCCTGTGCCAGTACGCCAACGGTGACGCTTTCGGCGGGCCGTCCGCGCTCGCGATCCGGTACATGTTCGTGTTTATCGCCGTGGGCATTCTGGCGCGTCTCTTGGTGAAACCGTCCGACTGGTTGCTGGTGGCGCTGTCCGCCGTCTGCGCTGCCTCGATCTTTTGGAACACCGAGACCGGGATCTATACCTGGGCTGTGGCTTGTGCCGCGTTATGCGTGCGGTTGCTGGAACGGCGCCGGTTTTGGGAGGTCGCGGCTTTCACCGGCATGTCGATCGTGTTCCTGCTGGCATTGTTCGTTGCCGCATTCGGCCCGGCCGTCCTTTCAAAGGACTTCCTGTACGTCTTCCTCGCCCCGCTCGGTCTGCACAGCTTCTCGAACTGGGTAGCGGTGATCCTGATCTGGAATCCCGGTTTCGGGACGGTCTACCAGATCGTCATGCCCGCGATCGCCATCGCCACGGCGGTGAGCGTCGCCGGTGCGTGGACCGGCTTACGCACGATCGAGCGCGCTTATCTGCTGGTTCTGTCTCTCGTCGCGCTGGTGTTCATGACCAAGTGGGTGAACCGATCGCTCGACGCGGTATGGCAGCAGAACGCGTTTGCCTATCTTGCCGTTGGCGCTTGGTGGGGCCGATCGGCATTCCGTGCCGCAGTCGGCCGAACGAAGTCGCAGTTGGTCCCGGCCGTGTCGCTGGCGGCGGTCGCCGTCGTCTCGGTCGCCGTGCTTCTGAGTGCGCAGGATCGGCGACAGACCGAAACGATGACGATCGGCCTGCGGTCGTATTTGAAGTATCCAAGTATCGCCAGCTTCCGATGGAAACAAAGCGCGGACCCGGTCAAGGTCGCACTCGACGCCAGCGACGTCGACCTGGTCAACAAGGTCGTGCCAGCCGGTGGCCGCATGCTGCTGTTGTCGGACCAGGATTGGGCTGTTCTCCCGACGCTTGGCCGGGCTCCCAAGAGCGAATTCATGCCTTTCCGGGACGCGTTCAGCCGGGACCAGGTGATCAGGAGTTTTGCCGGGGCCGACTATTTCTTTTTGGAACGCGGCGCGACCTACCAATATGATTGGATGAAGGAGATGGTGGACGAGATCTTGCAGGAGCAGTTCGAACGCTCCGACGAGTCGACCCGGTTCATCCTCTATCGCAGGAAGTCATGACGCCGAAACTTGCGCGGGTGGTTTGAGCGCCGACGACGGGGCGCGCGGCCTGGCTGCGCGGTCAGTATCTCAGGACTTTCGAGCCGGCCAACGCGCCGACCGCCGCGACGAGTGCCGTCGCGAGCGTATACCAGGTCGCGACGAACAGCGGCGAGTCATCGGTGCAGTGCGAGGCGTAGAGCGTCGCAGCGAGCCCGGCCGACACCAGTCCGGCGAGCGCACCGGCGAGCGCGGGGTGCGATGGCGCACCGTGGCGCAGGCCGAACAGCGCCCCCGCCAGCAGCGGCAGCGACATCGCCGGGATCGCCAGCAGGCAGACCCTGGAGTTCTTGCCCATCAAGCGCATCGACATCGGCATGGCCGGCGCCATCATCGCCTCGCCGCCGATCGCGACCGCAAGAAGGCCGACGGGAAGCAGCAGCAGCCAGCCCCAGCCGCGCAGCAAGGCCTCGGGCCGCGACAGATGCAGGCTGACGATGATCGCGGGGATCGCGAGCGACAGCGTCACCGCGAACTTCATGTCGAAAAACGGGTTGTGCATGGCGCTCATCACGTCGCTCCGCACGCCGAGGAACGTCGCGAAGATCAGGATCGACAGGGGCGCGGCGACCAGGAGCGCCATGGTGAGCACGGTGCCGACGCGCGGGGCGCGATGGGCGTTGTCGGCCGCGAGCGAGCGAATGAGTTGATCGGTATCCATGACTAGTCGTCCCGCAGTTTGGCCGTGAGCGCCGCAAGTCCGCGATGCAACGCGACCCGCACTGCGCCCTCGCTCATCGAATACTTTGCCGCCGTGTCCTTGATCGACGCGCTGTCGACCGCGATCGACTGCAACACGTCGCGCTGGCGCTGCGGCAGCGTATTGAGCTGCGCTGTGACCTCGCCCGCCGAAGCCGTCTCCTGCGGCGTTTCGCCCGGCAGGGTCTCGGCGAAATCATCGATGTTGACGAAGACGCGCCGGCCCCGCCGTCTTAGCGCATCGATCAGCTTGTTGCGGGCGATCGCGAACAGCCAGGGTGCGAAGGGGGCTTCGCTGTCCCAGGTGTGCCGCTTCAGATGCACCGCCAACAGAATCTCCTGCACGATATCCTCGGCCTGGTCGGGAGGCTGGCCGGCCCGCGCCAGCCCGCGCCTCGCGGCAGCGCGCAGCACCGGCGTGACCGCCTTCAACAGGCGATGATACGCCGCATCATCGCCTGCCATGGCCGACCGCATCAGGCCGGTCCATTCGTCCTCACGTCCGCGCACGCGCGCCCTCACCATGCAATTCGGCCGCTCTTTCAATTTGTTACGCCGGCACCCGCATGATCACGAATTCGTGATCGATGCCATGCCACCGTCCAATGCGGCCGTGGAAATCTGCGACGGCTCATAACACCGATCGATCCCGTCCGCATCCGGCGGCCAGCCCCGAAGGGGTGGCTTGCCCCGTTTTTGCCCGGTCTAGCCCGAAGATTCCCATTTTTTGCCCCGCTGTCGTCACGCCACGGCGTCTCTGTTCGGTCCGGGCATGGGTGGATTGGGGAGATCGTCAACATGATGAAAGCCAGCGGGCGCGCTGCCCTGATTCTTCTGGCCGGGCTTTTCCTGGTGTTCGGAGGCGCCGCACAGGCGGCGCCGAATTCGGCTGCGAGCAGCAAATCGGACAGCGCGGGCAAACAGGCTGATGCAGTCCAGCCGAGCAAGCACAAGCGCCACGATGCTCGCCGCACCAGCAGCAAGACGGCGCAGAAGTCCACCGACGACAAGGCCGGCAAGACGGACGCCGCGGCCAAGACCGACGAGGCCAAGGCTGACAACAAGGCTGACAGCAAGGCCGGTGGCGACGTGCCGGCCTCGGGCCAGATGCCGCCGGAAGTCGCCAACGCCAATGCGCAGCTCGCCGCCGCCGATACGCCGCCCGCGGCTGCGGCCTCCGCGATGACGGGCCGCGCCAACGACAACGTCCAGGCAGCGGCCGATAATACCGCCGCCCCGAATGCCGAGAGCCAGGTGGTGGCGCCCGACCAGCTCAACGATCTCGACCGCGCCCTGCAACAGGACAGCCCTCCGACGCAGAAGCAGAACGCGGTGATCGCCGCAACCGACGCGCAGCCGCGACCCGCGCCGGTGATGGCGAGCAGCCACCAGAGCACGGCCTGGGACCAGAGCTCCCTGATCGGCAAGATCTTCATCGGCGTCGGCACGCTGCTGACGCTGGCCTCCGCCGCGCGGATGTTCATGGCCTGATTTCCTGGCCTGATTTCTTGGGCCTGATCTTTTGGCCCGACGGACCTCGCCCGGGACGCGCAGTTTGCTGCGCGTTCCGGGCGGCCTCGTTCCGGCAGCTTTTCAGGCCCCTTGAAGCCCACCGCGGCAGCGGGCACATTGCCCGCCCAATCAAAAGCGTGGGTGGAGCATGAGCACGTTCGAACACATCATCGTCGAAAGCAAAGGCGCGGTCGGCATCATCAAGCTGAACCGGCCGAAGATGCTCAATGCGCTCTCCTTCGGCGTCTTCCGCGAGATTGCAGCCGCGGTCGACGATCTCGAGGGCGATGATGCCATCGGCTGCATCGTCGTGACCGGCAGCGAGAAAGCCTTTGCCGCCGGCGCCGACATCAAGGAGATGCAGCCGAAGGGCTTCATCGACATGTTCTCCGAGGATTTCGCCGCGATCGGCGGCGACCGCATCGCGCGCTGCCGCAAGCCGACCATCGCTGCGGTCGCGGGCTACGCGCTCGGCGGCGGCTGCGAGCTCGCCATGATGTGCGACTTCATCATCGCCGCCGACACCGCCAAGTTCGGCCAGCCCGAAATCACGCTCGGCACCATTCCCGGCATCGGCGGCACCCAGCGCCTGACCCGCGC
>Ga0075367_10001145_pt1 | contig 11044 bp, 5 predicted proteins | sample EndMethybrTD3032_FD_71399 | JGI IMG/M metagenome (GOLD analysis project Ga0075367, IMG submission 71399) | Populus endosphere microbial communities from Tennessee, USA - Endosphere MetaG P. TD hybrid TD303-2 | ecosystem: Host-associated > Plants > Roots > Endosphere | place: USA: Tennessee...
TCCGACACCACCGTCGGCACTCCGGGCTCGGCCGCGTCGGCCCTGACCGTCGCCGCGGTGGACCGGCACGACAAGGTCGCCGACTTCTCCAGTCGCGGCCCGACCGCGGACGGCGCGCTGAAGCCGGACATCGCCGCGCCCGGTGTCGACATCGTCGCCGCGCGGGCCGCCCAAGGCAGCGAGGGCGAGGAGGTGGCGCCCGGATACGTGAAGATGTCGGGCACGTCCATGGCCACCCCGCACGTCGCGGGCGCCGCCGCGATCCTCGCCCAGGAGCACCCGGACTGGACCGGCGAGCGGATCAAGGCCGCGCTGACGGCCTCGGCCCTGCCGCTGACCGGCGCCACCGCGTTCGAGGTGGGAACAGGCCGGGTCGACCTGACCCGGGCGACCGGCGCCGACGTCACCACCGAGCCGTCCTCGGTCGGCTTCGGCATCGCCGCCTGGCCGCACGACGACGACCAGGCGGTGACCCGGACGCTGACGTACCGCAACTCGGGCACGAGGCCCGTCACCCTGGACCTGACCTCCGACGCCACCGACCCCGACGGCGGCAGCGCACCCGCCGGCATGTTCACGGTCTCCCCGGCCCGGCTGACCGTCCCGGCCGGCGGCACCGCGCAGGCCACGGTCACCGCCGACCCCCGGCTCGGCGGCGCCGACGGCGCCTACTCCGGTGCGGTGACCGCGAGCGGCGGCGGGCAGAGTGTGCGCACCGCTCTGGGCGTCATCCGTGAGGTGGAGTCGCACAAGCTGAAGCTGACCGTCACCCGCCGCGACGGCAAGCGCGACGACTCACCCGGCGTCATAGTGGCGAACCTGGACACCGGCAAGCAGTACACGCCGTTCGACGACGGCAAGAACCACCCCGACGGCACGGTCACCCTGCGGCTGCCCAAGGGCCACTATGTGATCGACGCCCAGACCACCGACCCCCGGGGGAAGACCGCCCTGCTGGTGGCACCCCGCCTGACACTCGACCACGACACCAGCCTCGCCCTCGACGGGCGCAGGGCCAAGCCGGTGAAGATCACCGCCCCCGACCGCCGGGCCACCGCGCGCGACGCGCAGGTCCTCTTCGCGGCCCACGGCGCCAAGCCGGCCTATGACTACGTCGGCGGGAACATGGTCGACGTCGGTGACACCGCCCTCGGCCAGATCGGCTCCGGCACCCCGGCCGGCTCCTTCGTCGCTCAGTTCGGCGGGATCTGGCAGCGCACCGCCACCTCCCCTGCGTACAACCTGGTCACCACCCGTAACGGCTCCTTCTTCACCGGTCTGAACCGGAGCCTCTCCAGCACCCGGGACATGGCCCGGGTGAACACCTCCGTCGCGACCACCCTGACCGGCGCCGACACCACGCCCCAGGTGAACTGGTCCATCCCCGACTGGCCGCAGCTCGGCCGGGCGTCCGTCGCCTTGGAAGGCGCCCGGCGCCCGGCGCCGACCGCCTCTGTCGTGCAGTACCTGAGCACCGACCGCGGGCTGCACTGGAACCTGGGCGCCGTGATCGGCAACGGCTCGCACAACGAGGACATGTTCTACTTCCTCACCGACCGCCGCTTCGAGCCGGGCCACACGTACCGGGTCACGTTCGACGGCGGTGTCCACGGGCCGGCCGTCGCGACGGCCTCCGGAACCGGCGCCAAACGGCTCGGCGGTTTCTACTACGTGTGCGTGCCGATGTTCTCCGACGGCCCGGGCAACCTGGCCTACCTCCCTCAGGCCACCATCACCACGCGGCTCAGCTCCGGCACCCGGGTCTTCACTTCCACGACCGACGACACCTGCCTGAACGTCTACGGCGGCCTGCCCGCTGGGCCCACGCGCTACCGGCTGTCCATCAGCACCGACCGCACCAAGGACTACCGGACCAGCGACCACGTGGACGCGGTGTGGACCTTCACCTCCCGCGACAACGGCGCGACCAAGGGGGTCCCTTTCCCCCTCTCCGTCGTCCGCTTCCACCCGAAGCTGAGCCTGACGGACACCACCAAGGCCGGCGCCCGCGTCACGGTGCCGCTCTCGCTCCAGGGCCCTGCCGCGGCCAAGGGGCACCTGAAGTCGCTGACCATAAGCGTGTCGCACGACGGCGGCCGCACGTGGAAGACGGTCGCCGTCCACACGGACCACGCCGGCAAGCGGTATCTGACCCTCACCCACCCGAAGAAGCCCGGCACGGTCTGGTTCCGGCGTCCCTGACCGACACCGACGGCAACACCGCCACCCAGACCATCCACACGGCGTACCGCACTGTGCGCTAGCCATCCGGACAGCTGCACGCCGTGCCTCCGGCCGTACCGGTCGGAGGCACGGCGGTGTCGTGCGTCGGACCCACGTCCGCAGAATGGGCCGGAATTGCCTCGAATCGGCGGCCGAACGTAGGTTGGCCGCCGATCACTGGTGTGTTTGCAGGTCGAAAGGTGCGGCCCGGTGGGACGACGCGAAAAACCGGTGGACCCCCACGCCGGCCCCGTACAGAGGCTCGCGCACGAACTGCGTCTGCTGCGCGAGAAAGCGGGAAAGCCGCCGTACCGGGACATGGCCGAGCGGGCGGGCTACTCGACGACCGCCCTGTCGCAGGCGGCGGCCGGCGACCAGTTGCCCTCGCTCGCGCTGGTGCGGGCGTACGTCCAGGTGTTGGACGCCGATCCCGACGAGTGGGAGCGGCGCTGGCGGGAGGCGGACGCGGAGGTCCGGGCGCCCTCGGCCGAGGAGCGGGCACCATACCGGGGGCTTGCCCGCTTCGAACCAGGTGACAGTGATCTCTTCTTCGGCCGGGACAAGCAGGTCGGAGAGCTGCTGGGCCTGGTGCGCGCGCACCGGTTCGCGGTCGTGTCGGGTGCCTCCGGCAGCGGCAAGTCGTCGCTGCTGCGGGCCGGGCTGATCCCGGCGCTGCGGCAGGCGCAGGGCGCCGACCGCCCGGCGGTGATCCGGGTCCTCACCCCTGGAGAACAGCCCGCGCACACACACGAGCGGGCGCTCGTCCCGCAGGACGGAGGGGACGGCGAGGACAGCGGCCTGGACACCTGGGTGATCGTCGACCAGTTCGAGGAGCTGTTCACCCTCTGCCATGACCGCGCGGAACGCGACCGCTTCCTGGATCTGCTGCTGTCCGCCCACGAGCCCGCGAGCCGGCTGCGCGTGGCCATCGCCGTGCGCGGCGACTTCTACGGCCACTGCGGCACCCACCCGCAACTGGCAGAGGCAGTGGGCCGGGCGACCCTGCTGATCGGGCCGATGGGCCGGGAGGAGCTGCGGGACGTGATCACGCGGCCCGCGACCGCCGAGGGCCTGAACGTCGAGCGCACACTGACCGCCCGTGTCATCGACGAGGTCACCGACCAGCCGGGCGCCCTGCCGATGCTCTCGCACGCCCTGCTGGAGACCTGGCGCCGGCGCCGCGGCCGCACCCTCACCCTGGCGGCCTACGAGGAGGCGGGCGGCGTGCACGGCGCGATCGCCGCCACCGCCGAGCAGGTCTACGGCGACCTCGCGCCGGAGCAGGCCCGGACCGCCCGCCGCATCTTGCTGCGGCTGATCGCCCCCGGCGACGGCGCCGCCGACACGCGCCGCCCGGCGTCCCGGGCCGAGCTCGGGCCCGACGCGCAGGACGTGCTGGAACGCCTCGCCACCGCCCGGCTGGTCACCCTGGACGGCGACACCGTCGAACTGGCCCACGAGGTGCTGATCACCGGCTGGCCGCGGCTGGCGGGCTGGATCGAGGAGGGCCGGGAGCGGCTGCGAGCGCATCGGCTGCTCGACGAGTCGGCCCGCGCCTGGGAGCAGTTGGACCGGGATGCGGGAGTGCTGTACCGGGGAGCGCGGCTGGCCCAGGCCGAGGAGCTGTTCGGCGGGCCCTCGCAGGACGACCTCGCCGAGCTGGAGCGGGCCTTCCTCGACGCCTCCCGCGCCGGGCGCGACGCCGAGCGGGAGGCCGAGGCACGGGCCACCCGACGTACCCGTGTGCTCACCGCGGGCCTGTCCGCCTTCCTGGTGCTCGCGCTGGCCGCGGGCCTGCTGGCCTGGCAGCGGGGCCGGACGAGCGAGGAGGAGGCGGCCAAGGCGGCCGCCCGCCGCCTGGCCACGGTGGCCGGCAGCCTGCGATCCTCGGACCCCGGCACGGCCGCCCGGCTTTCCGTCGCCGCCTGGCGGCTCGCCCCGCTGACCGAGTCACGCTCGGCCCTGCTGGAGGCCCTGGCCCGGCCGGAGCGGGACGCCTTCACCGACCCGCAGACGGGCGAGAACGTCCGGCGCTTCCTCACCGGTCAGGGTCGCTCCCTGGTCACCGTCACGGACGGCAGGGTGACCGTCCGGAACGTGGCCGACCACCGGGTCACCGCCACGTACCACCTGCCCGCCGGCACCGAGGTCGCCGAGGGCGGCCCCGACGCCCGCTTCCTCGTCGTCAGCGGCCAGGACGGCGACCAGTTGTGGAACCTCGCCTCCGGCAGGACCGTCGCCGGGCTGGGCGACACGGTCGACTGGGCGGCCGACGGCAGCGCCTACGTCACCGGTCCGTTGGACGGCGCCGGCTCGGTGCGTGTGCACAGGGCCGGTGACGGCAAGGCGCTGTTCACCACGGACGTGCCGCGCGGCCTGACCGCCGCCGCCGTCGGCCCGGGCGGCCGTCTCCTCGCCCTGTGCACGGCCGGCGGCGCACCCCAGGTGTGGGACACCGTCCACGGCAGGAATCTGACGGGGGCCTGGGAGAAGGCGCGCGGCGGCGTCTGCGGTACCGGCTCGGGAGCGGACGGCGGCTCGCGGCTGCTGCGGTTCAGCGCGGACGGCCGGCGCCTGGCCGCCGTCCTCGGAAACACGTCCACGGTCTGGACCGTCTCCGGCGGGCGAGAGGTCGCCGACTTCGCCAGCACCGGTACCACTGGCTTCACGGACGCCGTCCTCTCCCCGGACGGGGAGTTCCTGGCCACGGCCGACGACGAGGAGATCGCCGTGTGGCGGCTGGCCAACGGCGGCGGACAGGCCTTCCATCAACCGCTGGCCGGCGCCGAGGTGAGGGGCCTGGCCTGGGACCCGGACACGAGCCACCGGACACTCCGCTATCTCGACGGCGCCACGGTCCGCACGTACGACGTGAGCGACCGCCTGGACGCCCACTGGCAGCGCACGCCGACCGACGCGACCGCGCTCAGCCCGGACGGCTCCGTCCTGGCCACCGCCACCCGCTCCGGCACCGGCTACCGCTTCGAACTGCGCGCCACCGGCACCCGAGCCGTCCTCACCCGCACCACGCTCGGCCCCCAGCCGACCGACACCGGCGACGGCCCCCCTCAGCTGGCCTACAGCCCGGACGGCCGCTTCCTCGCCGTCGCCGACACCGTCTCCTCGCACGGCTCCCTGCGCCAGCGCTTCAGCGTCTGGGACATACGCGCGCACCGGGTCCGCACGTCGTTCGAGACGTCCGGCGCGGCGGACCGCACCGTCTCCGCGCTGGCCCTCGGCCCCGGCGGCCGGACGCTGCTGGCCGTGCGCTCCACGGGCGGCGGCAGTGCGGCCGAGGCCTGGGACACACGCAGCCACCGACGGACGACCACCCTCAACACCGTTTCCCAGGGCAGTCTCGCGCTGCGGCCCGACGGTCGGCTGCTCGCCGACGCCGCCGACCAGTACGCCGACCTGCCGTCCGGTCGCGTGCACGGACGCGCCCTGGCCGACGGACGGCAGGTCACCGCGCTGGCCTTCAGCCCCGACGGCACCCGGCTCGCCGTCGGCGACTCCACCGGACACGTGACGCTGTGGGACGGTGACCTGCGCACCCGCAGGGGCCTGCTGACCGGCACCTCGGACACCGCCACCGGCAGCGACGCCGAGGCCGTCGGAGCCCTCGCCTTCTCACCCGACGGCTCCACCCTCGCCGTGGGCGGCCAGTACGGCACCCTGCGCCTGTGGGACACCGCCGGGCAGCAGCTCCTCGGCACCGACCTGCCCACCGCCGGCGATGAGATCGACACCCTCGCCTTCACCCACGACGGCGCCACCCTGTACGCCGGTGGCCCGGAGGTGCTGCTGCAGGGCTATCCGGTCGCCCCGGACACCATCGTCCGCGTTCTGTGTTCCCGAGCCGGGGGTGGACTCACAGGTGCACAGTGGCGGACGTACGTGTCCGACGTGTCGTACCGGCAGGTCTGCCCCACCACACGCTGAGTGACGCGAGCCTGGTGCACCGGCGAGGAGTTGTTTGTTCACAGTGACGGCGAGGGTCGCTGAAAAATGCCCTTGACCTGGACGATCGGAACTCGATAAGCCCCCGATCCCAGGTTTTGGTCCTCATGCGCTCACGCTTCCTGTTCGCCTCCTTCCTTCTGCTCGGCTCACTCTCCGTGATGACGGCCTGCTCATCCGGATCCTCCGGGTCGGGGAGCTCGACGACCGCTGGAGCACGGCCCGGCTCGTTCTCCACTGTCTCCCCCGTGCGGACCGTAGACCCCTCGAAGATCAAGGGGCTGCAGATCGTCAACGACAACAGCGAGAACACCGCCTGCGCGTGGGCCGCCAGCTACCCGGACGTACCCGGCGCGAGCGCGATGACCGACGCGATGAAGAACTACGTGGAGGGGCGTCTGGCAGCCTTCCGCTCCTCGTGCCACGAAGGCCAGGAACTCAACATCAGCTACCAGTTCCTGGTGGCCTCCGGGGACGTCCTCGGCGTCCGGCTCACGGCCCAGGACGGCGCCGTCGTCGGGGACGGACTGTCCAGTCGCACCTACTGGTACGACGGGAAGGCCGGCGCGTACCGCAGCGCGCTCGCACTCGTCGGCGACGGCTCCCGGGACACCTTCGTCACCGCCCTGAAAAAGCGGCTCAGGGGGCGGCTGGGCACGGACGCGGACACGGTGGACGAGGCGTTCGCCGACCGGTCCAGCCTCACGGCCCTCCTCGACGACATGACCTTCACCGCGGACGGCGGGCTGCGGGTGGCCTTCGACCGGGGCGACGTCGGCGTCCCCGCCGCCGGCTCCTACCTCGTGACCCTCCCCAAGGCGACCGTCACCCCCTGGCTGTCCGCCTTCGGCAGGCGCGCACAGCACCAGACCGTCCAGCCGTCCCGATCGCTCGCCCTAGGGGCGACGAACAAGGCGACGGCCGCCGCACCGACCCACACGGCCTCCGGCGACGACGACACAGACTGCAAGCGGGTCCGCTGCATCGCGCTGACCTTCGACGACGGCCCCGCCGCCCCGGAGACCGCGACCCTGCTGACCTACCTCGCGCAGTACAACGCCCGGGCCACCTTCTTCACGGTCGGCCAGAACGTCGTCGCCCACCCGGACCTGGTGCGTGCCGAGGCACGGGCCGGTAACGAGGTGGGCAACCACTCCTGGAACCACCCCGACCTCACCAAGCTCAGCGCCGAACAGGTCGCCTACCAGCTGGGCCGCACCAGCGCCGCGATCAAGGCCGCCACCGGCAAGGCCCCCGCCCTCTTCCGCCCGCCCTACGGAGCCGTCAACAGCACCGTCCGTGGCGCCACCACCCTCTCCCCCGTGCTGTGGACCCTGGACACCGAGGACTGGAAGTACCCCGACGCCGCGAAGGTCGCCCAGACGGTCATCGGCAAGGTGAAGCGCAACGACGTCGTCCTCATGCACGACATCCACCCCACGTCGGTCGCGGCGGTTCCCGAGATCCTGCGCACCCTCAGTGCCAGCGGCTACCACTTCGTCACCGTCAGCCACCTGCGCGCCACGATGTGAGCGCACCACACCCTCATCCCGCACGCCCAAATCCTCGTACGCAGGAACGGGACACTCATGCCCCAGCACGCTCGCCGACGCCTGACCCGCCGCGACGTTTTCCGCAGAACCGCCGTCGGCGGCCTCGGCCTCCGGCCACACGTCACCACGGCGTTCGCGAACGGCAGACCGAGGGTCCGGATCAACGACTGGGTCTCGACCGTCCCCACACCGGCCAAGGAGCCGACGACCCGGTCACTGACCGTGGGCTCCTACCGGGGCAACAACCACACCTACAGCTACGCCATCCTGGCGAGCGCCTGGGTCAATTCCCCTGGCTCCTACCAGGAGTTGACCCTCGACATCGTCAGCGGCTCCGGCGGCAGCGCCTACCTCAGCCCCGGGGTGCCGTACGACGCGATCGAACTCCTGCTCTGAGCGGCCCCCAGTGGTCCGACGCCCCTTCTCCAACAACCCAGTTGACAGTCCATCAGTCGCTCCGGCGTGGGGGCTGTCACGGTCGCTGACCGTCAGCGCCGGTCGCACAGGCCGTCGGCCCGTTCCATACCGTTCGCACTGCCCGTTCCAGGACCCCGCACATCAGCCCGATTTCCGCCGACGCCGAACGTCTGCTGTCCACCGGCACGTTGGACGCGCGGCTGTTGGACATCACGGAACTGATCCGCGTCGGCCGGGACGACGCGCGCTCGCACTCACTGCCGCTGATCGTCATGGAACGCCGCGGCACCGCGTCCGCCCGTTCCGCCCTCACCGCGCACGCCACCGACGTCGGCCGCACCCTGCGCGCCCCGAACGGCGGCACCCTCACCCAGTCCAAGGACAGCACCGGCGGCCTGTGGCAGTCACTGTTCAAGGGCTGGCATGCCGATCGCGTCAGCAAGCTCTGGCTGGACGGCAAGGCGGAGGCTCCGGACGACGAGAGCAACACGACAGTCGGCGCTCCCAGCGCCTGGAAGTCCGGCTGGGTTGGCGCCGGCCGCGGGGGCGGTGGCGACCACGCCGGCCATCGCAGAGACAACGGCCGCGCAGACCGGCATGCAGCGCTTGATCGTGTTGGTCACTCGTCTCTCGCTTCTGTGCCCTGGGAGTCGTGGACGGCGGGTCCGGCGAAGGGGGAGCGCGGGTCGGTCCCACCGCTGTGCATCAGGGAACAGAGCGTGGTTCAGAGTGGCATCGCAGCCGGATCAGAGCTTGATCAGAAACACGGCGCGCCTGGTGCCACATCGTTCCTGAGGGTTGCTCATGGGTCAGCTACGCATCCTCTGTGAGGGTCAGCGAAATCGTTGACGATGTTGTTGCCAGGCATCTACGTTCACGGCTGCCACCCCCACCGAAGGAAAGAGGCAGATCAGTGAAGCGCAGGACGGTACTCAGGACGGCGACGCTCGGCATGGCCGCGGCCTCGGCACTTCCGCTGCTCTCCGGTTGTTCGAACGACGGCGACTCGAGCGGCAAGAGCGTCTCCCTCACGTTCGACAAGGACGCCTACAAGACCAAGACCAAGACCGTTTCCACGGCGGACGGCGACAAGAAGGTCACGTACCACCTGTGGGAGGCGATCACGTATGTCACCAAGCCCGTGGACGAGAAGTACCAGAGTCTCAACGTCCTGGTGCCCGTGAAGATCGGGGACACGGAGATCGACGCCTCCGGCGCCCCGATCCTCCTCGACAACGCCATCGCCGGTTACATGTCCTCGTCCGTAACCGGCGGCGGCAGCGGAATGGGCGGGGGCGGTACGGCCCCCGGCGGCGGTGCCGCGCCCAGCGGTGCCCCGGGCGGCGGCAGCGGCATGCCCACCGGGGCCGCGCCGACCGGCGGGGCGGCCCCCGGCGGCGCTGTGCCGAGCGGCGCGGCAGGCGGCGCCCCGAGCGGGGGCACGCAGCCCGGTGGCGGCATGACGGGCAGCGGTCAGACGGTGGGCAACGGCGACCTCGCCCTCGCCGCCGGTTACGTCGTCGTCCAGCCCGGCGCCCGTGGCCGTGACAACGAGAAGGACGGCAAGTACTACGGCAAGGCACCGGCCGTGATCGTCGACCTGAAGGCCGCGGTGCGCTACATCCGACACAACAAGGGACGCATCCCGGGCAACACGGACTGGATCGTCTCCTCCGGCACCAGCGCCGGCGGGGCCATGTCCGCACTGCTCGGCGCCTCCGGCGACAGCCCGCTCTACGACGCGCACCTCAAGGAGATCGGCGCGGCCGACGCCAGCGACGCGATCTTCGCGAGCGCCGACTGGTGCCCGATCACCGACCTCGACCACGCCGACATGGCCTACGAGTGGATGTACGGCAGCGCGCAGATGGGCGGCAAGACCGTCGACCAGACCGTCTCCAAGGCACTCCGGTCCCAGTTCGCCGAGTACCAGGCATCCCTCAAGCTCAGGGGCGAGGACGGCTTCGGCACCATCACGGCCCGCAACTACGACGACTACCTGCTGAAGACTTACCTGGAGCCCGCCGCAACGAAATACCTGAAGGCCCTGTCGGACACCAAGCGCACCGCCTATCTGAAGGAACAGTCCTGGATCACCTGGTCCGGCGGCAAGGCGACCTTCACCTGGGACAAGTTCGTCGCGCACGTGGGACGGAGCAAGAGCGTGCCGGCGTTCGACGCCTTCGACACCTCGGCAGCCGAGAACATCGAGTTCGGCGACGAGTCCACCAACGCCCGGCACTTCACGCTGTACAGCCTGCGGCACGCGACCGGGAAGTCCAGTGCGCGGCTGGACGGCGACCTCCCCGAGAAGATCACGCTGATGAACCCGATGCACTTCATCGCGCAGAAGAACACCGCACGCTCGAAGAACTGGTGGATCCGCGTAGGCACCAGCGACACCGCCACTTCGCTCACGGTCGTCGGCAACCTCGCCGCGAGTCTGAAGAACCTCGGCGACAACGTCAACGCGCTCATGTACTGGGACGGTGGTCACGGCGCCAACGAGGACCCGGACGACTTCATCAAGTGGATCGCGCAGATCACCGGCTACGCGAAGTGACTCACCAACGTACCTCAGGAGCAAGGGTATTGACGGTGCCGCCACTCGCCTCCTGCGGTCCATCCGGCAAGGCGAACGAGGTTCGGCATATGGCATGAAAGCAGAGAAGGACAGCTCTCTCCTGAGGCGAGAAGGACGAGCCGCACCTGCCTCTTCCGCCCGCTCTTCGCCGCCCGCCGCAGCGCCCGCGCCGACACCCGCTGACTCCGCTCACCGTCGAGGTCGGCGCCCCCGGCACCGTCACGGGCTTCTCCGTCGGGTTCGGGGGCACCGTCCAGGCCGAGGCGGCAACCGTCAGGACGGCGTGGTGGATGGCGCCGGTGACGCC
>Ga0075367_10001146_pt1 | contig 11040 bp, 12 predicted proteins | sample EndMethybrTD3032_FD_71399 | JGI IMG/M metagenome (GOLD analysis project Ga0075367, IMG submission 71399) | Populus endosphere microbial communities from Tennessee, USA - Endosphere MetaG P. TD hybrid TD303-2 | ecosystem: Host-associated > Plants > Roots > Endosphere | place: USA: Tennessee...
CGCCAGGTACTCGAGGTTCACCTGATGGCAGATGCCGGTGCCGGGCGGCACGACGCGGAAGTTGTTGAAGGCGCCCGCCCCCCAGCGCAGGAACTCGTAGCGCTCCTTGTTGCGCTCGTATTCCAGCTCGACGTTTTTCTCGAAGGCGCCGGAGGTGCCGAAGAAGTCGACCATCACCGAGTGGTCGATGACCAGGTCGACCGGCACCAGCGGGTTGATCTTGGCCGGATCACCGCCCAGGCTCTGCATGGCGTCGCGCATGGCGGCGAGGTCGACCACGGCGGGAACGCCGGTGAAGTCCTGCATCAGCACGCGCGCCGGGCGATAGGCGATCTCGACCGCGGAGGTCTTGGTCTTCAGCCACTCGAGCACGGCCTTGATGTCGGGGGCCTTGACCGAGCGCCCGTCCTCATGCCGCAGCAGGTTTTCCACAAGCACTTTGAGCGAGAACGGCAGCTTGGAGAGCCCGGTCAACCCATTCTTCTCCGCATCCGGCAGCGAGAAGTATTCATAGGTCTTGGCGCCGACCTTCAGCGACTTCCTGCACTTGAAGCTGTCGAGCGAAAGCGGGGCTGGGCTCATGATGTCATCTCCTAGAACCGACGGCGCCGCATCTGGCGCGCGTTTCGGACTGGCCTCCGGGCGGAGGTGGGACTTATAAAACCGTTCTAATATGTGCTTCGGGGTCGGGGAAGCCCTCATGAAGTTGATGGCCGAGGCGGTGAGCGTGATGCGCGGCGACCGTATGGTTGTCACGCACCTCTCGTTCGGCGTCGAAGCCGGCGAAGCGCTGGTGCTGGTCGGCCCGAACGGCGCCGGCAAGACCACCTTGATCCGCTGCATCGCCGGATTGCTGAGACTATCCGCTGGCCAGATCCGCCTTGAGGGAGCGCAGCCTGAGCGCACGCTGGGCGAGGAATGCCATTATGTTGGGCACCTCAACGGCGTGAAGGCCAGCCTGACCGTCGAGGAGAACGCCACGTTCTGGTCCCGCTACCTCGGCGGTGCATCCGAACAGATCGAGCCGGCCCTTGCGACATTTGGTCTGGTGGCCGCGCGCGACATTCCGGCCGCCTACCTCTCGGCCGGCCAGAGGCGCAGGTTGGCGCTAGCACGCCTGCTGCTGGCCGCACGACCGGTCTGGCTGTTGGACGAGCCCGCCGTGTCGCTCGACCAGGCCGCACAGCAGGTCCTGACAACCGTCGTCGATGCGCATCTGGCGACTGGCGGACTTGTGGTGGCGGCGACGCATGCGCCGCTCGGATTTGCCCGCTCTCGAGAGTTGCAGCTTGGCGTCGCGGCGATGGCCGCATGAGCCCATTCCGCGAGCTTCTCCGTCGCGAGCTTGCGATGGCCTGGAAGGACGGTGGCACGATCGGTGTGGCGCTCGGCTTCTACCTGATCGTCGTCACGCTCCTGCCGCTCGGCCTGGGACCTGACCTCAATCTGCTGTCGCGCATCGCGCCGGGACTGCTGTGGGTGGCTCTGCTGTTGTCCGCGCTGCTGTCCCTCGGCCGCCTGTTCGAGAGCGACCTGGAGGACGGCTCGCTGGATGTGCTGGCGACCGGCCCGCTGCCGCTCGAAGCCGTAGCCGCGGCCAAGAGCCTCGCCCACTGGCTGACGACCGGAGTGCCGCTAGCGGCCTTGGCGCCGGCGCTCGGCCTTCTCCTCAATCTGCAGCCCGACGCTTACGCGGTGTTGGTGGCCACCATGCTGATCGGCACGCCGGCCATCAGCTTCATCGGCAGCGTCGGCGCGGCATTGACACTGCGCACCCGCCGAGGAGGACTGCTGCTGGCCCTGCTGATGCTGCCGCTATTCGTGCCGACCTTGATTTTCGGCATCTCTGCCATCAGCGCCGCGCTAACCAATTCGGAAGCCTATGGGCCGTCCCTGCTGATCCTCGGCGCCATCTCGCTGGCAGCCGTTGCGCTGGCCCCCGTGGCGACCGGTGCGGCCCTGCGATTCCAGCTTCAATAGGACGCGGCAATTCCCTCTCCCCATTTTTCATGGGGAGAGGGAGCGCACGTTTGCACTCCCGCCGCCGAAGGCCTAGATCATTGCCATGCAAACGCTGACCCAAAGGCTGGCCAACCCGACGCATTTCATGGCGCTTTCGGCGCGGCTGCTGCCTTGGGTTGCCGGCGCCGCAGGCGTGCTGATCGCAGTCGGCCTCTACCTCGCCCTGTTCGTCGCCCCGCCCGACTACCAGCAGGGCCAGACCGCCAAGATCATGTACGTGCACGTGCCGTCGGCGTGGCTGGCCATGTTCGGCTATGTGTTGGTGGCCGCGTCGAGCTTCGGGTTGCTGGTGTTCCGCCATCCGCTGGCCGACGTGTCGGCCAAGGCCGCCGCGCCGATCGGTGCCGTGTTCACCGGGCTGTGCCTGCTGACCGGCATGTTGTGGGGCAAGCCGATGTGGGGCGCCTTCTGGGTGTGGGACCCGCGGCTCACCTCGGTGCTGATCCTGTTCCTGCTCTATCTCGGCCTGATCGCGCTGCGCTCCTCGATCGAAGACGAGTCGCTGGCAGGCAAGCTGACCGCCGTGCTGGCCCTGGTCGGCATCGCCATCATTCCAGTGATCAAGTTCTCGGTCGACTGGAACAGCCTGCACCAGCCGGCCAGCATCACCCGGCTGGGCGCGCCCGCCATCCACACCTCGCTGCTGTGGCCGCTGCTGGTGATGACGCTCGGCATGGCGCTGCTCTTCGTGGCCTTCCACCTGAAGGCGATGCGCAACGAGATCCTGCGGCGGCGCGTCAAGGCACTGCGCATCGTCCGGGCCGACGCCGGTGCGGCCTTGGCGCAGCACGTGGCCGGGTAGCGCCATGGATTTCGGACCGCACGCTGGTTTCATCTGGGCGTCGTACGCGATCGCAGCGGTCGTGCTGTCGCTGCTGGCGGTGTGGCTGGTGCTCGACGGTCGCCGATTGCAGCGAACGCTCGATGAGCTGGAGGCGCACGGCGTCCGCCGCCGCTCCGCCTTAAACAATCCGCCAAAGGCGGGTTGAGCCGCATGGCCCGGCAGCACACCAACGCACCCAGCGCGCCCACCTCGCGTATCGGTGCGCTCGCCTGGCCGCTCGGCATCTTCTGCGTGCTCGCGTTGATCTTCGCCTATGGACTCAGCACCGGCGACCCATCCCGTCTGCCGTCGGCCCTGATCGGCAAGCGCGTACCGGCCATGACGCTGCCGGCTCTGGAGGGCCTGACCGACGGCACACGCGTCGTCCCAGGCTTCGACAGCGCCGACCTCGCCAAAGGCGAAGTGTCGGTCGTGAATTTCTGGGCCTCCTGGTGTGTGCCGTGCGTGCAGGAGCACCCGCTGCTGGTCGCGCTCAAGCAGCGCGCGGGCGTGCCCATCTATGGCGTCAACTACAAGGACCAGGCCGCCGCCGCCCGCCGCTTCCTCGGCCGCTACGGCAATCCGTTCGCCGCGATCGGCACCGATGCCAACGGGCGCGCCGCCATCGAGTGGGGCGTCTACGGCATGCCGGAGACCTTCATCGTCAACGGCAAGGGCGAGATCATCTACAAGCACGTCGGCCCGATCTCCCCCGAGACGCTGGAGGAAAAGCTCATTCCCGCGATCCAGGCTGCGCGGAAGCGCTAGAGCGAGATCGTTGTTTGATCGAAGCGCTTCGCTTCGATCAAACAACGTGAACCTCTCTCTAGAATTTAGAAGCAGCGCAGGATTCACGCTTCGGCCGATACGTTCGTTTTGGATCAACGGGGTTCAGTCCGAAGCGATCCTGCGCTGAGCCTCAGCAGGAAATAGCCGGCGGTCGCGGCCACCAGCGAGCCCGCCAGCACGCCCAATCGCAGCTGGGCGGCCTTGTCGACCTCATCGAATGCCAGCGTGCCGATGAACAGGCTCATTGTGAAGCCGATGCCGCCCAGCAGCCCGACACCCAGCAGCTGCGCCCACGACGCACCGTCCGGCTTGGCGGCAATACCGCTCTTGATCGCCAGCCAGGACACGCCAAAGATACCGAGCGGCTTGCCGATCAGCAGCCCGAGCGCGATGCCGAGCGGCACCGGCTCCAGCAGCTTGGCGAGCGACAATCCCTGCAGTGACACTCCGGCATTGGCGAACGCAAACAGCGGCAGCACGCCGAACGCGATCCACGGGTGCAGGCTCTCCTCCAACTGCTCGAGCAGTGTCGGCTCGCCCGGCCTCGGACTCGTCAGCGGAATAAAGATCGCCACCACCACGCCGGCCAGCGTCGCGTGCACGCCGGACTTGAGCACGCACACCCAGATGACGATGCCCGTCAGCAGGTAAGGCGCCAGCCGCGTCACACCTCGCGCGTTCAGCACCCAGAGCACGGCGATGCCGATCGCAGCCAGCCCGAGCGACAGCCATGACAGGCCCTCGGAATAGAACAGCGCGATGATCAGGATCGCACCCAGGTCGTCGAGAATGGCCAGCGCCAGCAGAAAGATCTTGAGCGAGCTCGGCACGCGATTGCCGAGCAGCGCCAGCACGCCGACCGCGAAGGCGATATCGGTGGCGGCCGGAATGGCCCAGCCCTTGAGACCGACCGGATCGCCAGCGTTGAGGGCAACGTAGATTAGTGCCGGCGCGACCATGCCGCCGGCTGCCGCCAACGCCGGCAAGGTCGCCTGGGCAACGGTGGACAGCTCGCCCCGCACCATCTCGCGCTTGATCTCGAGTCCGACCAGAAAGAAGAACACCGCCATCAGACCATCGTTGATCCAAAGCAGCAGCGGCTTGTCGAGCGCCAGCGGGCCGACGCGCACGCCGACCGGCGTGTCCAGGAACAGGCTGTACAGCCGCGACAGCGGTGAGTTGTCCATCAGCAGGGCGGCGAGCGCCGCTGCCATCAGCACGAGCCCGCCTGCAGCCTCGTGATGGAAGAAGGCCAGCGCGCCCTTCAGCTTGTCGCGAACGTCGGCGGCTGGCGTCATGTCGGGCTCGGGTTGGCGTTCAGGACGGCAAGATCGAGTACGGGGCGGCCCTCGCTCGCCGCGAGAACGCGATCCAGGCTGAGCAGGCTGGCGGCGAGCGCTGCCTCAGGCGGCTCATGCTGCAAAAGGCGGCCGAGAAACAGGCCGGCCAGCACGTCGCCGGCGCCATTTGGAATGGCGCTGCGCGTGCGGCTTTGCTGCTCGGAGATGGCGCCGCGCACCACCAGCAGCGTTCCAACACCTGCATCCGTGTGCGACGCGGAGGTCACCGCGACCGTCGACGGCCCCAGCTTGCAGGCCGCTTGCACGACCTCCACAGGGCTTTCGGCACGCAGGCCGGTCAGCCAGGTCAGCTCGAATAGGTTGGGGGTGGCGATGTCGGCGAGCGGGATCAGCCGGTCACGGATCGCCTCGGCTGTCTCTTGCGCGACGTAGAGACGGCCGGCGTCGCCGAGGATCGGATCGACGCACACCAGCACGCGTGGGTTGGCCGCCTTCACACGCGCGATGGCCTCCGCTGCCACCAGCACAGAGCCTGGCGAAGGGAAATAGCCGGTGAACACTGCATCGAGCGTTGGGCAGCAGCCGTCGGCCTCCAGCGCCTCCAGCATGGCTGCGAGATCGGGTTGCGGCAGCTCGTATCGCTGCAAACGACCGAGGCCTGGCCGGCTCGCCAGCAGTACGGTCGGCAGCGCCCAGACCTCATGGCCGAGCGATTGCAGCGCCGGCACATTGGCCGCGAGGCCGACGTGGCCGCGCACAACTTGCGACGAGATGGCGAGGACACGGGCCATGGGTGCCAACTTCATATCACGTTTCGTTCGCGCAGCGGCCGGTGCGCGGCGATGCGCGAATAGCCGAAGCGCGTCAGGTCGAGCGTCTGGAAGGCGCCGTGCAGGACCAGCTCGCCGATGGCGCGACCCGCGGCGGCGCCCTGCTGCGCGCCGTGTCCGGAAAAACCGTTGGCAAAGTAGAAGTTGCTCAGCTCCGGGTGCGGGCCGATAACGGCGTTGTGGTCGAACGTGTTGAAGTCGTAGAAGCCGGCCCAGGCATTGGCGACTTTGAGACCTTCGAAAGCCGGAACGCGCGCCGCGAGCTTCGGCCAGACCTCGTTGTCGAAAAAGCCGTGGTCGATGTCGTCGAGATCCTCGGCGGAGGGCTCGCCACTCTCCTCAGGCGACAGGCCGCACAGGAACAGCCTGCCCTCCGGGCGGAACCACACGCCGGACGAATCGACGGTCAGCGGCGCGCGATGCAGGGCGTCGGACGCCTCGCGGCTGTCGATGACGTAGACGAAGCGCTTGCGCGGCTCGACCGGCAACCGCAGACCGGCCAGGACTGCCAGCTTCCCTGCCCAGGGACCGGCCGCATTGATCAGCGCGCCGCAGGCGATGCGGCCGCCGCTCGCCAGCCTGACCGCTTCGACGCGGGCGCCCGCTTCAATGGCGGCAACCTCGTCATACAAGATTGTGACGCCGCGTTGCTGCGCCGCCTTGCGAAATAGTCCAGCAAGGCTGGGCGGATCGAACCAGCCCTCGCCCGTTTGGCCGTAGCCTCCAGCAACGATCCCGCTCGTAACCAACCAGGGGAACTGTCGTGCAAGCCTCTCACCGTCGAGCACCGCGATATCAGCGCCCATCGACTGCTGCAGGGCGACGTTCTCGGCGAGGATCGCCTGCGTGTCCGGCGTCGTCAGCAGCAGATAGCCCTGCTCGCGGAAGCCGACATCGGCATCGGCGCCGAACATCGACTTGAGCGAGCAGAACACCGACAGCGTGAACTGCGACATGGCGATGTTCTCGGGCGTCGAGAACTGCTGCCGCACGCCGCCGGCCGAGCGCCCGGTGCTGCCGGTCGCGTACGCGGGGTCGCGCTCGATCATAAGGATGCGCCGGCCCGACAACGCGCCATCCATGCTCAGAAAATAGGCGCATGCGCTGCCGACGATGCCGCCGCCGACGATGACAATATCTGCGCTTTGCACGTTCATCCTCGGACCCGAGCCACGCAAGGTGCTGAATCTGACGAATTGATGCCGGTCTGCCAAGCGGCGATGCACAGGCCTATGGCGACAACACCGCGCGGCACGACCCTTGCCTTGCTACTGACACCGCGTCCGACCACCAGCACCAGATCCGGACTTCGTGGATGGCTGGATACCGGCGACGAGCCCAGGTAAGACAGGCGCGTCCGTTTGCGAGGTGACCCATGCCGATCCGCCCACGACGCAGCGTGCTGTACATGCCCGGCGCCAACGCCCGCGCGCTGGAGAAGGCCAAGACGCTGGCCGCCGACGGCCTCATTCTCGACCTCGAGGATGCTGTGGCGCCCGAAGCCAAGGAGACCGCCCGTCGTCAGGTCTGCGACGCCGTCAAGGCCGGAGGCTACGGCAAGCGCGAGCTGATCATCCGCGTCAACGGCCTCGATACACCGTGGGGCGCGGCCGATCTTGCTGCCGCGGCAGCCGTGGGTCCCGACGCCATCCTGATCCCCAAGCCGTCCACCGGCGCCGACATCGTGCGCGCCACCGAGGCGATGGCCAGCGCCGGCGCGCCGGACAAGACCCGGCTGTGGGCCATGATCGAGACGCCGCTGGCCATCCTCAACGTCGGCGAGATCGGTGCGGTGGCCCGCAACAAGGGCGCGCGTCTGTCCTGCTTCGTGATGGGCACCAACGACCTCGTCAAGGAGACGCGCGCCGACCTGTCGAGCAATCGCCGCCCGGCCCTGTACTGGCTCTCGGCCGCCATCACGGCCGCGCGCGCCTACGGCCTCGACGTGCTCGACGGCGTCTACAACAACTTCAAGGACGTCGACGGCTACCGCCGCGAATGCGTGCACGGCCGCGCGCTCGGCTTCGACGGCAAGACGCTGATCCACCCCGACCAGATCGCCGGCGCCAACGAGGTGTTCGCCCCTGCCGCCGACGAGGTGGCCTTCGCCAAGAAGATCATCGCCGCCTTCGATCTGCCGGAGAGTCGCGGTAAAGGCGTCATCACGGTGGAGGGCCGCATGGTCGAGCTGATGCACGCCGAGATGGCGCGGCGCACGGTGGCAATTGCGGATGCCATCGCAGCAAGCGCGTGAGACATGGGGGGCGGCGCGATGACCGGCAGCAAGGCCAAGCTCGGCAACTTCTTCGAGGACTTCGCGGTCGGCCAGGTGCTGCAGCACGCCACGCCGCGCACCATCGGCCCCGGCGACGTCGCACTCTACATGGGCCTCTACGGACCACGCTTTGCCGTGCAGTCCTCCGACGCCTTCGCGCAGGCGATCGGCTATCCCAGCGCGCCGGTCGACGATCTGCTGGCCTTCCACACCGTATTCGGCAAGACCGTGCCGGACATCTCGCTGAACGCCGTCGCCAACCTCGGCTATGCCGAGTGCCGCTTCCTCAAACCCGTCTACGCAGGCGACACGCTCATCGCTGCCTCCGAGGTGATCGGCCTGCGCGAGAACGCCAACAAGACCTCCGGCGTCGTCTATGTGCGCACCACCGGCCGCAACCAGCACGGCGAGCGCGTGCTGGAGTACGTGCGCTGGGTGATGGTGCGCAAGCGCGACAAAGCCTCGCCGGCGCCGACCGCACTCGTGCCCGATCTTGCCGAGCGCGTCGAGCCGGCCGACCTCGCCTCCGCCGTGCCGCCGCTCGACCTCGCCGACTACGACTTCGCGCTGGCCGGCTCGCCCTACCGCTGGGGCGACTACGCCGTCGGCGAGAAGATCGACCACGTCGATGCCATGACGCTGGAAGAGGCCGAACACCAGATCGCCACGCGTCTCTACCAGAACACGGCCAAGGTGCACTTCAATCTGCATGAGCAGGCCCAGGGTCAGTTCAAGCGACGGCTGGTGTACGGCGGCGTGGTGATCTCGCTCGCCCGCGCGCTGTCGTTCAACGGGCTGGCCAACGCCTTCCACGTCGCCGCCATCAACGGCGGCCGCCATGTCGCGCCCTGCTTCGGCGGCGACACGGTTTACGCTTGGTCGGAGGTGCTGGAGAAAGCCGAGCTGCCCGGACGATCCGACATCGGCGCGTTGAGAACGCGTCTGGTCGCCGTCAAGAACCGCAACTGCGCGGACTTTCCCCTCAGCAACGGCAAAGGTGATTACGAGGAGGGCGTGATTCTCGACCTCGACTGCTGGCTCGTTCTGCCCCGCTAACGCCAGCTTAGCTGGTATACAATACACCTTTGCCTCTGCCGTGTGCGGGCACGGCCGTATGAGACATTCAGGCGATTGCAGAGCCGCGCCGCACCGCGTTAAAAGGCCGCGACAGCAGTTCCCGTGCAGGAGACGTCCGACATGGCCGACGCCACGCGAGCGATAGAGCGCCCGCTCTCTCCGCATCTGTCGATATATCGGATCATGATCAACACGGTGATGTCGATCGTGCATCGGATCACCGGCGCGGCGTTGTACTTCGGCACGCTGCTGCTGGCCGCCTGGCTGGTTGCCGCTGCCATGGGCGAGCGCCAGTTCACGCTGGTCAACAACCTGTTCGGCCACCCGGTCGGCCAACTCGTTCTGTTCGGCTACACGTGGGCCATCTTCCACCACATGCTGGGTGGCCTGCGCCATTTCATCTGGGACACGGGCCGCGGCTTCGAGATCTGGCAGATCAACCTGCTCTCGTGGCTGACCATCATCGGCTCCATCTCGCTAACGCTGGCGACCTGGTTCATCGGCCTGACGCTCAGAGGAGTGCTGTGAGATGAGCTTCCGCACCCCGCTCGGCAAGGTCCGCGGCCTCGGCTCCGCCAAGGAGGGCACCGAGCACTTCTGGAAGCAGCGCTTGAGCGCCGTCTCCAACCTGATCCTCGTCTCCATCGTCCTCGTGTTGCTGGTCAAGCTGGCCGGCGCCGACTACCTCACGGTGAAGCGCACGCTGGCCAAACCGCAGAACGCTATCCTGCTGCTTTTGCTGGTTCTTTCCGGCATCGTCCACATGCGGCTAGGTATGCAATCGATCATTGAGGACTATGTCCATTCGGAAGGGCGGAAGGTGCTGGCACTCATGCTAAATTCCTTCTTCACGCTGGTGGTCGGCTTGACCTGCGTGTTCGCCATTCTGAAGCTGAGCTTCGGGGCCTAGTGTGATGATCGAGAAATTCGCCGGCGCTCGCGGCAGACCTCGGAGCGAATTTCTCGATCTTAATCACACTAGCAACGTTATGAATCTAGTGTCCCTTATGATTCTGAAGTTCGCTCGGGACCCTAGCATCGAGCACAGGCGAACTTCAGAATCGGGACACTAGAAGAATGCCTGAGAACGTCCACGACAAAGGCAACGGCGTCGCCAAGCCGGCGCAAAACGGCAAGGCGTACCCGATCACGGATCACACCTACGACGTGGTGGTCGTCGGCGCCGGCGGCGCGGGCCTGCGCGCCACGCTCGGGTGCTCCGAGGCCGGCCTCAAGACCGCCTGCATCACCAAGGTCTTCCCGACTCGCTCGCACACCGTTGCGGCCCAGGGCGGCGTCGCCGCCGCGCTCGGCAATATGGGCCCGGACGACTGGCGCTGGCACATGTACGACACCGTCAAGGGTGCGGACTGGCTGGGCGACCAGGACGCCATCGAATACCTGTGCCGCAATGCGCCGGAAGCCGTCTACGAGCTCGAGCACTACGGCATGCCCTTCAGCCGCACCGAGGACGGCCGCATCTACCAGCGTCCGTTCGGCGGCATGTATACCGAGTTCGGCGAAGGCCCGCCGGCGCAGCGCACCTGCGCGGCCGCCGACCGCACCGGCCACGCCATGCTGCACACGCTGTACGGCCAGTCGCTGCGCCACTCGGCCGAGTTCTTCATCGAATACTTCGCCATCGACCTGATCATGGACCAGGACGGCGCCTGCCGTGGCGTCGTGGCCTTGTGCCTGGCCGACGGCAGCCTGCACCGCTTCCGCGCCAAGAAGACCATCCTGGCCACTGGCGGTTACGGCCGCACCTATTTCACCTGCACGAGCGCACACACCTGCACCGGCGACGGCAATGCCATGGTGCTGCGCGCCGGCCTGCCGCTGCAGGACATGGAGTTCGTGCAGTTCCACCCGACCGGCGTGTACGGCGCCGGCGTGCTGATCACCGAAGGCGCGCGCGGCGAG
>Ga0075367_10001147_pt1 | contig 11040 bp, 9 predicted proteins | sample EndMethybrTD3032_FD_71399 | JGI IMG/M metagenome (GOLD analysis project Ga0075367, IMG submission 71399) | Populus endosphere microbial communities from Tennessee, USA - Endosphere MetaG P. TD hybrid TD303-2 | ecosystem: Host-associated > Plants > Roots > Endosphere | place: USA: Tennessee...
CCCTGGCCGTCGATGGCCAGGCCATTGGCGTAGTTGGCCCGCTCGCGGAACAGCAGGGTCTCGCCCTGGGCCGTGCGCTTCCAGATGCGGTTGTTCTTCACGTCGGTGAAGTAGAGGTCGCCGGCCTCCGTGGCGGCGGGTCCCTCGAGGAAGGCGAAGCCGCCGAGCACCCGGAGCGGCGGCGAGGGCGCGGCCTTGCGCACCTTCACGGTCAGGTAGCGGAAGGGCGGCGCCGTGGGGAGGACCTGGTGCGGCTCCCCGGCGGGGATCCAGAGGATGTCGCCCGGGCCCAACGCGCGGCGGCGCCCGCCGACGATCCGGCCGCCGCGATGCTCGCCCGGCGAGATCAGCCGCCCGCCTTCCGCCGCCCCGCCCAGCAGCACGTCGGCGCGACCCGCCTGGACCACGAAGATGTCGGACATCTCGGCGTGGATCTCAGGCTCGCCGGCCACCAGGCGGACCGCCGTGGACACCGCATAGCCCTCGCCCGACCAGATCCCCTGCCGCGCGAAGCCGTCGACCGGCCGCGCGAGGAAGGCCTCGAGCTGCGCCGCCGTGAGGGCCTGATCCTGCGCCTGCGCGAGGGCTCGCGGACCGGATGCGAGCAGAAGCGCCGCCGCGAGCACCGCCTGAAAACGCGCCATGCGCCTGCCCTCCCCGCGGACCCGCTCTTGGTCCGGCGACCGCGCCACCGGACCCACATTGGCTAGTATTTTTTCCCAGCCCGTTCAACGCCGTTCGACCTCCAGGGGGCGGAGCGCCCAAGGCGGCGCGGGGCTCAAAAGCCTGTCGTCCGCAGGCCGGCGAGCTGCCTCGGATAAGTCAGGATAATTTTTCTGACCAATTGAAAGGGGCCTGCCCGTCCGATAATCAGGAGGCGGGGAAGGAAGCATGTTCCATCAGCTCGTAACGCCCGTGGCCGGCAGCCTGGCGGCCTCCTTTCTCGTCGCCGCCGCACCGATCGCCACGGTGCTCGGCCTGCTGGGCGTCGCCCGCCGGCCGGCCTGGCAGGCCTCGGCCGCGGGCCTGCTGGTGGCGCTCGCGCTGGCCCTGCTGGTCTGGAAGTTCCCCGCCGACCTGGCGCTGAGCAGCGTCGCCGCGGGCGCCGCCTTCGCGGCCTGGCCGGTCATGTGGATCGTGCTCAACGCCCTGCTGCTCTACAACATCGCCGTGGTCTCGGGCCGGTTCGAGGCCTTTCGCGCCTGGCTCATCGCCCACCTGCCCAACGACCGCCGGGTGGTGCTGGTGGTCATCGGCTTCTCCTTCGGCTGCCTGCTCGAGGGGGTCGCGGGCTTTGGGACGCCCATCGCCATCACCAGCGCCCTGCTCATCTCGCTGGGCTTCAAGGCCATCGACGCCCTCGTCTTCACCCTGATGTTCAACACCGCGCCCGTGGCGTTCGGCGCCCTGGGCGCCCCGATCACCACCCTGAGCGCGGTCACCCAGCTTCCGGACGTGGCGCTGGGCGCCATGGTGGGGCGGCAGTTGCCGCTCATCGCCCTGTTGCTGCCCTTCTACGTCATCGCAGCCTATGGCGGGGTGCGGGCGCTGCGCGGGATCTGGCCGGTGCTGCTGGTGGCCGGCGGGACCTTCGCCGTGGTGCAGTTCGCCGCCTCGAACCTGCTCAGCTACGCCCTGACCGACGTGCTCTCGTCGCTGGCCTCGCTGGGCGCGACCCTGCTGTTCCTGAAGGTCTGGAAGATCCCCGCGGACGCCGACTATGCGCTGGACGTCGCGCCCGCGGCGCTGGCCCCGGCGGGGGCGAGGATCGCCGCCTGGCAGGGGTGGGCGCCTTGGCTGATCCTGTCGGCGACGGTCATCGCCTGGGTGCACTTCAAGGTGAACACCCTGGGGGAGATCAAGGTCCCCTGGCCTGGGCTGCACGAGCAGGTGTTCATCACCACCTACGGCAAGCCCTATGCGGCGATCTGGACCTTCCAGCCGCTGGCCACGGGCACGGCCATCCTGGCGGCGACCGTGATGACCGCCCTGCTGGTGCGCCTCTCCTGGCGCCAGCTCTTGACGGCCCTGGCGGCCTCGGCGCTGCAGATCCGGCTGGCGCTGGCGACCACCATGATCATCGTCGGCCTCGCCTATCTGATGAACTACTCCGGCATGGCCTACACCCTGGGCGTGGGCGTCGCTTCGGCGGGCGCCCTGTTCCCCCTGCTCTCGGCCTTCCTGGGCTGGATGGCCGTGTTCCTGTCCGGCAGCGACACCTCGGGCAACGCCCTGTTCGGCAATCTCCAGGTCGTGGCCGCCCGCCAGCTGGGCTTGAGCCCGGTGCTGATGGCGGCGACCAACGCCTCGGGCGGGGTGCTGGGCAAGATGATCTCGCCGCAGAACATCTGCACCGGGGCGGCCACCACCGAGCTGAAAGGCCGCGAGGGCGAGGTGCTGGCCCGCACCTTCAAGCACAGCCTGATCCTCACCCTGCTGCTGGGCCTGCTGGTGATGGCCCAGCAATACCTGTTCCCCGGCGTCATCCCCCGATGAGCGGCCAGGGCCTGGCGCTCGGCGCGCCCTTGCTGCTGCTGGCGCTTGCGGGCTGCGCGACGGGGCACCGGGCGGAGCGGGACTATCTGGCCGGCTACCAGGCCGCCGAGGCCGCCCGCCGCCCCTTCGCCCCGATCACCGAGACGGCGCCGGCCACGACGCTCGCCCAGGCCTATCGCCTGCAGTCGCGCCTGGCGGCGTCGAGGGTGGCGCGGGGGGACAGGGTCGCCGGCTACCGCGGCGGGCTGGTGTCGCGCGCCGCCATGGCCGGGCGCGGGGTCGAGGCGCCGCTGGCCGGGGTGCTGTTCGCCTCCGGCCTGGCCGCCGACGGGGCGAGCATCTCGCTCTGCGGCTATCGCCGCATGGTGGTGGAGCTCAAGCTTGGCTTCCGGTTCGCCCGGGCGGTCCGCACCCCGCCAAGGGACGTGGAGAGCCTCGCCCGCGCGGTGGGCGGGGTCGGTCCCGTCGTCGACCTGCCCGACATCGCCTATCGCGATCCCGACCACTACGGCGCGGCCGACATGGTGGCGGCCAACATCTCCGCCGCGCGCGACGTCCTGGGCGTCTTTCGGCCGGCCGCCGGCCTGGACCTGGACGCGCTGAGCGTCTCCCTAACCCGCGACGGCCAGGTGGTGACCTCGGGCCGCGGCCGGGAGTCCCTGGACGACCAGTGGGGAAGCCTGCTGGCGGTGACCGAGCAGATCCTGGCGAGCGGCCGCACGATCGCCGCGGGCGACCTGGTGCTCACCGGGCGGATGGGCGCGCGGCCCTGGATGGCGGCCGGCGCCTACCGGGCCGATTATGGCCCGCTGGGGGTGGTCGCCTTCACCGTACGAGACTGTGACAAGGCAGCGTGAGTTGAGGCCGTCGATGAGAGCGTTGATTTCCCCCGCGGACGAGTCGCCTGGAAAGCCCGCGACGAGTCGCAGGCCGCGCCGGGGCGCCGGCCTTGCGCTGGCGGCGGGCCTGGCGGCGATCACCGCCGCCCCCCGCAGCCTCGGCGAGACCGCGAGCCCTGCGCCGCCGAGCCCGGCGGAGATCGAGGGGATCGTCTTCGAGCGCCAGCAGCTCATGCAGCAGCTCGACAAGGACGCCGAGACGCTGGGCAACATCGTCGCCGGCGTCCTGCCCAAGGCCCGGCTCGCGGAGGTCACCCGATCGATCGCCGAGGGCGCACGGGACTCCGTCGCCGCGTTCAAGGACGTCGCGCCTGGCGGGCGCGCCAAGCCGGAGGTCTGGTCCAACCACGCCGAGTTCATGCGCGACATGGAGGCCTTCGCCAGCAAGGCGCAGGGCATGGCCAAGGCCGGCGAGAACGGGGACGTGGACGCCGTCACCGGACTGATGGTCGACGCCCTGCCCTGCAAGCAGTGCCACGACCGCTATCGCGGGCCCAAGCCGCCCTGACCGGCGCAGGCCCTCGCCGGCCACGCCCCCTTTCTTGTCCCCCCACACAGGCGCCCTTCATGCGACCCACATCCTGGATCACGCCCCTTCTGCTGATGACCGCCGCCGCGGCGGTGGCGGCCACCCCGGCCGAGGCCATCAAGACCCGGATCGCCGGCTTCCGCAGCCTGGGCGCCGCCTACAAGGCGGTCAACGACACCCTGCGGGCGGGCGAGCCCCGCTCGCCCCGGCTGCAGGAGGCGGCCACGCAGATCCTCGCCGCCGCGCAGAAGCAGCGCCAGTGGTTCCCCGCGGGCTCCGGTCCGCAGGCGGGAATCAAGACCGCCGCTCGGGCTGAGATCTGGACCAAGCCCGCCGAATTCCGCGCCGCCCAGGACGCGCTCGTCCTGCAGGCCACGGCCTTCGAGCGGGTGGTGAAGACCGGCGACGAGGCGCAGATCCGGTCGGGGGTCCGGCTGCTGGGCGCCAAGTGCAAGGCCTGCCACGACAGCTTCCGCACCGCCGACGACCACTAGGCTCACACGTCCTCAAACCCGAAAGGAGACCTCATGCGCACGACCAAGAGGGGCTTTCTGATCGCCACTTGCCTGGCGCCCCTGGCCGCGGTCCTGGCCCCGAGGGCGAAGGCCGCCGAGGCGGCCTGCGGCGCCGACCTGTCCCTGTCGCAGAAGAACCGGCGCCGGGCCCTTGGCTATGTGGACGCCTCGCCCGACCCGAAGACCAAGTGCAGCCTCTGCACCTACTACACCCCGGGCGAGGGCGGCTGCGGGACCTGCCAGATGCAGGGCGGCGGCGCGGTGAGCGCGGGCGGCCTTTGCAAGTTCTTCGTCGCCAAGGCCTGAAGGCCAGGCCGCGCTGGCGGCAAGCTCACTTGTCTGCGGGGCGCTCGACCTCGGCCAGGCTGATCTTGCCGCCGTCGGGACCGGGCGGCCAGGGCTCGATCTTCCCGGCCAGCAGGGCAAGGTCCTGCTTGGGCGGAATGAAGGCCGGAACGCCCTCGATCTCGTAGGCCGAGGAGATGGCGGTGAATTCGCCGGTGTCGGGGTCGGGCATGGCGTCGGCGGCCCGCTTGACCGCGTTGTAGAGGCCGGGGATCTCGTAGCCGATCGTGTATTCGAAATCCGACGACTTGGAGATCGCGTTCTCCATGAACCGCCGCCAGTCCTGATATCCGCCCAGCACGGCGTTGATCGTCCCATCGGGCTTGAATTCGATCCGCAGCTGGGCGTTGGCGAGCCCGATCGAGCCCGACACCGAGCTTTCGTGCAGGTTCATGTGCTTCAGCGGCTCGGTGGTGAGGACGCCATCGACGATCCGGCCCTTGAAGCGGACGAAGTCGAGGTTGAACTCCGGCGCCTCGTTCACCCGGAAGGTGAAGTCGGGCAGGATCGCCTTGCCGGCGCGGCGCATCGGATCGGTGCTGTAGAGGATGGTCACGGCGACGTCGTTGTCGTTGCGCTCGTCGTCGATCCCGCTGACTTCGATCAGGATAGAGAGCCCACCGGCCCGCCGCCCCTCGTTCGTCAGCATGGGCTGGAAGCCGTCGCGCCGCCAGCCGACGACACAGCCCTCGATGGCGAAGAGCTGGTTATCGATCCCCCGCCGGCCGTCCGGGGAGACGTAGTTCCGGTGCTTGCGCACGCCCGGCGGCGGGGGCCCCGACCCGTCGTCGCCGTCGAGGTCGAAGCCGCGAACGACGTCCACCTTCGGCGCGAGGAAGCCCGGATCCTTCACGATTCCCGGCAGCAGGGTGACGTTCATCTCGTCGGGCCCGCGATAGGGCAGGATCTTGGTGGTGACCCCGCCCTTGGCCGCCAGGGCCGCGCGCTGCGCCGCCGCCCGCTCGGGCGACATCAGGGCGTAGTATTCCGCCTCGCCGGGCTTGGGGTTCATCTTCTCGCACTGGTCGGGACGGGCGTCGGCGATGGCGGTGACCCAGGTGACCACGAAGATCTTGCGGGCGCCCGACGCGGTGACGGGCGCCAGCTTCGCCGGCTGGGCCTTCAGCGGGCGCGGCTGCGGCATCGGCCGGGTATTGAGCCAGTCGATCGCCTCGAAGTGAAGCTGCAGGGCCTGCTCCGGGGCCTCCTCGACCACCGGGCAGGTCAGGGTGACGTTCCTGAGCGCATATTCGTAGTAGGCCGGCACGTCCGCGGGGCGCGGCCCAAACTCCTGGGTGTGGCGCATCAGCTCCGAGGACTCGGCGTAGGTGACGCGCGGCAGCTTGGTCCCGCCGCGGCAGGCCTGCATCAGAGCCGGCAGGCCCGGGCTGGTCTTGTCGATGGCGAGCGAAAGCACCTCGGGGCCGCTCTCCGGGGCCGTCGAGCCGGTGAACTTGAAGGGATTGTACTTGGCGGCCGTGCCGCGGGAGGCGCGCATCCTGACGTGCTCGCGCCAGTAGTTCGCCTCGGCGCGCACCCAGCCGTGATAGGCCGGCGGGGCCTTGGAGCCGCCATCCGCGCCCGGAACCTGCAGATAGCTGGGGCCGACGTAATACTGGGCGGCCGCGGGCGAGGCGAGCAGGGCCGCCGCCAGGCTGGCGACGGCCGCGCAAAGCCGCCAGCGACCCACGCGTCCTTGGCGATCAAGACCTTGCATCCAGCCCACTCCCCCTCGCCTCGACCGCCCTAGGCCATGACCTCGGTGATCGGCTTGGTCGCCCGCATGGCGCCCTCGCCCCAGGTGGTCGTGGGCATGCCCAGCACCTGCTGGATGGTGAGGCCCACCCGCGAGCTGGGATCGCCCCCGCCGGAGATGTGCTGCCCCGACTTCCATTTCCCGCCGGCCCGGCCGGCCACCATGATCGGCAGGCTGTCGACCGAGTGGATCTTGGCGAAATTGCTCTCCGAGGTGGCCAGGACCAGGCTGTGGTCGAGCAGCGTGCCATCGCCCTCCTTCACCCCGTCCATCAGCTTCAGCATGGTGGCGAAGGTCGACATGCTCAGCTCCATGAAGAAGGTCGCCTTGGGCTGGTAGCCCAGCTTCTCGTCGACCGGCTCCTCGTGGGTCAGGGCGTGGAAGGAGTTGGCCTCGCCCTCCTTGCGCAGGTTCGAGCCCGCCATGGAGAGCGCCAGGTTGAACACCCGGGTCTGGTTGCAGGCCAGGGCCATCACCACCAGTTGCGCCAGGGCCTCGTGGGTGGCGACGGCGGTCTCCCACTCCGCGCCCAGGGTCATCTTCGGCGGCGCCTTGGGGATCAGGCAGGCTTCGGCCGGGGCGGGCTTCTCGAGCATGGCGCCGAGCTGCTGTTCGACCTGGCGGACCGAGGTGAAGTACTGGTCCACCCGCTGGCGGTCCGCCGCGCCCAGGCTGCGCATCAGGTCGTCGCGCTCCTCCTTGACCGAGCTCAGCACGCTCCGGCGCAGCATGATCTCGGGATCGGGCTTGAACTCGGCCTTGTTGGGGTCCTGGAACTCGGACCCGAAGATGCGGCGGTAGAGGTTGACCGGGTCGACCTCGCTGGGATTGACCGTCGAGCCGGCGCGCATGCTGTAGCTGACGGCCGGATCGCCCGTGCAGGCCACTTCCAGGGAGCGGAAGCGCGCGCCATGGCCCATGTGGTCGGCGACCAGGCAGTCGATGGTCGGAAGCTCGCTGCTGCCGCCGCCGACGCCGCCCTTCAGCGGCGCGCAGCCCGACAGGGTCGCCATGACGCCGGACCAGTGGACGAGGTTGGGCTTGCCGTCGAGGACGCAATTGAAGTTGGAGAAGACCGACACCTTGTCCTTGAACGGGGCGATCGGCTTCAGCTCCTCCTTCAGGTCGTAGTCGTGGCCGGTCTTGCTGGGGAACCAGCGCGAGGCGTTGACCCCGCAGCCCCAGAACCAGGTGCCGAACCGCGTCGGGATGGGCGCCCCGGTGGCCGCCATGGCCTGGCCGTTGCCGTCCAGGAACAGGTCCAGCAGGGGCAGGCCCACCGAGACGGCCGCTCCGCCCAGGAAGCCGCGCAGCAGACTGCGCTTGGTCCAGTCAGCCATCTGATCCTCCGATCGAAAGCGCCGCCGTCGTCATCTCGCCGCCACCCGCTCCCCGACCGCCTTGGCGGCGGGCGCCCGGGCGAAGGCAGGACTGGTGACCATGCCGCGCAGCAGGGCCCGCAGCCGGTAGCCGTCCTTGGCGAAGGCCTGGTTCGCCTGCTCGATCCAGGCGCCGTCGGCGTCGTCGGCCGGCCGTCCCGCGCCATATTCGAAGGAGCGCTGGACCAGGCACGCCGGGACGTCGGGGCTGTCGTGCAGCAGGCGCGAGAGCTCGATGAGGCCGTCGTAGGACTTGCCGTCGAACGTGCCGGTGGCGTCGATCGGCGCGCCGTTCTCCAGGGTGCGGTAGCCGCCCACGGCGTCGTACTTCTCCATCGACAGGCCGATGGGGTCGGTGAGCGCGTGGCAGCCGGCGCAGGCCGGGTTCTCGCGGTGGATGGTCAGCCGCTGGCGGGCGGTGCGGTGCTCGGGATTGTGGACGTCCTGCACGAGCGAGAAGTTGACGTTCGGCGGCGGCTTGGGGACCGGCTGGCACAGCAGGAACTCACGCACCGACTTGCCGCGGATGGTCGGCGAGCTGCGCCCCTCGTGCGTCGGGTCGAGCATCAGGAAGGCCGCCAGCGTGAGCAGTCCCCCGCGCGGATCGTTCGGGCCGAAGACGAAGGGCGCCCAGCCCTCCATGCCGGCGGCGTCCACCGGGACCTTGTAGAGGGCGCCCAGGTTGCGGTTCATGAAGGTCTTCTTGGTGGTGAACAGGTCCCGGTAGTCGCCCTTGTCGACCACCAGCAGGGAGACGATGGTCCGCAGGGTCTGCTCCTGGGCGTCCTTGGCCAGCTGGGAGCTGAACTTGGGATAGATCTCCTGGTCCTTCGACAGGCTCTGGAACTGCTCGTAGCCGAGCATGTCCGAGAAGAAGGAGCGCACGCCCTGCTCGAAGCGCGGGTCGGCCATCAGCCGGTCGACCTGCCGGCCGAGCCTGGCGGAATCGTAGAGATCGCCGGCCGCGGCCGCGTCGAGCAGCGCCGCGTCGGGGGGCGCATCCCAGAGCAGGAAGCTGATCCTTGACGCCAGGGAATAGGCGGTGAGCCGCCGCCCGCCGGGATGGGCCGGATCGGGCTCGCTCTCCTCCACGCGGAAGATGAAGTTGGGCGAGATCAGCAGCCGCGCCAGGCCGGCCTCCAGGCCCTTGTCGAAGCTGGAGGACTGGGCGGCGGCCCTGGCGATGCCGAGGGTCGAGCCCAGCTCCGAGGGCGAGAGGGGACGGCGATAGAGCAGCCGGCCGTACCTGGCGAAGAAGGCCGTGGCGCAGGCCTCGTCGAAGGCGGCGGCCTTGCCCGCCGCGCAGGGCGCGGTCGTGGCCCGGCGGTCGTCGGCCAGCACCCGCGCCGATATCTCGCGGGCGCGCAATTCGTACTGCTCGACCCCCGAGGGCGAGACCGTCACCCGCCCATCGCCGATGGCCATCAGGCCGTCCTCGCGCAGCGGCGGATCGAAGCGACCCGGCACCTGGATCCCCGGCCCGAAGATCTGCTCGATGGAGCGGACGTATTGCGCCTCGTTCAGGCGTCGAAACCCGGAGGAGCCCGCCGTCGCCTCGTCCTTCGGCGTCGCCCGCGCGGTCGCCGAGAAGATCGCGCCCCCGCCGCAGACCAGCAGCAGGACCGCCGCGCACCCCCCGATGACGAAGGCCCGTTGCGCCGCGCCTGGCCGGCTCAACCTGCTCGCCACCTTGCGCATCAAAGACGTTCCTCCGCTTCGTTGGCCGGCGCGCGGACGCCGGCGGCCAAAGCTACTACAGACCCGCTCCCGGGGTAATCTCAACTCGCCGCCGGAAGCGACATTTCAATTTTGGTATATTATTATGTCCAGGACAAATCCCGGCCGTCGGCGCGGCTACTGGACGATCTCGACCTTGTATCCGTCCGGGTCGTTGGTCCACACCACCTGATGGGTCTCGTGGCTCTTGCGGATGTCCGTCGTGGTGAAGCCCGCCGCCCGCAGCCGCGCCTGGATGGCCGGCAGGTCGCTCACGTGCAGGGCCAGCCGATCGTAGCCATGGCCATGCTCGATGGCGCGGGGCGTGGGCCCCTCGCGATCGCTGAGCAGCATCAAGGTGGGCGCATGCGGATCGTCGCTGAAGCCGAGGGAGACGCTGGGCTTGTCGGCCGGCCCAAACTGGCCCCTCACCTTCATCCCCAGGACGTCGCGATAGAACTTCAGGGAGCGACCCACGTCGGTCACGTACATGACCGGGCCGACGATCGTGTTCACGGCGAGCGCAGGGACGGACGCCGGCGACTGCGCGCGCGCCGCGGCGAAGGACGCGCTGGCCAGGAGCGCCAGGACGAGGGTGTGGAACGGTCTCATGGGAAACTCCTCTGCGGCTTCGCCGAAGGACGATCATTGAAGGGAAGACCCGACGATGCGCGGCCTCGCCCGGCGGTCTCCGGCCGGTGGACCACGCCGCATGAAACCTCCCCATCGGCGCACCGAACATGGATGTCGCGCTGCCTTCCATTTTGGATAAGTCTTTGCTCCAAACTTTTCAACGGGCCAGTATCGAGCCCGCCGGGAGGGGCCGCCGAGCCCCTGTCGCGCAGCGCCAAAGCGTCGGGAGCGCCACGAAAATGCAGAACCGAAAGACGATGGCCCGCGGTGTTTCAGCCGGGATGCTGGCGCTGTGCCTCGCAGGCCTTGGCGCCGCGGCGCTGGCCCAGCCCGCCGCGACGGCGGCCACCAAGCGCTGGGAGGAGGCCCGCCCCCTATCGTGGTTTGGCGAGCGGCCGGCCTTCTCGCCCGACGGCAAGCGCGTCGCCTTCGTGAGCAAGCCGTTCGGGGACGCCTACGAGATCGACCTGGCGACGATGAAGGTCCGCAACCTGACCGCCCACGTCCCGCACCAGGGCATTCTTCGGGTGCAGTACCTGCACAACGGCGACTATCTGATCACCGCGCCGCGCGTCTACGCCGGCCCCGAAACGCGCTTCAAGGACGCCGAGCTGTGGGTCCTGGACAAGGGCCTGGAGCGAGGGCTCTCGCCTCTGGACCAGATCGTCATGGAGGGGGTGGCGGTGTCACGCCTGGCCGACCGGATCGCCTTCACCGAACTGCCGGGCGCCAGCAAGGACACGCAGTTCTACACCGCCGACATCGTCTATGA
>Ga0075367_10001148_pt1 | contig 11038 bp, 2 predicted proteins | sample EndMethybrTD3032_FD_71399 | JGI IMG/M metagenome (GOLD analysis project Ga0075367, IMG submission 71399) | Populus endosphere microbial communities from Tennessee, USA - Endosphere MetaG P. TD hybrid TD303-2 | ecosystem: Host-associated > Plants > Roots > Endosphere | place: USA: Tennessee...
GGTGACTTCGACGGCGACGGCAAGGCCGATCGCGGCGCCTATCACCCGGTGAGCGGAGACTGGCTGGTGCTGTTGTCGGGCGCGGGATACACCAGCTTCATCGCGAAGACCGCCGGCGGGACGGGATGGACGCCCGTGCCCGGTGACTACGATGGCGACGGCAGGACCGACTTCACCGTCTACAACGGCTCCACCGGACAGTGGTTCGGCCTCGAATCCAGCACCAACTACGCGACCGCGCTTTCGATTGGCTACGGCGGCAGCGGGTACGCCGCCATCCCCGCCGATTTCGACGGCGACGGCCAGACCGACATCGGCGTCTACCACGGCGCGTCCGGCGCCTGGTCGGTGCTGCTGTCATCAGGCAACTACGCGAGCAGCCTTTCGATATCGGTCGGCGGTACGGGATGGACGCCGGTGCCCGCCGACTTCGACGCGGATCGCAAGGCCGACTTCGTCGTCTACAGTGCGGCCGCCGGTCAGTGGTACGGACTGAAGTCCGGCAGCGGATACACGACGACGTTCAACATGTTCTGGGGCGGCGCGGGATACGTTCCGGTGAAGGGCGACTACGACGGCGACAACCGCGCGGATCTCGCGACGTACGTCGCGTCGTCGGGTACGTGGTACATCCTGCTCTCGGGCGCGAACTTCACGACGGCGATGTCACGCAGCCTCGGTGGCGCCAGTCATATGCCCCTGCCGCAATACCCATAGTGCCGTCACACGGCCTTCAAGCGGACGGACAGGTCCGCCACGGCAGCGCCACACCGTCGCCGCGGTCCAGACGCGTGAGCTGCTCGTGGGCATAGTGCCAGCCGTCGTTGTCCGTCTGCAGGAAGAACCTCTCCGCCTCGTCGAGACAGCGTCTCGCCAGCGTCACGGCCTCGTGACGAGATATCTGCCCCTGTAGGCCACGCGCCCACGCCAGCTCGGCTCGAGCCAGCAGCAGACAGCCGTTGTCGTACGGACTGTGAGTGCGCTGCACCATCTTGAACGCCGTCTCGATCAGTCGGCCGGATTCCTCGAACTCGAACGTTCCCGCGAGTAGCCTCGCCAGCAGTATCTCCGCTTGTGCGGAGCTTCGACCGATGCCGACCTTCTCGTCGATCTTGATGGCGATGGCAAGAAGCGCCCTGGCGAACGCGACGTCGTCGCTCTTCGAACGTGTTCCCTTCTCCACCAGGGCGGTGAGCGCGAGATTGAAGATCGCGCCTCCGAGCGTGAAGAGATCGTTCACGATCAGCGACAGGGCAATGGCATCGGCCAGGTGGAACCTGGCTTCCGCGCAATCGCCCTGACGGCGCGACAGCACGCCCAGCGTGTTGTAGAGGATCGCCTCCCGCGAGAGATCCGCGCCATCCTTGGCGCGCTTCAGCGCGGATTCGATCGCCGTCCGGTGAGCCGCCGCGCTTGCGCCATAGCTCCGCAGCGCCTCCATGGAGGCGAGCCGGGTCTGACAATGCCTGCCGAGCGGATCGGTTCCCCACACGACATCCTGAATGGACGGGTCCACGCCTCTCGCGATCGCCAGGCGCTTCTCGACGCGGTCGCGGGCCTCGTGGAACCCGCCTCGGCTGTCCTCGGCGCGGATCAGCAGCAGCGCCGACACCTTCAGGCTGCGGCCCTCCGTCGAGTGCTCCAGCGCCAACTCCGCCGCTCGAACGGCGTCGGCGGCTTCTCCTCGATAAAACGCAATCTGCGCGTGAACCACGTTCGTGAGCCACTCCACCGTGGTCGGAAGGGCCGGCGCCGCCATCCCACGATCGCTCAGCCAGCTTCTCAGCTGCGCGTCGTCCTGGACGACGTGCAGATCGAGGTCGGCCGGCAGCCGCCATCGCTGCGTGACCTTCTCGTTGTCGACGCACCTCCCGATCGCGATCTGGCGATCCACTCGTTTGGCGACGATCTTTCCGACGCTCGTCTCGCTGACGCCCTTCCATCCCGTGAGCTCGGCGATGTGCCCGGCGGTGACCCATGCGTCGTCGCGCCGGCGCGCATAGGCGAGGCGGGCGAGGAATTGAAGCCACCGTTCGTCGTCCACCGTCTCGAGCGACGCGTCCGCCTCACTGATGGTGGCCCTGGCGGTCTCCAGATCGATGTGCAGTGCCGATTTCATCGTGAAAACGTGTGAAAACACCGCCGCGGATACTGAGTCCGACAGAATCGTAATCAAGGCCTCTGAAGGACTCAACAGGCCGAAAGTCCCTGTAGGAAGAGAGCCCTGCCTGTCGTCGGTGAACCTCGTGATTGGAGGGACGGTATGACTCCCCGCGTTGCCTTCGCACTCGCCTTCGCCGGCCTCGCGTCGTCAGGAGCGGCAGGGCAGGCTCCTGCAGCACCACAGGCGACGCCGCGGCCGACAGCGGTGCAAGCGGCACCCACGCCGGTCGCCCCTCCCGCGCCCACGTCCGGATCCGCTCCAATCCCCGCCAGCAACGCGTCCGCGCCGTCCGCGCGGCCGGCGGATGGCGGCCCCACGGCGCCGGCGGTGTCCGTCGATGCGGCCGGCGCGTCGCGCGCCGGTCGCCGTTCACCGGCGCCGGTTGCTCCCACGGCAACTGAACGGCCGAAGCCGATGTCGGGCGGTCGCGGCGGCGTCTAGCGCCACGCAGAGGAGATCCACATGAAGGCGATCCTCGCCCGTGGCGCCGTCGTTGCCGGCCTCGTGGCGCTGCCGGCGGCGGCGTACGCGGCCGCGCCAAATTTCACGCCCTACCAGCCGAGCGGCTGGTCCAACAAGATCGTCGTGTCGAAGACGACCGGCACTCACTCCGACGACGGCGGCCTCACGCCGTCGACGACGCTCTATGTCGACTGGGCCATCGCCAATGTCGGCACCGCGGCACCAGGCACGCGCATCTATACGGCGTTGTACGTCGATGGTGTGTTCATCAACTCGTGGTTCACCGATCCGCCTTTCCCCGTCGGCAACTACGCGTCGATCTCCGACTACTCGATCGGCACGCTCTCCGCGGGCACGCACACGCTGATGATCACGGCCGACGCCACCGGCGCCGTGGCCGAGACCAGCGAGAGCGACAACACCTACACCAGGACCATCACCGTCTCCGCAGCGCCCTCCGGCACGCCAAACCTGACGCCCTATCAGCCAGGCGGTTGGGCCGGCAAGATCGTCGTGTCGAAGACGACCGGCACCCACACGGACGACACGGGATTGACGGCAAGCACCAGCCTCTACCTCGATTGGGCCGTCATCAACAGCGGCAATGGTCCCCTCCCCGCCCGCATGTACACCGAGCTGTACGTGGATGGCGTCTTGCGCACAACGTGGCACACGGATCCGCCGCTGACTGCGAACAGCTACACCTATATCGAGGACTCCACGCTCGGCACGCTTTCCGCCGGCACTCACACGCTGATGATCAAGACGGATTCCAGCGGCGTGATCTCCGAGAGCAACGAAAGCGACAACACCTACACGAAGACGATTACGATCGGCGGCGGCACGCCGAACCTGACTCCCTATCAGCCGAGCGGCTGGTCGGACAAGATCGTGGTGTCGAAGACAACCGGAACGACATCCGACGATGCCGGCCTTACACCATCCAGCGCGCTGTACCTGGACTGGGCGATCGCCAATACGGGCTCCGGCGCCACCGCGGTCCGCACGTACACCGAGCTGTACGTCGACGGTACGCTGCGCTCCTTCTGGTATACCGATCCGCCGTTTGCGGCGGCGACATGGGCTGCCATCACCGACTACCCGCTCGGCAGTCTGTCGGCGGGAACGCACACGCTCCAAATCAAGACGGACGCGACAGGCACGATCGCGGAGACCAGCGAAACCGACAACACGTACACGAAGACGATCACCATCGGCAGCAGCGGCACGCCAAATCTGACGCCGTATCAGCCGAGCGGCTGGCCGGACAAGATCGTCGTGTCGAAGGTCGCCGGGACCCACGGCGACGACAGCGGATTCACCCCTGGCACGCCGCTCTACCTGGATTGGGCGGTGATCAACAACGGCGGAAGCACGATCGGCGTTCGAATCTACTCCCAGCTCTACGTGGACGGGACGTTGCGCGCGTCGTGGTACACGGATCCTCCGTTCGCCGCCAACGCCTGGACGTCCATCCAGGACTATCCGCTCGGCACGCTCACCGCAGGCACGCACACGCTTCAGTTGAAAACGGACACGAACGCCGCGGTCGCCGAGAGCAGCGAGAACGACAACTCGTACACCAAGACGATCACGATCGCCGGCGTGGCGCCGAAGATCACGGGGATCACGCCCACGTCGATCCGGCCGTCGACATTCACCTTGACGATCACCGGCACCGCGTTCGACTCGAACGCCATCGATCAGATCTATTGGAAGTCGAGCGGCAGCCTCGTGGGCAACGGGACCATCCTCTCGCGAACGTCGACACAGATCGTCGTCCAGGAATCCATGACCGGCGCCACCGCGGGCACCTATCAGGTGCGCGTGCGCAACGGTGACGGCACCCTGTCGAATGCGATGGACTTGACGCTCGCCGCCGTGCCGGATCCGCCGGTCCTCCTGTCTCCGGGCGCTTCGAGCGAAGGTCAGTCGGTTCCGACGCTGACGCCGACGTTCCAGTGGAACGGCAACGGCACGTCGTACTCGCTCACGATCCGGCGCGCGCCGTATGGATCGGGCGACACGGTCTACTCCACCAGCGGCCTCACCGGTTCGGCCTTCTCGCTGCCCGGGGGGACGCTGACCAACGGTGTGCAGTACCGCTGGCACATGACGGCGTCCAACAGCGCAGGCGAGAGCCCGCAATCGAATCCGCTGTACTTCCGCGTCGGCACGTCGAACACGGGCTCGATCAACGGAATCGTGAAGTCGTCATCGGGACAGGCGATCTCCGGCGCGCAAGTGATCGCTACCTCTCAGTCGACCGGTAGCGGACCATCGCCGGCAACGACCGACGCCAACGGCCAGTTCTCGTTCGGCAATCTCGCGGCAGGCGGCTATGTGGTGTCGGCCACGAAGGCAGGATTCTCGCCCGGACGAGCCGAGGTGACCGTCGTCGCCGGCGGCGCCGTCGCCGTTTCGCTGGTCCTGTCCCCGACGCAGTCCAGCGTGCAGATCACGAGCCTGAAGAACCAGTACAGCGGGAGTGTCTATTTCCTGCCGAACGTGCCGCTGAGCGTGCGCTACACGGCCACGATCGACTGGGGCGGGCATTCGCCCGGAAGCGTGGATTTCCTGACCGGCGGCCGGTCGCACGTGGTCTCGACGTCGGGGAACACTGCGTCGATCACCTTCAACGTGGCCACCGATCTGCAGCCGTGCGACACGGTATCGGCCGTCGCGATCAGCGCCGATGGCAGCCGCTCCGGTCCCGTCACGGCCGCCGGACAAGTCACCAGGGCTTTGCCGCCGTTCTTCTCGGCCCTGGCACTCGTCCCGGTATCCGGCGCCGGAGGTCTCTTGTACGAGTCGAACGCGTCCGTGAGCCTCCCGCTGATCGATTGGGGCACGGTGAAGCTGCCGCGCTTCGTCCCGCTGTTCGCGGGCCGGCAAGTTGCCATCGGAAAGGCGTCCCCCGAGTTCGAAAGTGAAGTCAGGAATGGACAGGCATCCTTCCTGGCCGGCTTCCGGAAGCCCGGTGTCTTCAAGATGAATGTGATCGGCGAGATCGACGTGAGCGTCAAGGCGGGCGCCACGGCGCTCTTCTCGCCTGGTTCGTGCGAGTGGAGCTGGCAGGCCACGGTCAAGGCCAATGCGTCGATGGACGAGGTCAAGCTGTTCACGAGCCCGACTTTCTTCCTCCCGACGCCCGCGGGGCCGGTGCCCGTCTACCTGCGCGTGGCGGCGAGCGCCAATGCGACAGGCACGCTGAACTGGCAGGTCGTGCCGACATCGCGCTTCGCCGGAGGATCGTTCGAGATCCAAGGGAGGATCCGGGGCGGCATTGGCGTCGGGGTGGCCGATGTGTTCGGCGTCGAAGGCACCATTCTCGTCACTCCTGTCCTCGAGTACGCGCCGGCCGCCGCCGACGACCCGCCCCTCACCCTCGACGTCGGCTTCGGAGGGAACGTTCTCGTGTACGTTGGCATCTGGGACCTGGTCAACTATGACCTGACGCTTGCCAAGTTCAGGCTCTATCCTCCAGACAGCGCTGCCGCTGACGCAGTGGACAGCGTCGAGCGCACGGATGCGCAGCCGCGCGTGATGCCGCGGGACTACCTGAATTCGCCCCGCCGGTCGGCCAACTGGGACACGAACACGGCCGCGCCGAGCGGCAAGACGACGTCCGTCACGGCGCTCGAAACCGCGGTCTTCCCGCATTCCGATCCGCACATCGATCGGTCCGGCGGCCCGGTCGCCCTGACCTTCGTCCGCGACAACACAGGGCGAAGCTCGATCAACCGAACGGAAGCAGTGCTCTCCCGTTGGGACGGAGCCCAGTGGAGCGCTCCACAGAGCATCGCCGACGACGGCACCGCGGACTTTCATCCGCGCGTGGTGAGCTTCCCGGACGGATCCGCGCTGGTCGTCTGGGAGAACGTCGGCCAGGTGCTGAGCGATTCGACGCCCTTCGCCGACGCGCTCCCGCATTTCGACATCGGCGCCGCCTTCTACGACAGCGAGACCCGGCAGTGGCGCGCGCCAGCCGACCTGGCCAGGAACACGTACCTCGATCGCAGTCCCCGTGTCGCCGGTCCGTCACGGACGGATGCCATCGCGATGTGGGTCAGCAACATCGGCAACTCGCTGCTGGGCAGCTCGAGCGCGCCCAACACCATCTGGTCGTCGCGGTGGAACGGCACCGGCTGGAGCACGGCGCAGCTCGTGGCAACCGTCCCCTATCCGCTGCTGAAGTACGACCTCGCCTACGACGGAGCCAACGCGCTCGTGGCGCTGAGTCTCGACGTCGACGGCGATACGTCGACGATTGAAGACCACGAGCTGTTTACCGTGACGGGCAACGGCTCGACGTGGGGCGCCCTGACGCGCGCCACCAGCGACGCCGTCCCGGACGACAATCCGCAGCTGGCGAGGACCGGGGCGGATCTGCGATTGCTGTGGCTGCACGGCGGAGACATCCGAGCGGCGGTCGGCACCGACGTCGCCGGGGCCCGCACCGTCGCCGCGCCGACGTACTCATCGAATGTCGCCGGCTTCAAGCTCTCGGCCGGTGAGGATGGCAAGCTGGCCGTGCTCTGGATCGAACCGACGGCCAATGACGCGGACGTCTTCGCGGTGTTCTACGACCCGGCGTTCGACGTCTGGGGCGATCCCGTCCAGCTCACGAACGACAACGGACTGGAAGCCAACCTCGCCGCGGTGTTCGACACCCTCGACCACCTGTCGCTGGTCTACAACCGCACCACAGGCCAGTCCGGCTCCACTCCGTCCGGCGCCGCGGTTCCGCCGCATGTGGCTGAGACCGACTTGATCAGTCTGCGTCACGCACTCGGTGTCGACCTCGCCGTCACGCCAGGCAGCGTCACGGCCTCGAACGACGCCGACCAGTCCTTCACGCTCGGCGCGCGCATCGACAATCTCGGCGAGCTCGCCGTTCAGAACGTGACCGTGACGTTCTACGATGGCGATCCGGCCGCGGGAGGCCGCAGCGTCGCGGTGGTCACGACAGGCGGAACGCTCGCACCGGGCGCCCATGTGGACGTCACCGCGCACTGGACACCCTCGAGCGCCCGGGCATCGGTGGACGTATTCGTGACCGTCGACGCGGAGCGCGCGGTCGACGATCGGAACCGGGCCAACAACACGGCCAGCAGCACAGCGGGCCGCGCGGACCTGGCCGTCGACGGACAGCCGCCGGACCTCGTCACGCCGGGTCAGTTTCAATTGACCGCGCGCGTCAGCAACCGCGGCACGGCGCAGTCGCCCTCGACGACGGTGACGTTCCGCGCCGCGTCCGCGACGGGCGCCGTCATCAGGACGCTGGACGTTCCCGCGCTCGTGGCGGGCACCTCCATCGACGCCACCTTCACCTGGAACAGCACGGCGGTATCGCCCGCGCCGGGCGTCATCGTCGCGATCGTGGACGACGCGAACGCGATCGTCGAGTCCGACGAGACCAACAACAGCGCCCTGATTCCGATCTCCTGCAGCTATTCGGCCAGCGCCGGGACGACCATATTCCCGAACGCGGGCGGCCAGGGCACGATCGCCGTGCAGGCCGAGCCGGGTTGCGGCTGGGGCGCGTCCAGCGACGTGGCATGGATCGCGTTTCTCTCCGGCGCGAATGGCACCGGCAGCGCAACGGCGACGTTCCGTGTCGCCGCCAACACCGCGCGGGCGGCGCGCCGCGGCATCGTCACGGTCGGCGGCCGCACCGTGACCATCGTCCAGGCTGGCATCCCGATGGCACTCGACTTCGACGGCGACGGCCGGGCCGACGCGGCGTTCTATCGCGGCAACGGTGACTGGGCGATCCTGAAGTCCGGCGCCGGATACACCTCGTCGTTGCTCCGGAATTGGGGTGGGATCGGGTACTCGCCGGTACCCGGCGACTACGACGGCGACGGCGTGCAGGACCTCGCGGTCTACCGGATGGCGACGGGCGAGTGGCTCGTCCTCAAGTCGAGCACGAGCTATGCGTCCGTTCTGGCGCTCAGTTGGGGCGGCAGTGGGTACGTCCCGGTTCCGGGTGACTACGACGGCGATGGCCGGATGGATCCCGCCGTCTATCGGCCCGCAACGGGCGAGTGGTTCATTCTGAAATCGACAGGCGGTTACGCGACGTCGGCCCGTGTGGCCTGGGGCGGAATCCAGTACACCCCGGTGAGCGGGATGGATTTCGACGGAGATCGAAAGTCCGACATCGCTGTCTATCACGCCGGCTTGGGCCGCTGGCTGATTCTCAAATCCGGCAGCGCCTTCACGACGACGTTGAGCATCGACTGGGGCGGTCCGGGGTACACGCTCGTGCCCGGCGACTACGACGGTGACGGCCGCGCGGACGTCGGCGTGTACGACCGGAAATCCGGATGGTGGTACGTGCTGCGGTCGGACAGCAACTTCAGTTCGACACTCGCGTTCGCGTGGGGCGGGACCGGATACATCGCGGCTCCGGGGGATTACGACGGTGACGCCAGGATGGACATGGCCGTATTCCAGCCGGCTTCGGGAATCTGGTACGTGTTGAAGTCGAGTACCGCATTCGCGGTAGGGTTCACCATCAACGGCTGGGGCACACCTGCGGACAGCCCGCTGGCGGCGACGGTCGTCGCGCGCGCCGGTGAGACGGCCCTCGGCTCGGATATGGATGGGGACTCGACGTCGGACATCACGGTGTACAACGCCGCGACGGCGACCTGGCACACTCTGACGTCCACCACGCGCTACGCCGGTGCGGTGAATCGTCAGTGGGGCCGGTCCGGCAACACGCCGGTCGCCGGAGACTTCGACGGCGACGGCCAAGCCGATCGCGCCGTGTACGACGCGGCCACGGGAACGTGGTTCGTGCTCACGTCGAGCTCGGGCGGCACGAACAGCATCGTCAAGAGCGTCGGCGGATCAGGCTGGCTCCCAGTCGCCGGCGACTACGACGGCGACGGCAGGACGGACTTCGTCGTCTACAAAGCGGCGACCGGTCAATGGTACGGGCTGCTCTCCGGCATGAACTATTCGACGACGATCAACGTGGCGCTGGGCGGCGCCGGCTTCACGCCGGTGCCTGCCGATTTCGACGGCGACGGCCGCGCCGACGTGGCCGTTTACGCGAACGCGACCGGCGCGTGGACGGTGCGCCTCGCCGCCTCGAACTTCGCCTCCGGCCCGACCGCGAACGTCGGCGGCGCCGGCTGGATCCCGGTGGGCGGGGATCACGACGGCGACGGCAAGGCCGACTTCATCGTCTACAACACCACCACGGGTGTGTGGTTCGGCCTGAAGTCCAGCGGCAACTACACGACGACGCTCAACATGACGTGGGGTGGCGCCGGTTACGCGCCCGTCAAGGGCGACTTCGACGGGGACGGCAAGGCGGATCTCGCGACCTATGTGCAGGCGACCGGCACGTGGTACATCCTGCTCTCCGGCGCGAACTACACGACGTCGCTCGCGAGGAGTTGGGGCGGCCCCGGGTACGCCGCGGTGCCGCAGTATCCATAACTGGCGGTCAGCGTGCCGAGATCCGAGATCCGAGGTCCGAGATCCGACGTCCGGTTCGATGCCGGACCTGAAGGTCCGGCCTACTTCGTGCCCGCCGCGGGCCGTGACTCGTAGACGCGCAGGTTGCGGATCGACCACGACGGCGCGTCGGGAATGTTGTCGGTCTGCGTGATGCGGACGAACTGCGCGCGCACCGGGGCGAAGGTGATCGTCGTGTGCGCGGCGCTGCCCATGCCCTGCGCCACCGGCTTGCTCCACTTCTTCCCGTCCATCGACACCGTCACCGCGTATGCCCGCGGATAGCCGATCGGCGACGTCGGAGCGGCGGCCGGGGCGGCGCCGCGTGCCGGGGCGCCCGGCGCGGGAGCGGGCGCGAGGTTCGCGCGGCCGCCGCGGCCGGCGGTGTTGGCGGAGTCGAACTGCACCTCGGCGACGAGCGCCGGCTGCGGCAGTTCCATCTGGAACCACATGCCCGGCGTCTGCGCCGCGCCGGAGCTCCAGCCGCGCAGCGTCGCGGCGTACTGCGTCGCGTCGCTGCCGTGGCTCGCCGTCATCTTGAACTGCTGCGCGTCGAGCGGGCGCGGCAGCGACGCCTCGAGCTCGCCCACCGACCACGGACCTTTCTTGCCCGCGATCTCCGCGCGCACGCGGGCGACGTCGGCGGGCGTGACCAGGTCGCCCGTGTTGCCGAAGCTGGTGCGGACGAACGACGCGACCCCGGCGATCCACTCGTCGGTGTTGTCCATCGGCACCATCACGTCGCGATACGTCTTGCCGTCCACCGGACCGGTCATCCCGCGCAGCAGGATCTTGATCACGTAGTCGCGGTGCCCTTGCACGCGCGGCGATCCCGCGAGCGGCGGCGCCATCGTCGTCCCCGGCGGCGCACCCGCGAGCGGCGCCCCCAGCGCGTCGGGACCGTGGCACGAGAAGCAGACACCCTCGAACACGTCG
>Ga0075367_10001149_pt1 | contig 11037 bp, 8 predicted proteins | sample EndMethybrTD3032_FD_71399 | JGI IMG/M metagenome (GOLD analysis project Ga0075367, IMG submission 71399) | Populus endosphere microbial communities from Tennessee, USA - Endosphere MetaG P. TD hybrid TD303-2 | ecosystem: Host-associated > Plants > Roots > Endosphere | place: USA: Tennessee...
CGCTGGGTCACTCATCGCTGGGTCACTCATCGCTGGGTCACGCCCCGGGCTCCACGCACTGACCCGTCGACCACCACTCGCCGAGCTCGTCGAGCACCTCGTCGCCCAGCGGGTTCACGCCGCGGCCCTGGGCCAGCGCCTGCCCCGCCAGCACGTGCAGGCACTTGACCCGGTCGGGCATGCCGCCGGCCGAGATCCCCTCGATCTCGGGCACGCTCTGCCCCGTCTCGCCGGCCAGCCCGGCCCGGGCTTCGAGGTAGCGCTCGTGCGCCGCGGTGTAGGCCGTCGCCAGCTCGTGGTCGGTGCCGAGCCGGGCCTCCATCTCCCTCATCACCCCCGCGCCCTCCAGGGAGCCGATCCGCGACGCGGCCCGGGGGCAGGTCAGGTAGAAGGTGGTCGGGAACGGCGTGCCGTCGGGCAGCCGCGGCTCGGTGGCCACGACGTCCGGCAACCCGCAGGGGCAGCGATGCGCGACGGCGTGCACGCCCCGCGCAGGTCGCCCGAGCTGCCGGCCGATCGCCTCGAGATCCTCGTCGGAGGGGGAGTCGATCACGGAGCTTCGGGGGTCTCGCCCGCGGACTCCTCGCCGCCGGTGCCCTTCTTGGTGCCGTCGATCTCGGGCGCCGGGGGCTTTCCGGTCTTGGGTGGGTTGCCGGCCAGCTCGACCGAGGCCCAGCCGTCGCTCCACCACGGCGTCTGCTTCGTGGTGAGGACGGTGGTCGGGTCCTGCAGCTCCGCGGCGGGCTCGAGCGGCTTGCCGTCCTCGCCCAGCACCAGGTAGGACTTCTCCCCCGGCATCACGTAGCCCAGCCGCTCGCGCGCCTGCTGGGCGACGTACGCCGGGTCGTCCCAGCGCTCCTTCTCCGTCTCGAGGGCGTCGATGTTCGCCTCGTGCTGGGCGATCGAGGCCTTGAGGTCGTTGATGTGCGAGCGCTGCTGGAGGTAGGCGCGCAGCGACGACGCGTAGGACACCATCAGCACCGCGATCACCAGGACCAGCACCGCTGCCCGGCCGGTCAGCCGGGAGTGCGCCCGCTCGGCGGCAGCCGGCACGGCCTGAGGGGTCGCCGCCGCGCGGGCGGGCCGGGGCGCCCCGGGACCGCGACCCGGTCCGGTGCGCCCACGCGGCCCGCGGTTGCGGGTGCGGTTGGTGGCCATTACGGACGATTGAACCTCGGGAAGGCGCTCGCGCCGGCGTACCGCGCCGCATCGCCGAGCTCGTCCTCGATCCGGAGCAGCTGGTTGAACTTCGCCACGCGGTCGGACCGGGCCGGGGCGCCGGTCTTGATCTGGCCGCAGTTCACGGCCACCGCGAGGTCGGCGATCGTGGTGTCCTCGGTCTCGCCGGAGCGGTGGCTCATCATGTTCCGGAACCCGGCGCGGTGCGCCAGCTCGACCGCGTCGAGGGTCTCGGTGAGGGAGCCGATCTGGTTGACCTTCACCAGCATCGCGTTGGCGTTGCCGCCGTCGATGCCCCGCTGGAGCCGCTCGACGTTGGTGACGAAGAGGTCGTCGCCGACGATCTGGATCTGGCCGCCGAGCTGGTCGGTGAGGGCCTTCCAGCCGTCCCAGTCGTCCTCGTTGAGCGGGTCCTCGATCGAGACGATGGGGTAGGCGGCCACCAGCTCGGCGTAGTAGGCCGTCATCTCGGCGCTCGACTTCTTCGCCCCCTCGAACTCGTAGGAGCCGTCCTCGAAGAACTCGCTCGCGGCGACGTCCATCGCCAGCGCGATGTCGGTGCCGAGCTTCTGCCCGGAGGCCTCGACGGCCTCGGCGATCAGGTCGAGCGCGGCCCGGTTGGAGTCGAGGTTGGGGGCGAACCCGCCCTCGTCGCCGAGCCCGGTCGAGAGCCCCTTCTTCTTCAGCACCGACTTGAGGGCGTGGTAGACCTCCGCACCCGAGCGGAGCGCCTCCTTGAACGTCGGGGCGCCGATCGGGGCGATCATGAACTCCTGGACGTCCACGTTGGAGTCGGCGTGCGCGCCGCCGTTGAGGATGTTCATCATCGGGACCGGCAGCAGGTGGGCGTTGGGGCCACCGACGTAGCGGTAGAGCGGCAGCCCGGCCGAGTCGGCCGCGGCCCGCGCCACGGCGAGGGAGACGCCGAGGATCGCGTTGGCGCCGAGCTGGGCCTTGTTGGGCGTGCCATCCGCGTCGAGCATGGTCTGGTCGACGAGCCGCTGGTCGTCGGCGTCGAGCCCCTCGACCGTCGGGCCGAGCGTCTGGATGACCGCGTCCACGGCCTTCTGGACGCCCTTGCCGAGGTAGCGGTCCCCGCCGTCGCGCAGCTCCACCGCCTCGAAGGCGCCGGTGGACGCGCCGCTGGGCACGGCCGCGCGGGCGAAGGTTCCGTCGTCGAGGAGTACCTCGACCTCGACAGTGGGGTTGCCGCGCGAGTCGAGGATCTCGCGGGCGCCGACAGCTTCGATGGATGCCACGGGTGGGTTGCTCCTGGTTCGGGGAAGAGTGCGTCGGCCAGCCTAGTGGCGTACCGGGGCGGTTCCCCGCACCCCTGTCCGGTGGGCGGGCCGATGGGGTCGGTGGGCGGGTGGTGGCTCAGCCGTGTCGACGTACGGCGTCGCGCAGCGCCTGCTCGGGATCGATCCCGTCGGCGACGGCCTCCGCGACCAGCGCGAGCAGCCGCTCGCCGAGGTCGGCCGGCTGCGCGGGAGCGGTGGCACCGCGCTCGACCACCTTGGCGGCATAGAGCAGCGCCGGGAGGGTGTCGGGCAGCCCGTCGGTGCGGGCCGTGCGCGGCTTGTCGCGCTCCTTGATCGCCTGCCAGACCTCGTTGACCGCGGCGGCGTCCTGCGGAGCGTCGGCCGGGTCGGCGGGCGGCGGACCGAAGACGTGCGGGTTGCGGCGGTGCATCTTCTCGCTGATCCCGCGGGCCACGTCGTCGATGGTGAACGCGCCCGACTCCTCGGCGAGCACGGCGTGGAAGTAGACCTGCAGCAGCAGGTCGCCCAGCTCCTCGCGCAGGTGGTCCCACTCACCGGTTGCCTCGCCGGTGTCGATCGCCTCGAGGGTCTCGTGGGTCTCCTCGAGCAGGTAGCGGGCCAGGGTGCGGTGGGTCTGCTCCCGCTTCCACGGGCACTCGGCGCGCAGCCGGCGCATCACCGCCAGGAACTCCAACAGCGGCTGGTCGGAGGCCGATGGGCTCACGCCGTCCCCGGTGCCCACTGGAGGCTCAGTCGAGGCAGACGAAGTTGCCCGGCAGCGAGCCGGTGTAGGCGGGGTCGGGTTGAGCGGCCAGCCCGTCCTTGGCGGTCGTGCCGAGCGCGTAGGAGAGGTCGGTGTCGACCTGACCGGCGGTGCCGAACTCGAGGGCGTACTTCGGGTTGATCTCGACGTCGTGGTCGGCGACCCAGGCGGTGAGCACCTTCTGACCCTCGGCGTACTGCTCCTCGGTCGAGGCGTCGGTGGTGCCCTGCTTCTTCAGCGAGATCTCGCCGATCTGCGTGAGCACGTCCTCGGCGTAGGACTGCGCTCCGACGATCTCGCGCACCGCGTCCTTCTGGTCCTCGGACAGGTCGGTGAGCTGGGGCTCGAGCTGGGCGAGGCCACCCTGGTAGGTCGACGTCGGCTGGACGTCGTAGTCGTCGGCGAGCTGCTCTGCGGCGGCCTTGACGATGAGGTCGGTGGCGAACTCGTGGGTGAGGTAGCGCATCGGCGTCTCGGAGCCGCCGCTCTGCTCCTGACCCTTGCTGACCTTCTCGACGGCCTTGCAGTAGTCGTCGGACACCTGGTCGACGTGGCGGGTCGTGATGGTCTGGTCGCCGACCTCGGCCGCCACCCCCGGGTGGAACTGGGCGCCGGCCACGCCGCACCCGGCGAGCAGGAGGACGGGGAGGACGGGAAGGGCACGCAGCATCCGCACGCTTCGATTCAGCACGGCCCCATTGAACACCGGACCGGACAACGCGGCCGACCCGGGCGGGTCGGCGGTCCCCTGCGGTGGCTCGGCGCTCAGCCGGCCCGGCGGGCCAGGACCCGGGACGCCCGGCGGCGACGGGCACGCGGCGAGAGGCCGACGGGTCCCCACGATGACCGGGTGTCGGCGCGAGCGACCTCATTCGCGACCGCGGTCACCTCCGAGGCGGTGATGCCGGCCCGGCCGGCGATCCGGGCGTGCTGACGGCCGGTCAGCTCGACGACCAGCGGGTCACCCGCCTCGCGCTGCAGGGCCCGCCAGTCGGCGGGGCGGTGCCTGGCGGCCTTGCGGTAGGCGGCCCGGACCGCGGCGTACGGCGCCACGTCGTCGGGTTCGCCGAGGTCGAGCTCGTTGTCGAGGACGCCCTCGAGCAGGGTGGCGAAGCGCTGGAACAGCACCCGGAGCAGCGTCTCGCGGTCCGGCAGCCCGAGCGTCACGGGATCGGCCGGATCGGCCACGCCGGCGGCGACGGCCTCCTCGCGGGCGAGCCAGCCGTCGAGGGCGGCGGTGCGGGTGCGGTGGTCGGACCATCCGGCGGGGGCACGGAGCTGGCCCCTGCGGCGCAACGGCGTCGGGTGAGTGGCGTTCATGGCGGCCTCTTCGGGGCTGTCGGGAGGGAGACGCCCGTGAAGAGGCCCGCTCCCTGGCCGTGATACGGCCGGGAAGGGACGGGCCCGGCTGGTCTGGACCAGCTGGGCCCGTCGCGAGGGCGCGGGGCTCAGAGGTGCCCGCGGCGCCCGATCTTCAGTGCGTTCTTCAGGGTGCTGACCTGGGCGTCCCTCGTCGACAGCGGCGCCAGGCCGAGCGCGTTCTCGATCGTCGCGATGATCGACGTGGTGTCGAGGTAGGTGTGGTCGACGCCCGAGTGGGTGAAGCGCCCGCCGATGATCAGTGCCGGGATCCGGGTGCCCGGGCCCATCTCGTCGTGCACTCCCTTGTTTGCGTTGATCCCCTGTCCGGGCGGCGCCACGTGGTCCCACTGGCCGCCGAACTCGTCGTAGGTCACGACGATCAGGGTGTCCTTGCCGTCCGGACCCTTGAGGATCTTCTTGATCAGCGTGACGAGGTGGCTCTCGCCGTTGTGGGTGCTGGCGTAGCCGGGGTGCTCGTTCTCCTCGCCGACCGGCTTCACGAACGACACCGTCGGGAGCGTCCCGGCCTTCGCCGCGGCGACGAAGTCGGTCTCGTCCTTCAGGTGGGCGCGCCCGGGCATGCCCGGCGCGTAGTTCTGGAAGTAGTTGAACGGCTGGTGGTGGTACTGGAACAGCGGGTCCGGCTGACCGGCGACCGCGTTGTTCCACCCGCCTGCGTACCAGCTCCACGAGATCCCCTTGGCGGTCATCTCGTCACCGATGTTGGTCTGGTAGAACGGCTTGCTGGGGTCGACGTCGTTGATCCCCGGCAGCACGTTCGCACCACCCGCGGTCGGCGCCCAGGACGGCTGCATCGTGTTGACGGCGTAGTTGCCGCAGGCCAGGCCGGCTACGGTGCTCGGCAGGCCGCACGCCTGGGTGAGCGGCCCGTCGACGTAGCTGGGAGCGGGCATCAGCGGCTGGTAGAGCGGGTAGCCGGCGTTCGGGAAGCCGGCCGCGTCGAGCACGCTGTTCTTGCCTGCGGGGAGCGCGACCTGGCTGGTGTCCCACTGGGGCGACTTCGCCGCGATGAGCCACTGGTGGTTCAGGAACGAGCCTCCGAACGCCGCCTGGAAGAGGTGGTCGGCGATCACGTAGTGAGGCGCCTTCTTCTTGTGCAGGTAGTCGTAGACCGGTAGCTGCTTGGTGATGTAGTGACCCTGGGTCAGCCCCACGGCGTCGCTGCCGGTCGAGTAGCGGTCCTGCTTGCCGTGGTCGAGCTGGTACTGCTCCTGGTAGAAGCGGTGCACGAGGTCGCGGGTGCAGCCGCCGGGCAGGCCCTGTGGGTCGCCCTTCTCGACGCCGAATGCCATGAACTTGTTCGAGGGCGCGCAGGTGGCGTCGGTCGGCTTGACGTAGGCGGGGATCGAGAACGGCTTGCTCGAGGTGAAGTGGCTGTCGAACGCCACGCCCTTCGCAGTGATGCCCGTGCAGAGCGGGGTCTGCAGACCGGGGTGGATGGTGGCGTCGATCCAGGGCGTCGTCTGGTTGGTCGTGATGAGGTTGGCGTCGTTCTGGAGAAGGCAGGTGATCGGGTTGCCGGCCTGGTCGACCTGGGTCGTGCCGGCGTTGGCCTGTTTCAGCCCTTCGACCTTCCCGTGCCCGACCCTCCCCCACCGGCCGTAGAGGTTGTCGAAGCTGTGGTTCTCCTCGTAGATCACCACGAGGTGCTTGTAGCCGCCGATGGACGGCTTGGGCTTCGCCACGGCTCCGGCGTCGGCGTGTGTGCTCGGCACGACGACGATGGCCAGGGCGGCGACGAGAGCCAGGACAGTGATGCGAATCTTCCGAGACATGCTGCTCTCCCTGCACTGAATCGGACGGACGAGGGACTGCCCGGCTGGGGGCAATCCGACGAACGCGGGACCCCGGAGGACGGGCACGTCTACAGGCCGTTCAGGACGATCCGACTTTGTCACCGGGCCGATCGGGCGTCAATCACCCCACCAAGCCCCACGACAGCAAGGCGATGCCGTTGCTCAGCGACCCGCCAACGCCCGTCACCAGGGGCACTAAGCCGAAGCCGTTGCCTCCACCGGGTCGACGACGGCGTCGATGACGCCGCGAGCCCACTCCAGCAGCGCGATGCCGTCGAGTGGCTTGCCCAGCACGCCGCCGACGTGCGGCCGCGGCACCAGGATCGTCTCGACCGGGGGCTTGACGATCGACTTGGGGTAGAGGCGCTGCAGGCGCACCACGCGGGAGTCGGGCAGCGAGACCGGGGCGAAGCGGACGTTCTTGCCGGCGATCGTGACCTCGCCGATCCCGGCCTTGCGCGCCCGGGCCCGGAAGCGGCCCACGATCAGCAGTGAGGTGACCTCGACCGGCGGCTCGCCGTAGCGGTCCTTGAGCTCCTCCAGCAGCAGGTCGACGTCGTCGTCGCTGCGCACCTCGGCCAGCCGCTTGTACATCTCCAGCCGCAGCCGCTCGCTCGGGATGTAGTCGTGGGGCAGGTGGGCGTCGACGGGCAGCTCGATGCGCACCTCGTTGAGCTCGGGCTCCGCGTCACCCCGGAACTCGTGCACCGCCTCGCCGACCAGCCGGACGTAGAGGTCGAAGCCGACGTCGGCGATGTGGCCGGACTGCTCGCCGCCGAGCAGGTTGCCGGCGCCGCGGATCTCGAGGTCCTTCATGGCGATCGCCATGCCGCCGCCGAGGTCGGAGTGCTGGGCCAGGGTCGCGAGCCGCTCGTGGGCGGTCTCGGTGAGCGGCTTCTCGGCCGGGTAGAGGAAGTAGGCGTAGGCGCGCTCCCGCGACCGGCCGACCCGGCCGCGGAGCTGGTGCAGCTGGGAGAGGCCCAGGGTGTCGGACCGCTCGATGATCATCGTGTTGGCGTTGGAGACGTCGAGCCCGGACTCCACGATCGTCGTGCAGACCAGCACGTCGAACGTCTTCTCCCAGAAGTCGAGCATCACCTGCTCGAGCTGGTGCTCCCCCATCTGTCCGTGGGCCACCGCGACCCGCGCCTCGGGCACCAGCTCCCGGATCTTGGCCGCGGCCTTCTCGATCGACTGCACCCGGTTGTGGATGTAGAACACCTGTCCCTCGCGCAGCAGCTCGCGGCGTACGGCGGCGGTGACCTGGCGGTCCTCGTAGGCGCCGACGTAGGTCAGCACCGGGTGCCGCTCCTCGGGCGGGGTGGTGATGGTGGACATCTCGCGGATGCCGGTGATCGCCATCTCGAGCGTGCGTGGGATGGGAGTCGCCGACATCGAGAGGACGTCGACCGAGGTCCGGAGCCGCTTCATCTGCTCCTTGTGCTCGACGCCGAACCGCTGCTCCTCGTCGACGACGATCAGCCCGAGGTCCTTGACCCGGATGTCCGGGTTGAGCAGCCGGTGGGTGCCGACCACGACGTCGACGGTCCCGTCGGCGAGCCCCGCGATGACCGCCTTCGCCTCCTTGTCGGTCTGGAAGCGCGACAGACCCTCGATCCTGATCGGGAAGCCGCTCATCCGCTCCTGGAACGTCGAGAGGTGCTGGGTCACCAGCAGCGTGGTCGGCACGAGCACGGCGACCTGCTTGCCGTCCTGGACGGCCTTGAACGCCGCGCGCACCGCGATCTCGGTCTTGCCGTAGCCGACGTCGCCGCAGACGAGCCGGTCCATCGGGACGGTCTTCATCATGTCCGACTTGACCTCGTCGACCGTGGTCAGCTGGTCGGGGGTCTCGTTGAACGGGAACGCGTCCTCGAGCTCGCGCTGCCACGGCGTGTCCGGGCCGAACGCGTGGCCCCTGGTGGCCTGCCGCGCGGCGTAGAGCTTGATCAGCTCGGCCGCGATCTGGCGGACCGCCTTGCGGGCGCGGCCCTTGCGCTTGTCCCAGTCGGCACCGCCGAGCCGGTCGAGGCTGGGCGCCTCGCCGCCGACGTAGCGGGTCACCTGGTCGAGCGAGTCCGCCGGCACGTAGAGCCGGTCGGGCGGGCCGCCGCGCTTGCTGGCGCCGTACTCCAGGACGAGGTATTCACGGGTCGCGCCGCCGACCTCGCGCTGCTTCATCTCGACGAAGCGGCCGACGCCGTGCTGCTCGTGGACGACGTAGTCGCCGGCCGACAGCTCGAGCGGGTCGATCTGGCGCTTGCGCCGGGCGGGCATCTTCCGCATGTCGCGGGTCGACGCCTTCTGTCCCGAGAGGTCCTCACCGGTGAGCAGCACCAGCTTGTTGGCGTCGTCGACGAAGCCCTGGGTCAGCGATCCGCACGCGACGGTGACGACGTCGGCAGGCGGTGCGTCCTCGAGCAGGTCGACCAGCCGGGCCGCGACGTCGCGCTCGCCGAGAGCCTCGACGGTGCGCTGCGCCGGACCGTGACCGGGGTGCACCACGACCGTGCGGTATCCGTCGGCTCGCCAGCGCGCGAGGTCGGCGAAGGCGCGGTCGACGTCTCCGCGGTAGGCGTCGGCGGCCTGCATCATCAGGGTGCGGGTGGGCACGCCCGTCTCGTCGTCGTCCTGGAGCAGCGACTCGGCATCGTCGGCGAGCCCGAACGGGCTCACCGTCCACCAGCTCTGGCCGGCGGCGAGCGCGTGCGCGCGGACGTCACCGAGCTCGCGGTAGGACGCCGCGCCCAGGTCGATCGGCGCCTCGCCACCGCTGGCCGCCGCCGCCCAGCTGGCGCCGAGGAACTCCTCGCTGGTCGCGACCAGGTCGTGGGCCCGGCGGCGGACCCGCTCCGGGTCGAGCACCAGCACGTGCGTCCGGTCGGGCAGCAGGTCGACGAGCAGCTCCATCTCGTCCACGAGCACCGGCGTGAGCGCCTCCATGCCCTCCGCGGCGATGCCCGCGGCGATCTTGTCGGTGAGCTCGACCAGCTGCGGGTGCTGCTCGCCCAGCTCCCAGGCGCGCTTGCGCACGTCGTCGGTGAGGAGCAGCTCGCGGCAGGGCGGCGCCCACAGGCGGTCGACCTGCTCGTGGGTGCGCTGGTCGGCGACGGAGAAGCTGCGGATCTCCTCGACGTCGTCGCCCCAGAACTCCACCCGCAGCGGGTGTTCCTCCGTCGGCGGGAAGACGTCGACGATGCCGCCGCGGACCGCGAACTCGCCGCGCCGCTCGACGAGGTCGACCCGGGAGTAGGCCGCGTCGGCGAGGCGCTGCACGACCTCCTCCAAGGGTGCGGTCTGGCCAGGCACCAGCTCGACCGGCTCGAGGTCGCCCAGCCCCTTGACCTGCGGCTGCAGCACCGAGCGGACCGGCGCGACGACGACCTTGAGCGGACCGTGGTGGGAATCGGGATGCGCGAGCCGGCGGAGCACCGCCAGCCGACGACCGACCGTGTCGCTGCGCGGGCTGAGCCGCTCGTGCGGCAGCGTCTCCCAGCTGGGGTAGAGAGCGACCGAGTCGGGATCGAGCAGCGAGCCGAGCTCCTCGACGAGGTCCTCGGCCTCGCGGACGGTGGCCGTGACCGCCAGCACGGTGCGGTCGGCACGCACCAGCCCGTCGACCACGAACGGCCGCACCGCCGCCGGGCCGGTGAGGTCGAGGGCGCGCACCGCGCCACCGCGAGCGTCGGCGATCGCCTCGTCGAGGGTGGGGTCGGCGAGGACGGCGTCGGAGAGTCCGGCCAGCGTCGGGGCGAGCGTCGGGGAGAGGGTCAAGGTCAGCCAATCGGGAAGGGGTGGGGCACAGCACAAGCGCCCCCCTCCGCGCGGCGGAGGGGGTTGTGTGTCGATCCTACGAGCCCGCACCGACAGTCCATCAGCGCGGATCCACCACCCGCCCGACGAACAGGGGCGTCCCAGACGCCTCGTGGACGACGAAGAGGAACGGCCGGTCGACCACGAACGGCACCGGCGGGACCGGGACGCCGCCGGCCCGTTGCATGACGACGGCGGTGGCGGCCGCGGCCTCGGTGCCCTGCTCGTCCACGGCGACGAACGCCTCGTGCAGCACGTCGCTGATCTTGAGCTCCTCCCTCCGAGGCTCGCGAGCTCGCACCTCAGGACAAGCGTCGGTGGTCAGCCCGGAGAAGTCGGCGTCATCGGTGAACGCCGTCGGCATCCCGAGCGCCGCCAGCACCTCACCGAGCCGGGACGCCGCCCGCACCGTGAACCGAGGCAGCCGCAGCTCGAGCCGTTGGTGGCCGGGGGCCTCCAGCACGGCGGCCCAGTCCCGGTCGGCGACCAGCGCCTCGACGGCCGCCAGTCGGCCTTCGTCGGGCAGCACGATCGTCATCGCGAGGCGCCCACCGACGTACGGCAGCCGCGCGGAGCGCCAGCCCTCGCCGGACCCGACGGCGGCATCGCGGTAGCCGAGCATCGTGGGGACCTGCACGACGCTCCCGTCGGCGAGGTGGAAGTCGGCGTCGGCCGTGGAGGTCTCGTGGAACGGGTCCAGCCAGGCGGCCTTGAGGTAGAGGGCGTTGACCAGGACGAGCAGCGTCTCCCCGTCGAGCACGCCCGCCGGGACGATCTCGGGGATCCGCGCCCGGGTCTGGTCGGAGGTCCAGGCGTTGATGACGGCCCGCGCCGCCTCGGA
>Ga0075367_10001151_pt1 | contig 11034 bp, 10 predicted proteins | sample EndMethybrTD3032_FD_71399 | JGI IMG/M metagenome (GOLD analysis project Ga0075367, IMG submission 71399) | Populus endosphere microbial communities from Tennessee, USA - Endosphere MetaG P. TD hybrid TD303-2 | ecosystem: Host-associated > Plants > Roots > Endosphere | place: USA: Tennessee...
CGATCAATTTTGGCGTGGATGCAAAGGCAGTACTCTGAATTGCTCGAAGTGGAATGATCGAAAATCGTGGGTTTGACTCCCACTCTCTCCGCCCCACTGCTTTTCGATGGGTGGAATCATAGGGCAGGGGTGACGGACGAACCTTTCTCTGATTGGGCTCCAATCGGACAGTGATTGCTGGAGCTAGCTTAAACTTGCCCATGATGGATTGGAGCGAGAGTTCAAGTATTTCAATCGGCTAAAAGGCGGCGTGTGCACGACGTGTGCACCGGGAGATCCAGAAAGATCTCACTACAAGCAACGTGAGCAGTTCTGTGTTGGGACGATGTGATCCCGAGTGGAGCCTACGAAGGAATTTTCGCATCCCAATACCTGGGCGTAGGACGTGCGCTGGCGATGATGATGACGACAACGTACTTGGCAGGTGCTGGCGGAAGGCGGGACCAGGTTTCATAGGCGAACTCAGCACTCTCATTTCTTGCTCGGAAATAGATAGTTGAGCCTGTATCGTGAACGCGCGAACGGTTCCTGCGAACAATCAATCCTCTGGGTGGTGACAGGCGACAGCACCGTCACCATCAGCGCGCCATTCCGGATAAGCAGTGCGGCATACATCCGATGCGCGGGGGCAACGAGGATGAAAATGACATCCTGCCGGCGGATTGGCGGCGGAGGGAATTTCGCCGACGATCCGCGGCAGCTGGCCTCGGATGGCCGGGTCCGGGATGGGCGAAGCATCACGTAGCATGCGCGTATAGGGATGGCGCGGTGCGCCGAACACGCTTGAGACCGAGCCGGTCTCCACAATGCGTCCGAGATACATCACCGCCACGCGCGAGCAGAACCACCGCACGACACCGAGATCGTGACTGACGAATACGAATGCCAGGCCGCGCCGCGTCTGCAGATCCTTCAGCAGTAGCAGCACCTGCGCCTGCACGGAGACATCGAGCGCGGAAACGGGCTCGTCGGCAACGATGAGCTCGGGCTCGACGGACAGCGCGCGGGCAATTCCGACACGCTGACGCTGTCCGCCGGAGAACTCATGCGGATGGCGGTCGTAGGCGGAGGGCGGCAGGCCAACCTCCTCCAGCAACGCGATTGCGCGTTCGCGCGCGGCACGGCCGCGCGCGAGGCCGTGCACGCCAAGCGGCTCCGTCAAAGCCTGCCCAATCGTGCGTCGCGGATTGAGTGACGAATAGGGATCCTGGAAAACGATCTGCATGCGTCGGCGCAGTTGCTGCAGCATGGATCCGCGGGCGCCGGTCACGTCGATCTCAGCGAAACGCACGTGGCCTGCATCTGGCGGAATCAGACCCAGCACAGCGCGTGCTGCGGTCGATTTGCCACAGCCGGACTCGCCGACCAGGCCGAACGCCTCGCCGCGCGCGACTACGAAGCTGACACCGTCGACGGCACGGACCGTCGTTGTGACCGGACGAGGAAAGCCCTTGGTCACGGTGAAATGCTTGGCGAGGTCGCGAACCTCGAGCAGAGTGTGGGATGCACTCATTGGGCGTTCGCTTTCGGATCGGTAACGTCGCAGAGGCCGTCGCCGACCAGGTTCAGTCCCAGGACCAGGACAAGAATCGCCAGGCCCGGCCATATGCACAGCCACGCCGAATCGAGAATGTTCTCGAATCCGTCCCGCATCATGCCGCCCCAGGTCGGCGTCGGCGGCTTGACGCCTAGCCCGATGAAGGAGAGCGAGGCCTCGGTGCGGACCGCGGTCGCCATCCAGAGTGTGCCCATGACCAGGAGGTCGGTCACGATGTTGGGTAGCACATGCACGAGCAGAATGCGCAAGTGCGAAAAGCCGAGCGCGCGGCCGGCCTCGATGAAGGCACGTTCCTTGATCACCAGAACCGGCGCTCTCGCGATGCGGGCGAAGGGAGCGATCGCGGTAAGCGAAATGGCAATGATAAGATTGGTGACACTCGAACCAAGCAGCGCCACCATGATCATGCCGAGAATTAGGCTCGGGAACGACAGGAGGACGTCCATCACCTGCATGGTGACGAGATCGAAGCGGCCGCCGATATAGCCGCTGACCATGCCGATCGCCCCACCAACGACGACGGCACTGGCGATGGAAAGAAAGGACACGAGCAGCGATATCCGCGCGCCCCAGAGCAGCCGTGACAGCACGTCGCGACCGAATTGGTCGGTGCCGAGGAGATACTCGGAACCGGGCCCCGCCAGGCGATCGAGAATGTTTTGTTCGAGGGGATCGCGAGGGGCAAGCCACGGCGCCAGCAACGCTCCGGCCAGGACGATCGCGCAGAGGATGACGCCGGCGAGTGTCACGGGGTCGCTCAAGAGCCGGCCGGCCATCACACGCCATGACGAACGTGGTTCGGAAAGCGCCACGTCGGTCATTGCTTGACCCTCGGGTCGATGAAGCCATAGCTGATGTCGGTGATCAGGTTCACGACGACGATCAGGAAACAATAGATGACCATCATACCCTGCAACATGGTGTAGTCGCGCTGGGTCAGCGCGCTGACGATCACCTTGCCGAGGCCGGGCCGGTTGAAGACGATTTCGGTGAGCACCGAATTGCCGATCAGGATGCCGACATAGAGGCCGACGACGGTGACCACCGGGATCAAGGCATTGGACAGACCGTGGCGCCAGATGATGGCGCGCCGTGGCACGCCTTTGGCGCGCGCGGTGCGGATGTAGTCTTCGCCAAGAACCTGCAGCATCGAACTGCGCGTCACGCGGACGACATAGGCTGCCATCACGACGCCGAGGGTGACCGCGGGCAGGACGAGTTTGTGCAGGCCGTCGATCCAGTCGCCTGGGCGCGGATTGCCGATCACCGGAAAAAGGTGCAGTTGCAGCGCGAAGACGATCAGGAGGAAGATGCCCGAAACGAAGACTGGGAAAGACAGCCCGAGCAATGACAACAGGCGCGTCAGCACGTCGACAGGGCCATTGCGATTGAGGGCAGCCCAGACGCCGGCAGGTATGCCGATCAGGCAGCCGATCGCCATGGCCGCCAGCGTCAAGACGATGGTGTGCGGCAAGGCTTCGGCAATTTCGGTCCAGACCGGACGATGCGTGACCATGCTGGTGCCGAGATCCCCAAGAATGGCATGGCCGAGGAAGTCGAAATATTGCGCGCCGATCCACCGATCGAGGCCGAGTTCTGCGCGCAGGGCGGCGAGGGTTTCCGGGGTCGCACGATCGCCCAGGATTGCAATGGCCGGATCGCCCGGGACCACACGCACCAGCAGGAAGACGAGCGTCAACACGGCGAGCAGCGTCGGTATTGAGGCGAGCAGCCTGCGGATGATGAAGGCAATCACCGGTCGATCCTGTGGTTGATCCCGCTTAGCTCACTTGAAGTGGGTGGCTTCGGTCAAGAGCGGACCGAGCGACAGCGATGCCTTCAACTCGTAGCCGTAGTCGAGGTCGGTGCGATGCGCCCAGATTTGCAAGGCCTCGGCCAACGGAACGGCGCAGGCCGTTGCAACGATCTTTTTCTGAGCCTCGACCCAGAGTGCGACTTGCTTCTCAGCGTCGGGCTCGGTCTTGGCGGCGTCGATGTCCTTGTCCGCCACGTCGCAGTGGCTGAAATTGGTGACCGCCGTCGGTTTTCCGACGATGCTCGCCGAGTGGAAGAACTGGGTCAGATAGATGTCAGCGACCGGAAATCGCGCCGCCGCGTAGTAGACAATCGGGCTCAGATCCTTGCGGATCTGTTGGTGGAAGGTGGCATGATCGACGACCTGTAGGTCGAGATTGATGCCTGCCTTGCGCAGCTGCGCCTGCACGACCTGCATGCTCCCCAGCATTTGCGGCAGCTGGGTGTGAATCACCTTGATGGTCACGCCGTCCGGATAGCCCGCCTCCTTCAGCAGGGCCTTGGCCTTGGCGATGTCGGTGTTGGCGAGACCGACATCCTTCGAGAAGCCGAGATAGCCTGCCGGAATCACGCTCTGGCCCGGCCGCGCGGTGTCGGCGCCCTGCCACTTCACCAGTTCCGGGCGGTTGACCGCGTAGGCGATCGCCTGCCGCACGCGGATATCGTCAAGCGGCTTCGCTGTGATGTTGAGATTGAGATTGGCGAGTTCGCCGGGCTCGAACACGTCGACGACCGTATTCGGCAATGCGCGGATGCGGTTGATCCAGGCCTGATCCTGCTTGCCGTAGACGAGGTCGATCTCACCGTTCTGGAAGGCAAGGTCACGCGAGGAGTCCGAGGGAATGTAGCGATAGCTCACATGCGCCAACTGCGGCTCGCCACGGAAATAGCCGTTGAACGCGGTGAGCTCGAGCGACTGGTTCGGGGTGTCGGATACGAACGCGAACGGGCCGGTGCCGACCGGATTGCGCGTGAAGTCCGCACCATATTTCTCGACCGCCTTGCGGCTGACGATGTAGCCGCCGGAATAGTTGGTGAGCAGCCCGAGCAGGCTCGGCACCTGCCGCGCTAAGATGATGTGGACCGTGTAGGGATCCGTCGCCTCGATGCTCTTGAAAGCGGCGAAGTCAGCGGAAAAAGCCGAGGTCTTGGCGTCGCTGGCTCTCTTGAGGCTGAATGCGACGTCATCGGCGGTCAGCTCGCCAAAGTCGCCGTGAAACTTGACGCCGTGACGCAAGTGGAACGTCCAGTCGAGTTTGTCGGCACTCGATTCCCACTTTTCCGCGAGATCGGGCTCGATCTGCGTCGGATCCATCGTCCCCGGCTTGAAGCGCACGAGGCCATTGTACATCCACGCCACCACGGTGCGGTCGATGGTGCTGACGGCGCGATGAGGATCGAGCTGGCCGACATCCTGGGCTGCCATGCCGACTGTGAGATCGGTCTTTGGTGCTGCCGTAGCAGGCACCGCCAAGAAAGTGGCGGCCGCAAGTGCCGCGCTAAGCGTGATGCGAAGCGTCATGTCTCTGTCCCTGCTGGTTGAATGATTGGTCCGCTGCAAAACGATCGATACGGAACGGCTCGAGCGGGACATCGGTGTGTCTATCGAGGACCAGCTCACTCATGATAGCCCCGACGGCTGGGCCGAGCTGGAAGCCGTGACCGGAAAATCCGAACGCATGAAACAGGTCCGGCGTCGTTCGGCTCAGTCCGATCACTGGAATTTGGTCCGGCATTTCGCCGTCGATGCCGGTCCAGCTCCGGATCACCTGCGCGCCAGCGAGCTGCGGCACGAGCTGCAGCGCCTTCGCCATAACTGCAGCGCTTGCTTCGGGCGACGGGCGTGACGAGGGAACATCCGGATCGGATTGCCCGCGGCCGCCGCCGAAAATCACGTTCCCGCGCCGGATCTGGCGCAGATAGACGTCGCCGCCGACGACGCCCAGATTCGGCGCAATAAAGTAGGGCAGAGGTTCGGTCACAAGCATGTTGGGACTGAGCGGCGATACCGGAACCTGCTCACCGAAGGCGCGTGCAACTGCGCCACCCCAATAGCCGGCCGTGTTGACGAGATATCGGGCGCGGAATTCATGCTCGCCCGAGGTCACGACGAACTGAGTGCCGTCGTGGGCCAGATGGCTGACCGGCGTGAACTGGCGGATATCGGCGCCCGCATCGCGCGCGGCGCGCGCGAGAGCGGGGCTCAACAGACGCGGGTTGGCGGCGCCGTCGTCGGGTGCGAACGAGCCGGCCACGACGTCGGGGCCGAGCCACGGATATTGCTGATGGATGACGTTGCCGCCGATCATGATCAGCGGAAGGCCGTTGGCCTTGGCAACGTCGAGATAGGCAATGAGATCGGCTTCCTCAGCCTGGTTGCGCGCGAGCTTCAGGTGTCCGGTCACCTCGAACTCGCAGTCGGTGCCGATGAGTTCCGGCAGCTTTGCCCAGATGTCGCGAGCGCGTCGGGCGAGCGGCAATTCCGCGGGATGCCGGCCCTGCTGGCGTACGCCGCCGTAGTTGACGCCGCTGGCTTGCCCGCCGATCTGGCCGCGTTCGAGCAAAATGCATCGCGCGCCGCGTTTTGCGAGATGCAGGGCCGTGGAGCAGCCGGCCCCGCCGCCGCCCACGATCAACACGTCGGTGGACGTGGCGCTCATGCGGCCTCCGCGGGAAGGATGGGGATCGGCTTGACGGGCGGTTGTCCGCGCAAACGGCCGACTTGTTCAGCCGGGCACGAGAGAGCGGCCGCTAGCACCTCGGCGGCGGCTGCGCCGCAGACGCGACCCTGGCACCGTCCCATGCCGACACGGGTCAGGGCTTTGGCACGATTTACCTCCGACGGCGAAAGCATCGCCAAGGCCTCGTTCGCGGCCGCGCGCAACTCGCCCGCCGTGATCACCTCGCACCGGCAAAGGATCGTCTCGTCGGCCATGTCTGCGGCGAGCTTTGCCGGGAACGGAAATGCCCGCTCCAATGCGGCGCGGAAGCTGGCGCCGGCTGCCAGAGTTGCGTCGAGGCGTGCGACCGCACGCGCATCGGCCGCCAGGCCACGCGCCGCAAGCACGGCCCAGGCAGCGCGTGCGCCAGCCGCCTCGGCGAGATCGGCACCGCGAATCCCACCGCCGTCGCCGGCGAGGAACACGCCTCCGACGGATGTTCGCCCGCTAGGATCTTTGCGCGGCACCCAATTGTGCTGCACGGGGTCGAAGTCGAATGGCACGCCTGCGAGATCGGCGAGCTGTGCCTCCGGCTTGAGCCCGAAGCCGATTGCCACGGCATCAACTGCCGCCTCGTGGTTGGTGCCGCGTGCGTCACGCCAGCTCACCAATTCGACCCGGTCGCTGCCCTCGATCGCCATCGGGGTGACGCCCTCGGCTATCCGGATGCCGCGCGCGCGAAGCCAGGCGATGTAATATAGCCCTTTGGCGAAGGTTGCGCCGCCTCGCATCAGCCCGAACGCCTGTGCCGCCTTCACGGCGAACGGCGTCGTGTCGAGCACGGCCGTAACCTGCGCGCCGGCGCGGGCATATTGGTAGGCAACGAGATAGAGCAGGGGACCCGTTCCGAGAAAGGCAACCTTGGCACCGATGGCGCAGCCCTGCGCCTTCAAGGCAATCTGCGATCCGCCCAGCGTGAAGACCCCCGGCAATGTCCAGCCCGGCAGCGGGACAGCCCGATCCATCGCGCCGGTGCAAAGGATTGTCTGCGCGAAGGGTACCGCGCTCGCCTTGCCGTCGCAGATCGTGTCGATCACCCCTTGCCGCAAATTCCATGCAAGCGTTCGTGGGCGGAAGTCGATTGAGGGGCGTAACTGGTCGAAGACATCGTGGATGGCCCGCGCCTTTGCGGCCTCGAAGCCGTAGAGAGTGCGCGGGTCGCGGCGGAATCCGGCAGGCTGCCGTTGATAGATGCGGCCACCGTTCTCCGGCGCTTCGTCGATCACGATGGGGCGCAGGCCTGCGCTGACAAGGACCTCGGCTGCACGCGTGCCGGCCGGACCGGCGCCGATGATGAGGATGCTCATGGCTGCACAATCCTGCGCGACACGCGCATGCCTCCGGTTAGCGGCGTGGTGCAGGCGCGCACGCGGCCGCCTCCTTCGACATTCACCCAGCAATCCTGACACGCTCCCATCAGGCAGAAGCCCGCGCGGAGACCATCACCGAATTCGCTTACACGCAGGTAGCCATCATGCGCGAGAATGGCCGTAAGTAAGCTATCGCCCTCGAGCGCTGCCACAGGTGTGCCGTCGAGCACGAATGACACGGCGGCCCGGTCCGTCTCCGCCAAGCGTTGCAATCTCATAGCATGTCCTCCAGCCGACAATTGACCAAAAGCTCGGCGATGGTCGCGGTGTTGGGCAGTCGCAGAACCGTCGCGATCAGTTCGGCGATGTCGCGCGGGTCGCTCATTTTCTCGCGCGGCCATTTGGTGACATGCGCGGTCATGTCGGTCGCAACAAAGCTGGGGCAGATCGCGGTCGCTCGAATGCCGTGATCCCAGCCGTACTGGCGCACGGCATGGGTGAGCGCGAGGAGCGCAAACTTGCTCATCGCATAACCGGCATTGGGATTGCGGACGCGCTTGCCCGACATCGAGGCGACGTTGATCACGCGGCCTTCGCCGCTCTTGGCGAGATGCGGGAGCGCGAGACGAATGAGCCGCATCGGCGCTTTGACGTTGATCAGCATCATGGTGTCGAGCGCCGTCTCGTCGGGGTCGGTAAGATTGGCCTCGGGATTGACCGCGGCAGCGTTGACGAGGCTGTCGAGCCGGCCGAAACGCTCGATCGTCGCCGCAACCCAAGCTTCCGCCGAAGGCAATGACTCCGCGTCGTAGCGATGCAGCACCAGCCGCTCGGACCCGATCAGTCCGCGGGAATCGCGCACGCCGGCCGAGACGTGATAGCCGTCCGCGATCAGGCGCTCCACCACAGCGCGGCCGATCCCGCGCGAGGCCCCGGAGACCATCACGACCCGGCCATCAGCTTCAAGCACGGGCAAGCTCCTTGGCGAAGGCGTTGGTTGCGATGTGACAGCGCGCGAGGTGCCGTGGGGCCGTGGCCAAAAGAACCTGCGGCGCCTCGCACCCTTCGCGGCACAACGGGCAGCGCGGCGCGAACCGGCACCCTTTCGGCATATCGTTGAGGGGTGGCACGCGGCCCGCAATGGCTGCGAGCGACTGCTCAGTGCGATCCAGGCGCGGAATCGTCGCGAAGAGCGCACGGGTATAGGGATGGGCGGGCCTAGAGAAAATCTCCTGTACAGGCGCTTCTTCGACAATCTGGCCCGCATACATCACCGCAACGCGATCGGCGATCTGGGCGACGACGCCGAGATTATGCGTGATGAACAGCATGGCCATGCCGTGGCGTTCCTTCAGGTCGGCCAAGAGCCCAAGCACCTGTGCCTGGATGGTCACGTCGAGGGCGGTTGTCGGTTCGTCCGCGAGTAGCAGTGTCGGTTCGCACGCGAGCGCCATCGCGATCATTACGCGCTGGCGCATGCCGCCAGAGAATTGATGTGGATAGTCGTGGAAGCGCTGCCTGGCGGATGGAATTTTCACCTCCTCGAGGACGGCGAGTGCCTTTGCGTCCGCATCCGTCCGAGACAGTCCGCGATGCACGCGCAGGGCCTCGGCAACCTGCGAGCCGATGCTCAGCACCGGGTTCAGGCTCGTCATCGGCTCCTGGAAGATCATCGTCATGCGGTCGCCGCGCAGCCGTTCGAACTTCGCCTCATCGACCGTTCGCAGATCGGTTTCGTCGAGGAGGATGCGGCCTGCCGAGACGCGACCCGACGGCTCCGGTACGAGACCCATAATGGAGAGCGCTGTGACCGACTTTCCGCAGCCGGACTCGCCAACGAGGGCCAACGTCTCGTCGCGATCGAGCGTGAAGGACACACCGTCGACGGCCGGATACCACTCCGCACCAATGCGGAATTCGACTCGGAGATCTTCGACACGCAAGACCTGTTCGCGCATGGGGCCGGACTGCCGGAGCGAGGACGTCACCCGCTATTCAGGTCTTTGCTCCGCGTCGTGTCAATGCCATATTCCAATATGCGCAAACGCGAGCTGCCGTTTTTCCGCTATATGTAATGATGGCGCCGTCTTTCAAGGAGTATTTTCATCTGATGGATGATGTTTCCGACGGAGGGCCTTCGGGAAGCCTGCCGCGCGCGGTAGCCTTGCTGCGTACGCTGGCCGCGAGCGGCGGCGAGGGGATGCGGCTGACGAATGCGGCCGCGACGGCCGGCGTGACCCCGGCTTCGGCGCACAGGTTGCTGCGCATGCTGATCGATGAAGGCATGGTGGAGCAGGATGCGCGCAGCAAGTACTACCGGCTGAGTATCGAGTTCTTTTCGCTTGCGGCCCGAGCGGGGAATCCGAGCAACCTGCGCGACATTTGCCGACCTGTGCTGTTGCGGTTGTCCGCGGCGTTAGGCGACACCGTGTTCCTGCTGGTACGCAGCGGATTCGATGCGGTCTGTCTCGACCGCTGCGAGGGGCCGGTGTCGATCCGCTCCTTCACCAACGACATCGGCGGCAAGGTGATCCTTGGCGTCGGCCAAGGCAGCATGGCAATCCTCGCCCACTTGCCGGAATCGGAACGTGAAGAGGTGATCCGCTTCAACCTGCCGCGGCTTCTTCATTTCGGCCTGTTCGACGAAGTGTTCTTCCGTAATGAAATCGAGCGGGTGCGGGAAAGCGGCTTTGCTGCGCGCGGCTCGGGGCTTCTACCGGACATGGCTGGGGTTGCCGTGCCCATTCTCGATCGCGAGCGGCGACCGCTCGCCGCAATTAGCATCGGCACCACGGTCGAGCGGCTCAATGCCGAGCGCTTGCCGACTGTGGTCCAGGTGCTCCGGCGCGAGGCAGAGGCGCTTGCGCCGAAGATTAGCCCGTTTGACGCAGCCTTGCGCAGGCCGGGGCAACAGGTCGGCTCGTATTGAGATCGCCCGCGCGGCGCGGGGTCTGATCGGCCGCATGCGAGGTGATCAGTACGACATCGACGAGCTCAAGAGGTTCGAGCGCATCTGCCTGGATCTGGCAGGGAGAGCGGGGTGCCGACTGAGGCCGGCGGGTTGCGCGAGCTCGCAGCGAACCATCGCAATGAAGCTGCCAATACACCGTAGCTAGGACCGTAGTCTGTGCGAGGCGAGGACGGAAAACGCGAGCAATCTCAACAAGTGTTGACAGACACCCCTTCGGCCCCACTGCTTGTCCACGCAAACCGTAGGACGGATCTCGCACGGCACGCAAAGTCCAAGCCGCTTGCGGTCGAAGCGACGGCAGCTCCACGATTTGAACGTACGGTGGGGCAGGGGAGTGGACGAACGTTTTTTGATTGGCTCCAGTCGGACATCGATTGCTGGAGCTAGCTCAAACTTGCCCATGATGGATTGGGACGAGGGTTCAAGTTATTCAATTGGTTAGACGGCCGGCGTGTGCACGACGTGTGCACCGGGAGATCTAGAAGAATCTATTGTGGGCGGTGTGAAGCCGGTCGTTTTGGACTGATCTGACACGTCCGCAGAAGCCTGATGGTCTAAAGAGTGGCGCCGCAAGGGTAGGGCATTCGCGTAAGGCTTGGAGTTGATAGCGCCCCTCAGGCGCAGAACTCCGTGTTCGGCCGATCGCGAAGAGCAATGTGA
>Ga0075367_10001153_pt1 | contig 11024 bp, 17 predicted proteins | sample EndMethybrTD3032_FD_71399 | JGI IMG/M metagenome (GOLD analysis project Ga0075367, IMG submission 71399) | Populus endosphere microbial communities from Tennessee, USA - Endosphere MetaG P. TD hybrid TD303-2 | ecosystem: Host-associated > Plants > Roots > Endosphere | place: USA: Tennessee...
CATTCCGGATCTTGGCGTGACTCCTCACAAACGAGGTGTGGACTTGGTGAACAGGATGCGGTCGCTCAGCGAGATCAAGTTGCGATGATTTTGGCTGGGAAGCCCGTACCATGACGACCTCCTCCTGGCGCAACACCACGGCACGCATGAAAGGGGCCGGCGGAATCGCAGCGCGGGCGGGCGTCCGACGCAGCCGTGCCGTCTAATACTAAAGTAGGGGGAGCTTGATGAACGCGGCAACACACAATCGCGCGACTGAGCGCTCACCCCTAGCGCGGAAGACTTGGGGCTGTTTCGCGCCGATCGACACCGCGAATCACTGCCAGCTGCGGGCTAGCCTGTCGCTGCGTCCGGAGTGGTCGGAACCAGTACCGGCTTTGATGGTGCAACAGCCTTAGCTGGCTGTTTTCGGGCAACGGTCCGTTTCGTGACCTTCTTACTCCACCGCGCGGGCGTCGGCTTGGACCGAGCCTTCACGCCCCCGTCAGCGACAGCGGCTCGATCCATGAGAAGCTTTTGGATCTCACCTATGAGTTCGGACAGCTCCGACAGAATGAGGTCGAGCTTCTCATTCTTCGTGTGCTTCTTTCCCATCACAGTTGCTCCTGGGCATTCGCACCTAGCAAGAGGCTAACACGCGACGCCTCCGCATCGCGAGGCGCACCCCACCCGATAGAGCTGGCGAAGCTCCAGCTCGCGGGCGCAATCGAGTCCGCTTTCGCGTCACGTCGTCTGCAGCCGCGATCCGGACAATTTGCACAGCACGGCAGAGGGCGCTGAGCCGATACCGCGGTGACTTCGCCCATGCTAGGGTAACGGAGAATACGACCGGTACCACAGCTACATGTTCATATCGCAGTAAGGTAGTGAAACAAGGGTGGAGTTTCGCCATGCTGCATAGAACTCTTATTGCGGCGTCATTGAGCCTCCTAACGTTTGCCAACGGCGCTCTCGCCCAGGAGACGGTCAAGATCGGCATGAGCGTCCCATTGACGGGTGCCGGTTTCAACGCAGTGGGCCGGCAGGTCGTAGCGGGGGCGCGGCTTTACGTGCAACAGCACGGCGACCAGGTCGCAGGCAAGAAGATCGAGCTGATCATCCGCGATGACGCGGGCGTCGCCGATACCGCGCGCCGCATTGTCCAGGAGATGATCGTCAATGAAAAGGTGAGCATCATCGGCGGCGGCATCACCCCAACGGCGCTCGCCATCGCGCAGCTCGTGACACAGGCGAAGATGGCGACGGTGGTGATGGTCTCGGGTGCGTCCATCACGGTTGATCGCTCCCCCTACATGGTGCGCACTAGCTTCACGCTCGGCCAGTCGTCGGGCATCATCGGTGATTGGGCGGCCAAGAATGGCAGCAAGAAGGTTGTAACCCTGGTCAACGATTGGGCGCCGGGCCTCGAGGCCGAAACCGCCTTCAAGGAGCGATTCATCAAGGGCGGCGGTGAGATTGTCGAAGCTTTACGCCTACCCCTAGCCAACCCCGACTTTGCACCGTTCCTGCAACGCATTCGCGATGCGGCGCCTGACACGGCTTTCATCTATTTCCCGGGCACGCAGGCGGGCATCTTCGCCAAGCAATTCATCGAACGCGGTCTGGACAAATCAGGCATCAAGATTATTGGCCCCGGCGACCTCACCGACGATGACGAGCTGAACGCCATGGGCGATCCAATGGTCGGCATGACAACGGCACACCATTACTCGGCCCTGCACGACTCTCCACTCAACAAGAGCTACGTGGAGGCGTTTAAGAAAGCCAACAACTTCCGGCCAAATTTCATCTCAGTGGGCGGCTACGACGCCATGCATGCCATCTACGAGGCGCTGAACAAGACCGGTGGCAACACCGATGGAGACGCGCTGATAGCGGCAATGAAGGGCATGCAATGGGAAAGCCCGCGAGGACCTATCTCCATCGACCCTGAAACCCGCGATATCGTGCAGAACATCTACATCCGCAAAGTCGAGAGAGTTGCGGGAGAGCTCTACAATGTCGAGTTCGCGACCTTCCAGGCGGTCAAGAATCCGATGAAAGATGACAAAAAGTGAGCCTCGAGTCCGGGCTCGGGTCAAAACCTTCAAGCTAAGATACCATCGCATGCCGCGTGGGCGTGGATGCCACACGCGCTATGCGCGACTGGTGCGATTGTCCAGCCCATAACGGCCGCTACCTGTGATCGAGAGCAATAGGAAACCGCCCAAGATGGCAATGTTCTTGTAGAAGTGCGCCTGATTGGCACCGCGCGCGGCACCCTCCATAAGCCAGAAGGGATGACCAAGCGCTGTGGCCACCACCAGCCAGAGGGCGAGCGCCAGCGCAACCCAGCGTGTCTTGAAGCCAATGAGGATTGCAAGGCCGCCAAGCAGCTCGATAGCCGCAATGAGATAACCGAGCCATGTGGGCGCAGGGGTTCCGCCGGCGACCAGATCCATGAAGCGCTTGGTGCCAGGATTGTTCAGGATCGACGCAACGTCGATGAGTTTGAAGTAGCCATACACAATGAACACCGCCGCCATCAGCGCTCGGCCGAGAAGGTTCACGCTGTCCGACATGGCTCCCCCTTACATTTGGCCGATGGATCGTCTGGGGCGTCCCACAATCAGGCGTCACCGACAGTGAGTGACGGATGATTCATCAGCTGCCCCTGCCGCTCCCGATATCGTTGTTTTCTGCTGGCTCGATCCCGTAACCTCGACGTGCACTGAGTGCGCCAAAACGCCGTCGGCTTCGACCGTGCGGTGGCGTACGGTTTGCAGTCAGGCGCTTTCATTGCTACCCTCTTGCGCACGCCCAAGCAACTTCAGGATCATCACTTGGCGCCCGGCTCCACAGGCTAGGCGCCCCTCTTTTTCGGCACCCCCCAAAGCTGGCACCCCAACGCGCGCCCCAGTCACTCCAGAAGGCTGGGACTTGGATGAGACCAGCTGTTTGGGCCACCAGCACTAAACGAAGCTTGCGCGCTTCTATCTTCCGCGCCAAAGCCAGAGCACAAGCGCCGCTCCGATCGCCGCAAGGATGTAGTGCATGAGGGGTGAGGGCAACAGCCCCAGGATCACGCTGACATGAAAGCCGATGAAGGCGCCGGCAATTCCAACGAGGGCGCTGGTGATATCGCTGCGCGTGGTGCCGCCAAGGCGTGACAGCCAGGTTCGCGCGTAGCGGTTGAAGGCCAGGCCCACCACAATTCCGATGAGCAGAATGACAAGCAAATTTGCGAGTGCCGTGCTGCCGATGGCCATGCAAACCTCCGAAAGTTAGGACGGCCGCCATTTCTGCGGCGGTTCATGATCATTGGCCGGATGCGACCGGGCATCTCACGAGCGAGAGAGTGTGAGATGTTCCTTCCAGTAAGTGTTGCGGGCCGCGGCCATGGTCAACTCCACTGAAGCCTCAGCTAGAAACAACCCCAGCGCACGGTAAACCGTTCCCAGACGAAAAAATGAGCGGTGCGACGGGGGCGACGCACCGCTCGTATCAGGGCCAGAGGTGAGGGAAGGCCTCCGGCGTCGAACGAACCGGGGAGGTTCGTTCTGGCTGCCAAGAAAACGGTCCTTCGCGAGCTTGGTTCCGGTTGGGAAACCGCAAGCTGTGGATGACTTCTAGTGAACGGTGCGTGCCGGCTTTCCAGACCGCTTCCGCCCTTGCTGGGCAGCACCAAACGCCAGAGACACCACGCCCGTTCTAGGGACGGCCGATCCCGGCGCGTGTCGGAACGTTCGCGAAAGCCTGGCGTTTCAAAGTGTTGATCGCAGGCGCGGAACAGCAGGCATCGTATGAGACAAGGTCGTATCGCACTGTGCTGCTTCCTCCTGACGGGACTGCCTCAAACGGCGATCGCCCAAGGGTGGCCGAGTTGGGCAGATGATGCGTTTCAGCGGCGCCCGTCTCCGCGTTCAGAGCGCCCATACTCCTGGGATGTGCCCGAGCGCCAGGAACCTGCACGACCACCCTACGCAAACGCGCTTCAAGATGGCGGCGGCCGCCCGGACATCGCACCACGGACGCCGCCTGTGGTGACATTTTCGGCGGCGTTTCCGGCCCGCTCAATCGTTATCGCGACGAGCGCGCGCAAGCTCTACTTCGTCTTGGATGGCAATCGCGCCTACGAGTACGAAATCTCTGTGGGGCGCGAGGGCTTCAACTGGACGGGCGTCGAGGCGGTCAGCCGGAAGCAAGCATGGCCCGATTGGCATCCACCGGCGGAGATGCGCGACCGCGATCCAAACTTGCCCGAGAAGATGACCGGTGGACTCCGCAACCCGCTCGGCGCCATCGCACTCTACCTTGGCAATACGCTTTACCGCATTCACGGCACGAATGATGTCAAGTCGATTGGGCACGCCCAGTCGTCGGGATGCTTTCGCATGCTCAACGCCGATGTCGTGCACCTCGCCTCGATCACCGAGATCGGCACCACCGTGTCGGTGGTCGACTCGCTGCCGGCTGCGCCCGAAGTCAGCCGGGCGCCGGAATCTCGCGGCCCGACACCTGAATACACGCCGCCACGGTCGCCTGCTTCACTGGTCGATAGCCCTGCAGAACCGCTGCCGACGCAGCGAGCTCGCGACTACCAAACGCTTCGAGATGAGACACTCCGAAGACCGTCGAACCCATACCGCTAAGGATAGCGCCATGTTCTTCCGCTCCGGTCTTGCCGCTCTACTCACCTTCGGATGCATCCCGCTGTTCGCCAGCGCCGCAACTGCGCAGGATTGGCGGCAGTATCGGAACGAGCGCTACGGCTTCACCCTGGACTATCCCGCTGACCTCTTGGTCAGTGAGCGGACCGCCCAGGCGGGCGACGGACAAGTTTTCGCGTCCTCGGACGATGAGGCGCGGCTGCTGGTGGGCGCGTTGCCCAATGACTCAGGCTATACGCCGGCGATGTATCAGCAATACATCGCCCTTCATTCCTACCCCAACTACCAGATCGACTACCGCAGGCTTAGCGCCAGCTGGTTCGCCCTTTCCGGCGAAGGTGAGGGCCGCATCTTTTACGAGAAGGTCATGTTCACGTGCGGGGGGCGGCTGATGACCAGCTTCGCGATGATCTATCCCTCGGCTCAACGAGAAATCTTTGATCGTGTTGTTGAGCGGATCGAGAAGAGCTTCCGACCTGCCGCAACGTGCGAGAGGGCGCGTCTAGATCCACTTCCAACCCGACCGCGCCCAGCATTGGGTGACCGTCGCATATATGGGGAACGCTCGGCGCTGGCCGACCGCATTGCCAGAGCGCGTGGCCACGATGTGATCGTCGTTCTCCGGCGCACGACCCCGCCCTACGACCGCAAAGTGCTCCGCGGATACGCTTCGCGGCCGTAGAACTCTGCGACGTGCCACCGATCCGCCCCTGAGCGCGCCCGCTTTCTTGAGCGACGGCTAAAGCTCCAACGAGGTTAAACCATGTGGCGTGCATTGATCGTCTTGGCAACTATAGTTTGTCGGGTTTCGTCGGCGGCAGCCCTCAACGCGGACGTCGAGATCGGAGTTCTCTCCTGTGCCCTAAGCGAGCCGCTCGAAGGCCCGGCAGGCACGGAGCTATCCGGAGAGCGCACGCGTGAAGCGATGTGCACGTTTCTGAGCAATACCGGCATGGAGGAAACATACACCGGCAAGGTCGATGGGGTCAGTATCACGCCGGACCAGGAGGGCACGGTGGTGTGGGTGGTTAGGAGTCCATCGCAACCCCACACTCAGCCCGGAGCTTTGCAGAAGATCTTCACCAGCGATTCGAGCAAACCGGCGGACCAGAAGCCGCCTCTGATCGGCGAAGGGAACGCGGAACTGGCGCTGCATTCCATGTCCGACAAACCTGAAGGCAGTACAAGTGCGGCCGCAAAGCCGGCACCAAGCGGCTTCGTGATCCTTCGATTAGAGCTCAAGCTGCAATCGTCGTCCGGGTGACAATCAAGGCCGTGCCGCCGCACGCCGACCCGATTAAGGAGAAGCCGATGACCTGCCTGGCTGGGAGGCGACCCCTAGTCGAGTGGCTGGTCGATCAGCATCATGCGCATCTTGGTGCAGGGTGTAATTTTGCGTAGCAGGGGACCAAGTGATGCGAATCGGAAAGCGGCGGACAGCCTCGTCGCCGGCTCCATATGCGGCCGATCGCGTTGGCCCATCGGAAAATGCACGCCGAAGTACGGATTGAGCTGGGCGAACTCGTGCAGGCAGGTGAATTCCTCGTCACTTCCCGTGCCGGCGCGCACATCGAGCGCGATGCCGTCCTGGTGGTGTGAGGTGGTCCGCTTCACGTAGCGTCGCCCCTTCTTGCCCTTGACGACGCGCGGCCTGCCGGCGCAAGGCCCTTTCTCGCCCTCGCAAACGCACGCCTGCTCTTGTGCCGTTCGGTGCGCGGAGGTGATGGTGACATGACCATGCACCTCGACAAATGCGCTCAAAAACGCCGCTGCCGAGGCGGCAAAGGGTGGCGACAGCCGTTCGAGGTTCTTGTCTTCGTAGGTTTTGCAGTCGCGATTGGAGCTTCCCGACCATTCACGGTGAAGGCCCTTCAGTAAGCGCAGTGCCGCGCTTTCCACTCCAGATGTTTGCTGCGGCCCCCGGTCGTTCGCCTGGCAAGGCAGGCCGAAGTACTGGACGGCTAGAAACAGCAGCACTCCCCGGCAGATCATGCATCCCCGATTCGCTGACGCTTTGCGCTGCGCAGACATTATTGCCGACATGGCTGGCGGCAACCCACTTCGGACAACAAAGAGAAAGCGTTGCCAGATCGCCATAAGCTTGATCGTGAGTGTGCAACCCATCTCGGTGCCGGCCGAGCTTACGTAACACAATGCCCAGCCAGTGTTTCCGCCGGAACAGCGTTGCTGCGTCCGCTGTTCTACCCTCAATGCGGTTTGTTGGAGGAGGACATCGCCATGACCAGCCGCGCCATCGCCCTTGTTCGGGCCATCACCTTGGCCGTCGTATCTCTCATTTCGAGCGCAACCCACGCCGGTGCCGTCGATGGGCGCGTGCGCTCGGCCTGTGCCGATGACTACCTTGCCTATTGCAGTCAGCATGACCCGGACGGACCAGGCACCCGCCGCTGCATGCGCGCCAACGGCCTGAAGCTATCTCAGGCCTGCATCAATGCGCTGGTCGCGGCAGGCGAAGTGTCCAAGCGCGAGGTCAGCAGGCGAGCGGCCTCCAAATAGGACCATCCCAAAACTGCACCACCCGGAATCTCCACCGACGCGGCCAAAGGGGGCTCGGGCAAAGGAACATGCCTGCGAACAAGACGTTTTCTGTCGAAGAATATCGTCGTGCAGGTGTTCGCTATGCCCGACAAATATGTCGACAGTTTCGTGATGCCGGTCCCGAAGGACAAGGTCGAGGACTACAAGAAGTTTGGAGAGAAGATGGCCGCGCTCGCCAAGAAGCACGGCGCGCTGGAATACGTTAATCTGGTCGCCGACGATGTGAAGCCCGGCAAGGAAACCTCCTTCCCGCAGGCGGTCAAGTTGCATGACAACGAAATCGTTGTGTCCTCCTACGCGGTGTACAAATCACGCGAGGACCGAGACCGCGCCAACAAGGCGATCATGGATGACGAGTCGTTCAAGGAAGTCAGCAAGAATATCCCGGTCGACATGAAGAGGATGTTCACGGGCGGCTTCAGAGTTTTGCGCGGCATGTAGCGCCTCAACTCTCCGCTCATGATTGATCTCGCGAGGTCGGCGCGCGGACGATCGCTGATCGTTGGAGCCTATTCGACTCAACCTACCAGCAGAAGCGGACGCCAGGTTACAGCGGGCCCGTTCCAGCGTGGACCTATAACCGACAAACTTCGCGATCGGTGTTGCGAGCGCGAAGCAGAATGCGCACAGCTCTTTGATGGAGCGGCTCGCGGCACTCTCCTCGCAGCACGCAAACAAAGCGAACGGACGGGTCGACCGCCCCCAGCAAAGTAGCGGTAGGCGAGCAACATTAGCACGCAGTTGTGAGCTGCTATTCGGTGGCAGCTCAGCGGGATCGACGATCGCGCATGTTGCGTTGGATGCCGGAAGCGCGATTGTGTCCGCGCTGCTCCTTCATGCGCAATAAGGCCTGTTCCAGGTGGCGGAGGTGATCCTCCGCCACCTGCGTGGGCGCGCCCTGCACGATGCTGCGCCGCACGAGCGCTTCCTGTTGCGCGACACGTTCTTGAGCTTCGTGGATTTGCTGATCGGGCCCACCACCTGGACCATGAACTCGGCACATGGGAACCTTCCTAATCCCCGTCTCCCCAAGAACGTTACTGATCACGATTGGTTGCGTCCGGACTGCGGCCAAGGGTGGCCTGCGGGCTTTGGATCGGCACGTCTTGTAGATCCCTCGTCGGCTACTTACGTGTTGTGGGCGCGTTATGCGGGGCGCCAGCCCCGCCATTCCCGAAAGGGCTGGCGCTCACCTCTCGTATCACACGACCGCGCCACAGCTTCTTGCAGCGATGGCGCCTACTCGAGAGGCGAGCGTTACCAAGGGCACCACACAATGAATCCGAATCTATGGCGCGGCGGCCCACGGCCGCGGACGATGCGTCAGCCACAGAACAGCGCAGGCAACGCGAGACAGCACTACGAGCGCTACCTGGCGCGTGCACGAGAGGCCCAACTGACGGGCGACGCAGTTGAGGTCGAGCATTGGTACCAGCACGCTGAACACTACTTCAGAATGATGAAAGGCGCAGACGATGAGCGGAGAGGCTAACTATAAGACACACATTCTCATCGGCGTCCGATCGAACGGCGCCATGACCGTGATCGCGGATTGGCCGCACGTGCCGAGGCAGACCGAGGTTCAGGAGAAAAATCGGCGCGACTCGCGACGGCTTCGTGATGTTCGCGCTGTGTACACCGACGTCGATCATTGCGGCAGGCGCCAGCGGAGCGGCCGATCCTTCGGATCCGACCGGAGCTGGTGAATTTAGGGGTAGCGCACGCTTTTTGGATATGCTGCGGCTCGCGAGTATTGAACGGCGGGCGAGCCCGGGGGTGAGCAGCGGGTCAGGATTTTGGTTGTAGTGATCAACACCTGTTGCGTGATGTGACGCTCCAGAGCCCGCGCTGCGAGGATTGGGGCGCATTTGCCCCGCTCGAGTGTTCGGCGCTGAAGGCTTAGTTCGAGATATAGCCACAAACCGATCTCCTAGGTGCACAGGCTTCGCCCAAGAGTAAGAGGGATGCACGATGACATCGAAGAATGTGCCGCTCGACACGTGGATGGTGGTGGATATTGCCTACAACGGGTGGAACGTGGTCTCGACTCATGCATCGCAGAACGATGCAGAAAGGGAACGAGATACGCGCAATGAAGGCTTGGCGCGACGACGCTACAGCGCATGCATGGCACTTGCACCGGTTGCCGAGCGCATGGGCCGCTCGTGCGGTTGAGACCTCGGCTTCCTGCCCGCGCAACAGTCGCGACGCCATCGGCGGTCACCTGAGGGCCGCCCATCGGCCTGATATCCACGATATGCGACCGATGAGTTCGGCGTAGTTGGCCCGTCCGCGGAACGCCATGACCGCTTCTGAATCAGAGCTGACATTGGAAAGCACCGACACCAGACCTCCGCTGCTATGATTGCGGCCGGCGATCGAGAAGGGGACCGGTCGTTCTCACAATAATATCCGCGGTGCGCAAGACCTGCTCGCGGTAGCCATTGAGACGCACCCGATCCTCCAACGCTGCGGTGTCCTCCCGGTGGGCGCGATGATGTAAGCCCTGGTCGCGCAGCTCTCGGGCGGCTTCATCTGTTCGTGAGATCTGGTCCGAGTTCTCAGCGCATTGTTGAAGGTTGGTCAGGAGCGGCGCAATTTGCAGCTCAAGCTCGGTTCCCACGAGGCGCCCCCTGAGGCGGTCGGCATTGCGATGCAAGCTACCGAAGTCCACCGCGGCAGGCCCGACCAGTTCGGAGCGGCACCGCACGGCCAACGCCCGTAGCTCCGTGCGCCACAAATCGACGGCAAGCGGTTGACGCACCGCCTGGCCAACGCCATTGGTGCCCGTACGGACAACCAGCGACCCATACGTCCTGTTGGTCCACGCGGCCAACCTGGAGCCCCACGCGCTCCTGCCGAGCGAGCCCATGGCGAGAAGCAGGATTAGGGCATCCCACGGCGAGAGGGCGGGAAGCGCGGACAGCACGGAGGTGACGCTGCTGCCGGTGAACAGGAACAGGTAGTAGGCGGTGATGATTTTCGCCGCGAAATATGCGAGCAATAGCCAACCTGCAAATCGAACAAAAGCACCCGTCATAAGCGCTATTTGGGTGCGATGCGCGCGATCGCAAGCGGCACGCAGCAACGCTTTCGCTTTTCGCGCGTTGAGTAGCCAGGTCACAGCTATTCGCGGGCGCGGCCATGAGCTACATCGAGCATAGTCTCGGCCGGAATGAGACGCTGCACTATCGTGCGCGCTTTCCGGCTATCTACCATCTCGCCGCCTGGGGCGTGCTCGCCGTTGGTCTAGCAATCGCCGTCGTGCTCGCCACGTACGAGCTCGGCTGGATCGGCATGGCGGCGGCGGTGATTGGCGCGATTGCCTTTCTCGCGATCATGGTGCCTATGCTGACCACAGAGATCGGCGTTACGACTCAGCGGCTGATCTACAAGCGAGGTTGGGTGTGGCGCACAACGAATGAGCTGCAGCTGCGCGCTATCGAACAAGTCACGTTAGACCAGAGCTTCTTCGGGCGCCTGCTCAACTACGGTCGCGTTTGCGTGCACGGCACCGGCGTCGATGACATTGCGCTTCCGCCGCTCGCCGAACCTGTCGTTCTGCAACGCGCCATTCAGGATGCCATCGGGTCGCTAGCGGCTGCCGTCACACCCACAGCAGCTGTCGCCGAGCCCCGCATTCGCGCATCCTAGTTCAGCTTACGGCTGCTGAGTAAGTAGTGGGACTTTCGGCTGGCATCGTGCCTAGGCGGCGCTCGCCGGTGGCTTTCCGTGCCGAAGAAAGAGTCGGGTGATCTCGTGCGCTGGGCTCGGGCGACATATGTAGTAGCCCTGCATTTCGGTGCAGCCTTCCGC
>Ga0075367_10001154_pt1 | contig 11024 bp, 11 predicted proteins | sample EndMethybrTD3032_FD_71399 | JGI IMG/M metagenome (GOLD analysis project Ga0075367, IMG submission 71399) | Populus endosphere microbial communities from Tennessee, USA - Endosphere MetaG P. TD hybrid TD303-2 | ecosystem: Host-associated > Plants > Roots > Endosphere | place: USA: Tennessee...
CCCCCGCCGGGCCCGTCTACCAGGCCGGCACCCTCTCCGGGAACCCGGTCGCCACCGCGGCCGGCCTCGCCCAGCTGCGCCTGCTCGACGACGCCGCCTACGACAAGGTCAACGCCGTGTCGGAGCAGATCCAGGCGCTGGTCACCGAGGCGCTCACCAAGGAAGGCGTCGCGCACCGGCTGCAGAACGCCTCCAACATGTTCTCCGTCTTCTTCGCGGACCGGGACGTCCGTGACTACGAGGACGCCAAGAAGCAGGAGTCCTTCCGCTTCACCGCGTTCTTCCACTCGATGCTGGCGCAGGGCGTCTACCTCCCGCCCTCGTCCTTCGAGTCCTGGTTCGTGTCCACGGCCCACGACGAACAGGCCGTACAGCGCATCGCCGACGCCCTCCCGGCGGCGGCCCGAGCGGCGGCGGAGGCAACCGCGTGAGCGAGAACACCAACGGCGACATCACCGTCGTACACGTCATGCGGCACGGTGAGGTCGCCAACCCGGACGGGGTGCTGTACGGCCGGCTGCCCGGCTACCACCTGTCCGAGCTCGGGCGGCAGATGGCCGACCGGGTCGCCGAGCATCTGGCGTCGCGCGACATCACGTACGTCTGCTCCTCCCCGCTGGAACGGGCGCAGGAGACGGCGACGCCGATCGCCAAGGCGCACGGGCTGGACCTCGCCACCGACGAGCGGCTCATCGAGGCCGACAACGTCTTCCAGGGCAAGACCTTCGGCGTCGGCGACGGGGCGCTGCGCAAGCCCGGGAACTGGAAGTACCTCACCAACCCGTTCAAGCCGTCCTGGGGCGAGGCGTACGTCGACATCGTCGTACGGATGATGCAGGCGCTGGACGCCGCGAAGGAGCAGGCGCGGGGGCACGAGGCCGTGCTCGTCAGCCATCAGCTGCCGATCTGGACCGTGCGGTCGTACGTCGAGAAGCGGCGGCTGTGGCACGATCCGCGCAAGCGGCAGTGCACGCTCGCCTCGCTCACGTCCTTCACGTACCAGGGCGACAGGCTCGTGTCCGTCGGCTACAGCGAACCGGCCATCGACCTCGTCCCCGCCCATCTGCACGCCGGCGCCAAGCCGGTGAAGGGCAAGGACAAGGCCTTCGGCGCCTAGGACGGGCGCACAAGAAGGCCGTACTGAGGCCCGAGTTGTGTTCGTTACATTTGTTACTGGATCGCCGTGATCGAGAGGAACCTCCCCCTTCGTCATGTCCTCTGAATGGGTGACCACCAGAGCACATGACGAATCGGGGTTGGAATGCGCACTCGTAGCGCTCTCTCGCGCAGGGGAATGCTCGGTCTGGGCGCGGGTGCCGCGGCGGCCGCCGGACTCGTCGGCTGCGGCACCCTCAAGCCGTCAGAGGGGTCGACCCACTCCTCGGGTTCCAAGGGCAGCGGTAAAAGCGGCGGTAAGTCGCACTCCGCAGCCAAGCCCCTCGGTGACGGCTCCACCTCCTTCACCGGCAAGCAGCCCCACCAGCCGTCCCACCCCGAGCCGTTGGAGCCCGGCCAGACCCCGCCCCAGTTCGTGATCTTCTCCTGGGACGGTGCCGGCGAGGTCGGCAACGGCCTCTTCCCCCGCTTCCTCGACCTGGCGAAGCAGCACGGCGCATCCATGACCTTCTTCCTGAGCGGCCTCTATCTGCTCCCCGAGTCGAAGAAGCGCCTCTACAACCCGCCGAACAACCCGCGCGGCGCCTCCGACATCGGCTACCTCACCGACGAGCACATCAAGGCGACGCTGACCAACGTCCGCCGCGCCTGGCTCGAAGGCCACGAGATCGGCACGCACTTCAACGGCCACTTCTGCTCCGGCTACGGCACCGTCGGCAACTGGACGGCCGCGCAGTGGCAGAGCGAGATCCAGCAGGCGAAGGCGTTCGTGAAGGAGTGGCGGACGAACACCGGCTGGACCGACATGCCCTCCCTGCCCTTCGACTACGAGAAGGAACTCGTCGGCGGCCGTACGCCCTGTCTCCTCGGCCAGAACAACCTGCTGCCCACCGCCAAGGAGCTCGGCTGGCGTTACGACGCCTCCTCGCCCGGCGGCCGCCAGGTCTGGCCGGAGAAGAAGCTGGGCATCTGGGATCTGCCGTTGCAGCAGATACCGTTCCCCGGGCGGTCCTTCGAGGTGCTCTCGATGGACTACAACATGCTCGCCAACCAGTCGATCAACTCGACCCAGGCGCCGGCCTACAACTACCCGGCCTGGCGCACCCAGTCCGCACAGGCCTACATATCCGGCTTCAGGCGGGCATACGAGACGAACCGCGCCCCCTTCTTCGTCGGCAACCACTTCGAGCACTGGAACGGCGGCATCTACATGGACGCCGTCGAGGCCGCCTTCAAGCACATCGCCGCCGAGAAGGAGAAGGGTGCGGACGTGCGGCTGGTCTCCTTCCGGCAGTACGTCGACTGGATGGACGTACAGAAGCCGGAGGTGCTCGCCAAGCTGCGCACCCTCGATGTCGGGCAGGCGCCGGCCGGTGGCTGGAAGACGTTCCTGCGGGAGACCTCCTCGACCTCCCCGTCCAGCTCCTCCTCGCCCACCGGGCAGGCCGCCTGAAATGCGGGTTTCGGCCCCTCGGACGTCCTTGAGGGGGGTGGCCAAGATCCTCAGAACGGGCATGCGAAACTTTTCACATGAGTGCCATCAGCCGCACCCCCCTGCGCTCGAACCGAAGCCGTGCCACCCTGCTCGCCGCAGTGGCGGCGGCCTCCGCTCTCACCCTGTCCGCGTGCAGTTCGGGCGGCACCTCGGGTGGCGGCGGTGACACCAACTTCGTCATGGGCAAGGACGGCATCTCCACCGTCAAGAAGGGGGAGCGGGCCGACGCGCCCGACCTGTCCGGCGAGACCGTCGACGGCAAGCAACTCGACGTCGCCGCCGACTACAAGGGCAAGATCGTCGTCCTGAACGTGTGGGGCTCCTGGTGTGCACCCTGCCGCGCCGAGGCACCCAACCTGGAGACCGTCTACTCGGACCTCAAGTCCAAGGGCGTCCAGTTCGTCGGCATCAACACGCGTGACACCAAGACCTCCAACGCCCAAGCCTTCGAGAAGCAGTACGGCGTCAGTTTCCCCAGCCTGTACGACCCCACCGGCAAGCTGATGCTCCGCTTCAAGAAGGGCACGCTGAACCCGCAGGCGATCCCCTCCACCCTGGTCATCGACCGCGAGGGGAAGATCGCCGCCCGATCGCTGGCCGCGCTCAGCGAGGACAAGCTGCGCAAGATGATCGCCCCGGTCCTCGCGGAGAAGTGACGTGACCTCAGTCACCACGCTCGCCGCCGCGGGCGTCAACGACACGGTGCTCAACGGCGCCCTGCTGCTCGCCCTGCCCATCGCCCTGCTCGGCGGACTCGTTTCCTTCTTCTCCCCCTGCGTCCTCCCGCTCGTCCCCGGTTATCTGTCGTACGTCACTGGAGTCGCCGGCACCGATCTGGCCGAGGCCCGCCGGGGGCGGATGGTCGCGGGGGCCTCGCTCTTCGTGCTCGGCTTCACCGCCGTGTTCGTCTCCAGCGGTGCGCTGTTCGGCTACTTCGGCGACACCCTCCAGGACAACAAGGGCATCCTGGACAAGGTGTTGGGCGCGCTCATGATCCTCATGGGTGTCTTCTTCATGGGCCTGATGCCCTGGATGACCCAGCGGGAGTTCCGCTTCCACAGGAAGCCCGCCACCGGACTCGTCGGCGCTCCGCTGCTCGGCGCGCTGTTCGGCATCGGCTGGACCCCGTGCATCGGCCCGACCCTCGGCTCCGTGCTGACTCTCTCCTCCCAGCAGGGCAGCGCCGGCCGCGGGGCCGTACTGACCATCGCCTACTGCCTCGGCCTCGGCGTGCCCTTCGTGCTCGCCGCGGTCGCCTTCCGCAAGGCGCTCGGCGCCTTCGGCTGGGTCAAGCGCCACTATGTGTGGGTGATGCGGATCGGCGGCACGATGATGATCGTGACCGGTCTGCTGCTGCTCACCGGCGTCTGGGACCAACTCGTGCAGGACATGCAGTCCTGGTCCGCCGGCTTCACCGTGGGGATCTGATCGATGAGCAAGACCACAGCCACCGGCACGCCCGCCGAGCGGGCCGAGGACCCGGACCTCGGTGCCGCCGGCTCGCAGCTGTCCACCGCCCCCAAGGAGGAGCTGCCGGGTCTGCCCTCACTCGGCGTCATCGGCTGGGCCCGCTGGTTCTGGCGGCAGCTGACCTCGATGCGGGTCGCGCTGCTGCTGCTCCTGCTCCTCTCCCTCGGCGCGATCCCCGGCTCACTCATCCCGCAGTCCGGCATCGACGCGACGAAGGTCGCCGACTTCCGTAAGTCCCACACCTTCTTGGCGCCGGTCTACGACAAGCTCGGCCTCTTCCACGTCTACAGCTCGGTGTGGTTCTCCGCGATCTACATCCTGCTGTTCGTCTCCCTCGTCGGCTGCATCATCCCGCGCACCTGGCAGTTCGTCGGCCAGCTGCGCGGCCGCCCGCCGGGCGCCCCCAAGCGGCTGACCCGGCTGCCCGCCTACACGACCTGGCGCACCGACGCCGAGCCCGAGCAGGTCCGCGAGGCCGCGCTCGCCCTGCTCAAGAAGCGCCGCTTCCGCGCCCACCTCGCCGGTGACGCCGTCGCCGCCGAGAAGGGCTATCTGCGCGAGGTCGGCAACCTCGCCTTCCACATCGCGCTGATCGTGCTGCTGATCGCCTTCGCCTGGGGCCAGCTCTACAAGTCCGAGGGCAACAAGCTGATCGTCGAGGGCGACGGCTTCTCCAACACCATCACCCAGTACGACGACTTCAAGTCCGGCAACCTCTTCACCACCGACGACCTGGTGCCGTTCAGCTTCGTCCTGGACAAGTTCACCGGCACGTACGAGACGAGCGGCCCGAACAAGGGCACCCCCCGCACCTACCAGGCCGCCCTCACCTACGCCAAGGGCGCCTACGGCAAGGACAAGACGGACCTCGTCAAGGTCAACGAGCCGCTGCACATCGGCGACGCCAAGGTCTACCTCACCGCCCACGGCTACGCCCCCGTCATCACCGTCCGCGACGGCAAGGGCAACGTCGTCTACCGCGATGCCGTGCCCCTCCTCCCGCTCGACTCCAACGTCACCTCCACCGGTGTGGTCAAGGTGCTCGACGGCTACAAGAACGCCAAGGGCGTCAGTGAGCAGATCGGCATCTCGGCCTTCCTCCTGCCGACCTACACCAAGGGCAGCGAGACGGCGTCCACCTTCCCGGCGCTGAACAACCCGGTCCTCAACCTGACGCCGTTCCACGGCGACCTCGGCGTCGACTCCGGTATCCCGCAGAGCGTGTACCAGCTCGACAAGTCGCATGTGAAGGAATACAAGGACGCCAAGGGCCAGCAGCTTCGGGACAACCTGAAGCCCGGTCAGACCATGAAGCTCCCGAACGGCGCCGGCTCCATCACCTACGAGTCCACCAAGGAGTGGGCGAACTTCCAGGTCGTCCAGCAGCCCGGCACCACCTGGGCCCTCGGCGGCGCCCTCGTCGCCATCTTCGGCCTGGCCGGCTCCCTGTTCATCCAGCGCCGCCGCGTCTGGGTGCGGGCAGTGCGCGGCGCCGACGGGGTGACGGTCGTCGAGATGGCCGGCCTCGGCCGCAGCGAGTCCGCCAAGGTGCCCGAGGAACTCGGCGACCTCGCCGGAATCCTCTATGACCGGACGCCGGGCGCGCCCGATCCCGAAGACACCGATTCCGAAGACAGCGATCCCAAAGACACCGACGCCGATTCCGACGCCGGCTCCGCAGACCAAGACGACACCACCACCCCCGACCCCCAAGTCCTGCCTGCCGAAGGGGCTGAGAAGTGACTCTCGCCGCCGGAACCGAGTTGGCCACGGCCACCAACGAACACCTCGCGAACATCAGCAACACGCTGATCTACTCCGCTATGGCCGTCTACACCCTGGCCTTCTTCACCTACATCGCCGAGTGGATCTTCGGTAGCCGCAGCAAGATCGGACGGACCGCCGCCGCGCTCACCCCCGAGGCGAAGGCCAAGGCGGCGAAGGCACCGGCCGTGACCGTGCAGACGGCCGGCGGGACCGCCGTGCTGGAGCGGCCCAAGGTCGTCGTACGGACGTCGGCCGGGTCGCGGGACGTGCCCGACGGGCCCGGGGCGCACGGCGGGGACGAGCAGGGCGACCTCTACGGGCGTATCGCCATCTCGCTCACCGTGCTTGCCTTCCTCATCCACCTCGGTGGGGTGGTCGCCCGCGCGGCCTCGGTGGAGCGGGCGCCGTGGGGCAACATGTACGAGTTCAACATCACCTTCTCGACGGTCGCGGTCGCGGTGTACCTCACGCTGCTCGCGCTGAAGAAGAACGTGCGCTGGCTCGGACTGTTCCTGGTCACGACGGTCCTCCTCGATCTCGGCATCGCCGTCACTGTCTTGTACACCGCCAGCGACCAGTTGGTTCCCGCCCTTCACTCGTACTGGCTCTACATCCACGTCTCCACCGCCATCCTGTGCGGCGCGGTCTTCTACGTCGGCGCGGCGGGCACGCTCCTCTACCTCTTCAAGGACTCCTACGAGACCAAGCTGGAGAACGGCGGCACGCCCGGCCGTTTCGCCACGTCCTTCCTGGAGCGGCTGCCCGCGTCCTCGTCCCTGGACAAGTTCTCCTACCGCCTCAACGCGGCCGTCTTCCCGCTGTGGACGTTCACGATCATCGCGGGCGCCATCTGGGCCGAGTCGGCCTGGGGCCGCTACTGGGGCTGGGACCCCAAGGAGACCTGGGCGTTCATCACCTGGGTCGCCTACGCCTGCTACCTGCACGCCCGCGCCACGGCCGGCTGGAAGGGCCGCAAGGCCGCCTACCTGGCCCTGATCGCCTTCGGCTGCTGGCTGTTCAACTACTACGGCGTCAACATCTTCGTCTCCGGCAAGCACTCCTACGCGGGCGTGTAGACCGCGTTCCGGCAGAGGCCGGTTCCGTGTGACTCAGGTCACCGGAACCGGCCTTCGTCGTACGGACAGATAGAGGGGCGTGGACACGACTCTGCGGAAACGCATCCGCGCGGGGGACCACGACGCCTTCGGTGACCTCTTCGACGCGTACGCACGCTCCGTCTACAACCATGCCTTCCGGCTGACCGGCGAGTGGTCGGTGGCCGAGGACGTCGTCTCGCTGACCTTCCTGGACGCCTGGCGGCTGCGCGAGCGACTCGACGAGGAGGGCGGTTCGCTGCGCCCCTGGCTGCTCGGCATCGCCACCAACGTCACCCGCAACACCCGGCGCGCCGCCCGAAGACACACGGCCGCCGTCGCCCGGCTCCCGCGCGACGAGACGGTACGGGACTTCGCCGACGAGGTCGCCGGGCGCCTGGACGACGCCGCGCAACTGGCCGTCGTGCGAACGGCGTTGGCGAGGCTGCGGCGGGCCGAGCGGGAGGTGCTGGCGCTGTGCGTGTGGTCGGGGCTGGAGTACGCGGCCGCGGCGGAGGCGCTGGGGGTGCCGGTGGGGACCGTGCGCTCACGGCTGTCCCGGGCCAGAGCAAAGCTCGCGAAATATATGGAACCAGCCGAATCCGCCGGACAGATGAGAGGTGACCGCACTCCCGCGGTCGGGCCCCCGAAGGAGGGAAACCGATGAACGAACTGCCCGAGAAGGACCTTCCGCCGGCCCGTCACCGACTCCTCAAGGAGCATCTGTTGACCGAGATCCGGCGGGAACCCGAGCAGCCGGCGCGTGCCCGTGCCGCCTGGCTGCGCCCCGCGATGGCCGCGGCGGCGATCGCGACGGCGGCCGTGGTCACGGTGGCCGTCCTGCCGTCCCACGGCGACGCCACCGGCGCACCGTCACAGAGCGGCGCGACCGCGCTCCTGGAGCACATCGCGCTGGCGGCCGAGCACTCCGACGCCGTACCGAGGACGATCCGCGACGACCAGTTCGTCTACATCAAGAGCCGGGGGGCCTACACGACCCAGGTCATCGGCGGTCCCGCGAAGCTCGACCCCGTCCACGACCGGGAGATCTGGCTCTCGGTCGACGGCACCCGCTGGGGTCTGCTGGAGGAGGACCGGGACGGGAACCGGCACGAGAAGCTGCACCCCGACAACCCGAAGAACAAGACCCCCACCAACTACCGCGCCCTGTCCGAGCTGCCCACCGACCCGGACCGCATGCTCGCCTGGCTCTACCGGATGAGTGCCCGGAACGTCGAGGCCGAGCGTCCCGACAAGGACGCCGCCGCCTTCACGCTCTTCGGTGATCTGATCCGCGAGTCCCTGATGCCGCCGGAGGTGACGGCGGCGCTGTACCGGGCGGCGGCGAAGATCCCGGGCGTGACCGTGGTCCGGGAGGTGAAGGACGCGGTGGGCCGGGAGGGCGTCGCGGTGACCCGGGACGGTACCGACGGCGAGCGCGAGGAGCTGGTCTTCGACCCGAAGACGTATGTGTTCCTGGGCGAGCGCGAGCTGGACGCCGACGGGAAGCTGTCGGGCAGCGACGCGATCCTGGACCGGGCGGTCGTCGATCGTGCAGGTCAGCGGCCCTGACGGGTGCGGAAGTCGCCCCTTCGGGTCACGCTGGTGTCATGACTGGTTCCATCCTGCACTTCCTGGTGCGGGTCCCCCGTCCCATGGGCGAGGTCTGGCAGGCGGTGGCCACCCCGGAGGGGCTCGCGGAGTGGTTCACCGCCGCCGACGTCCTCGAACCCCGGCTCGGCGGCGCGGTCACGCTGCGTGAGCTGGGCAGCGGGCGGGTCACCGCCTGGGACGTGGACCGGGTCGCCGAGTACACGGTGGAGGGCGGCGACCGTGTCCGGTTCCATCTGGAGCGGGACGGGGACGACGCCACGACCCTCCGCTTCACCCATGAGTACCAGGGTGACTCCGAGCCGAGCTGGCGCTCCCGCTTCGAGCGGCTCGTCAGTCGACGGTGATCGAGTCCAGCTTCGCCCGCAAGTACACGTGCGAGTCCACCGGTTCGTACGCCACCCGCCCCACCGGCGCGGGCACCGACTCCACCGTCGTCCCCGGGGTGCACTCGCCGAAGTAGACGAGGGACATCAGCTCCTCGGCGGGCGCGTCGGCGGGCGGCGGGAGAACCCGGTGTCGGCCCGACCGCCACCGGTCACCGGTCCAACGGGCCATCAGATCACCGATGTTGATGGTGAAGGCGTCCGCGTCGAAGGGCGCGTCCTCCCAGCCGCCCTCGTCCGTGTAGACCTGGAGGCCGCCCTTGCCGGCCTGGCGGTCGAGGATGGTGACGGTCCCGAAGTCGGTGTGCGGGCCGATGCGGAACTGGCCCGGCTGGGGCTCGCCGATGACCTCGGTGCCCGGGTACCAGTTGATGTTGAAGCCGTAGGTCGGATGGTCCATGTGCCGGGAGAAGAAGTCGGGGCCGAGGCCCAGGGCCTCGCCCAGCAGCGACAGCAGCTGCTTCTCCAGCTCACCCATCCGGTCCAGGTACTCCTCGCACAGCGTCTTCAGCTCGGGAACCTCCTGCGGCCAGACGTTGGGCGCGTACCACTCCGCGTTGGTCACCGGGTCCTCGAAGGGCTCATGGGTCGCGAAGGTCAGCGACTCCTTGAGGTCCGGCGGGGTCTCGGTGCCCTCCGAGTAGCCGTTGGCCTCGGCGCCGGGCCCGAGCCAGCCGCGGCCGCCGACCTTCGCCTCGTAGGGCTGCTTGACGTCGACGGGAAGCCGGAAGAAGGTGCGGGCCGCCTCCCTGATCGCGGAACGCAGCTCCGGGTCCACGCCATGCCCGGTGACCAGCAGGAATCCGGCCGTCTGGAGGGCCTCGTCGACCGTGCGGGCGATGGTGGCGCGGGCCTGCTCGTCGCCGTCCAGCCAGGGGCGCAGGTCGATGGTCGGGATACGCGGATTGCTGGGACTGCTACTCACCGATGTCCTCATTCCACAGGGCCGGATTGTTCTTGATGAAGTCGCGCATCAGGGCCTCGCACTCGGGGTCGTCGAGCAGCACGATCTCCACACCGTGCTCGGCCAGCCAGTCGTGGCCGCCGTGGAAGGTCGCCGCCTCGCCGACGATCACCCGGGAGATGCCGAACTGCCGGACCAGACCGGAGCAGTACCAGCAGGGGGAGAGGGTGGTGACCATGGTCGTCCCGCGGTACGAACGCTGCCGTCCCGCGTTCCGGAACGCCGAGGTCTCCGCGTGCATCGAGGGGTCGTCGTCCTGGACGCGCCGGTTGTGGCCGCGGCCGAGAAGGGTGCCGTCGGCGCCGTAGAGCGCGGCGCCGATCGGGATGCCGCCCGCCGCGAGGCCGGCGCGGGCCTCCGCGACGGCGGTGGCGAGCCAGGTGCGTGCCTGTGCCTGATCCATACGTCCCACTCTCCTGTGGCCGAAACACGAGGGCAACGTGCGGAAAGTACTCTCCGGGGACCCCGCCGCCGGACGAACTGTCCACGCGCTGTCCCTGGAGGTGCCCGTGGCCGCCCTCACCCTCCGCGAGGTCCTGGACCTCGATCCCGTACGGGCCTCCGAGCCCGAGCTGCTGGCCGGGCAGGGCGCGCTGGACCGCCCGGTGCGCTGGGTGCACTCCAGCGAGGTCTACGAGGGCGCGAACTACCTCGACGGCGGCGAGCTCCTGCTCACCAACGGTTTCGGCCTGACCGACGCCGATGAGGAGACCCGGCGGCGGTACGTCCGTGAGCTGGCCGCGCGCGGTGCGGCGGGGCTGGCGGTGGAGGTGGGGAGGTCGCTGCCGCGGATGCCGGACGAGGTGACCGACGAGGCGCGGCGCCTGGGCCTGCCCCTGTTCGCCCTGCACCGTGTCGTGCCCTTCGTCCGCATCACGGAGGCGGCGAACCGGGCGATCGTCGCGCGCGGGCTGTCGGGTCGTTCGGTGGTACGGCCATGGGGCGACGACCATACGGCGGCACTGCTGGCCGACCTCGCCGACCGGGCGGCGCTGAACCAGCCGGAGGTGGAGGCGCGGTCCGCCCTCGCCGGGTTCCACCCCGGCCCCGGGGCCCGGCTGATCGGCGTGTCGGTGCACGGGACGCGCGAGGTGGGGGCGGTGGACCGGGCGGTACGGGTG
>Ga0075367_10001157_pt1 | contig 11018 bp, 8 predicted proteins | sample EndMethybrTD3032_FD_71399 | JGI IMG/M metagenome (GOLD analysis project Ga0075367, IMG submission 71399) | Populus endosphere microbial communities from Tennessee, USA - Endosphere MetaG P. TD hybrid TD303-2 | ecosystem: Host-associated > Plants > Roots > Endosphere | place: USA: Tennessee...
GGTCACGACGGGCCATCCCTCGACGCCCGGTTTCAACGATCCAAGCCATCCGGTCGAAGGCCGCGTGCCGCGCAGCGCCGCGGGAGGTGTCGACAACGTGGTGCCGTTGACGCGCGCCGTTGCCTGATCATGCCACGGGGATCCGCCTTGCCGGCGAATCCCCCATCTCTTTTTTTGGCCAAGAAGGTTCCCGCATGCCGAACACCGCTCCTTCAGCACTGTCCGCTGCTCCCACAGACGGCCTGGCGGCTAAGGGAAACAATCTTTCCGAACTGCTCGCGACAATCCCGATGCTATCGTCGGAAATCTCCAGAGAGGCGGTGAGACGCGATCTGGAAAGGGAGCTTCCGTTCGAGGCCTTCCGCCTGTTCAAAGAGGCAGGGCTCGGTGCGCTGCGTATTCCGGTTTCGCTTGGCGGTCCGGGCGGGTCAGTCGCTGACTACATCGAAATGATCATGGCAATCGGGGCGGCAGATTCGAACGTCGCCCATGCCCTTCGCAGCCACTTCAACTTCACCGAGAGCCTCATTCTCAGCCCCAATACCGCCATTGACCGCACACAGCTCGGCCGCGTTCTCTCCGGCAAGCTTTTCGGGGGGGCTCATACGGAGCAAGGCACCAGGCGGCCAGGCGAGGTGACGACGCGATTGACAAAGAGCGGGGATGGCTATCGTCTCAGCGGCCGCAAATGGTATGCGACCGGCACGGCTTTTTCGGACTTCGCGTCATTCAGCGCGAAGAACGACGAGGGTGAGTTCGTGAGTGTTTTGCTCCCAGTCGATCGTCCCGGCATCACCATTCTCGACGACTGGGATGGCATGGGCCAGCGATTGACGGCGAGCGGCGGTGTGCGTCTCGAAGACGTCGAGGTGCTGCCGCACGAAATTTCGACGCGTGGGCTCAACACGCTGGTTGGTCGCCATACTTCCACGTTGCGGCAGCTCCATCTCGCGGCTTCGATGGCAGGGGCGGTGCGCGGCGTGCTCGCGGAAGGAACCGAATACGTCCGCCAACAGGCACGCGCGGCCGCCCACAGTGCGGCCGAGACGGCCAATGCGGATCCTTTCGTGCAGAAGATTCTTGGCGAGATCGCTGCCGGTTCATTTGCCGTAGACACGCTGATCCGCGAGAGCGCCCGCGTGTTAGACCAGACGGCTGTGGCGTTCGGTGGAGCGGATCCGCAGAAGCTGGAAGCCGCGCTGATCGAGAGTGCGCTGACAACGGCGCGCACACAGATCGTCGCCTCGCAGATTGCGCTGGCGGCTGCCACTAACGTCTTCGAGCTCGGCGGCGGCTCTGCGACGTCGCGCCATCTTAATCTCGACCGGCACTGGCGAAACATCCGCACGGTGCTCAACCACAACCCGCTGCTGCATAAGGCACGGGTGGTCGGCGACTACTGCATCAATGGAACCACGACGCATCTGGAGGAAGGCAAGGTCTTTTGAGACCCCTGCCGCCTCCGACGTAACCGCTTGATCGCGTAGTGACGTTTCCCCGGCTTGCATCACCACGATATACCAAACCCCATCGTCACCGATGGGAAAGGAGGTCCATTGCACATCGATCGTATTCCGCATCATTCGGTCGCCATCATTGGTGGCGGCTTTGCCGGAGCGCTGCTAGCGTTGAAACTGCTGGACCGAACCGAAGTGCCTCTCGCGATCACGATCATCGAGCGGCGCGAAGAGCTCGGCCGGGGCGTCGCCTACAGCACGCCCGACCCTGTCCATCTCGTGAACGGTCCGGCTGAAATCTTCTCCCTTTATCCCGAAGACCCCGGCCATCTGTCGCGCTGGCTTATCGAGAATGGTCCCGCCAATGGCTGGCGACCTCCTGCCGAGGTGGGCTCAAGCAGTCCGCCGCGTTATCTTTACGGAACTTATGTCCGTGACGAGCTTGCCCGTGCTGTTGCCGGCGCGCGGCTTGGTTCTACGCTTCGGCATGTCAGGTCATCGGCATCCGCACTGCTTGCAACACCGCACCGGATCCGTATCACAACGGCTGACGGCACCGCCGTCGAAGCTGATGAAGCGGTCCTGGCGCTTGGCGTCTTCCAGCCTCGACTATCCGCAGTTGAAGCCTGCCTCGCCGGTCACCCGCGCTTTGCTGCCAATCCGTGGGACACACGGGCGTGCGACCGCCTGACTGGCTGCGACGAAATTCTGCTGATCGGTTCCAGCCTGTCGATGGTCGATGCCGTCGCCAGCATGGAGGCGAGGGGCTATCGCGGCCGCTATCGGGTGATATCGCGCCGTGGTCAGTTCGTGGAAGGCCGTAGGACTGTCGATGCAGCGCGCGACTTTCTGGCCGATGGTCCGTTGCCCGCAACGGCGCGAGAACTGCTGTCGCGCGTGAAGGCGGAACGGCGTGCAATTTCTGCAGCCGGTGCGGACTGGCAGGGCCTGCCGCTGGCGATCCGCCCTCATATTCTCTCGCTGTGGCAAGGGGCCAGCGATCGTGAGAGGCTACGGTTCGCCAGACATCTGCGTGCGTTCTGGGACGTCACTGCGCATCGCTCGGCACCGGAAAGCCACGCGATTATCGAGCGGGTCATTTCGGAAGGCCGGCTGAAGTACAGCCGCACCCGTATCCTCGGGTTTGCCGTTGAGGGCAGCAACATCATCGCCAAACTGAGGACCGGAACAGGCATCGAGACATTCCCGTTCGACGGCGTGATCGATTGCCGTGGCCATCAGTTGCATGATTGGCGACGGGTAGCCGATCCATTCGTGAAGAACCTGCTCGCGAGCGGCGAGGTTCGCCCCCATAGCACCGGCTATGGCATCGACGCTACGCCGGAGGGCGACCTCCTCAACGAGGACGGCCGCGTCCATCGCAATCTGAGCGCCATTGGGCATCCGCTGCGTGGCGTTGCGTGGGAGTCGAGTTCCATCACCGAGCAGCGTGCTCAGGCGATTGCGCTTGCCGATCGCATCCTCGCGAAATTTACGCCGCTCCGCATCGCCTGATGTGTATTTCAAACAGAAGGGGGCGCATCGACGATGCGCCCCCTTCTTGTGCAGGTCCTGCCACCGCCACTCAGCCTTCGCCGTCCTTGATGTAGACTTCCGCGAAGTTGGACTGCACGCCCTCGGCTCCGATCGTGTGGTTCTTAACGCGCTTGTTGAAAACGGTGACGTTCTCCAGGGCAATCAGGTTCACCACTGGCACTTCGTTAGCAATGATCTTCTGGAAGGCGGAAAATTGCTGCTTGCGTTTCGCGTCATCGATCTCGACGGATGCGGCTTCGAGCAGCTTATCCACCTCTGGATTGGCATAGTGACTTGCATTCGAGAAGGGCAGGCCGAGTTTGAAATTCTTCGACCAGTAGATGCGCTGCACGCCAAGCGTCGGATCGAACTGGTTGCCGAGATATTCGGCGGTCACGTCGAAGCTACGATCTGTGTAGACCTTCTTGATGTACGTCGAGAAGTCGTAGGAATCGATCGTCGCGTTAATCCCGATGCGCGTCAGGTTCTGCTTCAGATACTCAGCGACGCGCTTGAAGCCTTCGTTGTAGGAATTGTGCGTCAGGCGCAGATTGAAGCGAACGCCGTCGGCGCTTCGTTTGTATCCGGCTTCGTCGAGCAGCTGTTCAGCGGCGTTAAGGTCGAAAGTGTAGGGCTTGATCGAGGTATCGAGATAGCGTGGAAGGAAGGTGCTGATCGGGCTCGGCGAAATGTGGCCATAGCCGTACCACACGGTGTTCAGGATGACATCCAGATCGATCGCGTGGGCGATTGCGCGCCGAACACGGACATCCTTGAGATAGTCGTTGTCGAGATTGAAGATCAGCTGCGTCTGATCGCCCTTGGTCTCGTAGCCGCGTGAATCGACGCCGATGTTTGGCAAGGCTTTCACGCGTTCGAGATCGCTCAACGGGATCGGATTGTCACCGCCGATATCGAATTCACCTGTTTCGAAGCCGGCTGCGCGGGCCGCTCCATCCGGCACGAACCGGACGATAAGCTGGTCGAGATAGGGTTTGCCAGCGTCCCAGTAGTCCGGATTGCGTTCCAGTATGATGTGCGATCCTCGCACCCACTCCTTGAAGACGAACGGCCCTGTGCCAATCGGCGCGCCGCCGTTCGGATTGGTCGGTACGTCGGCAATCTTGACGCCGTCGTAGACGTGCTTGGGCACGATCGGGGACTCGGCCGCGTAGAGCGCGCTGAGCAGGTAAGGCGCCGGTTTGGAAAGCCGGATCACGGCGGTCAGCGGGTCGGGCGTTTCGACCTTCGCGACATTGGCGAAGGTGCCGCGGCCGCGCGGGTGAACCTGTTTCAAAAGCTCGATGGAGTACGCAACGTCGTCCGATGTGAAGGGCTTGCCATCATGCCACTTCACATTCGGGCGGAGCTTGAAAGTGTAGCCTAGCCCGTCGCTGCTTACCGACCACTCCGTGGCGAGCTGCGGCTTTGGTGTCAGATCGAAATCGTAGGTCAAGAGGCCTTCGGTGATCTTTGGGCTCACTTTCTGAGTGCCGCCTGCCGTGTGGGCCAGCGCCAGGATCGTAGGCGGTTCCGGCTCGACGATGAAGTTCAAAGTGCCACCTTTTGTCGGCGCTGCAGTCTCGGCGAACGCGTTGAATGGTACGAACGCCGTGAGGCCCGTCAGGGCGAGAAGCTTGTTGAGTTGGCGTCTGCGGATGTCCATGAATACCCCCTGAATTGCGATGGACGCCTGCATCGAAGCGTCGTCGCAGCCATCATCGGGCAGCGCGACGCAAAACCGGAAGAATGTTTTTCTCCGCGTCTGAAAAAGGAAAACTTCGCGCCAGCGCGTCGGTGGGGCGGGCTGATCATTTAATCTACTAAAAATATAGACAATTTGCGAAAATGAGTTTTTGCATCTCTGATCGATGCCTGCAGCGCAAGAAAATGTTCTGTCGGCAGGGTTGGAAGAAATGCCGGTTCTCGTCTTCATGGGCAGGTTTGTGGTGCAATCACGCTATGAGCACCTTTGCCGACTCCCGTAGAAAAGCAATCCAGCCTACACTTGCGCGGCTACCCCCGTTGACGTCGCTGCGGGCCTTCGTCGCCACGGCACGACATCTGAATTTCGTTCGTGCCGCCGAAGAGCTGCACGTCACTTCCGCAGCGGTCGGGCAGCAGATCCGCTTGCTGGAGGACTATCTCGGGCAGCCGCTTTTCAACCGTGTCCGTGGCCAATTGCATCTGACACCGGCCGGGCTGGCGTTGGTGCCCGGATTGACCGGCGCCTTCGACGCCGTTCTCGCCGCGATGGCCCAGTTCGTTCAGAGCGACCATGAACAGCCGATCCGCATCTCGGTCGCTCCATCTTTTGCCAGCAAATGGCTGATCCCGCGCCTGGATGCGCTGCGGCGGGCGGCTCCAGGGCTGCAGGTTCTCGTCGACGCTTCGACGCAGTTGACGAACCTCGATGCCGGCGACGCCGATTGCGTCATCCGGTACGGAAGCGGCCCGTATCCCGGTCTTATCGTCGATCACCTCTTCTCCGAAGCCGTGCTGCCGGTCTGCAGCCCGGAATTTGCCGATTCCCACTCGCTATGGGATGGACCGCAAGCAATCGAAGGCGTGCCGCTGCTGCACGAGGAGGGGGCCGAGTATGATCAATCTTGCCCGGACTGGAGCGGATGGTTGCGCGCCGCAGGACTTTCTTATCGTCCATCGCAAGGCGGGTTCCGGCTCAACCAGTCTTCCCTGGTACTCGACGCTGCGCTGGCCGGACAGGGATTGGGACTTGGTAAGATCAGGCTTGCGGAAGCCGAGATCCGATCCGGAAGGCTGGTCAGCCCCTTCGGCGTGCCCCAGCCCGTCAGCTCCTCCTACTTCTTCGCGACAACGGCACACACGGCGCGGTTCCTGCGCGTCGATTTGCTTCGCGAGTGGCTGTTGGCCGAAGCCCGTGCTCTGCAGACGATGGACGAGATCATCGCGCGTCGCATTCGTCCCGCCGCGGACATGATTGCCGCCGAGTGAGTTCGGCTATTGGAGCTCCGCCAGCTCTATTTGAGCTGGAACCCAAGTCTGCGCGCTACCGCCGCAAGCACGTGCCGGCCTTTCAGCGCCTCGACAGTACCGATGCGGTTTCGGACCTGGTCCGTCCAGTCGATCGATGGCATGGCTTGCTCTGCCTGAAAGCTTCTCAAGACCTCGTTATAGGTAGCGAGATCACGTGCGCGCGCCTCGTTTGCATATTGCTCGCGATGCAAGACCGTCGACTGCGGCAGACGTGGCTTCACCGCGGCAGGCTGCGCTGGATCGGGAAAGCCGACGGTCAAACCGAAAACCGGGAAAATCCCTTCCGGCAAGGCGAGTTCTCGCGCCACCGTCTCCGGATCGTTTCGTAGAGCACCGATGTAGCAGGTTCCAAGCCCCAGTGATTCAAAGGCCACGACGGCGTTCTGCGCTGCAAGGGCCGCATCGATCACGCCGAGCAGAAAGCTCTCGATATAGTCGAGACCCTTTGCCGCTGAGCCACCGTCTTCGGCGATCGCACGGGGCCGGGCAAGGTCAGCGAGCCAGACGAGCAGGAGAGGTGCCTGAGCGATTTGACGTTGGTTGCCGGCAACGGCATTCAGCCGATTTTGCCGTTCTGCATCTTCAACGGCTACGACGCTCCATACTTGCAGATTGGACGAACTTGGTGCCGACTGCGCTGCGGCAACCGCAAGTTCGACAGCCGCACGTGGGACTGGTTTTGACAAGTAGCTACGCACGCTGCGGTGGGAAAGGAGTATGTCAATCGTCTCGTTCCATTCCTCGCCGAGGTGCTGCGTCTCGCGATAGCGCTCGGTGGCAAGTGCCGCCAACCGATCGGCGTCGGTTGCGCGTTTCGCGGGGGATGGCGTCATGGAAATGTCCTTTTCTCTGTCGTCATTCTGCGGCTGTTGCGTAGGGGTTATGCGGCCGCGTGAGACCAAGGTGGTCGCGCAGTGTGCGGCCGGCGTATTCGCGCCTGAACAGACCGCGGCGACGCAGGATCGGAACCACTTCCTCGACGAAGACCTCAAGCCCGTGCGGCAACACGTCAGGCATTAGGTTGAAACCATCAGCCGCACCGGCGGTGAACCATGTCTCGATATCGTCGGCGATGGCATCAGGTGTGCCGACAATCGTGCGATGCCCGGTGCCACCATTGAGCGCACGGATCAGGCCCCGGACGGTCAATCCTTCCCGTTGCGCCAGCGCCACAGTGGCGCGGAAGAACGTGTGCCCGCCGTCAGCCGGCAGCGGTATGTCATCGGGCAAAGGAGCGTCGAGCTCGAGCTTCTTCCGATCGACCTGCAGTACCCCGGCCAGCCGCGCAAGGCTGTATTCAAGGGGAATAAGGTCTCGCAGCTCCTCCTGCCGGCGCATGGCCTCCGCATCGGTGCTGCCGATGATCGTGGCGAGGCCCGCGAGTACGAGGACGCTGTTGCCCGGGCGGCCATGACGTGCGGCGCGACGGCGCAGATCTCTCGCATAATCAAGGGATTCCTGGAAGGACTGCGAAGCGGAGAAGACGGCTTCGGCATGTTCAGCGGCAAGTTCGCGCCCGTCGTCCGATCCGCCTGCCTGCACGAGAACCGGGTGGCCCTGTGGCGGGCGCGGAATATTGTGCGGCCCATGCACTGCAAAATGCTTGCCGCTGTGGGCGATCGGGTGGACGCGGCCGGGATCGACGAAGCGGCCCGTCGCGACGTCGCCGACAAAGGCCTCTTCCTCCCAGCTATCCCAGAGCGCCTTGACCACGGCTGCGAATTCGCTGGCGCGCTCATAGCGGCTTGCATGCGCCGCAGGTTTCTCAAGGCCAAAGTTTCTGCTCTGCGCCAGGTCCGCGCTGGTGACGATGTTCCAGCCCGCGCGCCCGCCACTCGCATGGTCGAGCGTCGCGAAGCGCCGGGCGATGTTGTAAGGCTCGTTGTAGGTGGTCGAGGCAGTGCCGATCAGCCCGATGCGTTCGGTATTGGCCGCGACAAGCGCGAGAACGATAGTCGGTTCCAGCGACGTGAGCGGCCGGAAGTCGATGCGATCCGAGATCGCGGCCTGATCGGCGAGGAAGACGGCGTCGAACGTGCCCCGTTCCGCGATCTTCGCGACCTTGATGTAGTGGTTTACGTCGAAGGAGGCGCGAGGGTCGCTGCCTTCCATGCGCCACGCAGCCGGGGAAAACCCGGAGTGCAGGATATTGATGTTGAGATGAAGCTGCCGTTGGCTCATTGGAAAATCCCCGGCTCGGGATAATCGCCGGTCAGGAACCAGGAGCCCACATTGCGTGTCTTGTACTCGGCGGGATTGTGGAGCGTATGGATGCGGACGTTGCGCCAGAAGCGGTCGAAACCGTAAGGGCGCACGGCAGAGCGGGCGCCCATGACCTCGAATATCTCGCTGGTGACGTCGAGCGCCACCTTGCCTGCGAGCACGTTGGCGGAGGCCACCGCGATTGCCGTAGCGCCGCGCTCCTCTACGGTGAGTGCCGAGCCCTTCGCATAGGCAGCGTCGAGGGTGGCCGCTGCCCGATCCGCCAGCGCCGTGGCAGCCTGAACCTTGGTCCAGAGTTCACCGTACTGCCGCTTGATCCAGGGATCGTCCGCGTGGTGTTCGACACCGGAATAGATCCACGGGCGAGACTTCGTGATTGTATAGTCTCGTGCTGCGATAAGGGCGCCTTGCGCGCTACCGATGAAGACGTTGAGAAGGACGCTCTGCTGTTGCTGGGGTATCAGAAGCGCGCCCGGATCCTTTGGCCGTTCCGAGAGAATCTCTTCATCCTTGACCATGACATCCTTGTAGAAGACACGCCCGCTGCCGGTCTGGCGCTGACCGATGCCGTCCCAGTCGTCCGCGATGGTGATGCCGTCGCGGTTGGCGGGAATGTAGGCGAAGCTGCGAGGATTTGTCTCCCCGTCTTCCCATGCGACCATCAGATAGTCGGCGACATGCGAGCCGGAGGCGAACGGCCGATAGCCGTTCAACAAGACGCCACCTTCGATGTTCTTGCCGAAGAGGCTTTTGGAAAAGCTGTTTGTGGTGTTGCCCCAGAACCAGCGGCCTTGTGCCGATTGCCGAAGGATCGTGGCTGATCGTTCATCGCTCCCGCTCGTCAGCGCGTTCTGGATCGGACTGAAATGATATCCGAAGAGATGGCCGAGTGAGCCGTCGACCTTGGCGAATTCGCGCACAATGCGGAGCGCTGTGGAGTAGGGCTGTCCCTCACCGCCAAGCTCTCTCGGGATGAGCAGATTGACGAGGCCGCTTTCCTTGAGAAACCGGACCTGCTCTGTCGGACGGCCGCCTTGCTGATCCCGCTCGACGGCGTCGACAGCGAAGATGTTTCTGAGTTCGACTGCCTTGGCGAGATAGGGATCGGCTTGGTCGGGCTCGAAGAGCACAGGAGGAAATGGGACTGGTTCGAAGCCTGCGGGCTTTACGGTCATCGTGCTTCCTCCGTCAGTCGTGCAGTCGTGGGAAACCATGTCGCTCGGCAAGCAGCTCGAGAATGCGACTGGTCTTGGTGACGAAACGCTTGCCTTTCCAGTCGGCAGCATCGGGCGGTGCGTTGGCGGCCAGCAAAAGCACCGGCAAGGACTGGTTCTCCTCGCCCACCGCCTCGATCACACGCGTGCGCGGGCGAGGGAAGGGAACCCTCTCAACGTTGATCCGGGCAGCAAGCTCCGGGAAGCTCGAAAGCAGCCCCTCGATCGCATTGCAGTGCGGGCAGACGAAGCTCTGGCCGGGACGTTTCGGGTCCGAGAAGCCGGGGGCGATGAGAAAAAGCGTGTCGCGGCTCATCCTGTTCTCCTTACTCGGCCGCAACGACACCACCGTTGGCGGCACCGCTGTTGGCGGGGCGCTTGAGGCCGAGATTTTCGCGCAGCGTGAAACCCTCGTATTCGTGGCGGAAGAGACCACGCCGGCGCAGTTCCGGCACGACAAGTTCGATGAAGTCTGCAAGCCCGCCCGGCATGATCGGCGCCATAATGTTGAAGCCGTCCGCTCCATAGTTTTCGAAGCGCTCTTCCAAGGCATCGGCGATCTCGGTCGCCGTGCCGACGACCTGCCAGTGGCCGCGTGCACCGGCGATGCGCAGATAGAGCTGACGAATCGAAAGATTCTCGCGGCGGGCTAGATCCAGAACCAATGCCTGCCGGCTCTTGCCGGCATTTGTCGAAGGCGGATTTTCGGGCACTGGCCCATCGAGCGGATAGTCGCGAAGGTCGACGCCGGAAAGCTGGGAAATAAGGTTCAGTCCGACCTCGGGCTGAATGAGTTCCTGGAGCGATTCGAATTTTTCTTGTGCTTCCGACGGCGTACGGCCAACGACGGGAAAAATGCCGGGGAGGATCTTCAGGTCATCGTGCGAGCGACCGTATTTGGCGAGCCGTCCCTTCACGTCTGCATAAAAGCCGGTCGCTTCCTCCAATGTTATCTGGGCCGCAAAGATGGCTTCGGCGGTGCGAGCGGCGAGCTCCTTGCCGGGTTCGGAGGCGCCAGCCTGCACGACAACCGGCCGGCCCTGCGGCGAGCGCGGAATGTTGAGAGGGCCGCGGACCTTGAAGTGCCTGCCGCTGTGATCAAGACGATGCAGCTTGGCCGGGTCGAAATACCGGCCGCTTGGGCGGTCGCGCAGGAAGGCGTCGTCCTCCCAGCTGTCCCAGAGGCCGAGGACGACATCGGCGAATTCCTCTGCCCGATCGTAGCGGTCGGCATGACGGATCTGCGTCTCGTGACCGAAATTGTAGGCGGCGTCGGGGTCAGAGGACGTAACCAGGTTCCAACCGGCCCTGCCGCCGCTCAGCCGGTCGAGCGAGGCAAATTGGCGGGCGAGATTGTAGGGGTCGGAATAGCTGGTGGAGGCGGTCGCGATCAGCCCAATATTGCGCGTGACTGATGAAAGCGCGGACAGCAGGGTGATCGGCTCGAACGGATAGACGCCGCTATGAGCCTTGCGGCTTGCCGCCTCTACGTCCTTGATACGTGCGGCAACGCCGTCCGCGAAGAAGATCGTGTCGAATTTCGCCGCCTCTGCAAGCTTGGCCAGTTCCAGAT
>Ga0075367_10001160_pt1 | contig 11009 bp, 9 predicted proteins | sample EndMethybrTD3032_FD_71399 | JGI IMG/M metagenome (GOLD analysis project Ga0075367, IMG submission 71399) | Populus endosphere microbial communities from Tennessee, USA - Endosphere MetaG P. TD hybrid TD303-2 | ecosystem: Host-associated > Plants > Roots > Endosphere | place: USA: Tennessee...
CCCGGGAAACGTTCGAGCGCAACCGATTCGCCGAGGCGAACGAGGCTGTCGCCGAGACCGCGATCGAGGCGGGCCGCTGGCAGGCGCTGATGCTGCCCTCGACGACGCTGGTCATCAACATCTCCAGCGTCGCGCTGATCTGGTTCGGCGGCCTGCGAATCGATGCCGGCGAGATGCAGGTCGGTTCGCTGATCGCGTTCCTCTCCTATTTCATGCAGATCCTGATGGCGGTGCTGCTCGCGACGTTCATCCTGGTCCTCATCCCCCGGGCCTCGGTCTGCGCCGAACGCATCGGCGAGGTGCTGTCGACCGAGCCGCAGATCACCAGCCCGAAGGAACCCGTGCGGCCCGTAGGCATCGCGGGTGAGATTCGTTTGGACCAGGCGTCCTTCAGCTATCCCGGCGCCGAGCGCCCTGTGCTGCAGGATGTTTCGTTGGTCGCACGCCCGGGGACGACGACGGCGATCGTCGGATCGACAGGTTCGGGGAAGTCGACGTTGGTGGCGCTGATCTGCCGGATGTACGACGTGACGTCCGGATCGGTCCGCGTCGACGGCATCGACGTGCGCGAGTTCGATCCCGAACAGCTGTGGGCCGCGATCGGAGTGGTGCCCCAACGGGGCTATCTGTTCTCGGGAACCGTCGCCGAAAATCTGCGCTACGGCAAGGCGGACGCGACTGAGGATGACATGTGGCATGCGCTGGAGGTGGCGGCCGCCGATGATTTCGTACGCGCCCACCCCGACGGTTTGGAAATGCGCGTCGCTCAGGGTGGCATCAACTTCTCCGGCGGACAGCGGCAGCGGCTGGCCATCGCGCGTGCGGTCATCCGACGTCCCGCTGTGTATCTGTTCGACGATGCGTTCTCGGCACTCGATGTCCGGACCGACGCGCGGGTGCGTGCCGCTCTGGCAGCGGAGTCGGCCGATTCCACGGTGGTGATTGTTTCCCAGCGTATTTCGACGGTCGCCCAGGCCGATCAGATCATCGTCATCGACAACGGGCGCATCCTCGCGACTGGCACCCACGAGACACTGCTGACCGAGTGCGCGGAGTACGCCGAGTTCGCCGACTCGCAAGCACTCGGAGCCGCCCCATGACCGGAGCGTTGGGGCGCGCCTCCCGCGCCGGAGTCCAGGCGCCGACCGAGAAGTCGCGAGACTTCAAGGGTTCGGCCATCAGATTGATCAAGCAGCTGACGCCGCAGCGGACGCTGGCCACGACCGTCGTCCTGCTGGGAATCGGTGGTATCGCGATCGGCGTCGTCGGTCCGCGCATACTCGGGCACGCGACCGACCTGTTGTTCAACGGCGTGATCGGCCGTCAGCTGCCCGCCGGCCTGACCAAGGACCAGGCGGTCGAGGCGGCCCGCGCGCGTGGCGACAACACGTTCGCCGATCTGCTGTCCGGGATGAACGTTGTACCGGGCCAAGGGGTCGACTTCGCGGCTGTCGGCCGCACGCTGCTGTTGGCGCTGAGCTTGTATCTGGTTGCCGCGCTGTTGGTGTGGGTGCAGGCACGCATCCTCAACGTCGTCGTGCAGCGGACGATGGTGACCCTGCGCTCCGACGTCGAGGACAAACTGCACCGGATGCCGCTGTCCTATTTCGACTCCCGTCAGCGCGGCGAGGTACTCAGCCGCGTCACCAACGACGTCGACAACATCCAGACGTCGCTGTCGATGACGATCAACTCGCTGTTGACATCGGTGCTGACCGTCTTGGCGGTGCTCGTGATGATGCTTACCATCTCGCCGCTGCTGACGCTGCTCACGGTGATCACCGTGCCGCTGTCGCTGTGGGCGACCCGGGTGATCGCACGGCGTTCCCAGCGCATGTTCGTCGCGCAGTGGGCCAACACCGGACGGCTCAACGCTCACATCGAGGAGACGTACAGCGGTTTCACCATCGTGAAGACGTTCGGCCACCGAGCCCGCGCCGAGCAACAGTTCGGCGAGTTCAACGACGACGTGTACCAGAGCAGCTTTGGGGCGCAGTTCTTTTCGGGTCTGGTGTCGCCCGCGACGGTGTTCATCGGCAATATCAGCTATGTCGCGGTGGCGGTGGTCGGCGGACTCCAGGTCGCGACGGGTCAGATCACCCTCGGCAGTATCCAGGCGTTCATCCAGTACGTGCGCCAGTTCAACCAGCCCCTGACCCAGGTCGCCAGCATGTACAACACGCTGCAATCCGGCATCGCGAGCGCGGAGCGCGTGTTCGAGCTCCTCGACACCGAGGAAGAGTCGCCAGAGCCTGCGCCGATGCCGCAGTCGCCCGAGGGACACCCGGGCCGCGTCGAGTTCCGCAACGTCGACTTCAGCTACCGCGAAGGCACACCCGTCATCGAGGATCTCTCATTGGTCGCCGAACCGGGGAGCACTGTCGCGATCGTCGGGCCGACGGGTGCGGGCAAGACCACACTGGTGAACCTGCTGATGCGGTTCTACGAGGTCGATTCCGGCCAGATCTTCCTGGACGGCGTGGACATCGCCACCGTGAGCCGCCAATCGCTGCGATCCCGCATCGGCATGGTGCTGCAGGACACCTGGCTGTTCGGCGGCACCATCTACGACAACATCGCCTACGGCAGACCGGAGGCAGGAGAGGACGAGGTGATCGAGGCCGCCAAGGCCGCCTACGTCGACCGGTTCGTGCACCACCTCCCCGACGGGTACCAGACGTGGGTCAGAAGCGACGGCGGGAATATCAGCGCGGGCGAGAAGCAGCTCATCACGATCGCCCGCGCCACGCTGTCCCGCCCGCAACTGCTGGTGCTCGATGAGGCCACCAGTTCGGTCGATACCAGGACCGAGCTGCTGATCCAGCAGGCCATGGCCGAGCTCCGCCGCGACCGGACGAGTTTCATCATCGCGCACCGGCTTTCAACGATCCGCGATGCCGACGTCATCGTCGTCCTGGAGGCTGGCCGCATCGTCGAGCAAGGCAACCACGCCCAGCTGATGGCTAAGCGTGGCGCTTATTGGTCTATGACACAGGTGTAGTCGTCGTAGTCTCGAAGTCGATGACCACGACGGCGTACACCTTCTGCAGATATTGCTCGGCAGCCTGCGGCCTGGAAGTCACGGTCGAGGACAACAGGGTGACCAAGATTTCGCCGGACAAGGAGAACCCGCACAGCTGGCATGACTTCTGCGCCAAGGGCAGAACGGCCAACGAGCTCGTCGAGCACCCACGCAGGATCGTGGCTCCGATGCGACGGGTGGGCGACTCGTATGTCGAAGCCAGCTGGGACGAAGCGATCACCGACATCGCCGCGCGGATGACGGCGCTCATCGACGCCGACGGTCCTGACGCGATCGGCCTCTACTACGGGAACCCGACGGGTTACTCGTCATCGAACGTGCTGTTCATGATCGCGTGGCTGGATGCCGTCGGGACCCAGAACCGCTACGCCGTCGGTTCGGTCGACCAGAACGCGATGCACGTCGTCGCCGACGCGATGTACGGCTCGATTCTGATGGCACCGGTATCCGACGTCGACAACTGCGATTACTTCCTGCTCGTCGGCGCCAATCCGGCGGTCAGCGCGTGGAATTGGCTGGAGACGGTGCCCGGCGGCTGGAAGCGCGCGCTGGAGCGCCAGCGCCGTGGCGCCCAGATCGTCGTCGTCGACCCGCTGCGGACCGAGACCGCGGACAAGGCGGATCGGCATCTGGCGGTGCGGCCCGGCCAGGATTGGGCGCTGCTGCTCGCGATGGTCAAGGTGATCCTGGACGAGGGGCTCGAGCACAGCGCCGACTGCCGCGATCTGGCCACCGGCGTGGACGAGCTTCGCGCCCTCGTCGGCGACGCGGACCTCGACGACCTGGCCGCGCGGTGCGACCTTCCGCGCACGGTGATCGAGCGAGTGGCAAGGGATTTCGCGACGGCGAAGCGCGCGATGGTGGTCACCCGCACCGGCGTCTCACTGCATGAGACCGGCACGATCGGCGAGTGGTTGGGCCATGTGCTCAACGTCATCACGGGTCGGATGGACCGGCCGGGCGGACGCCGCTTCGAACCCGGCTACGTCGATGCGCTCCGGCTCTCCGGGCTGGCGAAACCGCCGACACACAAGAGCCGGCTGCGCGGCAGCGACCTGGTCGCCGGCGCCCACGCACTGGCGGAACTGCCCGACGAGATCACCACACCCGGGCCCGGGCAGATTCGCGCGATGGTGATCAACTGCGGTAACCCCGTCATATCCGGACCGCATGGGGCCAAACTGGACGCCGCCCTCGCGCAGCTCGATCTGCTGGTCGCAATTGACTTGGTCCAGCGCGAAAGTCACCGTCACGCGCACTGGCTGTTGCCCGCGGTGCACTGGCTGGAACGCGACGACCTGCTGTCGTTGACGAGCAACCTGCACGACGAACCCTATGTGCAGTACGGGCGCGCGGTGGTCGATCCACCGCCGGGGGCACGGGAGGAATGGCGCATTTTCGTCGATCTCGCGATCGCGATGCGCAAGCCGTTGTTCGGCGCGAAGGGGATGAACGGCTTCGTGCGCGCGACCCGACGGCTGGCCAGGCTGACCGGCAAACCGGGCCTCGAGTTCACCCCGCAATGGCTAAATCGTCTACTCGTGGCGACCAGCCGAAAAGTGAACGGGCACAGGGTCAGTTGGCGCGAGTTGATGACCAACCCGCACGGGCTGGTGCTGGGGCCGCGAGAGTTCGGTCACTTCCGCGGCGCGCTTCGCACCGAGGACAAGATGGTGCATGCCGCGCCACCGGAATTCGTGGCCCGCACGCGCGAACTGCTCGCCGAGCCGGGGCCGCACGCCCCGGCCGGCTATCCGTTCCAGTTGGCGAACCGTCGCCACCGGCACTCGATGAACTCGTGGCTCAACGAGCTGCCGGGTCTGCATCCGTCGGGTAAGCGAAATGACGTGGTGATCAACCCCGAGGACGCCGCGACACTGGGGATCTCCGACGGCGATGCGGTGCGGGTCTTCTCCGCTGTCGGACAGATCGAGTTGGCCGCTTCAGTCAGCGACCGACCGCGCCGCGGGGTGGTGATCGTCGATCACGGTTGGGGCTCAAGGATCTTCGATCCGCGCAGCGGCAGCGACCCGGTGTCCTACGGCGCCAACCGCAATCTGCTCATCGACGACGTGTCCGTCGATCCGCTGTCCCAGACCTCGGCGCTCAGCTCGGGGTACGTGGGCGTCGAGCGCCTCTAGAGCTGCGGGCCCTCGGCACGCAGATCGTCTACGTTGCGCATGGCGTCACGCAGCTTGCCCAGCCATTCATCGGCATGTTCGCCGACCAGCTTGACCGACCATGCCAGCGCATCGGAGCGGGACCGGGCCACGCCGGCATCCACCAGCGTGTCGAGCACCTGACGCTCGGGCTGACGCAATCGCGTCATCACCGGTACCGCGATGTGGGTGAACAAGATTCGCTCGCCGTCGGCGCCGACCTCCACACCCCACGCGACCTTGCGCCCGTAGCGGTGCTCGGCTTCGTCGGCGATGCGCATGCGCTCCGAACGCGTCTCCTCGCGAAAGCGCGCAGCCCGCCCTGATGCGTGGGCCTCGCTTTCCTCAACGTCGGAGCCCCCCTCGACTTCGGGGAGGCGGCCGATGACGGTGATCTCTTCGCGGTCGACGACGACCGTCGGGTCGCCGGTGAACCAGCCCTCGGGCAGACGACCGGAGAACCAGTCACCCGCACTGCTCGCGTCGGGTTGTTCGGCCTGCTGCCAGCCACCGGAGCGGCGGGAGCTTCTGCCGGAGTGATGATGTCTCATGATTACATGATTACATCGTTACAGTGCTGATGGGGCGGCTTTCTCCGCAAGCGAACAGCGGTGGCACGCTCGGCGTTATCTGCGATTCATGAGCAGCACTGCGCCGCCGCCCACGACCGCCCCGATGAACAACAGGACGGCCAGGGTCGGGCTGACCAGCCACCACACCAGGCCCAGCCCGATGATCACCGGGGAGGCGACGAACAGCACCATGCCCGGGTGCTGCTTGATGACCGCGAGGGCGCTCTGCGCGCGCACCCGGTCAATTTCTTTTGCCATCTGCCCAGGATGCCAGTCGTCCGATTAGTTTTGTCGCCATGACAGGACCTAATAACGGAAGTTGGCGGCCCGACCCCGAAGGACGCTACGAGCATCGGTGGTGGGACGGCCAGCAGTGGACCGATCAGGTATCTCACCAGGGGCAGGTCGTCCGGGCGCCGCTGGGTGCGCCTCCCGCCGGGCCTGCACCGCAACACCAGGCTCCCCAGGCGGCCGCCGTTCCCGGGCAGCCCGCGGGCGACGGATTCTCGGGCATCACCGGCGATCTGGTCGACGGGCGGTTCAGCGAGAAGGAGGCCAAGCCGATCGCGAACCAGAACTCGAAGCTGCTGCGCGTGCGTCTCGGCGAACCGTTCATGGCACGCCAGGGTGCGATGGTCGCCTATCAGGGCAATGTCGACTTCGCGTTCGAGGGCGGCGGCGCATCGAAGTTCATCAAGAAGGCGTTGACGGGCGAGGGGCTGCCGCTGATGCGGTGCCAGGGGCAGGGCGACGTGTTTCTCGCCGAGCGTGCGTACGACGTGCACCTGCTGAACCTGACCAACTCCGGATTGTCGATCAGCGGCAAGAACGTGCTGGCGTTCTCGGCGAGCCTCGACTGGAATATCGAGCGCGTCAAGGGCGGCAGCATGGTGGCCGGCGGGCTGTTCAACACGACGCTGCGCGGGACAGGGTGGGTGGCCCTCACCACCGACGGCCCACCCGTCGTCCTCAATGCCGCGGAAGCACCGACTTTCGCCGACACCAACGCCGTGGTGGCGTGGTCGGCGAATCTGCAGACGCAGTTGAAGACGAGCTTCAAGGCAGGCGCGTTGATCGGCCGCGGCTCCGGCGAGGCGGTTCAGGTGTCGTTCTACGGCCCGGGATTCGTCATCGTGCAGCCCTCGGAGGGCTTCCCTCCGGTCGCGACCGCGCACTGAGTGGCTCGAGTGTTGGGTTTTGTCACGCAAAGCGACGAAAAACGTGACTTAACCCAACACTCGCGGGCTCACAGCTCGAGCAGCACCGTCACGGGGCCGTCGTTGACGAGCTCGACCTGCATGTCCGCGCCGAAAATCCCGGTCTGAACCTGCGCGCCGAGTTCACGCAGGGCCTCGGCGAACGCTGTCACCAGCGGTTCGGCCACCGGGCGCGGCGCGGCGGCGTTCCAGGCGGGACGGCGGCCCTTGGCAGTGTTCGCATAGAGGGTGAACTGGCTGACGACGAGTACCGGCGCACCGACGTCGCTTGCCGATTTCTCGTCATCGAGAATGCGCAATTGCCAGAGCTTTTCGGCCATGCGCTGCGCCTTTGACGTGTCGTCGTCGTGCGTCACACCCACCAGGGCGACCAGCCCTTGGCTCTCGGGGCGCACCTCACCGACGACCTCGCCACCAACTCGCACCGCCGCCGACGTCACCCGCTGCACCAAAACGCGCATGGTCGCCGATGCTGCCAGGCGACAGGCACGTTTGCATACCCTATGGGGGTATGGTACCTATGGAGTCATGAGCACGACTACGGTCACCGTATCCGGAATGAGCTGCGGACATTGCGCCACGTCGGTACGCGAGGAGCTCACGGAGATCCCCGGTGTCCGGACCGTCGACGTGGACCTCGCCAGCGGCAACGTCACCATCGGCAGCGACACCGTGGTCGAGGCGGACGCGATAAGGATGGCCGTCGAGGATGCCGGCTACCAGCTGGCCGGCTGATGAAGACCGGACACAAGGTCATCGCGTTCGTCGTCGGCCTGGCGGTGGTGTTCGCCGTCTCCGTCTGGATCGGCAACGCCGTCACCCCGCAGGAGGCGACGACGACGGCCACTCAAGAGCTGCCGGGTGGACTGCAGACGACGCAGGACGGGTACACCTTGGCCCTGGACAACTCCATCGCCACGGCCAATCCCGATGTGCCGCTCAAGTTTCAGATCCTCAGCCCGACCGGAGCGCCGGTGCGGCGCTACGTCGAGACGCACGAAAAGCTGCTGCACCTCATCGTCGTGCGCAACGACCTCGCGGTCTTCCAGCACGTCCACCCGACCCTCGACGACCAGGGCACGTGGAGCGTGCCGCTGAACCTCTCCCGGGCCGGCGACTATCGCGTTTTCGCCGACTTCATGCCGACGGGTGGCCCGGCGCTGACGTTGGGAGCCAACCTGCACGTCGCAGGGAAGTACGACCCGCAACCGCTGCCCCCGCCATCGCAGACCGCGAAGGTCGACGACTACACGGTGACGCTCAGTGGGACACCGAACGCGAATGAAGCGTCGATGCTCACGCTGTCGGTCAGCCGGGACGGAAAGCCCGTCGACGACCTGCAGCCCTATCTCGGTGCGTACGGCCATCTGGTCGCGGTGCGCGCGCCCGATCTCGCCTACCTGCATGTGCATCCGATGAGCGAGCCGGACACCGACGCCGCGGCCTCAGGACCGGAGATCGGCTTCCACACGACGTTTCCCAGCACGGGCTCCTACCGGCTGTTCCTCGATTTTCAGCACGGCGATGTCGTGCGTACCGCCGCGTTCACCGTGAACGTCACCGAGGTCGCCTCAACGACGCCCGCCCCCGCTGGTGGTGGCGGCGGTCATCAGCACTGACATGTCAGTCGTCGAACTCTCGGTCGACGGTATGACGTGCGCGTCGTGCGCCAACCGAATCGAGAAGAAGCTCAACAAGATCGAGGGCGTCACCGCCACGGTCAACTTCGCGACCGAGAAGGCCAGGGTCGAGTTCGGCGACGACATCACCGCCGAGCAACTGGTGGCGACAGTCGAAGACGCCGGCTATCAGGCGCACCTGCGCACGTCGGACCCGATTGTCGCGGAAGATGATCCGAGCGCAGCGCTGCGAGCCCGGCTGCTGATCTGTCTGGCGCTGACGGTGCCGGTCGTCGCGCTGGCAATGGTGCCGGCGTGGCAGTTCACCTACTGGCAGTGGTTGTCGCTGGCGTTGGCTGCGCCAGTAGTGCTGTGGGGCGCATGGCCGTTCCATCGGGCGGCGTGGGCGAACCTGCGGCACGGCACCGCCACCATGGACACGCTGATCTCGATGGGAACCCTGGCCGCACTGGGGTGGTCGGTGTATGCGCTGTTCTGGGGTACCGCGGGCACACCGGGTATGACGCATGCGTTCGAGTTGACCATCGGCCGCACCGACGGCAGCGGCAACATCTACCTCGAGGCCGCGGCGGGAGTCACCACGTTCATTCTTTGCGGGCGTTACTTCGAGGACCGCTCCAAACGACGCGCGGGTGCCGCATTACGGGCGATGCTCGAACTCGGCGCCAAGGATGTCACGGTCCGCAGAGACGGTGCCGAACAGCGCATCCCGATCGACCAACTGAACGTCGGTGACGAGTTCGTGGTGCGCCCCGGCGAGAAGATCGCCACCGACGGCGTTGTGGTCGAGGGCCATTCGGCCGTCGACGCGTCGCTGCTGACCGGGGAGTCGGTTCCCGTCGAGGTCGAACCGAATTCCGAGGTCGTCGGCGCCACCGTGAACGCCGACGGCAGGCTGGTGGTGCGCGCGAGCCGGGTCGGGTCGGAGACCGCCCTGGCCCAGATCAGCCGGCTCGTCGAGGATGCCCAGAACGGGAAGGCCCAGGCCCAGCGGTTGGCGGACCGGATCTCCGGTGTGTTCGTACCGATCGTCATCGCGTTGTCCGTTGCGACACTGGGCTTCTGGATCGGCACGGGCGGACCGGTCTCGGCCGCGTTCACCGCGGCGGTCGCAGTGCTGATCATCGCGTGTCCCTGCGCGCTGGGTCTCGCCACCCCGACCGCGTTGATGGTCGGGACGGGCCGGGGCGCGCAGCTGGGCATCTTGATCAAGGGACCGGAGGTCTTGGAGTCCACCCATCAAGTCGACACCATCGTGCTGGACAAGACGGGCACGGTCACCACCGGCACGATGACGCTCGTCGATGTCATCGCCGCCGACGGTGAGCACACAGAGGAGATCCTGCGACTCGCGGGCGCGCTCGAGGGACCGTCCGAACATCCGATCGCAAAGGCCATCGCCGCCGGGGCGCGGGAGAAGGTCGGCGAACTGCCTGCGGCAGTGGACTTCACCAATATCCGCGGGCTCGGTGTTCGCGGCGTCGTCGACGGCGACGATGTGACGGTCGGGCGTGCGCGGCTGTTCACGCAGGTGCCCGAGCAGCTCGCCGAGGTCATGTCCCGCGCGGAATCTGAGGGTAAGACCGCAGTGGTAATTGGCCGGGACGGGACCGCCCTCGGTGTGCTGGTGGTCGCCGATGCGGTCAAACCGACGTCCGCCGATGCCGTCAAAGAGCTTCGTGCTCTTGGCCTCACGCCGATCCTGCTCACCGGCGACAACGAGGCGACCGCCCGAACAGTTGCCGCACAGGTGGGAATCGACGAGGTGATCGCCGGGGTGCTGCCCACCGAGAAGGTCGACGTCATCAAACGTCTGCAGGTCGACGGCAAGGTCGTCGCGATGGTCGGTGACGGCGTCAACGATGCGGCCGCGCTCGCCCAGGCCGACCTCGGGCTGGCGATGGGCAGCGGCGCGGATGTGGCAATCGAGGCCAGCGACCTGACACTGGTTCGCAACGACCTGCGCACCGTTCCGGACGCGATCCGGTTGTCGCGCCGGACGCTCGCGACGATCAAGAGCAACCTGTTCTGGGCGTTCGCCTACAACGTCGCCGCGCTGCCGCTGGCGGCGGCCGGTCTGCTCAACCCGATGATTGCCGGTGCCGCAATGGCTTTCAGTTCCGTCTTCGTCGTCAGCAATAGCCTAAGACTGCGCCGGTTCACGCCGTCGCGCTAGTCAGCCGACCAACTCCGGGTGGAACTTGGCCGCCATTCGACGCAGGCCGTCCTTCCAGTCGACGGTCGCCGGCCCGATCAACTCCCGCATGTACGAGACGTCGAGCGGATTGCCGCGCAACGCCTGATCGCTTTCTTCGAACGTCGGATCCGCGCCCACGAGCGAGCCCAGGTATGCGCACCATTCCTGGATGCTGACGTAC
>Ga0075367_10001164_pt1 | contig 11002 bp, 7 predicted proteins | sample EndMethybrTD3032_FD_71399 | JGI IMG/M metagenome (GOLD analysis project Ga0075367, IMG submission 71399) | Populus endosphere microbial communities from Tennessee, USA - Endosphere MetaG P. TD hybrid TD303-2 | ecosystem: Host-associated > Plants > Roots > Endosphere | place: USA: Tennessee...
CGCATTTACCACCTCGAGCCGCCAGGCAGCCGTCCGGGAACTTTCCACCCGGGCCGTGGGTTTGTGACCGTGGCACCCCAGTTACCTGGAACGGTGCAGCCTGCGGCCGGATTGGCGCGCGGGCGTTCGGCGTCCACGGAGCGCCCCATGGCAACGACAACACTGGCGAACGGCGAAGGCGAGCGGCTGGACCTGGCCGACGTCCGGCGACGGATCAAGGCGATCTTCATCGGCTCGGTCGGCAACCTCGTCGAATGGTACGACTTCTATGCCTACGCCGCGTTCGCCCTGTACTTCGCCAGCTCATTTTTTCCAGGCGAAGACCCGGTGGTCCAGCAGCTGAATGCGGCAATTTTGTTTGCGATCGGCTTCATCGTGCGGCCGATCGGCGGCTGGCTGTTCGGCCACCTCGCCGACCACTACGGACGCCGCAACGCGCTGATGCTGTCGGTGCTGCTGATGTGCTTCGGATCGTTGATGATTGCCGTGACGCCGACCTATCAGTCCATCGGACTGTGGGCGCCGGCGCTGCTGGGACTGGCCCGCATCATCCAGGGACTGAGCCTCGGCGGCGAGTACGGGACGAGCGCGACCTACCTGACGGAGGTTGCCGACGAGAAGCATCGCGGCTTCTACTCGAGCTTCCAGTACGTCACCCTGATCGGCGGCCAACTGTGCGCCATCGTCGTGCTGCTCCTGCTGCAGCAGGTGTTCCTGACGGCGGAGCAGCTGACGGCGTGGGGCTGGCGCATTCCGTTCGTGATCGGCGCCCTGCTCGCCATCATCGCCCTGATCATGCGGCGCAATCTGCACGAGACCGACGACTTCATCGCCGCCAAGAAGATCGCCCGGCGCGAAAGCTCCGTCAAAGCGCTGCTCAACTACCCGCGCGAGGTGCTGCTGGTGGTCGGCCTGACGATGGGCGGCACGACGGCCTTCTACACCTACACGACGTACATGCAGAAGTTCCTCAAACTGTCGGTCGGCCTGACCGACGCGCAGACGACGCTGGTTACCGCCGGCTCGCTGATTTTCGCGCTCTTCCTGCAGCCGATCTACGGCGCGCTGTCGGACAGGATCGGCCGCAAATCACTGCTGATCTGGTTCGGCGTCACCGGCACGCTGTTCACCGTACCGCTGCTGTATGCCCTGCAGGACACCAAGAGCGCACTGACGGCCTTCCTGCTGATCTGCGCGGCCTGGCTGATTGTGGCCGGCTACACCTCGATCAATGCGGTGGTGAAAGCCGAGCTGTTCCCGACCAAGGTGCGCGCCACCGGCGTCGGCTTGCCGTACGCGTTGACTGTTTCGATCTTCGGCGGCACCGCGGAATCCATCGCCCTGTGGTTCAAGTCGATCGGCCACGAGACGTGGTTCTACTACTACCTCACCGCCGTCATTGCGACGTCGCTGGTCGTGTACCTGCTGATGCGCGACACCAAGCATCACTCGGCAATGGGACGGCACGAGTAGCGGTCGGCGCGACGCCGGCCTGTCCGCGTCACGCTGCGCTTGCCACGGCCGCCGGCACGTCGGTCGCGGCCGCCGCAATCATCTTGGCAATCTCGCCTGCCGGCCTGGGTGGGCTGTACAGATAACCCTGCACCTCGGTGCATCCTTCGGCCCGGACGATGTCGAGCTGCGCCGCGGTCTCCACGCCTTCGGCGGTCGTCGACATGCCGAGGCTCAGCCCCATTTGCGTCACCGCGCGGACGATCGCTACTGCCCCCGCGCTGCCGTCGGACAGACCGCTGATGAAGGAACGATCGATCTTGATCTTGTTGAAGGGGAAGCTGCGCAGGTAGCTCAGCGATGAATAGCCGGTGCCGAAGTCGTCGAGCGCGATCCTGACGCCAAAGCTCTGCAGCTTTCGCAACGTTTCCAGCGTCGCGGCGCTGTCGTTCAGGAGCACCGTCTCGGTGATCTCGAGTTCCAGCCGATTGGGGCTCAATCCCGATGCGACGACGGCGTTGACGACGGCCTGCAAGAGATTGCGGCTCTTGAATTGCTTCGGCGAGAGATTGACTGCAACCTTCAGGTCGCCGGGCCATTTGGCCGCTTCCGCACAGGCTTCGCGCAGCGCCCATTCGCCGACCGGCACGATGAAACCGGTCTCCTCCGCAAGCGGGATGATTTCGCCCGGCGATACAATGCCGCGTTCCGGATGATTCCAGCGCAGGAGCGCCTCGAACCCGCACAGCGCATTGCGTCCCAGATCGTGGATCGGCTGGTAGTAGAGCTCGAATTGGCCCTCGACGAGGGCCTTGCGCAGGTCCATTTCCAAGGCGCGGCGCGCCTGCATGCGCACATCCATGCCCTTCTCGAAGAAGCGGAAGGTGCCGCGCCCCTCGCTCTTGGCGCGATAGAGCGCAATGTCGGCGTTCTTCACGAGCTGCTCGGGCTCGTTGCCGTCGTGCGGCGAGAGCGCGATGCCGACGCTGGCACCGACTACGATCTGATGCTCTTGGATGACAAACGGTGCGCCCAGGGCTTCAACGATACGCGTCGCGAGCGCGGTCGAGTCGAACGGCTGGGCAGCTGCGGTCTGCAAAACCACGAACTCATCGCCGCCCATGCGGGCGATGGTATCGGTCTCCCGGACGCAACTGCGCAGCCGGCCGGCCACAGCCTTCAGCAACGTGTCGCCAATGGTATGCCCAAGAGCGTCGTTGACCTCCTTGAAGCGATCGAGGTCCAGGCACAACACCGCCACCGCCCCCTCCTTGCCGGCGCGCATCAGTGCCTGCTCCAGGCGCTCCGCGAGCAAGACCCGATTGGGCAGATCGGTGAGCGCGTCATGTTGCGCCATGTGCGTGATTCTTGCCTCGTTGCGATGCCGCTCGGTGAGATCGCGGATCGCGTACACCTCATTGCCGCGTAGTCCCGAGTGAAACGGCTGGCAAACGACTTCGACAGGGATGAGCGCGCCTGCGGCAGTCTTCAGCGTGGCCTCGATGATCTTCGAGCCCGTTTTTGGCGGTATGACGATCTCTTCGAGAAGTCCACCACTGACCCGCCTGCCGATCAGGTCCTCCGGCTGATGACCGCACAGCTCGGCGACACGGCGATTGATGTTGATCATGACACCGTCGGCGGCGATCACGATGCCTTCGCTTGCCGCGTCCACAAGCTCACGGATGCGCTCGACGCTGTCTTGGCTCGTCTGCCGATCGATGACGGCTGCAGCGAAACCCGCGACCATGACCAGCACCGTTAGCCCGGCGACGGCGAGAGCCAGTGTCGACGCGTGAGCGGTGAAACCACCATCAAGGGCAGCGGTCGGGTCGGGCTCGATCAGTGCGGCACCCATCGCCGTGAAATGCAGACCGCAGATCCCCAGGGTGAGCAGACCGGCGCCCGCCGCGATGGCGCGAAAATCTTCCAGACGATGAAACATGGTGGTGGCGGCAGACGCCAAGCCTATGCCGATGACAAGCGAGACAACTACCAGCACGCCATCCCAGGTCATTGTCCCGGCCACGATGAGCGCCCGCATACCGGTGAAGTGCATCAGGCCGATGCCAAGGCCGACGATGGCTCCTCCGACTGCGATCTCAAGCTGCGATCGTCCCGAGCATACGAAATACCCCAGGGTGGTCGCGACAATGGCGATAAGAAGCGAGCCAGCGGTCAGGACCGGATCATAGGCGGTCTGTGCGGCAGCCTTGTAGGCCAGCATGGCAACGAAATGCGTGGCCCAGATTCCGCTCGCGGTGCATATGCCGGTCAGGAACAGCCAAACCAGTCGCATCATCTTTTGCGCATGCGCAACACGCGAGTAGATGCTGAACGACGTGAATGTGGTGGCAGCGCAGATCACCGCGGCCAGCAGCACCAGGAGGTAATCGTGCTGAGCGGCCAAACAATTGAGGACGCGATACATTTCCACCCTCGCTGGGACAGGTCAGGGGTAGCAGGCATTCATCAACAGCCCGTAAAAGGCAGCGCTCAACAACCGTAGCGGACGGTAACTACAACCACAGGATCTTCTTGCGGTAGTCGAGGTCGTTCAGCAGCGGCGCGGCTGGGCCCTCGTGGAAGACGGCGCCGCGCTCCAGCGCGAACACGCGGTCGGCCAGCGACAGCACCAGATCCAGGTTGTGCTCGACGATGACGATGGAGACGTGCTGGCGCAGCTGATCGAAGACCTTGTAGAGCTCCAGCACCACGGCCGGTGCCAATCCCTCGAACGGCTCGTCCAGCAGCAGCAGCTTGACGTTGCCGGACATGGCGCGCGCCACCGCCACCATCTGCTGCTCGCCGCCCGACAAATAATCTGCCGCGATGTGCATGCGCTCTTTCAGGCGCGGGAAGTAGTTGAGGATCTGCTCCTCGCTCCACACCACGCCGGTGCTGCCGTCGGTGGCGCGCGCGAGGCGGCCGAGCGCCAGGTTGTCGGCCACCGTCATGCCGGCGAACAGGCCGCGGCCCTGGGGCACGTAGCCGATGCCGAGGCGGGCGATGTCGGGCGCCGGCAGACCGGCAATGTCGCGGTCGGCGTATTCGATGCGTCCGGATGCCGGCGGAACCAAGCCGGCCAGCGCCTTCAGCAGCGTCGACTTGCCCGCGCCGTTGCGGCCGAGCAGGGCGACGATCTCGCCTTCGCGCACGTCGAGCGTCGCGTCGTTGAGGATGTGGCTCTTGCCGTAGAAGGCGTTGACCTTCTCGAAGCGCAGCACGGGCGGCCGGCGGACGCCTTCCGCGGTGCGGCCGGTAACCGGCGGAATGCCGGTGCCGGTGTAGACCTCCTGCACGCGCCGGTCGTTGCGAACCTCGGCCGGCGTGCCGGCCATCAGCACCTCGCCCTGGTTCATCACCGTGACCCGCTGCGAGAAGCCGAGCACGCGGTCGATGTCGTGCTCGACGATCAGCACGGGGATCTGCGCCGCCACGTTCTTGACGAGGTTGGAGACGCGCTCGCGCTCCGCGGCGGCGAGGCCTGCCAGCGGCTCGTCGAGCAGGAGGACCTGTGGCTTGGAGCCGAGCGCGATGCCGAGATCGACCAGCCGCTGGCCGCCATATGAGAGCTCGCCGCCCTCGGTCTGCTCCATGCCCTCCAGGCCCAGGAACTTGATCAGCTCGGCCGTCTCGGCATGCACCTCGGGGTAGCTGTCGATGTCGCGCCAGATGTTGAAGCGGCCGGGATGCTTGGCCTGCAGCGACAGGCGGAGGTTCTCATAGATCGACGAGCTTCGGAACAGGTTGGTGATCTGGAACGAGCGGGCGATGCCCTGCTGACAGATCCGGTGCGAGGGCAGGCGATGGATCGGCTTGCCGTACAAGCGCACCGAACCGCGGCTCGGCGGGAACAGGCCCGACACCACGTTGAACAGCGTCGTCTTGCCGGCGCCGTTCGGGCCGATCAATGCATGGATCTCGCCGGTGGCAACGGTGAGGCTCGCGTTCGAGACGGCGCGGATGCCGCCGAAGTTCTTGTAGATGCCTTCGACCTCGAGTGGCGTTCCCGGCATGGTCGCAGGCGCGAGGAAGGCCGGCAGCGGCAGGCCCTCGTAGATCTTGCGCTTGCTCATAGCGGCGGCCTCTTCCGGCGGCGGCCGGAAGCGACGGCGCAACTTGGTCCAGATGCCGACCAGGCCACCCGGCGAGAAAATGACGAAGCCGACGAATATCAGGCCGAACCAGAGCAGCCAGTTGGCGGTCCAGATCGAAAACATCTCGCGGAACAAGATGAAGAACAGGGCGCCGAGCGCCGGGCCCAGGATGTGATGCATGCCGCCGATCACGACGATCGCCAGCAGCTCGCCGGAGAACGGCACGGACACGGCTTCCGCCGAGACAAGGTAGGTCTGGAAGCCGAGCAATGCGCCGGCCAGGCTCGTCACCACCGCCGACAGCACGAACACCGCCAGTTTGTAGCGGTCGACGGGATAGCCCTGGAACGTGGCACGCAGCTGGTTCTCGCGGATCGCCACCAGCACGTGCCCGAACGGCGATCGTGTCACGCGCAGCAGCACGTACAGGACCCCAAGCCCGACCAGGGCCACCATGACGTAGAAGGCGAGCGGGTCGTCGAGGCTGAAGGGGCCGACGCGGCCGCGCACCAGTCCGCCGAGGCCGTCCTCGCCGCCGGTCACCTCGGTCCAGCGGAAGGCGATGGTGTAGGTGAGCGCCGCCAGCGCCAGCGTCAGCAGCGAGAAGTACACCCCGCGCCGGCGCAGGATGATGAGGCCGACGAACGCCGACACGACGGCGGTGAGAAGCGTCGCCAGGATGATCGGGATGGCGATCTGGTCGTGAAAGTAGTGCTTCTGCAGGAGGCCGGCACCGTAGCCGCCGATGCCGAACCACACGCCGTGTCCGAACGATGTCAGACCCGTGTAGCCGACCAGCAGGTTGAGGCCCATGCAGGCGATCGCCAGGATCACCACCATGGAGGCCGTATTCAGCGCCAGGCCGAGGCTCTGGATCAGGAACGGCAGCGCGACCAGCGCGGCCGCGCCGATCACCAAGGGCCGGTATTTGGCGGTTCGGCTTTGTGCGCTCATTCGAACTTCTCGATGCGTTCGCCGAGCAGGCCGCGCGGACGGAGCAGCAGCACCAGGAACATCAGCACGTAGATCGAGGCCTCGCCCGCCGCAGGGAGGAAGTGGATGGTGACGCCGCGCACGACGCCGACCAGCAGGGCGGCCAGCACCACGCCCCAGAAGCTCCCCAAGCCGCCGATCACCACCACAACGAAGGCGACCGTGATGATCTCGGCGCCCATGGCCGGATGCACGATCGTGATCGGGGCGAAGAAGGCGCCGCCCATCGCCGCCATGCCGACGCCGAGCGCAACGATGGTCGTCATGTAGGGCTGCAGCCTGATGCCGAGCGCGGCCACCATGTCCGGCCGCTGGATGCCGGCGCGCACCACTCGGCCGAAGGAGGTCTTGTGCAGCAGCAGCCAGACGCCGACCAGAACCACCGCCACCACGGCCAACAGCATCAAGCGGTAGCGGGAGAACAGGAAGTCACCGAGGATCACCGCGCCTTTCAGCTCGGGCGGCATCGATGCCGACAAGGGGGCGGCGCCCCAGATGATGCGGATCAGCTGCTCGGCCACCATGGCGAGGCCGAACGTCACCAGCAGGCTGAGGATGGGATCGGCCGTGTAGAAACGGCGCAGGATGAAGCGCTCGAAAAAGATGCCGAGCATGCCGACCACGACGGGCGACAGCACGACCGCCGGGCCGAAGCCCAGGTATTTGGTGATCTCGACCGACACATAGGCGCCGAACGCGTAGAACGCGCCGTGTGCCAGGTTCACCACGCCGCCGACGCTGAAGATGAGCGACAGCCCAAGAGCAATTAGCAGGTAGTAGCCTCCCAGCACGAGGCCGTTCACCACCTGTTCGAGCAGGAACACGAATCGGATCTCAATTCAGCGAGGAGGAGGACGGCAGCCGCGGCGCTGCCTTCATGTGCGGCAGATGGGGATGCGAGCGCCGGCGCGGCGCTCGCATCCTTCTGATCAGGCGAAGGTGCAGGGGTTCTGCTCTTTGGTCGGGTTGATGACCTCGAGCGGCTCGTTCGGACCGGGGATCGCCTGTCCGAACGCCAGGAAGTCCCACTTGTCCTTGGCCTGGCCCTTGGGCTTGACGCTGAACGGATAGGCTTCCTGCACCAGCTGATGATCCCACGCGCGGAAATAGGCCTTGCGGGCCTTCAGGACGTCGAACTGCGACTCCTTCTCGAAGTACTCGATCAGCTTGTCGGTGTCGGTCGACTTGGTCTCGTTCATGGCCTGCGCCATCATCTTGAGCGAGACGTACTCGATCCAGGCGTGGTTCTCCGGCGGCTTGCCGTTCTTGGCGGTGAACCCTGTGACGAAGGCCTTGGAGCCCGGCGTGTCGAGGTCGTGGTGCCAGACAGTGGGCCAGGTACCGCTGAGATTGCCTTCGCCGGCCGCCCACGCGTCGGCCGTGTTCAGGTTGAAGCCGACGATCGGGTAAGGAAGGCCGAACTCGGCGTACTGCTTGATCAGGTTGGTGACCTGGTTGCCGGCCAGGTTGCAGCAGACCACGTCCGGCTTGGCCTGGCGGATCTTCAGCAGATAGGGGCTGAAGTCGGTGACGTCGGTGGCGACTAGCTCGTCGCCGATCAGGGTACCCTCGTTGGCCGCGAAGAAGGCCTTGGCGGCGCGCAACAGGTCGTGGCCGAACACGTAGTCGGCCGTCAGGGTCGTGAACTTCTTGCCCTTGACCATGTTGTCGCGCAGCAGTGCCTTGCCGACCGCGTTGACCATCACCGTGTTGGGGATGTCGACGTGGAAGGTGTACTTGTTGCAGTTCTTGCCGCGCAGCACGTCCGAGCGGGCGCCGACCTGCATGAACAGGCGCTTGTTGCGCGCGGCGACCTGCATGATCGTCACCGCCGACGCCGAGCTGATCTCACCCATCAGCACCGTGGCGCCATCCTGCTCGAGCATGCGCTGGGCCTTGGTGGCGGCGGTGGCCGGGTTGACCGAGTCTTCCGAGATGATGTCGAGCTGGCGACCCATCACGCCGCCGGCCTTGTTGATCTCCTCTTCGGCCATGCGCAGGCCGAGCTGGGCATAGGCACCGAGCGCGCCGAGGAAGCCGGTGAGGGGCGTCAGGTGCCCGATCTTGATCTTGTCGGTCTGGCTGCGGGCAATGGACGGAAAGCCCAGGGTGTAGGCACCGGCTAGCGCGGCACCGCCCTTCAATACATTGCGTCGGCTCTTGTTCGGCATGGGCGCATCTCCTCCTATCGCTGCATGGTTGTTATCTGTGCCTGCCGGTTGCTCCGAGCAGGTCTCATTGCGCATCATAGGTGGGCATACGACAATGTGAAATGCGAATTTCTGATCGCAGCGATCAGGATTGAGGCTGGGCCCGCGACGGTCGAACAAGGTTCGTGGATATGGTGACCCCTGCCGGCGGACGCTGAGGCCGCAAAAATCACCGCAGCCCAGGATCACGCTACAGCTGACTTTGCAGCTGCCGCAATTCACCGATGCCAAGATCGGAGATGGCCCAATAGATGATGCCACCCTTGGTCCACGTCACGACGTTGTAGCCCCGGTGGACGAGCTCGCGCGGCGCGCTGTCGGCGCCATCGGCCGATGGCCACAGAAAGATATTCACGACATGCAGCCGCCGGCGGTAGACGAGCGCGGCAACGCGCCGCTCGCCGATGTAGTCGAGACGTGCACCCGCCAGTGGAAATCCCTCCGCTGTCAGATCCTTGACCGTAGGAGCGAAATCGAGCCGGCCCGCGAACCACGGCTTGATGCCGTGCTCGTCGGAGGAGGCGATCTGCGTCGGGCTTTCCTGCAACAATGAGCGCACATGCGCGGCTGCGACGTCTCGCTCCAGCGTGGCGACACTGGTCGCGCGCGACACCAGCAGCGCAGTCGCGGCAGCTGTCACGCCGCACACGAGGAGCAGAGCAACCGCCTGCCGGAGCCAGCTCGGGTTCCGCAACAGCTGAGCTCTAGCCAGGCGTTGTGGAAGGGTCGTCTCGATCTCAGCCCCTGCAAGCCTTGCGCGCACGCTCGCAACAAGATGCTCCGAGGGCGGCTCCCGCCCGATGGCGGTGAGCCGTCGGCTCATGCCGCGCAAGTCGTCAACCAGGTCCGTGCATGCCGGGCATCCACCGAGGTGCAACGCTACCTCCCGACGCGTGTCGGCATCCAGTTCCTGATCGAGATAGGCGCCGATCAGCTCGCTCGCCCGGTCACATTGCATCGCTTTCATCTTTGGCCATCATGCGTGTCAGGGTTTTGCGCAGCTCAGAACGTCCGCGGGCGAGCCGCGACATCACCGTGCCGATAGGCGCGCCGGTCAATTCGGCAATCTCGCGATAGGACATCGCCTCGATCTCGCGCAGGACGATCGCTTCGCGAAAGATCGGTGCCAGCTCAGTCAGCGCGCGTTTGACGAGCGCCTGCTCGCCGGCCCCGATCAGAATGTCCTCGGGAGACGGTCCGTCGGCTGGAACCTGCATGGCGGCCGGCTCGCCGGCGACTCGGTCGGAGATGGCGGCGTCGAACGAGATCACGTTGCCTGTGCGCTTCTGATCGCCGAGCTTGCGGAACACCACGTTGCGCACAATTTTCAATAGCCACGGCCGCATCTCCTCGCCCCGGAAATCCGGAAAAGCGCGGTATGCCCTGAGGTAGGCATCCTGCACCGCGTCTTCGGCATCGGCCCGGCTGCGCAGAAGCCAAAACGCCAAATTGTACGCCGCGTCCATGTGGGGCAGCGCCAAGCGTTCGAACCTCACTCGCTCTGTCATTGTCCTGTCCACACGCCAGCCCGGTGGCGCGCAGGATTCCATATCCCATGGCCCCGCGATTTATTCCCACGAGATTGTGATGACCAGACGCACGGGCCAGGCGGCGCCGGGGAATAAACGCGTCCTCCGCCGAGTCTGAGGTGCATGGCAGGCGGTCCAAATCGGTCCATGCCTGACAGTCTCAGCTCGCCAAGAGGGATGAAATCATGCCCATTCTTTCTCGCCGCGAGGTCGTAGCGTCGGCCGGTCTGGCCACGGTTTTTGGTCTCACCTCGCGCGTCACGCTCGTTGCGCCCGCATATGCCCAGAAGACGCTTGCCCCGGCCAAACCCTTCTACAAGTACAAGGTCGGCACGTTCGACTGCACGGCCGTCTATGATGGCATCTGGGAGAAGCCGCACGATCCCGCCTTCATCAAGAACGCCAGCGAGGACGAGGTAAAGGGTGCTCTTCGGGCTGCCGGTCTAACGGATGAATTCGTGTCGATCCCGTTCACGCCACTTGTCGTCAGCACAGGACGCGATCTCGTGCTCTTCGATGCCGGCACGGGAGGTCAGGTGCAGCCGACGGCCGGCAAGCTGCTCGACAACATGCAGGAAGCGGGTTTGGACCCGGCCAAGATCACCAAAGTGATGATCTCGCACTTCCACCCCGACCACATCTTCGGGCTCATGGAGAAAGGCACCAATGCACAGGTGTTTCCCAACGCCGAGATCGTGGTCTCGACAGCCGAGTACAA
>Ga0075367_10001165_pt1 | contig 11001 bp, 9 predicted proteins | sample EndMethybrTD3032_FD_71399 | JGI IMG/M metagenome (GOLD analysis project Ga0075367, IMG submission 71399) | Populus endosphere microbial communities from Tennessee, USA - Endosphere MetaG P. TD hybrid TD303-2 | ecosystem: Host-associated > Plants > Roots > Endosphere | place: USA: Tennessee...
GTCGCGGTCTATCCGATCCGCGAATACTGGCTCGACATCGGCCGCCTGGAGGATTTCGAACAGGCGCATGCGGAGTTTCACGAGGTCTTCCCGTGAGCTCGACAACCGCCGTCGTGATCGGCCTCGGCTCGATCGGCACGAGGCATGCGCGGGTCCTGCGTGAGCTTGGCCTTCGGGTCGCGACCGTGAGCCGCCGTGACGGCGGCGACTATGGGTCGATCGTGCAGGCTGTCGCGAGCGCGCATCCGGATTACGCAGTGATTGCCACCGAGACCGCACGCCATGCCGACGACCTGCAAGACCTCGCGCAGGCCGGCTTCCGCGGCGCGGTTCTGGTCGAGAAGCCGCTGTTCGCAACAGCGGCGGCTCCGCCGAAATATCCATTCGCCCATGTCAGTGTCGGATACAATCTTCGCTTCCATCCGGTCATGACGGCGCTCGTCGAAAGATTGCGCGGGCGCGAGGTGATCACGGTCGCCGCCTATGTCGGCCAGGACATCAGGGACTGGCGGCCCGGCCGCGACCATCGCACGACCGCATCCGCAACGGTTGACGCCGGCGGCGGCGTCCTGAGGGATCTCAGCCACGAGCTGGACTATCTCCTGTGGCTGTTCGGGCCGTGGCATCGTGTCGCCGCCCTCGGCGGCGCGTCCGGCGCACGCGACATCGACGTCGATGATCACCTCGACCTGCTGCTCGATATGCAGCGAGCGCCATCGGTCCACGTGCACATGGACTACCTCGACCGCCAGGGCATCCGCCGCATTCGCGTCAATGTCGACGACGACACAATCGAGGCCGACCTCGTCGGCAGCCGCCTCGTCGTCAACGGCAAGGCGACGGACTTCGCCAGCGAGCGCGACCAGAGCTATCGCGACATGCATGTCGCGGCGATGCGGGGCGCGCGCCCGGCCTGCTCCCTGCCCGAAGCACTCGGCGTCGTGCACCTGATCGACGCCAGCGAGCGCGCACTGCGCACCAAGACCTGGATATCGCCATGAGCCTGCTCTGCACGATCTGCGCGCGGGGCGGCTCGAAAGGGGTCGTCGGCAAGAATGCGCGCGATCTTCTGGGCAAGCCCGTGCTCGCGTGGAGCATCGCGCAGGCGCGCGAGACCGGCCTGTTCGAGGCGATCGCCTTCAGCAGCGATTCAGACGCGTTGCTCGAGGCGGCACTGAAGGCCGGCGCCGACATTGCGGTCAAGCGTCCGGACGAGATGGCGACCGATACCGCGCCGAAGCTGCCGGCGATCCGCCATTGTCTCGAGCAGGCCATCGCGCGAACGGGCAGGACGCCGGAGATCTTCGTCGATCTCGACGTCACCTCGCCGCTCAGGCTTGCCTCCGACATCACCGGTGCGGTGGATCTGCTACGTCAGTCCGGCGCACCCAACGTCATCACTGGCGCGCCGGCCCGCCGCTCGCCCTATTTCAACCTGGTCGAGCAGCGCACCGACGGCAGCGTTGGTCTTTCCAAATCTGCCAATCCTCCGATCACGCGCCGGCAGGATGCGCCGCGCTGCTTCGACATGAACGCGTCGATCTACGTCTGGCGCGTCGCGTCATTCCTGGAGCGGCCCGCGGTCTTCTATCCGGACACGCGTCTGTTCGAGATGCCGGAAGAACGCTCGATCGACATCGATTCCGATCTCGATTTTGCGCTGGTTGAACTGTTGCTGCGCCAACGAATGCCGGCCTGAGGAGGCCCAAGCGATGACCACGAGCTTCAAGGCTCTGTTCGATCTGACCGGCCGCACGGCCGTCATCACCGGCGGATGCGGCATCCTCGGGAACCGCTTTGCCGAAGGCCTCGCCGAGTTCGGCGCCAATGTCGCGATCGTCGATCTCGATCAGGCCGCGACCGATGCGGCGGCAGCCGACCTCACCTCACGCCACTCCGTCCGCGCCAGAGGCTATGGCTGCGACATCACCGAGCCCAGCTCCGTGCGCGACACCGCCGATGCGATCGAAGCCGACCTCGGACCGGTCTCGATCCTGCTCAACAACGCCGCGAGCAAGACCCGCGATGTCGACGCCTTCTTCGCGCCCGTCGAAGAATATTCGCAGGATATCTGGCGGGAGATCATGGCGGTCAATCTCGACGGCATGTTCAACGTCGCGCAGGTGTTCGGCGGCCGAATGGCCGAGCACGGTTACGGCGCCATCGTGCAGACCGCCTCGATCTACGGACTGATGGCCCCCGACCAGCGCATCTACGAAGGCTCCGAATATCTCGGCCGTGCCATCAATACGCCGGCGGTCTACACCGCATCCAAGGCCGGCGTCATCGGCCTGACCAAGCACCTTGCGACCTACTGGGCAGCCAAAGGCGTCCGCGTCAACACGCTCACCCCGGGCGGGGTCGAGAGCGGACAGAATGAAACCTTCAAGCAGCGTTACGGTGCCCGCGTTCCGCTCGGCCGCATGGCCCGCGCTGACGAGATGGTGGGGACGATGCTGTTCCTGGTGTCGGACGCCGCGTCCTACGTGACCGGCCAGAACATCGCGGTCGATGGCGGACTGAGCGCGTGGTAAGCAGCAGCGCATGCTCAAACAGCTGATCCGCAACACGGTGATCTCCAGCGCGGCCTTCGGGGTCGCGGCCGTGCTCGGGCTGATTGTCATTCCGGTCATCATCCGGACCTGGGGCGTGACCGAGTTCGGCCTCATCGTGCTGGCGCGCATCCTGCTGCCGAGCGGCATGATGGGCCTGCTCGATCTCGGCCTGTCCGAGGTCACGACGCAGGCGGTGGCGCGCGCACGTGAGCACCGCAATTGGCGCCGCGCTGGCCAGCAGCTTGCGCTGCTGTCCGTGATGGCCGCCGGCCTCGGCGCGCTTCTCGCCGTCACGATCTGGATCAGCGCGCCCTATCTCAGCATCGCGCTCCGCGTCGATCCCGTCCACGTCGATCGGTTCTCGCAGATCCTGCGCTACACGGCGCTGGCCAATCTGGTGCTGATCCCGGCGCTGGTCTGGGAAGGCATCGTCAAGGGCTTTGAGCGCTACAACGTGCTGCGGCTGGCGGAGGTGGGCTCCACCATCATCTATGTCGCCGGCACGATCTGGGCCTCCCATGCCGCGGCTTCGTTCGAAGTCGTGGCCTATATTTATCTCGCCATCACCCTGATGCGTGCATGTCTGGTGTTCATCGCGGCCTTCGTCGCCGTCGTGCGCAAGGTCCGGCTCGCGATGTGGGACGCGCCGATCCGGCGCGAGTTGTTCCACCGCTGCGCGCTATTCGCGCAGGGCAAGCTGACCGGCGGCCTGGCGCTGCCTGTCCAGCCCTTCCTCGTCGGCCTGTTGTTCGGACCCAAGGGCGTCGGCGTGTACGACACCGTGGTCCGGCTATCGCGGGTCTCCAAGGTCGTCATCGGCCTGCTGACGTCGGCACTGCTGCCGGTCGCGAGCCGTCTGGACGAGCGCGGCAACGCCGACGCCTTCCAGCGGCTCGGCGAGTTCGGCCTCGTCATTCTGCCGATGTTCACGGTGCCGCCGCTGATGGCGGCCGCCGTGCTATCGCCCGAGATCATGCAGGCATGGATCGGGCCGCAGATGGTTCCTTACGCGGTCTGGATGGGCCTGAGCTTCGTGGTGCCGATCTGCGCTCAGTACCTCGCGTTTGGCAACGTCATGTTCCTGACACGCACTGACGTGCAATCGCGCCTGAACCGGCTGATGATCTATCAACTGGCGATCTGGGCCGCGGTGGCGGTTGCGACGCTGCACATGTTCGATGAGCGCGCGCTGATCCTCGGGCAGGTGGTCGGCAACGCCGCGATTCTACCGTTGCAGATCGGTGCCGTGAGCCGCGGGTTGCAGCTTGACTCCCACCGCCTCCTCAGAGCACTTCTCGCCCAAGCCGTCATTCTCGCGGTCGTCAGCCTGCTGCTGCTCAAGCTTGCCGACTACGTCGCCATCGACAGCTTCTGGGGACTCGGGCTTGCGATCGCCGCATTTTGCGTCGTGAGCTGGTCCCTGCAATATTTCCTGGTTCTGGAAGAGCGCCAACGTGCGATCTTCACGGAACTAGGCCATCGCTTCGGCTGGGCCTCGACCTAGCTCTCTATTTCGCCCAGCATGTTCGGGAGACCGATGACCGCCTTGGTTAAGTCCACGAGGAGACGCGAACGGTGCGCATAGGCCTGGTGGTCGATCACCCCAAGCGTGACCTGCCGGGGGCAGTCATGCTCGGTTATCAGCTCGCGCGGCGCGGCGTCTCCGTCATGCTGGTGCCGATGTACGAGCAGGCAGTCGATGTCCCGCGGCTCGGGCTTGATACGCTGGTCGTCAACTACGCGCGGCCGGTCAATCTCGACCTGATGCACAGCTTCGCCAAGGCTGGCCTCGCGCTGTACGTGCTCGACACCGAGGGCGGCGTGCTTGCCGAGACGGGTGGCAACTCGCCGCCGGCGATGGCCGCACACATCAGGCAAAGTGGCTACGCCGACATCCTGGCCGGCTATTTCTTCTGGGGCAGCCGGCTTCACGATGCCTTCCTGGCGGCGGAAACCATGAAGCCAGAGCAGCTGCACCTCACCGGATGCCCACGCTTCGACTTTGCAGCCCCGCGCTGGCGTGCGCTTCTCGACGGCGAGCCGCGCGGCTATCTGCTCGTCAACGCCAACTTCCCGCTGGTCAATTCACGCTTTACCGGCAAGCCGGGCGGTGAGCGCGAGGCCATGGTGCGGGCCGGCTGGGACGGGGCCTATGTCGATCGCTTCATCGCGGACCTGAAGCAGGTATTCGCGAAGTATCTCGCCGAGATCGGCCGGCTTGCCGCGGCGCGGCCCGACCGCAACATCCTCGTGCGTCCGCATCCTTTCGAGAGCGAGGACGTCTATCGCAACGCGCTCGCGCGCCACGCCAACGTCGTGATCGACGGCACCGGCAGCGTGCTCGACCGCATCCGCAATGCGGCTGCAGTCGTTCATCTCAACTGCGGCACGGCCGTCGAATCGGTGCTACTCGGGAAGCTGCCGCTGCAGCTCGAATACCTGAACACGCCGACGACGGCCGGCCATGCCGCGTTGCCCGCGCGGGTGAGCCGGCCCGTCGCCTCGTTCGAGGAACTGCTCGGCGCGATCGACCACATCGAGCGCGAGACCGAGACCTTCGATTTCGCACGCGTTCATGCCGCCGATATCGAGGCTTTCTTCCATCTCAACGACGGACAGGCCGCCGAACGCGTCGCCGATGTCCTGACCCGCACCGCAGGCTCGCGGCGGCCCTACGTCTGGTTGCTGGCGACGGTGAAGGGCACGCGCGACAAGCCGAGCATCGGCCAGATCGTCAAGGGCGCCGCTAGCGCCGTGCTCGGATCGGCCGTCACGGAGCGGCTGCGCAGCCGGTTCAATCCAGCCCGGCGCGATAAGCGGATCGAGCCGATCTTCGTCAACACCCTGCTTCAGCGTATCGCGACCCATGATCGCGCGAGCCCGGCGCAATTCACGGCAAGACGTGCGCACTGCGCGACGACGGGCCTGCCGCTCGCGAGCATTGCCATCGAACCCGCCCGATAGACTCATGGCCACATCTGCAAAAACCATTCTCATCACCACCCTTGCCGAATACCAGACCCGCTTCTGGATTCCGGTCGCACAGCGGCTGCGCGCGGCGGGCCACGACGTCGAGCTGCTCGCCTTCGACGACCGCAGCGCCGAGATGTCGGCAGACGAGGGCGTGCCCGTCACGAACATGTACCGCGAGGGCCTCAAGGCCGGCCCCTCGCCCGACGATCGCCGGGCATTCGATGCGCGCGTCGCCGCTTACGGCCTCGACGGGACCAATTTCCTGTTCAGCCATGAGCGTTTTACTTTCGGTATCAGGGATACTGCCGCGTTGCGCCGGCGCTTCATGATCTATGCCAACGCCATGGAGGCGTTGCTCGACCGCCTGGAGGCACAGGGCAGGTCCGTCGAGCTGGTCCAGGAGCTGGGCGGGTTTCTCTCCGTCATCGCGAGCTTCTACGCCGCCAGGCGTCGCAACATCCGCAACTGGTTCATCGAACCGTCGTTCTTTCGCGGCCGGATGTATTTTACGCCCGACAGCCTTGCCGCTCCCGACGTGATGCCGACGCCGGCGGATACGACATCCCCCGAGGTGCGGGCCTATCTGGACGATACGCTGACGCAGCGCGCGATCGTCATCCCCAAGAAGGATCAGCATCATTATTCGGCGGCCTTCAAGAAGGTCGTGAACCTGCGCAACGCCCGCCGCCTCACCGAAAAGCTGTGGGACCAGTTCGCGCTCGGCAAGCATCAGGAGTTCGGGCACAATCTGCGCCACGCCCGCGTGCACGCTGCGATGGCGCTCAACGCGACGCGGCTGCGCAAGCTCTACAAGCCGATCCCGGACGTGCCCTTCGTCTACTATCCGTTCCACGTTCCGGCCGACATGGCGCTGACGCTGCGCTCGCCCGACTATCTCGACCAGGTCGCGACCGTCGACTTCCTGGCGCGGACGATCCCGGACTCGCATGTGCTGGTGGTGAAGGAGCATCCCGCGCAGATCGGCGCGATCTCGGCCGACCGCCTGTTCGAGCTGGCGCGCCGGTTCGACAATGTCGTGCTGCTGCCGCCGCAGACCAACAATTACACCGTGCTCAACCGCGCCGATGCGGTCATCTCCGTCAACAGCAAGTCGGGCGCTGAAGCATTGCTGCTCGGCAAGCCGGTCGTGGTGATGGGCGATGCGTTCTACCGCTCCTGCCCGCTGGTCTACGCGGTCGATCGGCTGGCGGACGTGCCCGCGCGGCTGCGCGAGGCGCTGCGCGCGGGGCCGTTCGATCCGGCCAGGGGCGCGCCCTATTTCGAATCTGCCTGGCGCAGGTCGTTCCCGGGCGAGCTCTATATCAGCGATCCCAAACTGCTCGATACTTTTGCGGCCTCCCTGCACGCCGCGATCGCCGAGCCCGCCCGCGTGAATTGAACGGACCTGACATGCCGCTCGTCTCGATCATCACACCATCCTGGAACGTCGAAGGCCTGATCGAGGAGACGATCCGCTCGGTGCAGAGCCAGACCTTTGCCGATTGGGAGCTCCTGATCGCCGACGACTGCTCGACTGACCGGACACCGCAGATCATCGCTGACATCGGCGAGCACGATCCTCGCGTCAAGCTGATTCGGCAGGCCCGGAACGGCGGCCCGGCGCTGGCGCGACAGGCCGCGATCGACCGGGCGCAGGGCCGCTACCTCGCCTTCCTGGACAGTGACGATCTGTGGCTGCCCGGGAAGCTCGAGCGGCAGCTCGCCTTCGCTCGGGAGAAGCAAGCCGCCCTCAGCTACACCGCCTTCCGCCGCATCAACGAGACCAACACGGTCACAGGACGCCTGATCTCCGTGCCGGCCTCGCTCGCCTACGGGCAGCTCCTGAAGAACACCGCGATCGCGACGCTGACCGCGATGGTCGACCGCGAGATCGCGGGTCCCATTGCGATGAAGAACGAGGGGTATGACGATTTCTGCCTGTGGCTCTCGATCCTCAAGCGCGGCCACACCGCCTACGGCCTCGACGAGGACCTTGCCCGCTACCGCGTCAGGGGCTCTTCGGTCTCCAGCCGCCCAGCGCGCTCGGCCAAATGGGTCTGGCAGATCTACCGCAATGTCGAGCACCTCTCCCTGATCCGGTCGGCCTGGTGTTTTGCCCATTGGGGCGCGCGGGCCTGGCTGAAGCGGCGGGAATTCTAGCCTCGGCGCCAAGCGCCCTGCCCGCCCGCCTGAAAAAATGGCGAAAACAACCCCATGCACAGTAGAGGTAACTAAATACCTCGACCCAAAGCCACTTGGCTATTGGCGAGTCCGGCTGTTGCCGATACCACTCAGCCGGCCGCCGTGGACAGTCTGGAACCGATCATGCCGTTTGAAAGCTACAAGAACAGCCGCATCCTCGTGACCGGAGGCGCCGGCTTCATCGGATCGCACATCTGCGAGCGGCTGCTCGATGCCGGGGCCGAGGTAGTGTCCGCGGACAATTATTTCACCGGCAGCCGGCGCAACATCGCCCATCTGATCGCAAATCCGCTGTTCGAGGCGGTCAGGCACGACGTCACCTTCCCGCTCTACATCGAGGTCGACGCGATCTTCAACCTGGCCTGCCCGGCCTCGCCGATCCACTACCAGCGCGACCCCGTGCAGACCACCAAGACCTCGGTGCACGGCGCCATCAACATGCTGGGCCTTGCCAAGCGGCTGAAGGCGCGCATCTTCCAGGCCTCGACCAGCGAGGTCTACGGCGATCCGCTGATCCATCCCCAGACCGAGGATTATTGGGGCAACGTCAACCCGATCGGCATCCGCTCCTGCTACGACGAGGGCAAGCGCTGCGCCGAGACGCTGTTCTTCGACTATTGGCGCCAGCACGGCCTGCCGATCAAGGTCGCGCGCATCTTCAACACCTACGGCCCGCGCATGCAGCCCAATGACGGCCGCGTGGTCTCATCCTTCATCGTTCAGGCGCTCAAGGGCGAGCCGATCAGCGTGTTCGGCGACGGCGGGCAGACCCGCTCGTTCTGCTATGTCGACGATCTCGTCGAGGCCATCATGCGGCTGATGGTGACGCACGAAGACATTACCGGCCCCATCAACATCGGCAACAATCACGAGTTCACTATCCGCGAACTCGCCGAGAAAGTCATCGAGCTGACGGGCTCGCGCTCCAAGCTGGTGTTCAAGCCGCTGCCGCAGGACGACCCGCGCCAGCGCCAGCCCGACCTCACCAAGGCGAAGGCGGCGCTGAACTGGGAGCCGAAGGTCGCGCTCGAGGACGGCTTGAAGGAGACCATCGCCTATTTCAAGCATTCGCTCGAAATCGCCTGATCCGCTCGCAACTCCCCTCGTCCGCAGCGAGCATGTCCGCCATGAGCGAACCGTCCGGCATCATCAGGGACCTGCGATTGCGGCTGGACTCGAAGGCTGCGCTGACGCTCCTGGTGCTGCTGCACAGCGCCGTCGCCTGCCTGTCGCTGATCAAGGTCGCGACCTTCCAGTACTATATCAGCTTCAGCGAGGAGCGCGTCTGGATCGCGGTCATCGTCGCGCTCGGCTTCTCCGTCGTTTCGCTGTTGTTCGTCGTCGCCCGCTTCAGCTTCGGCTATTTCGCCGGGTTCTATTTCTACACGATGATCCTCGGCTTCCTGTGGATCGACGTGTTCTCGTATTACAGCTACCCGCAATTCCCCGCAGGCATCTCGGCGGCGTTGGCGCTGGTGCTCTTCCTGCTGCCCGTGCTGTTCGTCAAGGCGCCGCTGCGGCAGCTCGTCACGTTGTCGAATGCCGGCTTCGAGCATCTGCTCACGGCTATCCTGGTGGTCTCCATCGGCACAATTGCCGTCGCCTCGACCTACAATTTCCGCCTGGTCGCGGTCGCGAACATCTACGAGTACCGCGGCGCGCTCGATTTTCCCGGCCCGGTGCGATATCTCGTCGGCTGGGTCTCCAGCATGCTGCTGCCCTTCGCCTTCGCCTGCTACTGGCTGCTCGGCCATCGCCGGCGCGCCGGCCTGGTGCTAATCCTGCTCCTGTTCTTTTACCCGATCACGCTGACGAAGTTCGCTTTCTTCACACCCGCCTGGCTGATCGTACTGGCCGTGCTCTCGCGCCTCCTGGAGGCGAGGACTTCAGCCATCGCATCGATCTTCGTCCCGATGCTCCTTGGCCTCATCCTGATCGTTCTGACGGGTGCCTCCATCAACAGCATTCCCGGCAAGTATTTCGACCTCGTCAACATCCGGATGATGGCGACCGCATCCAGCGCCCTCGACATCTACAACAATTTCTTCTCGAGCCACCCGCTGACCTGGTTCTGCCAGATATCCGTCCTCAAGCCGCTGACGCATTGTCCGTACCAGGCGCCGCTGGCGGTCGTGATGCAGGAGGCCTACGACCTCGGCAACCTGAATGCGTCGTTGTTTGCGACCGAAGGGGTCGCATCGGTCGGCCTCTATCTTGCGCCTTTGACCGCGCTCGCATCGGGCTTCGTGCTGGCGCTCGGCAACCGTGCCTCCGCGGGACTTCCCGCCCGCTTCGTCCTGATGTCATCAGGCGTGCTTCCGCACGTCCTGCTCAACGTGCCGCTCTCGGTTGCCATGCTCACCCACGGCATCGCGATCCTGTTCCTGCTCTGGTACGTGATGCCCCGCAGCCTGTTCGAACCGAAGTCGTGACGCCGTGCGCATCCTGATCCTCAACGCCGACTATCCTCGCTTCCTCTCCTGGCTCTACCGGCGCCGGCCGGGTCTCGAGAACGAGCCCTATGCGGCGCAGATGGCGGCGCGGAACGCCAGCCTGTTCGGCGTCGCCGATTTCTACTCGCGCAATTTCGCCGGCCTCGGGCACACAGCCGCCGACATCCATGTCAACAATCCCTGGATGCGGGCAGCCTGGGCACGCGAGCATGGCCTTGCCGTCACCGAGCCGCCGCCGCCCGGCGCGCCGGCCGCGCGCGATGCCGTTCCTGGCTGGCTGCACCGCGCGGTCGCGCCGTTTAAGCCGATGCTGAGACCGCTCGCGCGCAAGGTCGGCCTCAGCCCGCGTCTCGACGCGGAGGCCGAAACTATCCTGCTGGCGCAGATCGAGGACTTCAAACCCGATCTCGTCCTCAACCAGGATCTGTTTCACGTCGACACGCGCCTTGCGCGCCGGATCAAGCAGATCGGCCGCCCGATCCTGATCGGCCAGGTCGGCATCGTTCCTTCGCGCGGCGAGGACTGGTCGGCCTACGACCTGATGATCTCGCAGCTTCTCAGTGTCGTTCATTCCTTCCGCAATGCCGGCGTCAGATCCGAGGTGGTTCATCTGGCCTTCGAGCCTGATATCCTTAACGTTCTACCGCCTGCGCCCGAACGCAGCATCGACATCTCCTTCGTCGGCGCCGTGTCGGCAGATCACCAGCAACGGGTGGCACAACTCGAAGCGGTGGCTCGGAGATACGATCTGAAGCTCTACGGCAGCGGCCTGCATACCCTCCCCGCCTCCTCGCCGCTGCACCGCTGCTACCAGGGCG
>Ga0075367_10001166_pt1 | contig 10993 bp, 6 predicted proteins | sample EndMethybrTD3032_FD_71399 | JGI IMG/M metagenome (GOLD analysis project Ga0075367, IMG submission 71399) | Populus endosphere microbial communities from Tennessee, USA - Endosphere MetaG P. TD hybrid TD303-2 | ecosystem: Host-associated > Plants > Roots > Endosphere | place: USA: Tennessee...
CATCGGCCGGCACCGTCAGACGCGCCTGCTGCGCGGCGACGATGTCGGCCACGGCGATGACGTCGCGGCGCGGCGGCCGGATGCGCGAGAAATCGAGGAGGTCGCCGACGATCTTCTCGGCCAGGCCGATCTGCGAGCGCAGGATGCCGAGGTATTCCTGCACGTCGGGTGCGGCGTCGGGCTGCACCATCTCGAGATAGTAGACGGCGTTGGTCATGACGCCGAGCGGATTGCGCAGCTCGTGGCCGACGCCGCTGGCGAGCTGGCCGAGCATCGCCAGCTTCTCGCGGCGGACGAGCTGCTCCTGCGTATCGTGCAGCTGGGACACCGCCTGCTCGAGCTCTGCCGTGCGCGCTTTGATCCCGGTGTCCAGCCGCGTGTAGCCGGCCTGGACCTGGTCGGCCATCGTGTTGAAGGCATCGGCGAGCCGGCCGACTTCGTCACTGCGGGCCGACCGCACCCGCCGCGACAGATCGCCGCCAGCGACGGCTTCGGCTGCGGCCGTCAGGTCCGACAGCGGCGCTGTGATGCGGCGGCTGATGACCCACGCGAGCAGCGCGCCCAGCACCACGAACAGGGCGCCGACCGGCAGCATCGCGTTCCAGAACGTGTGGGCCGGGCCGAGCGCGACCGCTTCCGGCGTCTCGGCCCAGATGGAGTACGGCGTCCCGGCGACCCTGGTCTCGGTGCCGAGCCAGGTCGCCCCGTCGGCGCGCCGGTAGCTGACGACGTCGGTGCCGGACGTCTTGGGCGGCGTCTCGACCCGTTTACCCAGGTCGGTCCAGACGTCCGAGGTGCGCGACCCGAGACGCAGCGCGTTGCCGACGCCGATCAGGCGCGCCACCGACTGGCCAGCCGCCTTCGAGGCGGCGCGGCGGCGGAAGACGAGGAAGCCGCGCCCGCTCTGGCCGTCGGTGGCGGGGTCCGCCGTCACTTCGACGACGTGCTCGGTGTAGATGAGCTCGCCGAGTGCCCGCAGCGGCTGGACGCCAGCCTTGCTCGGCGGATCGACCTGGGCGGCCGCCGGATAGGACGGTCCCTCCGGACCGGCTGGCGCGAGTGCCTGGGCGAGACGCTGGCCGTTGGCGTCCCACAGTTCGACGGTCATGGTCCCCGGGGCGGCGCTGAGCGTCTGCAGCTGCTGCTGCGCGGCGGCCACGCTGGCGGGATCGGACGCGATGAGCCGCCGCCGCAGCGCCGGCTGGGCCGCGGCCTTCCGCGCTTCCTCCATCCGCTGCGCCATGCCCGGAGCGAGGAGCTGGCTCCACTGTCGTGCGTTGGTCTGAAGCCGCGTGCGCGCTGCCTCGAGGACCGTCTGGCGCACTTCGATGTAGGACGCGGCGCCACCGGCGCCCACGATGGCGATGAGGAACAGCGAGATGATCAGCGGCAGCCGTCGCCGCAGCGAACCGCCGCGCCGCCGCTGCGAAACAGCGGCCGGGACCGCCACGAGTGACGGATCCGGCGACGTCGACAGGTCGTTCATGCGCGCGGTCGCTTTCGACAGAGCTGGGGGACGGTGAGTGTATCAGTCCCGGCCGACCCCGTGGAGCGCGTGGAGGGCGATACCGGTCGCGGTCGCGACGTTCACGGAATCGGCACCGGGTGCCATCGGGATCCGTACCGGCACGTCCGCCAGCGCGAGCGTCGCGTCCAGGAGGCCAGGGCCTTCGGCACCGACGAGCAGCGCGACGGCGCGATCGGCGTTCGCCGCGACGAACCCGTCGAGCGGCTGAGCTGTCGCTCGGGGCGTCAACGCGGCGACGACCATGCCGGCGTGCCGCAGCTGCGCCAGCGCGTCGGGCCATGGCTCGAGCCGCGCCCACGGCACCACCAGCGCCGCGCCCATCGCCGTCCGCAGCGCCTTGCGATACAGCGGATCGACCGACGCCGGATCGAGGAGGACGCCGGCCGCGCCGAAAGCCTGTGCATTGCGCAGGATGCTGCCGACGTTGTCGGCCTGGGCGATCGCTTCGAGGACGACGAGCGGCCGGCCCGGCGCCGCCGCCGCGATCAGCGCGCCGGCGTCGAGGGCCGGCGGCCGCTCGGCGATGGCCAGGCAGCCGCGATGGAAGTGGAAGCCGCCGATGGCGTCGATGACGTCGGGCGCGGCGAGATAGAGCGGGAGATCGGGCCGCGCGTCGAGACCGTCGGCGGCCTGCTCGCGCAGCGCGGCAAGGCCGGCTTCGCTGACGAGGATCGAGCGGATCGTGGAGCGGGGGAGCGCCAGCAGGCGGCCGACGACGAGCCGGCCTTCGGCGATGAAGAGGCCGCGCCGCCGCACGAGCTCGGGCTCGCGGACGGCGCGGTAATCCTGGACGCGCGGGTCGTCGGCCGACGTGATCCGATCGACCGGCACCCGCGCCTCGTTCGTCCTGACAGGCCTAGCGGCGCTTGCCGCCGCGTCCGGCCGGCTTCTTCGCCGCGCCGCGATTCGCCGCGTCGCCCTGCTTGAGGCCACGCACCTTCATCGGCAGGCCGAACAGATCGATGAAGCCGCGCGCCGCGGTGACGTCGTAGTCCTTCATCGCGAAGCTGGCCAGCTTGGTGTCGTAGAGCGAGAGCGGCGACTTCGCGCTGGTCGCCGCGGCGCGGCCCTTGTACAGCTTGACCTTCACCTTGCCGGTCACAACCTGGTTGGCGTGGTCCATGAAGGTCTGGAGCGCTTCGCGCAGCGGGTGGAACCACTGCCCGTAGTAGACCAGCTCGCCGTATTTCAGCGCCGCCTGCTGCTTGTAGTGGTAGAGGTCGCGCTCGAGGCAGAGCTGCTCGAGTGCCTTGTGCGCTTCGTAGAGGATGGTGCCGCCCGGCGTCTCGTAGACGCCGCGGCTCTTCATGCCGACGAGACGGTTCTCGACCAGCGTGACCTGGCCGACGCCGTGCTTACCGCCGATGCGATTCAGCAGGGCGATCAGCTCGTGGCCGCGGCCGCGGAAGCTCTCGCCGTTGACGGCGACGGGGATGCCGGCCTTGAACTCGACCTCGACGTACTCGGCCTTGTTCGGCGCCTGGGTCGGCGGGACGGAGATCGTGTAGACCGCTTCCTTCGGCTCCTCGGCCGGATCCTCGATCTCGGCACCTTCGTGCGAGATGTGCCAGAGGTTGCGATCCTGCGAGTAGATCTTCTTCTTGCTGGCGGTGATGGGGATGCGGTGCTTCTGCGCGTAGTCGATCGCCGTCTCGCGATCGTTCAGGCCGTCGGCGAGGAACTGCGGATCCTTCCACGGCGAGATGATCGCCAGCGTCGGGTCGAGCGCCATCGACGTCAGCTCGAAGCGGACCTGGTCGTTGCCCTTGCCGGTGGCACCGTGGCCGACGGCATCGGCGCCGGTCTGGTGCGCCACCAGCACCTGGTGCTTGGCGATCAGCGGCCGCGCGATCGACGTGCCGAGCAGGTAGTCGGCCTCGTAGGTCGCGTGCGCCCGCAGCATCGGGAAGCAGTAGTCCTCGGCGAATTCCTTGCGCAGGTCCTTGACCACGACCTCGTCGGCGCCGCTCTTGTAGGCCTTCTTCTCGATGTCCTTGAGCTCGTCGCCCTGGCCGAGCTCGGCGGCGAACGCCACCAGCTTCACGCCGGGGTAGCGGCCCTTGAGCCAGGGCAGGATGACGGAGGTGTCCAGCCCGCCGGAATAGGCGAGCACGATCTTCTTCGGAGCGGTCATGCGCGAGGAGCCTCGATGTCGAAAGAGTGACGAGCCGATTCGCCGACGCCGCTGGGGCGGGCGGAACACGTCATTCTATGCCGAGCAGATTGCGGTCCACCCTACCGCGTCGTGGCACGACCGAACGGCAGAGCGGCGGATGGTAGCTCTGGCCGTGGCGTGAGGCTGCGCACGGGTACGTCGCGGGCCCGGAGGAGGACGCGGGCCTGGCCCGCCGGGCGCGATTCGACGAGTCGCAGCCGAGGCTCGTCGGCCACGACCTCGGAGGCGATGTATGGGGTCACGTGCTGGCGCGCCCACGTCCGGCCGTGTGCCCACCCGACCCTGTCGTCGGCCGGGAAGTCCGGGTCGAACCCGGGCCGCATCCCGGGCTCGGCCCGTTCCATCCGCGTCCCCGGTCGGCCCACGAACGCCAGGACGTTGGCATGCGTCCTCGCCAACGATGGAAAGCGCGTGAACCGGTAGCGAACGATCGTGTACTCGCGATCGTGCTCGAGGCCGAGGATCTCGACCAGGTAGGCGTCGGTGCGGAACGCGACGCCGGCGCGCAGGGGAACGTCCGCGACCAGGACGTGGCGCGTGATGTGGAGATCGACGGCCGCATCGAGATCCACGCGCCGATCGCGGATCGCCTCGATGGCCGCGAGCGGGAGATCGAACAGCATCTCGGAGTCAGGCTCGCGGAAGACGATGGTCTCGGTGGCACCCGCAGCGGCCGCGCTCGCGCGAGGGCCATCGTTGGCGACCATCGCCAGCCCGTCCCTCCACAGGTCGACGCCCGGCCCGGTCAGGTGCACGCGGCCGAGATCCCGTTGGGTGGACACGTTGGTCGGCAGGCTCGGCAGGATGAGGTCGCCGAAGACTCCCGCGCGGTCACCTCCGTGGGCAGCGATCTGCGCCATGGCCGTCGTTCCCGGCACGAGCAGCGCGGGCAGGCGCAGTCGACCCTCGATTTGCGCGGCGACGTCCGGCGGCGCGTCCATCGTTGCCGTCGACGCCGGCAGGATCGCCGGCAGCGCGATCAACGCGAGCCCGGCCGCGGCGGACGCGATCGGACGGCGGCTGCGGTAGTAGCCGAGCACCACGACCACGGCGAGGATCGTCATGACGACGCCGAACAGCCAGCCGCGGTCGTCGACGCGCTGCCAGTCGGTCAGCGCCGGGCCGAACGTCGCGAGGATGCCGCGGTTGTGGATCCGGAACAGCAGCTCGTCGCCGAAGACCGCGCGCGGACCCATCGCGACGACGGCGGCGATCGCGACGTACCAGAGCATCGCGACGCCGGCGGCCGCCGCCAGACAGCGGGTCAAGGTCCGAGTCACCAGCGCCAGCGTCCACGCCGGCAGCACGACGGCGCCGCCGATGACGACGAACTGCACCGCGCTCGCCGCGATCGACGCTGCCGGCGCTCCGTAGGCGACGAGGCGGGTGGCCGTGATCGCGAACGGCAGCACGACGGCGAGCGCAGCGAGCAGGGCGAGCTTGGCGATCGCGAGCGCCCATGGACCGATTGGGCGGCTGCGCAGGAACCCGCGATCGTCGGCTGGATGATCGGCCTGGACCAGGATCGCCGTGGTGATTGCGACGGCGAGCCACAGCGCCCCGTCGAGCGTCTCGAACTCGAACGCGGCGCTGGTGTCGCCGAAGGCCGGACCCGCGAGCAGCGGTCCGCGGTGCAGGACCCACTCGGTGAGGGCTGCGCGGAGGAGCTCGAGCGCAACGACGACGGCAACGGCGACGCGGAACCGGCGCACGTCGAACCACCACAACCGTGCGACGCCGGGCCAGAGCCGGAGCCACCGATCGGGTTGCCTGGACGCCATGCTCACCTCGCGGACGCACCATTACCCGGCGCGGAGACGCGCAGGCCCGGGCGCGTGATCGGCACTCGGACCGCACCGAGCGCTCGGGCTTCGACGACGTAGATCTGGGCCTTCGGGCCCAGCTGCGCCGCGCCCTCGACGACGACGTGGAATCGGCCGACCCACCTCCGGCCGCTGGCCCACCGACTGGGCCGGTTGGTGAGAGCCGTCGCCGGTCTCGATGGGCCCCAGTTCGACAGCACCGACGGTGTGTTGGCGAGATCGCCAGCGAACAGCACCCACCACGACTCGGGCCGCGCCAGGGTTGGAAACTCGGTGTAGCGCACCAGCGCGACGTACGTCGGCCCGAGCGTCGGTTCGTAGGCGAGAACTTCGAGCGATTGGCTTCCGCTGCGGAAGGCTGCGCCGGGGCGCAACGGAATGGTCCCAATCCACCGGTGCCGGCGGAGAGCGACCTCGGCATCGGCCTCGAGCGTCACGGTGCGCTCGCGCAACGCGTCGGCGTCCTTCGCGGCGATCGGGAAGCCCTGGCGGTGGATCCGCGGCCGGTCGTCGGTCGGTCGAGGCTGTGGGAGCGCGGACGCGAACGCTCCCGCTTCGCCGTTCCCCAAGCAGCACAGCGAGCCGTCTCCGACGGCGACGATGCCGCCAGCGCGGAGCGTCGGGTGTCGAAGAGTCACGGCGGCTGACACGTCCCCCGGCAGTCCGGGCAGCTCGAGGTGGATGCCCACGGGAACCGGGAACGACGCGCCCTGCCCGGACGCGATCTGCCTGGCAGACGGCAGGGTGAGGCTGGCGACGTCGAGCCGCTCGGCAACGAGCCGGGCGAGCGCGGGCGGGGCAGAGACATCCCTGGGACCGGGGAGCAGCCAGGACACGACGAACAATGCCGCTGCCGCAGCCGTCGACCGGGCAGTGCGCCGGTGCTCGTAGTGCCAGGTCAGGATTCCTGCCGCAGCCGCGGTGGCGCCCGCGGCGAACCACCACCCGTGGACGCCTAGACCCTGCCAGTCGAGCACGCCCCTCATGCCAACGGCTGCCAAGCTCCCGCCACGCCCCGACCACACCTCGGCCCAGTACAGCGCCGCGCGAAAGGCGAACTGACTCCCCACCAGCACGGCGACGCCGCCGATGGCGAACCGCAGCAGCGTGCGCGTGACGATCGCGAGGCCCCAGGCCGGCACGACGGAGGATCCGGCGCCGACGGCAAGCTGCAGGGTCGCGGCACCCACGGCGTCGAGGGGAGCACCGTAGGCGAGCAGTCGTCCCGTGTTGATCGCGGCTGGCGCCACGACGAAGAGGAGCACGACGGTCGTGAGCTTCGCCAGCGCCAGCCCGACTGGCGCGATCGGTCTGGTGCGCCAGAAGGCACGATCGTCGGACGGCAAATCTGCTTGGACGAGCACTGCGGTGACGAGCACCGTTGCGAGCCACAGGACCTCATCGAGGAGCGCCACTTCGTTCGTCCCGAACGCACCGCCGAATTGCTCACCGATCACCGGCGGCGCGAGGTGCATGGCCCACTCGATGAACACGGCGCGGGCGATCTCGAGCGCCACGCTCAGCAGCGCCAGCCACCGGAACCGCCACAGCTCGAAGCGGACGAGGCGAACGATGCCTGCCGCCATCGTCGGCGGCACGGCGATCGGCACGATCGCGTTCATCGGGACCGTCCCGGCACGGCGGCCGGCGCCGTCGAGCGCGTCAGTGCGACGAAGACCTCGCGCAGGGACATCTGGCTGGCCTCGATGGTCGCGCCCGGAAACGCCGCGTGCCATGCTGCCTCGGCGGCGGGGCCCGCCTGCGACTCGACGTAGCGAACCGCGCGCCCCTCGACGGCGAACCCGAGCCACGAGGACGGCCGCTGCGCCGGCACGGCCGCGCCGTCGGCGAGCGCGACCTCGACCCGCCGGAAGCGCGCGAGCAGCGTCTGCATCGGCTCCTCGACGACGAGGCGGCCGCCGTTCAGGAAGCCAACGTGATCGGCGAGGCGCTCGACGTCGTCCATCTCGTGCGACGTCAGCAGCACGCTCCAGCCGTCGCGATCGGCGAGGCTGAGGAGCCCGGTCGTGAGGTCGTCGCGGACGACCGGATCGAGGCCGCTGAACGGCTCGTCGAGGACGAGCAGACTCGGACGCGGCGCGAGCGCGACGAGGAACGCGGCCTTCAGGCGCGTGCCGCGCGACAACGTGCGGAGGCGGCGCGCCGGGTCGAGGTCGAAGCGGGCGCGGAGCTCGCCGGCGAACGCGGCGTCCCAGGTCGGGTAGAACGGCCGGCAGTAGGCCTCGAGCTCGGCGACGGTCAGGTGCTCGGGCAGCTGCTGGCCCTCGGACACGTAACCGATCCGCGCGAAGTCGGCCGGGCCGAGCCGGCGCGATTCACAGCCGAGCACGCGCGCGCTGCCGCGGTCCGGCTCGCGCAGGTTCAGGATGGTGCTCAGCGTGGTGGTCTTGCCGGCGCCGTTCGGCCCGATCAGCGCGTAGATGCCGCCCAGCGGGACGCGCATGGTCAGGCCGTCGACGGCCAGCGTCCGGCGGTAGCGGCACGTGAGTCCGTCCGTTTCGATCGCGTAGTCCATGACGTCACTTCGATTCGTGGAGGCGTTTCCACCGTTCGCGTACCAGGTCGAGGAGATCCGTCAGCCCTAGGCCGACGCGGCGCGCCTCGACGACCAGCGGCTCGGCGAAGCGGTCACCCAATGCGGCGATCTCGGCCTTCTTCGGGCCCGTGCCGCGCACGGCGGCGCCGGTGACGACCGTGCCGATGCCGGGCTCGACGGCGAGGAGGCCCGCCTCGGTGAGCAGCGCCACGATCCGCTGCGCCGTGTTCGGGTTGACCTTCAGCTCCTGGCTCAGGGCCCGCACCGAGGGGAACCGCTCGCCCGGACGGAGCTGGCCCGAGACGACCGCGCGCGTCACCGCGTAGACGACCTGGTCGGCCACGGGCTCGCCCGGCCGGAGATTGAGGCTGAAGGGCAGCATTGAGCGTCGCTGTACTAGTTCAGGTCGTACAGCATGTGTACTAGTTACGCTAGTACAGCGACGCTGTCAAGGGTGGCGGACACCCATCCCGGGACGCCGGCATCTCGGCATGATGGCCCGGCGGGCGGAGCGGCGGCCAGCGCGCGGCTAGGGTACGCGGGTTCCGAGTGCGTTGGTGCCGGCCGCCCAGACCTCGCCCAGCGCGTTCGAGTACATCGCCCGTTCGACGCTGATCGGCACGCCGTTGGTCACCTCGACCAGTGCGCCGAAGGTCTCGTCGGCCAGCTCGGGGACCGCGGTGTTGACGGCGATGTTGAGCCGCGACGTCGGGTTCACCGTGAACGTCTTGAGGATCGGCGGACCGGTGGTCCGCATGAATGAGACGGTGACGGCGGCGCCCGCGGAGTTCGGGTTGGCGAGCAGGATGTAGGTCTGGAAGCCCTGCGCCATGCCGACGCGCCCTTCGGCCAGTCCCCACTTCAGTCCGAGCTTCGTGGCGCCGAAGCTGTTGTGCGCTTCGCCCCAGCTCGATGGCGGACCCGGCCAGTACATCGCCCGCTCGGCGACGACCGGCTGGTCGGCCGTGATCGACGTCGCCACCGCGGCGTTTGACAGCAGCGGGTCCTCGGTCTCGATGTTGACCGTGATGCGCCCGTTGGCGGGGACCGTCTTGTGCCGTACGACCGTCTGGCCGCCGTCGGTCAAGAACGTGAACGTCAGCGCGGCAGGCGACGGGTTGGGGTTGCCGACGAGCACGAACGTCTCGAAGAACGGGCCCGTGGCGCCTTCCGCGAGGAACCAGGAGGTCGCGCCCTCCGGCACGCCGGCGGATTCGTGGCCGCCGTCGAACAGGCGCTTCGTGCCGAAGTACATCGAGCGCTCGGCGACGATCGGCGCGGTGGCGTCCACCACGATCGAGAACGATCGGTTGACCAGCTCCGGGATGCTGCCGGCGTCGATCGTGACCCGTGACGTCGCGGGCACGGTGACCGTGCGCACGAAAGGCGTCGTGCCTTCGCGCAGGAAGGTGAGGGTCGCCGTCGACGGCGTCGCGGAGGCGTTGGCCAACAGCAGGAAGGTGCTGAAGAAGCCCTGCGAGCCCTCGGCGAACAGCCAGCGCGTGCGCGGGCCGTCGACGGCCGTGCCGCCGTGGGATCCGTAGTAGTCGGCGTCCCAGAACATCGTGCGCTCGACCACGAGCGGCTGGCCGCTCGTCGAGGTGACCACCGTGGACACGCCGCCGGCGCTCTCGATCCCAGGCACGCTGTCGACGTGGATCGTCCGGCGCGTCATCGACTCGAGCGTGATGTCCTGCACCAGCGTCGACCCGTCCTCCTTGAGGAACGTGACGGTCGCGTTGGCGGCGCTCGGGTTCGGGTTGGCGATCAGTACATCCAGATCGAAGAAGGGGCCGGTCGCGCCCTCGGCGAGGGTGTAGGCGATCGATGGAACGGTGATGGTGACGGTGTCCGTGGCCTGGTTTCCGTGCGAGTCCACGGCGGTTATGACGATGACGTTGGTGCCGCCGTAGAGCGGGACGTCGGTGGCGGACCAGGACGTCGTTCCTTCGGCAACGCCGTAGCCGCCACCCATGTTGAACCAGGTCACTCGCTGGAGACCCTCGGGATCCGCGGCCGTCCCTGCCAGCGAGACGAAGGAGCTCGCCGCCGTCGTCTGGGCGGCCGAGGTGGGCGACGTGATCGTCACGGCGGGCAGCGTGCCGACGGTATTGGTGACGTGCAGCATCTCGACGTCGACGTACGACGTCGCGAAGCGGCCGCCGATCATCACGGCAAAAGGCTCGACGTCAATGACGCGGAGTTCGGCGTCGAAGTTGAGTGTGTCCGCCTCGGCCAGTCCACCGTTGACGGCCACGCGGCCCGACGTTGCTGCGGTCGAGACCGTGTCGTTGCCTGGTCCCATATCGGCGACGGTCTGCTCGAGCACGCCGTCGAGGCCGGGCGCCATCGTCAACGTATCGGCGCCAGCCTGGGGATAGATCTCCAGCCGCTCGATGCCGCCCAGGTCCTGCTGCGTCGCTGCGACGTCGCGAGTGAACCGGAGACGGCCGGCCACGAGTGTGACTGCCAGCGCCTCGGCGTTAGCGGTTCCGCTGAAGATGAACGAGTCCACGCCATCGTCGCCGTCGATGGTGTCGTTGCCGTCGCCCGGATTCCAGTTGAAGCGGTCGTCGCCGCCGCCGCCGTGGAGGACGTCGTTGCCGGGCCCCCCGGCGATGGTGTCGTTCCCGCCGCCACCCCAGATGGTATCGACGCTCGAGTCGATGCCGCCGACGGTGTAACCCACCAGCGTGTCGTCCCCCTCGCCGCCGATGATGGTGTCGGAACCGTCCCCACCATTGATCGAGAGCGTGGTCAACGTTTGCAGGCCCGGATTCGTCGTGAAGCTGTCCGACCCGCTGAGGAGCGACGCGTTCAGGCGCTCGGTCGTGCCGACGTTCATGGTGACCGCGCCGACGTCTCGCGTCAGCGTGGCGCGGGCGCCGGCCGGCGACAGCACCACGACC
>Ga0075367_10001168_pt1 | contig 10991 bp, 12 predicted proteins | sample EndMethybrTD3032_FD_71399 | JGI IMG/M metagenome (GOLD analysis project Ga0075367, IMG submission 71399) | Populus endosphere microbial communities from Tennessee, USA - Endosphere MetaG P. TD hybrid TD303-2 | ecosystem: Host-associated > Plants > Roots > Endosphere | place: USA: Tennessee...
GGCGAGGAATTGCTGCCCCGCGTATTGCGCCTGGTGGCCGACTGCGACGACGTATTGAACAACTCGCGCGAGATCGCCGACCTGGAACGCGGCCACGTCACCCTGGCCGCGCCCACGCTGCAGGCGGCGCTGTGGCTGCCCGGCCTGATGCAGGACTTCGCGCGCGACTTCCCGCACGTGCGCGTCACGCTGCACGACGTGGCCGAGCAGGAGATCGCCCGCCTGGTGCGTTTCGGCGAAGCCGACATCGGCATGGTTACGGTCACACCAAGCCTGCCCGGCGACCTGCGCAGCCGCGCCTTCTATACCGACACCTATCTGCTCGCGCTGTATCCGGAGCATCCGCTGATGAACAAGCGCGAGATCACCTGGAGCGATGTCGCCAAGCTGCCCTTGATCGGCCCGCTGCAGGGCAACCCGGTGCGCAGCGCGCTGGACCGCGCGCTGGGCGAACGCGGCATCCTGCTCAATTACGCGCACGAGGTCGCGCTGCCCTGGACCATGCTCGGCCTGGTGCAGGCGCGCCAGGGTGTGGCGGTGCTAACCGACGCGGTGCGCGATGCGATGCGCTGGATGAAGCTGCCGGCGCGTCCCATCCACCGCCCCTGGATCCGCCGCGACATGGCGCTGATCACCCGCAAGGACCGCGCGCTCACGCCGGGGGCGCAGCGCTTTTTCGACCGCATCGCCAGCGCAAAGCGGTAGACTGCGGAGGTCATGCCCAGCCTGCCAGCTTCTTCTGCCAGCGGCGCCCCACTGTTGAGTGCGCGCGGCATCGCCCGCGCCGACCCGCTCAGCGGCACCGTGCTGCTGCACCCGGCCACGCTGGACCTGCACGCCGGCGACCACCTGGTGATTACCGGCCCTTCGGGCGCCGGCAAGAGCGTGCTGATGCGCGGCCTGGCGCTGCTCGACCCCTTGAGCGCCGGCAGCATCCTGCTGCGTGGCAAGGCGGTGGCGGCGTGCGACGTTCCGGCCTTTCGCGCCCAGGTCGCCTACATCCGCCAGCGCCCGGCGATGCTGGGCGGCACCGTCGAGGACAATCTGCGCGTACCCTACACCCTCAAGTGCTATGCGGACCGCAGCTACGATCATGAACGTGCGCAAGGTCTGCTGGCCGCCGCCGGCAAGCCGGCCGGCTTTGCCGCCAAGCATGCGCGCGACCTTTCCGGCGGCGAAGCGCAGATCGTCGCGCTGATCCGCGCTTTACAGCTCGATCCGGCGGTACTGCTGCTCGACGAACCCACCGCCGCGCTCGACCCCGAGTCCACCGCGGCCATCGAGGCGCTGGTATTGGCCTGGGCACGCACAGGCCCGGATGGACGCACCGCCTCAAGCGCGGCAGGAAGCCCAGCACCCGAGGTGGCCACCATCTGGATCACCCATAACCCCGGACAGGACACCCGGGTGGGCAACCGCCACCTGCACATGCAGGCGGGCACCCTCGGCCCGCTGCCGGCAGCCCTGGCGCAAACGGCGTCCGCAACATTGATGGCAACGGCGTGAGCAACACCGAGCACCTCAACAACCTCTCCTGGGTGGAACTGGCGATCGCCGCGCTGCTGATCCTGGTCAACGGCGCGATCTCGGTGGCGCTGCGCCTGGGGCTGGAGAAAAAGCTCGCCATCGCCGCCTTGCGCACCGTGGTGCAACTGCTGGCGATCGGCTACGTGTTGCAATGGGTGTTCGCGCTGAACCGCTGGTACGTCGTGATGGCGATCCTCGTGGTGATGACCCTGCTGGCGGGCAATGCCACCACCGAGCGCGGCAGCGCGCGCTACGCCGGCATGGGCATCGACGGGCTGCTCTCGGTATGGGTGTCGTCCTGGCTGGTCACCGCGGTGGGACTGTTCACGGTGCTGCGCATCCACCCCTGGTACGAGCCGCGCTACGCGATCCCGATCCTGGGCATGGTGCTGGGCAATACCCTTTCGGGCGTCTCGGTGGGCATGGAGCGCATCACCAATGAATTGCAGGACAAGCGTGACCAGATCGAGATGCTGCTGGCCCTGGGCGCGACGCGCTGGGAAGCGTTTCGCGGCGCGGCGGTCACCGCGGTGCGCGCGGGCATGATGCCGGCGATCAACGCCATGTCGGTGGTGGGCATCGTCAGCCTGCCCGGCATGATGACCGGCCAGGTGCTGGCCGGGCAGGACCCGCAGCAGGCGATCCGCTACCAGATCGTCATCATGTTCCTGATCACCGCCGCCTCGGGCCTGGGTACGGTGGCCATCGTGCTGCTGGCGTTCCGGCGCCTGTTCAGCGCCGAACACAGATTTCTCTACTGGCGCCTGAGCGAGCGGCCCGGCGGCTAGCTGTCGGGGCGGCCTACAGCGACTGCTGCAGCGGAGCCGGCGCGGGCGTGCTTACCGGAACGGCGGCGCTGCCCACCATGCCGAAGGTGAGCACGCGCACCAGCGCGGCGCGCGCCAGGCGCGCGTCAAGTTCACCGGCCTGGCGGTTCTGCTCGGCCAATGCCAGTTCGCTCTCGGCGCGGCGCAGTTCGACGGCATTGATCATGCCGCTGGTGTGGCGGTGGCGCGCCACCAGCGCGGCGGTGCGCGCCGTATCCGCCGCTTCGCGCAGGGTCGCGGCGCGCTTGCGGGTCTGGGTATAGGTGAGCACCACGGTCTCGGCATTTTTCAGCGAGCCGAGCAGCGGGCGCTCTTCAGTGTTCGCCGGTGCCTGGGCAACCGGTTGCTGCGTGGGCGGCAACTGCGCCGCCTGTTGCGCGGGCGGCTGCACGGTGCCGCAGGCACCGAGCAGTCCGGCCAAGGCCAGCCCGGCAAGCGCGCCTGCAAATGGTCCTGCAATGCGGCGGCGCGATGTCGGAATAGAACGATGATTCGATTGCGTAGGGTTCATGCTGGCCTTTCAACTTTGTAACAAACTTGTAACAGACTCGGCAACTATTCTACTTCGTTGCCGGGGCTGCGGGTGCGCCGGGACCACCCATGCCGCGCGGACCCCGCGGGCCGTCCTGGCCGCGCGCATTGCGGCGCGCTTCCCAGTCGGCCTTGGCCTTGGCGGCCTGGGCTTTCTGCTCGGGGGTGAGCAGGGCGAAGATCTCGCTGTCGCCCTTGGCCTTGAGCACGGCGATATCGGCCATCGCACGGGCGCCGGTGTCGGCAATCGCACGCGCCCTGGCTTCGTCGAACTGCGCCGCAGTGGTCAACGCACGCAGATCGGTGCGCGACTGGCGGACGATCTTGAACTTGTCGCGCATCACCGGCGCCTGGGCGTGGCGGATCGCGAACACTTTGTCGCGCTGCGCTTCGGTCAGGTTGATGCCGCGCAGGAAGCTCGGGCCGTGGCGGCCGCCTTTCATGCTGTGACCCATGCCGTGGTGCATGCCGTGCCCGCCGCCGTGGTGGCGCTGGTGCATGCCGGGGCGGCCACCGTCGGGGCCGCCGGGCATGCCTTGGGCCTGGGCCGCGAAGGGGAGGGCGGCGGCAATGCCGGCCGCCAGGATCAGTTGCTTGAAGGTACGTGATTGCAGTTTCATTTGAGGTCTCCTGGGTAGTGGTTCCATGCAGGCGCCGCTGGTTATGGACGCCGTTGCAGTGATGCCATGTTCCGCCCGGCCCCGGTAAAGCGCAGTTAGCACGGTGTAAAGATTTGTAAATGGAATCCTGTAACTGGCGGGCAACAGATGTAAAAGCAGGTAAAGCCGGCCCCATGCGCCGCACGTGGGCGGCCTGCTCGGTATCATGGCAGCCATGACCAAAGTCCTGCTGATCGACGACGATATCGAACTGACCGCCCTGCTCAAGGAATACCTGGAGCAGGAGGAGTACGAAGTCACCGCCGTGCACAACGGCGAGGACGGCGCGGCCGCCGCGCTGAGCGGCGAGTACGCCATTGCAGTGCTCGATGTGATGATGCCGCGCCTGAACGGCGTGGAGACGCTCAAGCGCATCCGTGCCGGCAGCGCCATGCCGGTGCTGATGCTGACCGCGCGCGGCGACGACACCGACCGCATTGTCGGCCTGGAACTGGGCGCCGACGATTACGTGCCCAAGCCCTGCACGCCGCGCGAATTGTCGGCGCGCATCCGCGCGATTTTGCGCCGCACCCAGGGCGCCGAAGCGGCGCGCGAGGGCGCCTCGGCGGCCACGCCGCTGGTGGTGGGCGACCTGTCGGTATGGCCGCAGCAACGCCGCGCCGAATGGGCCGGCAAGACCCTGGAGATGACCAGCACCGAATTCAACCTGCTCGAGGTGCTGGCGCGCAACGCCGGCAAGCCGGTCAGCAAGGGCGACCTTTCCGAGCAGGCGCTGGGCCGGCCGCTGGCGCGCTTTGACCGCAGCATCGACGTGCACCTTTCGGCGATCCGCCACAAGCTGGGCAACCTGCCGGACGGGCGTTCCTGCATCCAGACCGTGCGCCGGCTCGGTTACCAGCTGCTCAAGGAATAGGCATGGGCCGGCTGTTCTGGAAGTTCTTCTTTTTCATCTGGCTGGCGCAACTGACCGCCATCGTCGGCGTTTCCAGCCTGGTGTGGCTGAAAAACCGCGCCCAGGAAGACCGCCCGCTGGCGGAGATCGCGCTCAGCGGCCCGGCCGCCTTCATGGTCAGCTCGGCGGCATCGACCCTGCAATTTGGCGGGCCGGCGGCGCTCAAGAGCCTGCTGGAGAGCCGCGACCTGCGCCGCCCCGGCGTGTACGCGGTCGACGAGAACAACCGCGAGATCCTCGGCCGCACGGTGGCGCCGGGCATCCTCGAACAGGCGCGCCAGCTCTCGGGGGCTGACGATGCCGTGCGCGAGGCGCCGCCGGACGGACCGCGCGACGGGCCACGCGACCCGTCGCGCGGCGTGCGCACGGTGCGCGCCTCCGACGGCCACACTTACACGCTGTTCCTGCCGGTGCCGCCGCGCCCGGAAGCGAAGGGCGAGCGCCGCCAGCCGCGCGGCTGGCGCTACGAGCGGCGCTTCTTTCCCCTTGAGCCGATGACTGCCGGAATTTTCGTCAGCTTGATTTTCGCCGCTTTGCTCGCCTTGTATATCGCGCGGCCGATCCGCGTGCTGCGCGAGGCCTTCAACGCGGCCGCCGCCGGCGACCTGACGGCGCGGGTCGGCCCGCAGATCGGCGGGCGCCGCGACGAACTGGCTGACCTGGGCCGCGACTTCGACCACATGGCCTCGCGCCTGCAAAGCCTGATCGAAGGCCAGCGCCGCCTGCTGCACGACGTTTCGCACGAGATGCGCTCGCCGCTGGCGCGCATGCAGGCGGCGATCGGCCTGGCGCGCCAGCAGCCGGAGAAGATGAACACCACCCTGGAGCGCGTCGAGCGCGAGACCGAACGCATGGATGCACTGGTCGGCGAGCTCCTCGCGCTGGCGCGCCTGGAAGCCAGTGTGACGGTGGCGCGCGACGGGCTTGGTGAAAAGCTCAACCTCAACGATCTGGTGGCCGACCTGGTCGAGGACGCGCGCTTCGAAGCCGAGGCGCATGGCCGCAAGGTCGAGTTCGACAGCGGCGCCGAGGCGCTGCTGCAGGGTCAACCCGAACTGCTGCACCGCGCGATCGAGAACGTGGTGCGCAATGCGATCAAACACACGCCGGAAGGCGGCAGCGTGGAAATAAGCATCGGCGTGGACACGCAGCGCGGCCTGGCCACCCTGACCGTGCTCGATCATGGCCCCGGCGTGCCCCAGGCCGAACTGACCGCCATCTTCGAGCCTTTTTTCCGCAGCAGCGCCAGCACCGACAGCAACGGCCACGGCCTGGGCCTGGCGATCGCGCAGCGCGTGGTGCAGACCCACGGCGGTGCCATCCGCGCCAGCAACCGTACGGGTGGCGGATTGCAGGTGGAGATCGAGCTGCCGCTGGCGCGCGCGTCGGCGTAAGCCCGGGCATCTCCGGCGCCGCCGGAACCTGCGTACTGATAACGCCACCCGCTCCGGCACGACAGTTTCAGCGCCGCGCTGAAAACCCCCCGCAACAGTTGCCCCGCTTATTACGTCGGACGTAATTGAGGGGCCGCGCCGCAATGGCGATGATGGAGTCACCCCGGCGGCAACGACCAACACCGCGCCGGGGCAAGCGGGAACCGACGTTCCCTCAACTCAACGGCTCAAGACTGGATCAATCATGAACAACATCGCACTTGTCGCACTCGCATGCGGACTCATCATCGGCCTGGGCGCCATCGGCGCGTGCATCGGCATCGGCGTGATGGGCGGCAAATACATCGAAGCCTCGGCGCGGCAGCCCGAACTGATGGACCGGCTGCAAGTGAAGATGTTCCTGCTCGCCGGGCTGATCGACGCCAACTTCCTGATCGGCGTGGGCATCGCGATGATGTTCTGCTTCGCCAACCCGTTCAAGGGCTAGCTGCGCGGCTCTCCCCGCAAGAGAAGGGCTACACTGCCGGCTTGCAAAATCCCATCGCTTCCATCCGTGCCGCGGACGAACTTGCCCGCGGCGCGCCCGCACCCGGCCGTACGGCGCTGATCCTGGGCGCCTGCGGGGCCACCGGCGAGAAGCTGCTCAACGACCTGCTCAGCGGCACGCATTACGAGCAGGTGGTGGCGGTAACCCGCCTGCCGCTGCCCAGCACCACGCGCAAGCTCAGCACGCATTTCCAGCCTGACGGCGCAGCCGGGCTGAGCCTGCCGAAAACCGACGACGCCTACCTGGTGATCGGCGAGCACAACTCCTTCTACCGCCGCGACGAGGCGTTTCGCGCCCTGCGTTTCGAAGACCTGCACGCCGCAGCCGCCGCCGCGCGCGCCGCCGGCACCCTGCGCCTGGCGGTGGTGGCGCCGGTGGCGATCTACAGCCATTCCAGCGCCTTCCGCCAGGCGCTGATGAACCAGGCCGAGTATGAGTTGCACGCGCTCGGTTTCGAGGCACTGGCGCTGGTGCGGCCGGCCGCGCCGGACAAGTTCGTGCGCCATGCCCACTGGGGCAAGCGCATCGGCGCCTTCGTGCTGCGCCAGCTGCACGGGCTGATGCCGGAGAACTATCACCCGCCGACCTCCAAGCTGATCGCCAAGGCGGCGGCCGGCGCGCTGCTGCAGGCGCGCGCGGGGCTTTCGATCATCGATGCGGACGCGGTGCGGGACGAACCACGCGAAACCATTGGCAACGCCTAGCTGTAGGCGTGCTGATCGGCAGTTGGATTGTTGCCCAGCAGGCCGGGCGGCACGGTGCTGAGCGAGGCGTCGATGCGCACCGCTTCGCCGCGCCGGTAGGCGCCGGGCGCAATGCCGGTGGCGCGCTTGAACGCCTTGCTGAACGCGGCCTCGGTTTCATAGCCGATCACCGCGGCGATCTCGGCCTGCGGCTTGTCGCTCTGGCGCAGCAGGCAGGCGGCGCGAAACATGCGCCAGCGCGTCAGGTAGGCAAGCGGGGTTTCGCCGACGCGCTCCTTGAAACGCACTGCAAACGCCGAGCGCGACAGGGTGGCGATGGCGGCGAGCGCCTCGACGGTCCAGTCGCGCGCCGGTTCCTTGTGCATGGCGCGCAGGGCGGCGCCGATTTTCTTTTCGGTAATCGCGGAAAGCCAGCCGCTATCCTGCGCCGCGCTCTCGGCGGCGTAGGCGCGGATCGCCTGCACGAACACGATATCGGCCAGGCGGCTGATCACCAGGTTCGAGCCCAGGCCGGGAGCAGCGGTTTCCATTTGCAGCAATTGTAGGCTGGACTCCAGCAGCTGCGCGCGCTGCGCATCAAAATGGGCATGGAGCACGGCCGGGATCAGGTCTATCAACGGGCGCGCGCTCAGTTCATCAAAGGTGAACCAGCCGGTGATGATGGTAGCGTGCGCGCCATCGCCGCCCAGCTCGGCGACGCCGCCGACCTTGTCGCGCACCACCTCGGTACAGGAACGCGTGGGGCTGCCGACCTTGTCGCTGAGGATGTAATGCATGCCGCGCAACAGCACATAGCAGTCGCCGGGCTTGAGCAGGCGCGCGGGATAGGCGGGGTCCTTGTTATCACCCACCTGCATCCAGCATTCACCGGCCATCACCAGGCCGAAGCGCGCGGTATGCCCGCAGGCAAAAGCCACACCCCAGGGCGCGCCGGCTTCCAGACGCGCGTGCACCGCGGACTGCACCCGCAGGGCGGCGAACACTTCGTCAAGAGGGTCTACGTGCATGGTACGTGCATGGAGCGTGCATGGGGAAAGCGGATCTGGACGAGTGGACAACTAATCAAGCGTGCCGACCATTCTACGCCGGCCGCTTTGTTTTTAGCATGCAAGCTCTTTCATTCAAGGAGCACTTTCATCATGCAAGCCTGGCATCTGGGCAAGACCGGCGAGATCGACGATCTCGCCATTCGCGAGCACGCCATGCCGCAGCCGGGCCCGCACGAAGTGCTGGTGCGGGTGCGCGCCGCCTCGCTCAATTACCGCGACATCATGGTGTTGCACGGCCGCTACCCGGTGCCTGCGCCGCCGGGGGTGATCCCGCTGTCCGACGGCGCCGGCGAGGTGGCGGCGGTGGGGCCGGGCGTGACCCGCGTGGCGGTCGGCGACCGTGTCGCCGGCACCTACTTTTTGCGCTGGTTCGACGGCCGCCTGACCTGGGCGCTGGCAATGCAGCAGCTGGGCAGCAGCCACGACGGCATGCTCGCCGAGTACCGCGTGCTCTCCGAGGAGTCGCTGGTGAAGGTGCCGGAACACCTGGGTTTCGAAGAGGCCGCCACGCTGCCCTGCGCCGCGCTTACCGCCTGGTCCACCCTCACCGGCCCGCGCCGCGTGTTGGCCGGGGAAACCGTGCTGACCATGGGCACCGGCGGGGTCGCGCTGTTCGCGCTGCAGTTTGCCAAGCTGTTCGGCGCGCGGGTGATCGCGCTTACCTCCAGCCTGCCCAAGGCGCAGCGCCTGCGCGAGTTGGGTGCCGACGAGGTGATCGACTACACCGCGCATCCACAGTGGGACGCCGAGGTGCTGCGGCTCACCGCCAACCGTGGCGCCGACCACGTGGTCGATTCGATCGGCACTGCCACCCTGGAACGCTCGCTGCGCGCCGCGGCCTTCGGCGGCGAGATCGCCTTTCCCGGTGCATTCAGCGCCGAGGGTGCGAGTTTCGACCCGCGCGTGCTGGCCGGGCGCATGGTGACCATCCGCCGCATCGCGGTCGACAGCCGCGCGTCCTTCGAAGCGATGAACCGCGCCATCGGCCAGCACCAGCTCAAACCGGTGCTGGACCGCGTATTCGGCTTTCACGAGGCCAGGGAAGCCTACCGGTATTTCGATGCGCGCAAGCACATCGGCAAAGTCGTCATCCGTATCGCCTGAACAACCCCATCCTAGGAGATCACCATGCAGGACACCAACGCTTTTCTGACCCGCTACATGGCCATGTGGCACGAAACCGACCCGGCACGGCGCCGCGCGATCATCGCCTCGCTGTGGGCGGCGGACGGCGAGTGCTACACCGGCAAATCCGCCTCGCGCGGCATTGATGAAGTCGCCGCGCGCGTGACCCGCTCGCACGACGAATGGGTGGCGCAGAAGGGCTACGTCTTCCGCCCCGCCGGCAATACCGACCGCCACCACCACGTGCTCAAGTTCTTCTGGCACATGGTACCCAGGGACGGCGGCAAGGTCGAGGCGATGGGCCTGGACCTGTTCGTGTTCGACGCGGACGGGCGTATCCGCGTGCTGTACCAGTTCAACGAACCGACCCCGGCCTAGCCGGTCTAGGTTGTGGGGCTCTCGATCGGCAGGATGGCGGCGGGATCGTAGAAAAAGCGTTCCTCGGCGATGCGGTCGCCTGCCCAGCGCTGCAGGGCGACTTCTTCCATGCGGCGAGTGACGCCTTTGGCGTCGGTCATGTCGAAGGTCCACTTCACCACTACGTTGTCGCCGTCGATCAGAAAGGTCTCGACGGGGTGCGTGTGCATACGCGCCAGGCGTGCCAGCGCCGCCGCTTCATGCGCCACCAGGACCGCGCGGCCGCGGCGCGGCTCCTTGTTGTTCTCGCGCATGCTGGCGTCTTCATGGTAGAACCGTTCGATCGCTTCGACATGGGCGCCGCTCACCACGGTGCGGATGAAATCTTCAACGCGCTGGCGTTCGGGCATGGCGTCTCTCCTTTTGTTGGCGGGTTGGTGATGGTCAGGCCGTCATCATCGCCCAGAACATCACCACCGTGGCCAGGGCCATGGCGACGGTGGCGGACCAGCCGAGCACGCGCCACTTCCAGGTGAGCACCAGGTCCTTCATCACCTTGGTGCTGCAGGCGGTCACCATCACGGCCACCATGATGGGCACCGAGATCACCGCGTTGATCACCGCCGACCAGTACAGCGCCTTGATCGGGTCCAGGTCCGCCAGGCTGATGCCCAGGCCGATCAGCACCGCCACGCCGAGGATGGCGTAGAACGAGCGTGCCTTCGACAAGGGCAGGTCCAGCCCGCGCCGGATGCGCAGCAGCGCGGCCACTGCATAGGCGGCGGAGCCAGCCAGCACGGGAATGGCGAGCAGGCCGGTGCCGATAATGCCCATGGCGAACAGCAGGGTGGCGAAACGCCCCGCGATCGGCTCCAGGGCCTGGGCCGCCTGCGCGGTGGTGGCGATATTGGTGATGCCGCCGGCGTGCAGGGTGGCCGCCGAGGCGAGGATCATGCAAAACGCGATCAGGTTGGAAAAGCCCATGCCGATCAGGGTGTCGAACTTGATGCGCCGGTACTGCGCGGGGATCTGGTCTGGGGCCATGCGCAGCGGCTTGTCGCCGGCAACCCGCTTGATCTCCTCGACCTCCTGCTCGGCCTGCCAGAAAAACAGGTAGGGGCTGATGGTGGTGCCCAGGATGGCGACGATGGTGGTCGCGTATTCCTTCGACCAGGTGATGTGCGGCCACATCGTGGCGGTGAGCGCGCTGCGCCAGTCGATGTGCGCCACGAAGGCCACGCCTACGTAGGCGAGCAGGCTCAGGGTCAGCCACTTGAGGATGCGCACATAGCGCTCGTAGGGCAGCCACACCTGCAGCAGCAGCGAGACGATGCCGAAGCCCGCCGCATACCAGGCCT